>WNEW01002011.1_pt1 | contig 10007 bp, 6 predicted proteins | sample 5399891 | NCBI WGS metagenome assembly WNEW01 (sample SAMN13153336, study PRJNA577476) | soil metagenome | isolation source: 40 cm grassland meadow soil pre-rain plot 5 | place: USA:California | collected 2015-09-08 | reverse complement strand
GGACGGGCGACGAGGTCGGCCACCGGCTCGCCGCCTTCGTCCCGCAGGTTCACGCGCTCCACGTGCGCACCCATGCGCTCGAGCACCACGAGGAACCCGGTGCGAGTGGGGTTCACCCCGACGTTTTCTACGAGCAGCTCGCCTGCCTCGGCCAGCACGGCCGCGGCGACGAGGAACGCGGCGGAGGAAGCGTCGCCTGGGACAGAAAGACGGAAGGACGGAAGGTTGGAAGGTCCGGACGGCTCGAGCACGATGGCACCGTTGCGCTCGTGGAGCCCAACACCCAGGTGCACCAGCAACCGTTCGGTGTGGTCGCGCGAGCGATAGGGCTCGCGGATCGTCACGCCGACGCCGCCCGTCAACCCCGCGAACAACAGCGCGCTCTTGATCTGGGCGCTCGCGACTGGCGTCGTGTACGCGAGGGACCGCAGCCGGCCGCCCCGGATCGCGAGGGGCAGCGAGTCGCCTCCCCCCTCCTCGGTGATCTCCGCGCCCATGGCGCGGAGCGGCTCCGTCACCCGGCGCATCGGGCGGCGGCGCAGCGAGGCGTCGCCCGTCAACGTGGCGGCGAATCGTTGACCCGCCAGGATTCCGAGCATCAGCCGGGCAGTGGTGCCCGAGTTGCCGCAGTGCAGCCGGGAAGCGGGAGGCGTGAACCGTGCAGCGTGCACCGCGATCTTCGCGCCCTCGCGGATGGACGAGATCTCGGCGCCGAGCTGCCGCAGCACGCGGGCCGTGCTCTTCACGTCCTCTCCGGTGAGCAGCCCGGTGAGCTCGCTGGTCCCGCGGGCGAGGCTCGCGAGCATCACGGCGCGATGGGAGATGCTCTTGTCGCCCGGCGGGCGCACGCTGCCCCGCACCTTCACGGATCGAGTCTCCGGCGCCAGGCGGCCGCGCCCCCGAGCCAGGCGGTGAGCGCCGGCGCGTCGCCCAGCTCCAGCGCGCGCTCCAGCTCACCGAGCGGCGTCTCGAGGGAGCGGAGCGCGGGGAGCAGCTCGTCCCGATTCATCAGGAAGATCTCCGCCCACAGCGCCGGGTCGCTCGCGGCGACGCGGGTGGTGTCGCGCGCCCCAGGGCCGAACGACGCGCCGGCCGGCGCGGCGCGCGCCAGGAAGCTCGCGAGCAGCGACGCCACCGCCTGCGGCAGGTGGCTCGTCACGGCGAGCTGGCGGTCGTGCTGCGCGGCATCGATCACCACCGGGTGGGCGCCCAGGGTGTCGGACCAGAAGTGCGCCACCTCGCGCGCCGCTGCGCCGCCGTCACGTGTCGGCGTCACGTAGACCACGGCGTCCGTGAAGAGGCCGAGCCGCGCGGCGCGGAACCCCCGTGCATGCGTGCCGGCAAGCGGGTGGCCGCCCGCGAAGCGCGCCGCCAGCCCCAGCCCCTCGGCGCGCGCGACGATGGCGCGCTTCACCGACCCGACGTCCGTGACGACCGCGCCCGCCGGGACGTCGCGCTCGAGACGCTCCAGCAGCTCCACGTTCGCGGCGGGCGGCGCCGCGAGGACGAGCAGCTCCGCCGCGCGCGCCACGTCGGCGGCGCGGGCCGGCGCGTCGTCGATCGCCCCTTGCTGCGCCGCGGCGGCGCGCTCCGCGGGGTCGGGGCACCAGCCGAGCACCGTCGCGATGCCGGCGCGCTTCGCTTGGAGGGCGACGGACCCGCCGATGGCGCCGAGGCCGAGAATGCCCAGGGTGTGCGGACGCACGCAGAGGAAGCTAGCGGCACGCGGTGAGGGCGTAAACGAGAAGGGCGGCCAGTCTGCAGCCGCCCTCCGCCCACTCGTCCGGACCTCGGGCGTCTATTGTCGCGCGATCGTGATGTCGTCCCAGGCGTAATCCTGCGGCGCGATGCAGCCCAGCTCCATATTGATCTGACCGAGATTGGCCGGGGTCCCCGTCGGATCGGAGAATGGCAATCCCTGCGCCGCCGCCACCGGGGCGCCGTCGATGCTGAGGCTGGTGACGTGGTTGCCGAGATCGACCGTGATCTCGAACAGCTGCGCCACGTCCCGAGTCCAGCTGCCCACGGTGAGGTTCAGGCTATTGCTGTTGTAGGTCAGCTGCCCGCCCGGACGATAATCCACGTCTGCGAGAATCAGGCTGCCGGCGTCCCGCAGCACGAGCGCGTTGAAGCAGGCGTCCGCCGAGTGCACCAGGGAGCGCCACCGGGCGACGTACACGCCGCTCGCCGGCGGCGTACCGGCTACCGCGCCGAACAGCTTCACGCTCCCCGCCTGCAGCCCGAGCTGGGTCAGCTCCACGGGCTTGCTCGTCAGGTTCCCGACGGCCGACTGGACGAGGATGGTGCCATCCGGATTGGTCAGGGTCCAGGCACCGATCTCCGGCGTGCCAGGCGGAGCGCCAGCCGCATCACCAGTGAATGTCGCCTGGAAGATCGGCAGCCCAGCGGTCGCCGTGAACACCTGTGGGCTTCCGATCGCCCCGCCAGCCGTCGCGGTCACATGGTAGGTTCCCGGCGTGGCCGGGAGCGTCCAGCTACCGACCGAGGCGAGCCCGTCGGAGCCCGTGACGACCGTGGGATTCGCGATCGTGCCCCCGTCAGTCGAGAAGGTGACCGTGACGCCGGCGACGGGATTGTGAACCGTCGACGTATCACGCAGCAGGACTTGGGGCGGGGCGGGCACCGGCGTCCCCACCGCCGCCGTCTGCGGATCGGCAGAGTTCTTGTCCATCTGGGCCAGGATCGACCAAGTCATCGTGCTGTAGGATCCGGTCGAGCCTCCCACGCCGACGTGAGCGGCATGCAGCGACGTGGGCGCGAAATACGTGAGCACGCGGTGCAGTCGCGCCCTGGCAAAGGCGAAGACCTTGCTCAAGCCCTGCCTGGCGGAGCCGATCACCTCCTGGTATGGATCGGGCTCGCACGGCATGAACGCAGCCGAATGGGGCGGAAGCGGCTGCGCCGGTTGACCCTTGTCAAACTGAAAGAGTTGTATGTTCCGGCCGGTCGTTCCAGGATCCAAACCAGACTCCACGCAGATGGCGACGACCACGGGGTTATCGGGCGTCGTGTTAAAGATGCTCGGACCTGGATCCGTGAAGAAGTCGTAGCAGCCCTTTTGATCGGGCTCCGGGAAGTACTGCGGCAACGCGAACGGCGGCGGGATGCACGGCTTAGTGGTGTTTTCGATGATCGCCACCGTTACGATCTGGCTCAGCGCGCCGGCGGGAATGAAGGTCCCCGCCTGTTTCCCCAGCGTGAGGATCGTGTTGTCCCTGTCCGGGAATGCGGTCTGTTCGACGCAGTCGAGACTGACATTGGTGCAGCTCGCGGCGAGCGCCCCCTCTTCGAGCCGGAACTTGATCGGCAACGTCCGCCCGTCTACGAGCGGGATGTCGCCGCCGGTATTGGCATTCCTCATGTTCCCCAAGGCGAGCACATCGACGTCAGCGAAGCCCAAGACGCGATCGTGCACGACGACCAGGAGCCGGAAGCTTGAGCCGACCGGCTCGGTGGACAGGTCGGTGTTCCAGTTCACGATGTACTGCTCGTTCGCCGCGTCGACGCGGACCGTTTGCGACCCTGGACCGCTGGTTTTCGTGAAGGCGACGTGCAGCTGGTCGGCGGGGCACGGCATCACGACTCTGGCATTGCAGACCTGCACCACCGGGGAGAGTCGCGGATTGAACACGCCGGTCGGGCTCGGTGCCGCGACGAGCGGCGGCAGCCACCAGAAGTGTGGATTGCTTGCGAAGCTCGTGCTCGTGTGTCCTGCGTCGGAGATATCTGCGGAAAGGCCGGAGGATCTGGCGGCGGTCGGCTCTCTGTGGTCGCTACATGCAGCAAACAAGGCTGCGGTCAGCACAAGCAGTGCGGCGCGCTTCACGGCGGAACTCCTTCCATAGCCAGCGGTCGGGGTGCGGCTCGGGTGCATCATGAACCTGCGCCGATTTGGTCGCCCCGCAAGACCCGGAACTGGCACGGATCAAGGCCCCTTTTCGAGCAGCTGCCCGAACTGGGGGTCGGTACGTAAGTCACGCCACCACCACGAGATATCTCCCCCGCGCTTGAACATGTGGGCCGGATTCGCCGCCACGTACTGCTTCAGGAGCTGAATCGCCTCCCCCCGCTCGCCGAGCAGCGTGCGCCCGAATGCCTCGAGCGAGACCAGGTCCTGCTGCGGGTCGACGTCCGGACCCGCCCGTGCGGCGACCAGCACGTGCCGCGCGCTGTCGCCCAGCCCGGCCCGGGCGAGCACGGCTCCCACGATCATCTTGGCGCGGTGCATCTCGAACGGCTTGATCGGCGGTGGTGTGACGGAATCAAGCTTCGCGTAAAAGCGCCACGCCTCCGGTGCGTCCGGCGTGGTAGTCGGCGCGGTCATCAACCAGAGCCGGCATTCGGCGAATCGATAATAGGCGGGGAATCGCTCCCCGCCCTCCTGGCACCAGCGATTCGCCTGCCCGAACTGCTGCAGGTCGTACGAGCCGATGAACAGACGCCACAGCACGTCGTTCGCCACGGTGAGGTAGGCGTCCTCCTCGTACGCTTTGCGCGCGGCGAGCACGGCGGCCGGCACGTCCTCCGTCTGATAGTAGAGGTGGCTCAACGTGCTGAACCCGCCCGCCAACGTAGGATCGGCCTGCGTCGCCGCCTCGAGATCCTGGCGCGCGCCCGCGAGCAGGCGGCCCTGCTCCGCCGGGTCGGACGACAGCTCGAGCACCCAGCCGGTGTAGCGCGCCGTGCCCCGCAGCTCGAGGGCCCGAGGGTATCCGGACGCCATGCGCAGCGCGCGCTCGGCGTGCCCCAGAGCGGTGACGAGCAGCTGCGCCGTCCCCCTGCGGTCGCGCGTGAGCCGGGCGCGGCGGTGCGCGATCCAGCCGCGCTGCACCACCGGCTCGACCCACCGGGGATCGGCCGCCTCGGCGGCTGCGAGCAAGGAGTCGGCGCGCTGGAACCCGGCGAACGCGCCGTCCACGTCGTCGGCCTGCAACCGGGCTTCCGCGTCCTTGCGCGCGCGCTCCCCCTGCTGGACCAGCGACCACGCGGCGACGCTCTGGGTGCCGGCCTGCTGCTCGCGCAGGCGCAATTCTTCACCCAACCGCTCCCGCAGGAACCCCGCCACTTTCTGGGCGAGGCTGTCGCGCATCGCGAGCACCGCGCCGGCCGGTTGCTCGAAGCTCGCGCGCTTGAAGTCCGCGCCGCTCGCCCCGTCGATGAGCCGCACCGAGATCTGATAACCGCGCCCCTCTGCTCCCTCAGCCGGCGCCACGCCGCCGCGCACGATAGTGCCCACCTTGAGCGCCCGGGCCACGCTGTCGGCCGGGACGTCCGGATCGCGGTAAGGCGCGATGCCGTTTGGCGAGATCACCGTGAGCGAGGGCACCTGTCGCAGCTCGGCGATCAACGCTTCCGTGAGGCCGTCGGCGAGGTAGCCGAGGGTGTGGCCCTTGCTATCGTCGGCGAAGTAGAGCACCGCGAGGCGCCGCGGATCGGGCCCGCCCGTTGCCACGCGTGCCGGGCGCAGCGACCGGACCACGACGTATCCCCCCGCGGTCGCCACGGCGACGACGAGCGGCACCACCCGCCGCCACCCGAGCCGCGGACGCGCCACACCGCGCTCGAGCGTCGCGCGGCGCACCGCGCCCGTCGCGGGGGACGGCGTGTTCAGCGCCTCTGCGAACAGCGCGGTCGTGGTGTAGCGGTCGGCCGGCACCTTCGACAGCGCCCGCAGGATCCCCGCTTCCACGGCGTCGGGGATGGAGGCGCGCACGATGGACGGCGGGGACACCAGGTCGAGCGAGTGGCGCGCGATGACGGCCTGCGCCGTCGGCCCGGTGAAGGGCGGCTCGCCCACGAGCATCTCGTACACGACGCACGCCAGGCTGTACTCGTCGCTGCGGCCGTCTACGTCGGCACGCCCCGTCGCCTGCTCGGGGCTCATGTAGGCCGGCGTCCCGATGATCGTGCCGGTCTGAGTCAGGTGCTCCCCTGCCCCTGCCGCCGTCACGGCGCGCGCGATGCCGAAGTCGGCGACCACCGCGCTGCCGGCCGAGAGCATGATGTTCTCCGGCTTGATGTCGCGGTGCACGATGCCGTGGCTGTGCGCGTAGGCGAGCGCGCCCGCCACCTCGGTGGCGATCCGCAGCGCGTCTTCGAGGGGGAGCTGCTTTTCCCGCGTCAACCGGTCGCGCAGCGACTCGCCCTCGACGAACGGCATGACGTAGTACAGGAGACCGGCGGCCGAACCGGAATCGTACAGCGGCAGGATGTGGGGATGCTGCAGCCGCGCGGCGATCTCGATCTCCCGGAGGAAGCGCTCGGCTCCCAGGGCCGCGGCGAGCTCGGCGTGGAGCACCTTGATCGCCACGGGACGGTGATGCTTCACGTCCTCGGCCAGGAAGACGGTGGCCATCCCACCGCGGCCGATCTCGCGCTCGACCGCGTAGCGGTCGGCGAGCGTTCGACGCAGGGTGTCGAGCAGATCGGACACGGTGGCGGCTAGCATACAGCGCGGGGGAACGGGCCGCCAGCAGCCGCGGTACGCCGCGCTCTTGTCCCGGGGCGGCACGCTCCCCCATTTATAGATCCGCCGATGATCACCCTCAAGGCGCCGAGCTTCAGCCGTGTGTTCGCGGTCGCATTTCTCGGGATTGCCGTCGCCGGCCTGGCGAGCCTCATCGCCACATGGCAGAGTGCCCGCCGCACCCAGGCGGCGATGGTCGTGCTCACCCAGCGCCTCGAGGACCTGGACCGCGCCTCCGTCGCGCCCGCGTTCCGGAGCGAGCTGGCGGCGATGCGCGAGCTCACGGTCGAAGTGGGCGACGACGCGATCCAGACGGCCGTCCAGACCTCGGTCATCTTTGTGATCCTGCTGGTGGTGCTGGGCGTGGCGCTGTGGTACAACCGCGGTCGGCTCGCAGCGCCGTTCGCGCACGTGGTGGGGGCCCTGGAGCGTGCGGCGGCCGGCAAATACGACGAGCGGCTCGACGAGAAGCAGCCCGAGGAGTTCGGGATGATCGCGCGCGGCCTGAACCGGATGGCCGCCGCGCTCGCCTGGCGCGAGCGGATGCAGGACCACACCGCCCGCCTGTTGACGGCGCTGAACGCGCCGCCCAGCGACTCCGGGGCGGGCAGCGGCGGCAGCTTCGGTCCCGCGCTCGAGCTGCTCGCGGCCGTCACCGGGGCCGGGGCGCTCGCGCTGTACCAGCCGAGCTACGACACGAACGAATGGGCCCCGTCGGCCGTGCGCCGCGCCACCGCCCGGCCGCTGTCGCGCGACGTGCTGCGCCAGCTCGTGGGAGACGCCGTCAACGTGATTCACTACACGGGGGCCGCGGCCGATCCGGTCCGGAGCGCGCTGCATCTCTCCGACGGCACCAGGGGGGGAGGAGGCCTGGCCGTGGTGCCGTTGCGCTCGCGCGAGCGGCTCGTCGGGCTCCTCGTCGTGACGCTCGCCGGAGACCTGAGCGTCGACGCGCGGGCCGCGCTCGAGGAGGCCGCACCCAACCTCGCCATCGCGTGCGAGCGCGAGTCCGCCCATCAGCACACGCGCCGCCTCGCGGTCGAGGTGCGGCACGCCGCCCAGCGCCTCGAGTCCCAAAACGCGATCCTCACCACGCTGAACGACAAGCTCGAGGAGCAGCACGCCGAGCTGACCCGCTTGAACGCGGCGCTCGACCAGGCCAGCAAGCTCAAGGACCAGTTCCTCGCGAACGTGTCCCACGAGCTGCGCACGCCCCTCAACAGCGTGATCGGGTTCAGCGACCTGCTGCTCACGATGGCGTCGCCCGAGAGCCCGCCCCTCACCGAGACCCAGCGCGACTACCTCGAGACGATCGCACGCAACGGCCGTCACCTGCTCGAGCTCATCAACGAGCTGCTCGACCTCTCGAAGATCGCCGCCGGCCGGATGCAACTGCGGCTCGAGCCGCTCGTCCTCGACGGCGTGTTGCGCGAAGCCGCCGACACCGTGCGGGCGCAGCTCGAGGCCCGCCACCACAGGCTCGAGCTCGAGCCGCCCGAGGAGTCCGTGACCGTCACCGCGGACCACGGGCGGCTGCGCCAGATCCTCCTGAACCTGCTCTCCAACGCGATCAAGTTCACCACCGACGGCGGCCGCATCACGCTGAGCGGCCGGCTCGAGGCGGGCGGGCGGAGCGTGCGCGTCGCGGTGACCGACACCGGCATTGGCGTCGCGCCGGACGACCAGGCCAAGCTGTTCCAGGAGTTCGTCCAGCTCGACGCGAGCCCCAGCCGGCGCTACGAGGGGACCGGCCTGGGCCTCGCGCTCTCGAAGCGGCTCGTCGAGCTGCACGGCGGCACCATCGGCGTCGACAGCGAGCTGGGCAAGGGCAGCACCTTCTGGTTCACCCTGCCGCAGGCCGCGCTCCGGCCGGAGTCCGCGTAGATGGCGACGATCGTGGTGGTGGAGGACCAGCCCGACAACTTGAAGCTCATCACCGCGCTGCTCACGATGAAGGGCCACCGGGTGGTGGGACTCACATCGGGAGAGCTGCTCGTCGCCACGCTACTCGCCGAGCAGCCCCCACCTGCGCTCGTACTGCTCGACATTCAGCTGCCGGGCCGCGACGGGTACAGGGTGCTGCATGACGTCAAAAAGATGGAGGGCAACCACCCCTGGAAGGTGGTCGCCCTCACGGCGCACGCGATGCCCGGCGACCGGGAGAAGACGCTGGCGGCGGGGTTCGACGGCTACGTCGCGAAGCCGATCGACGTGCGGAGCTTTCCCGCCGAGATCGCCCGCTACCTCACCCCGGGTCCCTAGGTCGCCTTCTTCAGACTGATCGCGCCGTTCACGGTGGTGATGTGCACCTTGCGCCCGCCCGCCCCGACGGTGCCCCGGAGGTGCTTGCCGATCTTGCCCGTCACCTCGAGCGGGTAGTCCGTCTCGATCGACCCGTTCATCGTGGTCGCTTCCACGTCCGCGTCGAGCCGCCGGGGCAGCTCGGCGGTCGCGGCGCCGTTCACCGTGAGGAGCGACACCTCACCCGTATCGCCGAAGGCGCTCATGCGGGCCCGCACGCTGCCGTTCACCGACATCGCCCGCACCGGCCCGGCGGACGTCTCGGCATCGATCGCGCCATTCACCGTGGCGGCGACCAAGGGCGCGCTCGCATGGGCGACGCTGACGGCGCCGCTGACCGTCATGGCATCGAGCCGCGCCCCCGCGGGGAGCCGCACCCGGAAGTCCACCGCGACGTCGTTACGGCGCAGCGCGGACGGCTTGAAGTCTCCGGCCGCGCACTGCCCGCCGCCCCCCTCCCACAGCGCGCAGATCGCGATGCCTTCAGGCGACGAATCCGTCTCGATCCGTACCCGGGCGGGGTCGGACCGGTGGTACGTCTTCACCGCCGTCACTTCGAGCCACGGACCCTTCGCGGGCTCCACCGTCACAGACCCGTTCGTGTTGCCGATCCACACCCACTGCCGGGGGCCCAGCCGGCCACGATAATGCCACTGATCGGCCGCCGTGTCGCGCGGGCCGGCGCGAGGGTCTCGGTCCGAATCGATATCGATGCCCCTGACGTGCTTCAGCTCGCTCAGCTTCTTCAGCTCCCGCAAGTCTCCCAGATCCTTCAGCGCGACCGGCCACTGCTCGGCCACGCGCTGCCGCACCCGCACGACGGCGTAGCGCACCAAGATAAAGAGGACCAGGACGGCGCCGAACAGCGTCGCCCCCCGAATGATCTCCTTGCGCCACGCGTCCCAGAACGCGCTCATGATCCCACCCCCGGCGATCTCGCCTTGATACTGGCAGGTCGTACGGGAGTTTGGGAGATGGGGTTTCCGGGAGAGAGAAGAAGGAAAGGGGGGCCGCAGCCCCCCCCAAAACCGCTAGGAAACAGCCGTGAAGCAGTGCGCGGCGGGGCGGTCGAGCAAACGGCTCTTGTTCACCGCGGTGGTCTTCGCGGGGCCGCCTCCCGACTCCACGGTAATCGGGTCGAGCACGCCGCCGTACCAGATCCGGTCCGTCGCGTTGTCTGCGGCCGCCGCCGCCGCGGGCCGGCTGTCGGCATGACGAT
>WNEW01002010.1_pt1 | contig 10009 bp, 9 predicted proteins | sample 5399891 | NCBI WGS metagenome assembly WNEW01 (sample SAMN13153336, study PRJNA577476) | soil metagenome | isolation source: 40 cm grassland meadow soil pre-rain plot 5 | place: USA:California | collected 2015-09-08 | reverse complement strand
GGTACATCGATCCGGCCTTCCGGGACCGCGCGCCGATCGGCCTCACGGAGGACGAAGGCGACTTGCGACTGGCCTACAACGGCCAAGGCTGGGGCCGGGTCGCCATCGACGCCGACCGCAGCCGGCGCCGGCAAGGGCGGAACTACGCCCTGAACCAGGAGCGCTGGCGACCGTACGCCGAGCGGGGCTGGACCGCGAAGGTTCAGCTCGAGGCGATGGACATCGAGGGCATCGACGTCGCGGTGGTCTACCCGTCCCGCGGACTCTTCGCCCTCACGATCCCCGACATGGACCCGCCGCTCGCCGCGGCCATGGCGCGCGCCTACAACGACTGGCTCCACGACTTCTGCCAGGAGAATCCGGAGCGCTTGCTCGGGGCCGGCATGATCTCGCCGTTCGACGTCAACGATGCGGTGGCCGAAGCCCGGCGCTGCGTCCGCGAGTTCGGCTTCCGGGCGATGTTCCTCAGACCGAACGAGGTCAACGGACGGAACTGGCACGATCCGTACTACGAGCCGCTCTGGGCCGCGCTCGAAGAGCTCGAGGTTCCGCTCGGGTTCCACGAGGGGTCGGGCTCGCAGCTTCGCCAGGTGGGCGAGCAGTTCGGCGCCAACACGATGCTGAAGCACATCTACTCGCACCCGGTCGAGCAGATGCTGACCGCCGGCGCCTTCTGCGCGGGCGGTATCCTCGAGCGCCATCCGCGGCTGCGCGTGGCCTTTCTCGAGGGCAACTGCAGCTGGGTGCCGTTCCTGCTCTGGCGCATGGACGAGCACTGGGAGTGGCTGGGCGACATCTACGCGCGCGAGCTGACGCTGGCGCCCAGCGCGTACTTCAAGCGCCAGTGCTTCGTGTCGGTGGAGTGCGACGAGGAGCCGGTGAAGCACGTCATCGACGCGATCGGCGACGATCGGATCGTCTTCTCGACGGACTTTCCGCACGGCGACTCGAAGTTCCCGCGGGCGGTGGAGTCATTCCTGCGACTGCCGATCTCCGAGGAGAGCAAGCGCAAGATCCTCTGGGACAACTGCGCGGCGTACTACGGCCTGCGGTCCTGAGCCGAGGGAGGCCTGGCATGCCGACACTGGTCATCGGCGGGACGGGATTCATCGGTCCACGACTCATCAGACGCCTGGTCGCGGCAGGCGAGACGGTCGTCTGCATGGATCTCAACCCCGGCGCGGCGACGTTCACGGGCTTCGCCGATCAGGTCAGGGTCATTCGTGGTGACATCACGCAATTCGAAGACGTCACGCGCGTCATCCTCGAGGTGAAGCCCGACCGGGTCATCAACCTCGCATACGGCATCGGGGCGGGCGAGGGGAATCCGCACCAGGTCTTCCGCCTCGACGTCCTCGGAATGGACAACTGCTTCGAAGCGGCCCGCCTGGGCCGCGTCAAGCGCATCGTGTACGCGAGCTCGATCGCGGTGAGCGGCCAGCAGAGTCACTTCGGCGAGCGGCTGGTCACCGAGGACGATCCGCTGCACGGCACGAGCCAGTATGCGGTCCACAAGATCTTCAACGAGTTCCAGGCCCGCAAGTACATCCGGAACTACGGGATGTCGATCACGGGCGTCCGCCCGGCCAACGTCACGGGCCCCGACAAGGTCCGTGGCTCGACCGACCACGTGCAGCTCATCACGGGCGCCGCCCGCGGCGAGGCCGTTCATCTTCCCAAGAAGGGTCAGATGCGCCTGCTCATTCATGTGGAGGACATCGCGGAGGTCTTCGCGCGCGTGCTGCTGGCCGATGCTCCCCGGCACGAGATCTACAACTCGGGCGGCGTCGCCATCAGCCTCGGCGAGCTGGCCGACCTCGTCCGCGAATTCGTGCCCGACGCCAAGATCACGTTCGCCCAGGAGGGCGGCCGCGAAGAGTCGGGCAACTTCCTGGTCGACAACAGCCGGCTCCGCAAAGAGTTCGGCATCGAGTACCCGCCGTTGCGCACGCGCGTCCGCGAGATCATCAACGACGTGCGACGTCAGGAAGGACTCCCACTATGCTGACGCACAAGCTCATCTCGGCCGATTCGCACATCGTCGAGCCACCGGACCTGTACACGACGCGCATCGAGCCCAGGTTCCGGGACCGGGCCCCGCGCCTCGAGCGGCTGGAAACACCCAAGGGCCGCAAGTTCGACGCGTGGGTCATCGACGGACAACAGGTCGGCACGCTCGGCGCCGTGATGCAGGCCGGGCAGCGGTTCGAGGATCCGTCGCAGATCGATTTCCTCGGCATGTGGGAAGACGTCCGACTCGGCGCCTACGATCCGCAGGCGATGGTCAAAGAGAACGAGATGGACGGCGTGTGGGGCTCGTGCCTGCAGCCGAGCCAGGGCCTGTTCTGGTACCGCATCCCCGACAGCGTCATGCTCTCGGCCATCTGCCGCGTCTACAACGACTGGATCGCCGACTTCTGCAAGCCGTTCCCCGATCGTCTCAAGGGCATCGCCATGCTCAACGTGGACGACGTCGAGGAGGCCTCGCAGGAGCTCGAGCGCTGCGCGAAGCTCGGGCTGGTCGGCGCCTTCATTCCCGTCTCGCCGCTGGCCGAGCGCCCGTATCGTCACCCGATCTACGACCGCCTGTGGTGGACCGCGCAGGACCTCGGGCTTCCACTGTTGCTGCACATCGGCACGCCGCGCGGCGGGATCCCCGGCTGCGAGTTCACGATGAACCTCGGCGAGCTCACCGGCGCGGGCCGCTCCACCACGGACTACTGGGTGCGCTACTCGCTCTCCGCGATGATCTTCGCCGGCGTCTTCGATCGCTATCCGAAGCTGAGGGTCGGCTCGGTCGAGCACGAGGCCGCGTGGATCCCTCACTGGCTGAAGCAGATGGACTTCACGTACCGCGAGCGGCCGGTGTTCACCAAGGGCTGGAGGTCGAAGGAAGGACTGCTGCCGAGCGACTACTGGCGCCGCAACATGTTCGTGGAATTCATGGAGGACGACCTCGGCGTGCAGCTGCGCGACGCGATCGGCGTGGACACGATGCTCTGGGGCAGCGACTTCCCGCACGCGGAGTCGACGTGGCCGAAGTCGCGTGACTTCCTCGATCGCATGTTCACCGGAGTTCCCGAGCCGGATCTCCGCAAGATCACCTCGGAGAACGCCGCGCGGCTGTTCGGCTTCCAGCTGAGCTGAGCGTGTCGGTTTTCGAGGGGCGCCACGGCTCCGCCGGGGCGCCCCGAGCCGTGTGGGGGTCTGGGGGCCATTTCGGGGCCCCCAGTAAGATGTCGGACGGCTTCGTGCCGGTGACCACGACGTCCGCGCTCCCGCCTGGCGCGATGACGTGGGTTGTCGTCGACCGCGAGCGGGTGCTGCTCGCAAACGTCGAAGGTGTGTTCTACGCCGTACGGGACGCCTGTGGTCATCGCCAGGCGCCGCTGTCGAAAGGCACGCTCGACGGCCACGTCATCGAGTGTCCGCTGCACTTCGCGACGTTCGACGTGCGCACCGGCAAGCTGCTCAGTGGGCCCGTGGCGGATGACGTGCCCACCTATGCGGTAGAGGTCAAAGACGACACGGTGTACGTGAAGCGAGCCCCGCTGCCCTGAGGAGCATGCCATGACGACCCAGCGCCCATCCTATGTATACGTCGGCCTCGCGGGCGAGACCGCTCCAGGCCGCCCCGTCCAATCGGGCCTCTATCGCATGGCCGCGGGCGATGATCGGTGGGAGGTGCTGACGCGTGGCCTCCCCGAGGCGCCCACCATCCGGGCGATCGCCACACACCCTGAGCACGCCGACACGGTGTACGTCGGGACCCAGCACGGACCTTACCGCAGCACGGACCACGGAGAGCACTGGGACAAGCTCGACATTGCGGACCACGGCGCGCCGCTGTGGTCGCTGTCATTCGATCCGCAAGACTCGGACGTGCTGTACGCGGGGTATGAGAACTGTGAAGTCTTCCGCAGTCACGACGGCGGCGAGCACTGGCAACAGCTGCCGGTGACCGTCCGTTTCCCGGACGTCACCGTCGGCCCCGGGGCCAACCCCGCCAAGCGTGTCCTGGGGCTGGCGGTCAATCCCGCCAATCCCGACGAAATCTATGGCGCCATCGAAGTCGGTGGCGTGATCCGTAGCCTCGACGGCGGCGAGCACTGGGAGAACATGAGCCACGGCCAGTACGTCAACGACGACACCGTGGACATGCACGGCGTCCTCGTCGGGCGCTGGCGTCCGGGGACCGTCATGGCCATCGGCCGCGCCGGCCTCTTCATGAGCACAGATCAGGGCGCGCACTGGGCCAGCGCCCGGCTCGAGCCGCTGAACCCCAAGGGGCAGACCTATTGCCGTGATATCCGCGAGGTCCCGGGTGATCCGAAAACCATCTGGGTGGCCGCGGGCGCCGGGTTCCAGAGCGACGTCGGCGTCCTGTTCCGCAGCAAGGATGGCGGCGCGACCTGGTCTCGCGTGAACACGGGCTTCAAACCCAAGAGCACGGTGTTCGCCATCGCGTTCGACGAGCGACAGCCGAAGCGGATGTACTGCGCGACCAGCGGCGGCGAGGTGTTCGCCAGCCAGGACGGCGGCGAGAGCTGGGCGGAACGACCGTTGCCCGCGGGCGCGACGCAGGTCTACGCCATGGGGTGCGCCTAGTGCGCGACCGCTCTCGGTATTTGACCCGATACTCGCTGACGCCCAGGCCTATTGCCGGACGGGGGTTAATCGCGGGAGATGAGCAGATCGAACTCCGACAGGGCCCACATGACGAGCACTCCGAGCGGCATCCCGGCGAGCGATTCGAGAACGGTTGCGAGAACCACCACGACATTGGTCGTTCGGCGTTCAGCGCTCGGCGACATAAACGATTCTCCCGTGGGTGAACCGGGGCAAGTGGCGTGCCGAGGGCCGTCGTCTTTTGGCATCAGCGATTTGAACGGCATTGACGACTCACGAAGTGGGCAAGTCCGTCGCCAAAAAGCGACCGAAAGTTCCCGTTCCCGTTCGGCGCTCTTCTACATGACCCGCTTGACGATGACCGGCTCGCACTCGGTGAGGGTGTCAAAGCGACGAACCGCCTTCAGCGCCTCCTGGCGGAAATTCGTACAGAAGTTACGATCGTTGCCGCCGGCCGCGAATTGCTCGACGTCGCTCTCCGTGAGAGTGAACACCCAGTAGACGGAGTCCGCGCCGTCGCGATACGGCAGCACGGCCAGCTGCTGGCACTGGGCCGTAACTTGCGACGGGACCGGCACGCCGCTGCGCGTCTGGGCCATCGCGCGCATGAATTCACACGACGGCCGATCCGGTGCATAGCCGAAAATCTCCACGCTCGGCAGATTCGCCGCCGTCCCGAGGTATCCCCACATCACCCCGATGGGTGGCTGGGGGCGGGCCGTCGCGCACGCGGCCGTCAGCAGGCTGACGAGGACGAGCAAAATACGTCTCACCGGGCTCCTTCCGTCTCGGTCCTTTATTTCTTGCTGGCGTCGGCGAGGCGGTTCGTGGTCTAAGGGATATCATGCCAAAAGCCGCGATCACCGCGACCGGCCACTATGTGCCGCCCGACGTCTACCCCAATGCCTGGTTCGAGCAGCGGCTGGAGACCACGGATGCGTGGATCCAGGCGCGCACCGGGATCGCGGAACGGCGCTTCGCCTCGGGGGGCGGTGCCTCCGACCTGGCGCTGCCGGCGGCGCGCCGGTGTCTGGAGATGCGGGGCATCGAGGCCGCCGCGCTCGATTGCATCATCGTGGCCACGATGACGCCCGACCGGCCGATTCCCTCGACGGCGGCGGTCTTACAGGCGAAGCTCGGCGCGATCAACGCGTGGGGCTTCGACCTCTCCGGCGCGTGCTCCGGTTTCGTCTACGCGCTGGTGACGGCGACCAAGCTGGTGGAGGGCGGCGCCGCGCGCCGCGTGCTCGTGTGCGGCGCCGATCGCATGTCGAGTGTCGTCGATCCGATGGATCGGGCGACCGCGGTGCTGTTCGGTGATGGCGCCGGCGTCGTGCTCGTCGAGCTGAGCGAGGATGACGAGGTCGGCGTCTTCGAGCACGTCTGCCACATGGACGGCGAGGGGACGCCGGCGCTCCATATTCCGGCCGGCGGAAGCCTCATGCCTGCCAGCGCCGAATCGGTGGCGCAGCGGCGGCACTTCGTCTTCCAGGACGGCCCCACGGTCTTCAAGGCGGCCGTCGTCGGCATGGCCCAGGTCACCGAGGAGCTGCTGAAGCGTGCCGACCTCAAGCTCGAAGATGTCGCGTGGATGGTGCCGCACCAGGCCAATCGGCGGATCATCGAGGCCGTCGCCCGGCGGCTGGGTCTGTCGCTGGAGCGCGTCGTGATCAACATCGAGCGCTACGGCAACACGGTGGCGGCGACGATTCCCCTGGGTCTCTCCGACTGGCACCAGCGGGGGCGACTGGCGTACGGTGACCGCATCGTCCTGGCGGCATTCGGCGCCGGCTTCACCTCGGGCGCCGTCTATCTGCGCTGGGCGATCGGCGCCTAGCCCCCAGACGAGACGCTCAGACCAGGCGGGGCCGGTCGCCCTCGACGATGATCCGCCAGAGGATCCGACTCTCGTTTCGATCGTAATCGCCGTGCGCGCGGTGCATCGTCGCGCGGTTGTCGATGACCAGCACGTCGCCCTTGCGCCATCCGTGCTGATACACGATCGCCGGCCGGATCATCCGGTCGAGCAGCTCACGCATGTAGCCCTTGCTCGCCTCCGGCGTCATTCCGGCGATGTGGGTGGCCTTGGAGATGTGGAAGTACACGGCTCGCGACCCGTGCACGGGATGCGTGCGGACCATCGGATGCTCGATCGGCCGACCGTACTTGGCCCGATCTTCCTCGCGCGTGTCGGCGTGCCCGTCGAGGCCATTGAAGGTGGTCAGCGAGTCGAGACGCCTGCGCTCGTCCGCCGGCAGAGCGGCATACGCGGCGCGCATGCTGGCCACGCTCGTCCCGCCGCCGGCTGAGGGGATCTCGACCGCGTAGAGGATCGTCGCGGCCGGAGGATGTTCGCGATTCGTATGGTCGGTGTGCCACTGCTCCGCCGGCTGCTGACCGTTCCGGTGCCAGATCAGGCCGATCAGCGGAAAGCCCGGCATGTTGTGCTGTGAGTAGTGCTGCTCCATCGGTGGCCCGAAGACCGACGCGGCGTCGAGATACTGGGCCGGCGTCAACGACTGGTCGTGAAACACCAGCGCGAGATGATCGGCCAGCGCGCGCGTCAGCGTCTGTCGCGTCGGCGCGTCGACCGGCCGGCTCAGGTCGATGCCCCCGACCTCCGCGCCCAGTGAGGGATGGAGCGGGGCGATTCGCAGTCCTTTCACGGCGTCCTCCATCGGTGACCGTCTCGAATGGCGTGATAGGGTATCACCCTCGATTCGAGCCGGCCGCTCTGGGACGGAGGCGATGATGGCCAACGAATTCACCGCGCTGTTCACGCCGATCGCGGTCGGCGGCCTGATGCTGAAGAACCGGATCTATTCCTCCGGTCACGCCGAGGCCATGGCGGAGGGCGGTCGGCCGACGGAACGGCTGCGACGCTACCACGAGGCCAAGGCGCGGGGCGGCTGCGCGCTCACGATCTTCGGCGGGTCGTCGAGCGTCCATCCGTCGTCGCCGGCCGCCGCCTGGAAGCAGATCGCCAACCACGACGACTCCATCATCCCGACGTACCGTGCGCTCGCCGACGCGGTGCACGCCCACGACTGTCTCGTCTTCACGCAGCTCACGCACCTGGGACGGCGTGCCCAGTCCGACCCCGAGGTTCCGAGCGCGCTGCTGGCGCCGTCGCAGATCCCCGAGCGCGTCCATCGTGAGGTGCCACACGAGCTGGAGCCCGAGCAGATCGCCGAGCTGGTCCGGGCGTTCGGCGAGGCGGCGCGGCGCTGTCGCGACGGCGGGCTGGACGGCGTCGAGATCTCGATGGCGCACAACCATCTCATCGATCAATTCTGGTCGCCCATCTTCAACGAGCGCCTCGACGAGTACGGCGGCAGCCTCGACAACCGCCTGCGCTTCGGCTTCGAGGTGCTGGCGGAGATCCGACGTCGCGCCGGCCGCGACTTCGTCGTCGGCGCGCGCATCTCCGGCGACGAGCACAGCCCCGGCGGCCTCGGAGCAGAAGACATGGCGGCGATTGCGCGCCGGCTCGCCGCCTCCGGTCTGGTCGACTTCCTGTCGGTGATCGGCGGCGGCGCCCACACGTACACGCTCCAGGCCGCCGCCGTGCCGAACATGAGCTTCGCCCCCGCCGTGTTCGTGCCCCTCGCCGCCGCCATCAAGAGCGCCGCGCCCGGACTGCCGATCTTTCACGCCAGCCGCATCGTCGATCCGCTGCACGCCGACCGCCTCGTCGCCGCCGGGCAGATCGACGTGGTGGGCATGACGCGCGCGCTGATCGCGGATCCCGATCTGCCGCGCAAGGCGCGGGAGGGCAGGCTGGACGACATTCGTCGATGCGTGGGAGCCAACGAGGGCTGCATCGACCGCATCTATCAGGGCAAGGCCGTCACGTGCGTGCAGAATCCGGCCACCGGCCGCGAGGGCGAGCTCGGCGACCTGCGGCGCGCGGCAACGGCGAAGCGCGTCGTCGTCGTCGGCGGCGGCGTGGCGGGGCTGGAGGCCGCGCGGGTCGCTGCGCTGCGCGGCTGCCGCGTCGTGCTGCTGGAGAAAACCGCCGAGCTGGGAGGGCAGGTCCTCCTCGCCGCGCGCGCGCCGGCGCGTGCGGAGTACGCAGGCATCGTGCGCTTCCTCGCGGGCCAGATACGCAAGCTCGGCGTCGACGTCCGGCTCGGGATGGAGGCGACCGCAGCGCTCGTGCTCGGTGAGCGACCGGACGCGGTCGTCGTCGCGACCGGCTCGCATCCGCACATCCCGCCCGTCCCGGGCAGCGACGGCAAGCACGTCGTGACGGACCGCGACGTGCTGGGCGGCGAGGCGACCGTGGGCGGACGCGTGGTCGTGATCGACGACGTCCACACCGAGCAGGCGCTCTCGACGGCGGAGCTGCTGCTCGACCAGGGCAAGCGCGTGGAGGTGATCTCACCGCTCTTCTACGTCGGCCAGGACATCGGCGTGACGTCGATCGCGCCGCTCTACACGCGGCTCTACACGAAGGGCGCGGTGCTCACGCCGTGCAGCGAGCTGCGGGCCGTCGAGGGCTCGACGGTGATCGTGCGCAACGTCTTTTCGGGCGCCGAGCGCCGCATCGAAGGGGTCGACACGGTGGTGCTGGCGACCGGCAGCCGCTCCACCGACGCCCTGTATCGCGCGCTCAAGGGACAGGTGCCGGCGTTGTACGCCGCCGGCGACTGCGTGGCGCCGCGGGGCGTCCACCAGGCGATCCTCGACGGCACCCGGGCGGCGCGCGCCATCTGACACGACCACCTACATCGTAAGGACGACGCGAAACTCCGCCTTCCCGCTCAGCATCCGCGCGTAGGCTTCTCCTGCTTTCGCCAGCGGATACTTCTCGATCATCGGCCGCACGCCCGTCAGCTCTGCAAACCGCAGCGTATCCTCCGAATCCGTCGGGATTCCGGACGCCCAGCCCTGAAGGCCCCGATTACCGAAGATCAACTGAACCGACGTCACCTCGATCGGGTCCGTCGCCGCTCCCACCACCACCATCCTGCCGTTTGCTCCGAGTCCGTCGACCAGCGACGACATCGCTTTCGAGCTGGGCGCCGTCGCCAGGATCACGCGCGCCCCGCCGAGCTTTTTCAGCTCTGCCGCCGCGTTCGTCCCGGTGCTGTCGATGTAGACGCTCGCTCCCAGCTTCTTCGCGAGCGCAGCATTCTCTGTCCCGCGCCCGATGGCGGCCACCCGATAGCCGAACTTCTGCGCGAACTGAATTCCCAGGTGCCCGAGCCCGCCTACCCCCTGGACGGCCACGAGATCACTCGGCAGCGCGCCGCTGTGGCGCAGGGCGTTGAAAGTCGTAGTCCCTGCGCAGAGCAGCGGGGCGGCTTCCGCCGCGTCGAGCGAGTCCGGCATCCGCGCGACGGCTTCCACCGGGGCGATCATGTATTCCTGATAT
>WNEW01002008.1_pt1 | contig 10013 bp, 11 predicted proteins | sample 5399891 | NCBI WGS metagenome assembly WNEW01 (sample SAMN13153336, study PRJNA577476) | soil metagenome | isolation source: 40 cm grassland meadow soil pre-rain plot 5 | place: USA:California | collected 2015-09-08 | reverse complement strand
TCGTGGGCAACGGCTCGAACGAGCTGATCCAGGCGACGCTCGCCGTGACCGTGGGGCACGGGACGCCGGTCGTGACGCCGGTCCCCACCTTCACCCTGTACGGGCTGCTCGTGGCGGTGTACGGGGGACGCCACGTCGGGGTCCCGCTCACGTCGGCCTTCGAGTTCGACGTCACGGCCGTGATCCGGGCGGCGCGCGACACCCGGGCGCCGGTCGTGGTCGTCAACTCGCCCAACAACCCCACGGGCACGCCGCTCCCCGAGGGCGCCGCGGAACGGCTCCTCGCCGAGACGGAGGCGCTCGTCGTGCTCGACGAGGCGTATCAGGACTTCGGAGGCCCCACGGCGATCCCGCTGCTGGCGCGGGCGCCGCGGCTCGTGGTGCTCCGCACCTTCAGCAAGGCGATGTCGCTGGCGGGGCTGCGCTTCGGCTATGCGCTCGCGCACCCCGCGGTCGCGGCCGAGATCGTCAAGGCGAAGCTCCCCTATAACGTGAGCCGGCTGACCCTCGCCGCAGCGCACGCGGCGCTCGACGCGGCCCCGGTGCTCGAGGAGCGCACCCGGGCGGTGCGCGAGAGCCGGGACCTCCTGGGCCAGCGGCTGCGGGCCATTCCGGGGCTCTTGGCCTACCCAAGTGCCGCCAATTTCGTGCTCGTCCGCTGCCTCGCGCGGCCCGGCAGCGAGGTGTTCCACCGTCTCGCCGCGGAGTACGGCATCGTCGTGCGCGACGTGTCGCGCGGCGGCCCGGGGCTCGAGAACTGCCTCCGCATCACGGCGGGCACCCACGAGGACGTGGACGCAGTGGCGGCGGCGCTGGCGGCGATCCTCGAATGACCCGCACGGGCGAAGCGAGCCGCAAGACGCGAGAGACCGAGGTACGCGTGCGCCTGAGCCTCGACGGCTCGGGTCGGGCGCACGTTGAGACTGGCATCGGCTTCTTTGACCACATGCTGGAGGCGCTGGCGCGGCACGCTCTCTACGACCTGGACGTGCGCGCCGCGGGCGACCTGCGGGTGGACGCCCATCACACCGTGGAAGACGTGGGGATCGTGCTCGGCCAGGCGCTGTCCCAGGCGCTGGAGAGAGCGGCGGGGGATCCGCCGCTACGGGGAGGCCACCGTGCCGCTCGACGAGGCCCTGGCACGCGTGGTCGTGGACGTGAGCGGCCGCCCGTTCCTCGCCTACCACGCGGAGCCTCCGACCTGGCAGAAGCTCGGGGACTACGACGTGGCGCTGACGCCCGAGTTCTTCCGCGCGCTCGCGACGCACGGCGGCCTGACCCTGCACGTCGATCTGCTGCGGGGGCAGAACGCGCACCACGTCGTGGAGGCCGTGTTCAAGGCGGCGGCGCGGGCGCTCGGAGCGGCGAGCGGGCTCGACCCCCGCGTGACGGACGTGCCGTCGACGAAGGGCTCGCTGTAGATGATCGCGGTCGTGGACTACGGTGCCTCCAACGTGCCGAGCGTGTTGCGCGGCCTGCGGGCGGTGCGTGCCGACGCAATGGTGACGGCGGACCCGGAGACGGTGCGTCGCGCCCCACGGGTCGTGGTGCCGGGCGTCGGCAACTTCGCTCCCGCGATGCGGCGGCTCGCGGCGGCGGGGCTCGCGGACGCCGTGCGCGAGGTCGCGCAGAGCGGCCGGCCGGTACTCGGCATCTGTCTCGGCCTGCAGCTGTTCCTCGAGTCGAGCGACGAGGCCCCGGGTGTGCCGGGCCTCGGCCTGCTCGCCGGTCGGGTGCGGCGTTTCGCGACCGACCTGCCGGTGCCGCACGTCGGGTGGGCAAAGGTGACCCTGACGGCGCGCGGCCGGGCCCATGCCGCGCTCCGCGGCGCGTTCCCGGGCGGCGATGCCTTCTTCTATCACGTGCACAGCTACCACCCGGACGGCGTCGAGCCCGCCGCCGACCTCGCCGACGCGGAGTACGGCGCCCCGTTCGCCACCATTGTGGGCCGGGATGCGGTGTTGGGCGTCCAGTTCCACCCGGAGAAGTCGCAGGCGGCGGGCCTAGCGCTGCTCGAGGGCTTCGCCGGCTGGACGCCATGACGGAGCTGCGCGTCGCGTTCGTGGACACCTACGTGCTGCGGCGCGCCGGCCCGACCTTCGAGGTGCTCGTGCTGCGCCGTGCCAGCGGGCGCTCGCCCGGCTCGTGGGAGACGGTGCACGGCACCATCGAGCCGGGCGAGACGCCGGTGCAGGCGGCGCTGCGGGAAGTGCGTGAGGAGACGGGGCTCTCACCGCTGCGACTCTACAACGTGAGCCGCGTGGAGAGCTTCTATCTACCCCAGGCAGACGCCGTCGCGCTCGTGCCCGTCTTCGCCGCCTTCGTCGATCCCGCGGCGCAGCCGGCCCTCTCGGCGGAGCACGACCGGGCCGAGTGGCTTCCACCCGCGCAGGCGGCGCCGCGCTTCGCCTGGCCCCGCGAGCGGCGCGCGATGGAGGATCTCGTCGCCCTGCTCGGCTCGGGCGGCGGGGACTTGCTGGACGACGCCCTGCGCGTATGCTAGCACGGCGCCTCATCCCCTGCCTCGACGTGACGGGGGGGAGGGTCGTGAAGGGGGTGCGGTTCCAGGAGCTGCGCGACGCCGGCGATCCTGCCGAGCAGGCGGCCCGCTACGACGCCGAGGGCGCGGACGAGCTCGTGTTGCTCGACATCAGCGCGAGCCACGAGGAGCGCGGCACGACGCTCGACATGGTGAGCCGCGTGGCGGACACGCTGTTCATCCCGTTCACCGTGGGCGGCGGGATCCGGAGCGTCGCGGACGCCCGCGTCGTGCTGCGGGCGGGAGCCGACAAAGTCGCTGTCAATACCGCGGCCGTGCGAGATCCGTCACTCGTCACGCGGCTCGCCGACGAGTTCGGGCGTCAATGCGTCGTCGCGTGCATCGACGCGAAGGCAAGACGGGAAGGGGGACGGGGGACGGGGGAAGGGTGGGAGGTCTTGGTGCGGGGCGGTCGTGAGCCCACCGGGCTCGCAGCAGTGGAGTGGGCGGCACGTCTGGAGTCGCTCGGCGCGGGGGAGATCCTCCTGACTTCGATGGATGCGGACGGTACCCAGAACGGCTACGACCTGGCTCTCACGCGGGCCGTGGCGCGGGCAGTGCGTATCCCCGTGATCGCCTCAGGCGGCGCGGGGCGGCTCGAGCACCTGGCCGCGGCGCTCGCCGCAGGGGCCCACGGGGTGCTGGCCGCGACGCTGTTCCATTATCGCGGCACCACGCTCCGAGAGGCGCGGGCTTACCTCGCCGGGCGCGGCTTCCCGGTCCGGCCGTGAACCCGTTCTATCACCGGGTCTACAAGGTGGTGCGGTGAATCCCGCGCGGCCGCGTCGCGACTTACGGCGTGGTGGCCCGCCTGGCCGGGCACCCGGGCGCGGCGCGCACGGTGGGGTGGGCGCTGGCGGCGCTTCCCGGCGAAGCCGACGTCCCGTGGTGGCGGGTCATCAATGCCGCGGGCCGGATCTCGCTCGGGGGCCGCGATCACGGCGCCGTGCTGCAACGCGCGCTGCTGCTCCGGGAGGGCGTGAAGTTCGCGCCGGTCGGCGGTGTCAGCCTGACGGCGTTCGGGTGGCCGGCGCAGGCCTACGAGAGCGCCGCGGCGGCCCAGACCCGTGCCGCCTCGTCCCGCAGGTCCCGCAGGTTGAAGGGCTTGCGCACGTAGCGCAGGCCGAGCTGGCCCAGCGCCAACTCCGTCGTCGGGCGCACGTCCCCCGTGGCGACGAGAATCCGGTCGCGCAGATCGGGACGCGCTTCCACCAGCTCTTCGACAAAGCGCCGCCCCCGGGCGCTCGCCTGGCCGTCGGCGAGGATGAGGTCGTACGTGCGGGTCCGCGCGAGGTCGAGGGCCTGCCCCGGATTGCGGGCCACTTCCACGGTGTGCCCCTCCCGGCCGAACAGCGCCTTGATCATGCGGCGCACCGCCGGATCGTCGTCCACCAGCAGGATCGTGCGCCTGGCGGCGGGCGGCAGAGGGGGCGCTTCCACCTCGGCCGAGTGACGCTGCGGGACATCGGCCCCGGCGGGCGGCAGCTCCACGAGGAAGGCTGCCCCGCCCTCCGCGGGCTGCTGGACCGTGATCTGCCCGCCGTGCGCCTCCACGATCGAGTAGGTGATTGACAGCCCCAGCCCGGTCCCGTGGCCCGGCTCCTTCGTCGTGAAGAACGGCGTGAACAGGTGCGGGAGCACCTCCTCGGGGATCCCGGGGCCCGTGTCCGCCACCCGCAGCCGCACGCGCTCGTCGAACCACGTGCTGATGCGGATCGTGCGCGGGCGCCCCGCCTCGTTCCCGGCGAGGGCGTGCGCCGCGTTGGTCACCAGGTTCAGCACCACCTGCTGCAGCGCGTGGCGGTCGCCCACCACGTCCGGCATGCCGGACCCGAGGTTCTTCTCGGTGCGGATGTCCTTGAGCTTCAGGTCGTAGCTCATCAGCAGCAGGGTGCGCTGGACGACGTCGTTGAGGTTCACGCGTGCCCGCTCGCCCGGGCCCTTGCGCGCGAAGGTCAGGAGGTTCCGCACGATCCGGCCCGCCCGCTCCGCCTGCTCGTGGATCACCTGCAGGTGGTCCCGGTCCTTGGGTCCCAACTCCTGCTGCTCGAGCAGGAACTCCGCCAGCCCGGCGATCGAGGTCAGCGGGTTGTTCAGCTCGTGCGCGACGCCCGACACGAGCTGGCCCACGGCGGCGAGCTTCTCGCTCTGGATGAGCTGCGCCTCCATCGCCTGCTGGTCGGTGACGTCCTCCACGAGCACGACGAGGCCCCGTCCCGGTCCGGCGCCCCCGATCGGGGCCGCGTTGAGGCGCAGGGTGCGGCGCAGGCGGTCGGAGCGCGCGACCAGCGCGGCCGCCTGCTCTCCCCGGCGGGCGGCGGCGAGCAGCTCGGTGCTTTCTGTGGCCTGGCCCACGAGCGCAGGGAGCAGCTCCTCGCCCACGACGGCCGCCACCGGCCGGTCGAGCATCTGCGCGAGCGAGCGGTTGGCGCGCAGCACCCGACCGCCGTCGTCCACCACTGCGATCCCCTCGTGCAGCGCGTCGAACGCTGTCTCCCACTGCTCCTTCGCGTGCCGCACCATCTCGAAGAAGCGGGCGTTGGCGAGCGCGACTGCCGCGTGGGTCGCCACGGTGGAGAGCAGCCTGATGTCCTCGGGGTTGAACACGCCGCCGCGCGGGTCGGCGATGACGAGCGTTCCCACCACCGCCCCGTGGGCGCGCAGCGGCACGGCCGCCGCCGACTGGGCATGCACCCCGCTCACCAGCTCCGTGGGTGCGTCCCCGGAGTTGCGGACGAGCTCGAGCCGCTCGCGCCCCAACGAGCGGGCTACGAGACCGGGATCGTCCCCCCGGATCGACTGCCCCTTGAGCGAACCGAGCGTCCCTTCGGCTGCCGCCACGCGCAGCTGGGGCGTCTGGCCCTCCTGCTCGATCGTGAGCGCCAGCAGCGCGCCGCGGGCATCGAGGAAGCGGGTGGCGTAGCGCACCACCTGGTCCACGATGCGGTCGAGCTGCAGCGACTCGGAGAGCACGTAGGCGAGCTCCTGGAGGGAGAAGAGCTCGGACAACCGCCGGTTCAGCTCGTCCGCCGTGCGCCGGCGCTCCCGCTCGCTCTTCGCCACCCGGCGCCGCAGCGCAGTCGCCCACAACGCGAGCCCCGCCGCGACGAGCAGCGCCGCCGCGGCGATCAGGAAGGGGAGCGGAGTCTGGATCAGTGGCGTCGCCTCCTCGGCCTAAACATGCTATGGTTCGCTTGACCGTCCTAATCCCGACAAATATATTCGCCTATCGCAGGCTGAAAACCATTCTCAACTCATGGCCGCAAGCTGCCATTTCAGCCTGAGCCGCTGATTCCCCGACTGAGGCCGGAGGTTGCGTGTCCCGAGCGTTCGCGCCCGGTGCCCTGGTAGCCGTTCTTGCGTCCGTCGCCACCGTGCCTCCCGGTGGGGCGGCGGCGCAGGAGCGAACCACCGTCGGGGGCTATGGCGAGGTGCACTACGCCAATCGCACGGGCCCGGACACTCCTGGAACGGTCGATCTCAAGCGCTTCGTCGTCTACCTGGCCCACACTTTCAACGACCAGATCGCCTTCCGGTCCGAGCTGGAGGTGGAGGACGCCAAGCTGGAGGGTGCCCAACCCGGCGGTGAGGTGGCGCTGGAGCAGGCCTACCTCGACTATCGGGTGTCCGACGCGCTCACGGTGCGCTCCGGTCTCGTCCTCCCGCCCGTCGGGATCATCAACGAGACGCACGAGCCCCCGACGTTCAACGGGGTCGACCGCCCGGGCTTCGACCACGACGTGATCCCCACCACGTGGCGGGAGATCGGGCTAGGCGCGACGGGCCGCGTGCCGGCGGTCGCGGGTTTGAGTTACCGCGTATATCTCGTGAACGGGTTGCGGGCGGCGGGGTTTTCGGCCGCCGAGGGGATCCGTGAGGGCCGCCAGGAAGGCCGTGAGGCGAGCTTCGCCAACCCGTCCTTCACGGGGCGGCTCGAGTGGGCGAGGCCCGGCCTCAAGCTGGGCGGCTCGTTCTGGTACGGCGGCACCGCCGCCGCCGACCCCGCCCTCGGGAAGGGCGCGTTCGCCGCCCCGATCACGTTGCTCTCGGCCGACGCCCGCTACGACGTGAGCGCGTTCATGTTCCGCGGCGTGGCGACGAGCATCTGGGTGAGCGACGCCGCGGCGATCAACACGCGTTACGCCACCGCGGTCGGCAGCCGCATCGCCGGTGGCTACCTCGAGGTCGCGTACAACCTGCTGCACGCGCTCGCCCCGGCGTCGTCTCAGAAGCTGAACGCGTTCGTGCGGCACGAGCGGTACGATACGCACGCCGCCGTTCCCGCCGGCACGACCAGGGACGAGACCCTGGCGCGGCGCATCACGACGTTCGGTCTCTCCTACAGGCCGACCTACAACACCGCGTTCAAGGGCGATTATCAGCTGCTGCGCAACAAGGCCGGGGCAGGCGAAGCCGAAGTCGTGAGTCTCGGCATCGGGTATCAATTCTGACATGATGCGAGCGCGTCGTGCGGCGGTGGTGTGCTGCACGCTTGGGTCGCTCGTCGCCACGCCGGGGGCCGCCGCGCAAGCGCCGCCCGGCAAACTCGCCGCCTCCCTTGCCCGGCTGTTCGGGCCGCACGCGCGCGTCGACACGCTCCACGTGGACAGCGCCGCGGTGCTCCGGATCTCCACCGGGGACTCGCTGCTCGGCTTCGCCCAGGTGGGGAACGTCATCGGGAAGGACCAGCCGATCACGTTTCTCGTGGCGATGGACCCCGCGAACCGGCTGCGGGACGTGGACATCCTGGTGTACCGCGAACCCTACGGCGGCGAGGTGGCCTACGACGCCTGGCGCAAGCAGTTTCGCGGCAAGCGTGCAGCGGACCCGCTGCAGGTGGGCCGGGACATCCGGAGCATCTCGGGCGCGACGATCAGCGTTCACGCCGTCACCGCCGGCGTGCGGCGCATGCTCGCCGAGCTCACGGCCTGGCACGAGAGCGGGGCGATCCGATGAGCGACGCGGTCGCGCCCCTCTCCTGGCGGGTGGTGCCCGCGGCGCTCCGCACCCTGGCCCGGTGGATCACGATCGTCCAGCTGGTGGGCTACACCACGTCCCTCGTGTACGTGTGGCATACCACGCGGCTCACGCCGCCGGGCATCGAAGCGCGTTATCGCGGCACGAACCCCGAGGCGGGCGCCGCCGCCGCCCCGATGCAGTTCCCGAAATCGTTCGCCGAGATGCTGACGATCACCCACACGCACCTCCTGAGCATGGCCGTGATCTTCGTCCTCACGGGCCTCGGCGTGGCCCTGTGCGGCTCGCTCCTGGAGCGGTGGCGGCGGTTCCTCGTCGCCGAGCCGTTCGCGGCGCTGCTCGTCTCGTTCGCCGCGATGTGGCTGATGCGCTACGTCGACCCACGGTTCGCCTGGCTGCTCGAGGCGTCGAGCGCCCTCCTCGCGCTGACCTTCTACGTCCAGTCGTATCTCATCCTGCGCGACCTCGCGCGTGTGCGGAGGGAGGAGGCAGGGCGGTGAGGCGCCGCGAGTTTCTGGGCGTCGTGGGGAGTGGCGTCGTGGGGATGTGGGGAAGACTGCCCGCACCGCGGTGCGCTGGCGACCAGCTCGTAGAGCGCTGGTCCTGGGCGATGGGGCAACCGGTACACCTGATGGCGTTCGCCCGCTCGCAGGCGGAAGGTCTCGATGCGTGCGCCGCGGCGCTCGCGGAGCTGCGGCGCGTCGAGGCGCGGCTCACCCTGTTCGACGACGCGAGCGACCTGTGCGAGCTGAACCGCCGCGCGGGGCGCAAGGCCATGCGCGTGGACCAGGACCTACGGGCGGTGTTGGCGCTCGCGCAGCGATTCAAAGGCCAGACGGGTGGCGCGTTCGATGTCACCGTCGAGCCGCTGATGCGCGCCTGGGGCTTCCACCGTCGGCGCGCGAGTGAGCCATCCCCGGCCGAGATCGCGGAGGCGCGGGAGGCCGTGGGGACCGCCGTCATCGAGCTGGACGGCGACCGGGCGCGGCTTCCCCACGCCCACACCCAGCTCGACTTCGGCGGCATCGGCGTGGGGTACGGCATCGCCCGCGCGCTCGCGGTGCTGCGGGCGCGGCGGATCGGGCGCGCCTTCCTGGACGTGAGCGGGGATTGCGCGGCGATCGGCGCCCCGCCCGGGGAGGAAGGGGGGGGGTGGCTCGTGGAGATCGCCGACCCCGATCGGCCGGGTGGCGTCATCGCGGCGACGCGGCTATGCGATACGGCGCTCGCCACCTCCGCCAACAGCGTGGCCGTCGTGCGCTACGGCGCGCTCGTCTGTGGCCACGTGATGAATCCCGCGACCGGATGGCCGGCGCACGCCCTGAGGCAGGCGTCCGTGGTGTCGCACGACCCGGTGGCGGCCGACGCGCTCTCGACGGCGATGCTCGTGTCGGGCCGGACGCCCGCCGGAGCGCTCCGGGTCTACGCGGTGGCGCGGGGCCGGGACCGCGCTACGGATTGGGCCGGCTCTGCGCCCGGGCCGTGACCCGGGCGCGCTCGCGCTCCAGCGTGAGAATCGAGCGCGACCAGGAGTCGTTCGCGAGCCCCTGGTAGCTGACCGTCAGCGTCTCGCGGAAGCTGATCCCCTCCTCGAACAGGTAGATCGCGACGGCCTGCTCGCGGGCGTCGAGCTGGTAGGAGGCCCATTTCGGCGACAGCGGCACGATCCCGACGGGCCGGAACAGCCGCCCCCGGCTCGTGATGTTCACGTCCTCCGGCACGAAGCGCGCCTGCGGCACGAGGCCGAAGAAGCTCACCATGGCGAGGACCGGCCGCAGCACGCCGGCGCGCCGCGCCAGGTCGTCGATTTCGCCTCGCTTCGAGCGCAGCAGGTCCTGCAACGACCGGTACGTGTCAGGGGCGAGGAGCCGTGTCACACTCTGCTCGAGAGGGAGGAACTGGATCTCCAGCTCCGGGGTGTCGAAGCGCACGACGATGTCGTCGCGCTTCAGCGTGCCGTAGCCGATCGGCAGCGAATCTTGGGCGGATAGGCGGTTAGGCGGATAGGCGGTTAGAATGAGCACGAGGCTGGTGGCTCTAACCGCCCAACCGCCTAACCGGCTAACCGCCTTCGTCATGCTCCCGTACTCCCGATCAGTGCACCGATCGCATCGCGTAGCTCCGCCACGCCCTCCCCCGTCCGCGCGCTCGTGACGACCGCCTGGTCCGCGTCGAGTCGCAGCGCCGCCGCGAGCGCCCGCTCCCGGCGCCGGCGCTCGCCCTGCGGAAGCTTGTCGCTCTTCGTGAGGGCCGCAAGCACGCGGGTCTGGCGGGCGGCGAAGAGGTCCTGCATGGCGCCGTCGTCCTCCGAGGGCGCGCGCCGGATGTCGAGGAGCCACACGACCCCGGCGAGTCGCGCCCGGTCGAGGCAACCGACGAGCAGGCGCTGGAACGCCGCCCGGTCGGTCTTGCTCGCCTTGGCGTAGCCGTAGCCGGGGAGGTCCAACAAATACAGGGAGAGGGGAGAAGGGAGAGGTACGCTCCGGTCCACGCCGGG
>WNEW01002003.1_pt1 | contig 10018 bp, 9 predicted proteins | sample 5399891 | NCBI WGS metagenome assembly WNEW01 (sample SAMN13153336, study PRJNA577476) | soil metagenome | isolation source: 40 cm grassland meadow soil pre-rain plot 5 | place: USA:California | collected 2015-09-08 | reverse complement strand
TCGGCCAGTCGATCGCGCGCGCGATGGGACGCAAGTTCGCCCGCGCCTCCCTCGGCGGCGTGCACGACGAGGCGGAGATTCGCGGCCACCGGCGCACCTACATCGGGGCCATGCCCGGGCGCATCCTGCAGGCCATCCGCCGCGCCGAGTCGAACGACCCGGTCTTCATGCTCGACGAGGTCGACAAGATCGGCGCGGACTGGCGCGGCGACCCGTCCTCAGCGCTGCTCGAGGTCCTGGACCCGGAGCAGAACAAGGACTTCCGCGACAACTACCTCGACGTGCCCTTCGACCTGTCGAAGGTCATGTTCATCACCACCGCCAACTCCCTGGAGACCATCCCGCCGGCGCTGCGGGACCGCATGGAGGTGCTGCACCTCTCGGGCTACACCGAGGAGGAGAAGGTGCAGATCGCCAGGCGCTTTTTGATCCCCAAGCAGCTCATCGCCCACGGGCTGAACGAGGGCGAGGTCGAGATCTCGGAGGAGGCGATCCGGCTGATCATCCGCGAGTACACGCGCGAGGCGGGTGTGCGCAACCTGGAGCGTGAGATCGCCTCGCTCATCCGCCGCGACGTGGCCGAGATCGCGTCAGGCAAGCGCCTGAAGAAGGTCGACGACACGAAGAAGGTGCGCGCGGCGCTGGGCAAGCGACGCTTTTTCGACGATGTGGCCGAGCGCATCGACAGGCCGGGCATCGCCACCGGCCTCGTCTGGACGCCGACCGGCGGCGAGATCATCTTCGTCGAGGCCACGCTCACGCCGGGCAAGGGCGAGCTGAAGCTGACGGGGCAGCTCGGCGAGGTGATGAAGGAGTCGGCGGCGGCCGCCCTCTCCTACCTCAAGTCGCGCGCCGACGACGTCGGCATCGACCGCGCGCTGTTCGACAAGAACGACATCCACGTCCACGTGCCCGCGGGGGCGCAGCCGAAGGAAGGGCCGTCGGCCGGCGTGACGGTGCTGACCGCGATGGCGTCGATCCTCACCGGCCGGCCGGTGCGCGACGACGTGGCGATGACGGGCGAGATCACGCTGCGCGGCCGCGTGCTGCCGATCGGCGGCATCAAGGAGAAGGTGCTGGGGGCGCATCGCGCCGGCCTGCGCCGGGTGCTGATGCCGGCGCACAACGAGGCCGACCTCGACGACATCCCCGCCGACCTGCGCAAGCAGATGCAGTTCGTGATGGTGGAGTCGATCGACCAGGTGCTGCGCGAGGCGCTGGCGCGGAAGCGCCCCGTGGTGGTCGGACCGAATGGAGGCAACGGGCTGCGGACTACCGTCGTTGCGCGCGCTGCAGGATCCAGTCGTGCGCGGCCAGCTCCTCCGAGTCGTCGAGCTTCGAAAGGGCGCCGTCGCCCCGTCGCCTGAGAGCTGCGCCGATCAGGTGATCGGCCAGGTGCGGGTTCTTCGGCAGCAGCGACCCGTGCAGGTAGGTGCCGATGATGCCGCCGCCCATTGATTGGACCGCGCCCTCGGTCTTGTCCCTGCCGTTGTTGCCCTTGCCCGTCAGCACCTTGCCCAGCGGCCTGGCGTTGGGGCCGAGGAAGGTGCGCCCGCTGTGGTTCTCGAAGCCGACGAGAGTGCTGGGCGTGAGCCCCTCGATGCTCGTCTGCACGACGACGTCGCCGATGAAGCGCTTCTTGCCCGCCTGCGTCCTGACGTCGATCAGGCCGATGCCGTCGTAGCGCTCGCCTTCGGCGGTCTGGTAGTAGTGCCCGAGCAGCTGGTAGCCGCCGCAGACGGCGAGGATCTGCGCACCGTTCTTCACCGCCTGCTGCAGCTGGTTTTGCTTGTGCTCGCGCAGGTCGTCGTAGATGAGCGCCTGCTCGCGGTCCTGGCCGCCGCCGAAGAAAAAGACGTCGACGTCGTCGATGTTTTGCGCCGGCCCGCGCTGGAGCTCGACGACGCTGGCCTCGAGCCCACGCCACTGCGCGCGCCGGAGCAGCGTGAGGATGTTGCCGCGGTCGCCGTAGATGTTCATCAGGTCGGGGTACAGCCACCCGACGGTGAACTTCACGTTTCCCAGTATGGCTGCGCCCACCCGCGCCTCACGAGCTCGGCGCGGAGGTCGAGCATCGCGGTATAGGTGCACAGCACGTAGGTAGTGTCGCCCTCGTTGGTGTGCTTGATGAGCGTGTCGAGCGCCTTGCCCGGGTCGGTCTCCGGTGGCTGGGCCTCGACGCCCGCGTACTTGAGCCTGACCGCGAGGTCGTGCGCGCGCACGCCCGCGGGGATTACGAGTTTGGCTTTGCCCTTCAGCTGCTCGAAGTCGACATCCCAGATCCACGAGACGTCAGTGCCGTCCGCCTTGCGGTCGTTCAGGCCGATGAGGAAGTTCTCGCCGCGCGCGAGCTCGACCGCCGTGCGCACTGTCTCGTTGAAGCCCGCGGGGTTCTTGCTCAGGACGAGAACGAGGCGGCGGCCGCGGAACTCGATGCGCTCCTGGCGGCCGAACGCCGCCCGGAAGGTCTTCAGGCGCTCGGCGATGTACCGGCCGTCGAGGCCGAGGCTGCACGCGGTCGCGTAGGCGGCGAGGACGTTGTAGCAGTTGTAGAGCCCGCCGAGCGGCATCGCGATGCGCGTGCCCTCGATCGTCAGCATCAGGCTGTCGAAGCCGTCGAGCACGATGTCGGTCGCGGTGAGGTCGGGCTGGGGCCGCGAAAAGTCTCCGTTGGGGCAGCGATAGACCCCGTCGTGGCCGACGTACACGGCGTCGAACAAGAGACTCGCCCCGCAGCGCGGGCACGTGCGCGCGTCGGCGGCGTGCGGGAGCTGCTTGCCGGCGACTTCGAGGTCGTCGAGGCCGAACCAGGTCGGTTTGTGCGCCAGGCTGAGACCGATCTCGGCCACGCGCGGATCGTCGGCGTTGAGGATCACGTGCGCGCCCTCGGGCAGCGCGCTCAGGGCCTTCTCGATCTTCTTGGCGATCGTCTCCAGCTCGCCGTAGCGGTCGAGCTGGTCGCGAAAGAGGTTGAGGACCAGCGTGGCCTTCGGCCGGATCTCCTCGACGGCGCGCGGCAGGCTCGCCTCGTCGATCTCGAAGACGCCCCAATCCGCCTTCAGCTTGCCGTCGGTGCCGGCCTTGCCCAGCGCCGCGGCGGTGACCCCGAAGATCAGGTTGGCGCCGGCGCGGTTGCTGACGACGCGCTGACCGATGCCCTCGAGCAGCCACGTGACCAGGCGCGCGGTCGTGGTCTTGCCGTTGGTGCCGGTGATCACGACCGCGCCCTGGGTCAGGTCCTCCGCGAGGCGGGTGAGTATCTTGGGGTCGATCGCCCTGGCCACGTCGCCGGGCAAAGTCGTGCCCCCGCCGCGGCGGGTGATGCGGCTCAATGCGCCGGTAGCCTTGCCGGCCCAGACCGCGGTGGTCTTGCGGAAGCTCACGCGACCGCCTGGCTGACCGCCGTCCAGCAGTCCAGGCCTTTGATCGCCGCCCGCGCCCCGTCCTCGCTCCTGGTCTCCCGGAAGAACGCGGAGCCGCTGCCGGTGATCCGCCACCCGGCGCCCAGTTTCGTGGCGAACTCTTTTAGGCGCGGCTCGACGTGCTCCGCCGCGCGGCGCAGATCCTCGCCCTTGACCTCGTCCCACGCCTGGTAAACGGCCTGGGTCGACAGCTCGATACCCGGCCAGGCGATCGCGAACCAGGCGGGCTTGATTGGGATCGGCGCCACCTTCTCGCCGCGACCCTCGACGATGGCCGCGCCGCCGCGCAGGAAGAAGGGGACGTCCGAACCCACCTCGGCGGCCACCGGCTCCAGGTCGACATCGAGGCCGTACAGGGTCTTCAACGCGCGCAGCGCCGCGGCCGCGTCAGAGCTCGCGCCGCCCATGCCCGAGCCGGGCGGTATGCGCTTGTGGAGGTGAAACGACGCCGGCAGCTTTCGATTCACGGCGCGCTCGAGCGCATGCTGGGCCTTCAACACGGAGTTGTCATTGTTGCCGAGCTCGAGCCCTGTAACAGTCAGCTCGGTGGCATCGGATCTGGTGATGACCAGCAGGTCGTGCAGCTCAACGGTCTGCATGGTCGTTCGCAGCTCGTGATAGCCGTCGTCCCTACGCTTGATGACTTCGAGGTCGAGGTTGAGCTTCGCCCGCGCCGGCAGCGCGATGGTCAATCCGACAGCAGCTTCAGGTCGGCGCGGTACCTGACGGCGCGTCTCCGGTAGTGCTCGGCGGAGCTGCCGACCCAGCTCTCGGACGAGCCGCCGAGAACCTTCTTCACCGTGGCGGGGACGCCCGCGGCCAGGTGACCCGGCGGGATCTGCGCGCCCTCGGGCAGCACCGCGCCGGCGGCGAGCATCGAGCCGGCGCCGAGCCGGCTGCGCTGCAGCATCGTGGCTCCCATCCCGACCAGCGCGCCCGCCTCGACGACGCACCCCTCGAGCTGCGCCGAATGGCCCACGGTCGCGTTGCTCTCGATGACCGTCGGCAGGTTCTCCGCGCAGTGGATGACCACGTTGTCCTGCACGTTGGCGCCGGCGCCGACTTTGATCTCGGACTCGTCGGCGCGCAGCACCGCGCCGAACCAGACGCTCGCGCCCGCATCGATCTCGACATCGCCGACCAGCACGGCGGTGGGGGCGACGTACGCGTCGGGGTGCACCCGCGGGCGCTTGCCGCCGAGCTCGAATTCCACTGGCCCCTATAATGCTGAATTCGTGATTGCAAGCTCCAGGCTGGTGATGACGCATGGCTAAGCGCACGGCTTCGGCGAAGAAGCAGGCGCGCGCCGGCGGTCGCCGCTCTGCGCGCAACCGCGCGACCCGCTCCGAGGTGAAGACCCTGATCATCAAGGCGCGGCGCTCCCTGCGCGGCTCGGGCGCCGAGGCGGGTGATCGCGAGACCTCGCTGCTCTCAGCAATTCAGTCCCTGGACCGCGCCGCCGCCAAGGGCGTGCTGCACCGCAACAACGCCGCCCGGCGTAAGTCGCGGCTGGCGAGGCAGATGGCCAGGCTGGCGGCAGCCGCGCCCCCGGCCGCCAAGGGCAAGAAGGGCGCGGCTGCACCCGCTCCCGCTACCGCGCCTGCGCGCGCGCCGAAGAAGAAGTAAGGCCGGCCGGCCGGCGCGGCTAGAGGCGCGCCAGCAGGACCTCGAGGCCCAGCTCGGCGTCGACCTGTCCGGACTTGACCTCCCACTCGTAGTCGCGGATCCGCCGCAGCGCTTGCTCGAGGTTGTCGCCGCGAGCCTGCTGGGCGGCGTCGAAGGCCTTCTGGATGACGAAGTTGTGCTCGGTCATGTCGCTCTGCACCTGCGAAAGCGACTCGCCCCGCTCCTGCCGCGCCTTGACTTCGAGCACCAGGGCGATGTGCCGCGCCATGCGGTAGGCGATCAACGTCCCCCCGACGCCGGACCGCGTCAGGTTGCGGGCGATGTCGAACGCCTGCGCCGAGGGGTGCGGCAGCAGATGGTCGGTGAGGCGAAAGATCTCGTCCTCCCTCCCACCGGCTAGCAGCTCGGTGACCACCTCGGGCGTGAGCTTCGCGCCGGAGGCCTTGTAGGCCGCGATCTTCGTCAGCTCGGAGTCGATGATGCCGAGGTCGGGCGGCGAGACACGCACGACCTGGGCTGCGATCGAAGGGGTGAGGCCGTGTCTTTCTACGGCGCGCCTGGACGCCCAGTCGCTCAGGGCCCGGCGCACGAGGCGCGGCATCTCCTCGACCTTGCCGCCGGCGGCGGTGAACGCCTTCGCCAGCTTGTTGGTCGCGCCGAGCCGCCCCGCCACCGTGATCAGCAGGCGCGTGGTCGGCGGGATCTGCGCCACCGCCGACGCCAGCCCCTCGGCCCTGGCCGGCGGGATGGCCCGCGCGAACACCACCCGGTAGGGGTCGAGGAAGGGGGCCTGTAGGACCGCGTCCTGCAGGCGCGCGGGGGTGAGCCCGCTCCCCTCCATCGTCTCCAGGCCGAAGTCGGAGACGAGGTCCGGGCTCCAGTCGGCAAGAGTGGCCCGCGCCCTCTCGTCGACGAGGAACCGCTCCTCGCCGTGGAGCAGGAGCGCGGTCGCGGCCGCGGTCGCGGCTGCGCGGGAGGTCGCCCGGGGCATCTCGCGATCGTACTTACAACGGCAAGGTGATCGCGCCCTCCTGGTCGGTGCGCAGGACGTGGGGTGGAGAACCTGTGGCAAGCCGTCCTGCCGAACGCGACGCGATGAGCTGCGTGGAGGTTGTCACCGCGACTCGTTCGAGGTCTGGCGACAACCGGCTCCGGCCGCCGTTGGGGAGCAGCAGGTACGTGCACGGACCGCGCAGTCGCGTGGCGGCGCTCGTCTGGGCGTCGAGGTCGAGGTCGCTCAGGTCGCAGAAGGACCTGCCGCCAGGCGCCACCACGCGCAAGCCGACGCCGGCCGCCCCGGCCACGTCGCCCGGGGCGCCGCGCTCCGGGGCGACGACTTGCAGCTCGAGGCCCGCCACCGAAAGGATGTCTCCGGCCACCACCTGTTGAATGACCGCGCCACGCGTCAGCTGCTCGAGCGCGGCCGTCCGCCACGCCGATCCGGTCAGCGCGACTCCGGGCACGAGGACGCGGTTTACGGCGCGGTCGAAGCCCGCCAGACCGCCGGCGTGGCCGAGTCCGGGCGCCGTGATCACCAGGGCGTCGAGCCGGCGCTGCCACGGCGGCAGCTGCGTACCGAGACCGTCGGCGAGCTTCGCGGGGCTCGGTCCCCCGTCGATGAGGATCGCGCCTTGCGGACCGCGGAGGAGCACGGCCTGCCCGTCGCCGACGTCAAGGATCATCACCTGCGGCGGCGCGTTCGCCCAGGCCGCGAGCGCGGTCGCGGAGATAAGCACGGGTGCGATCGCGGCGGCCGCGAAGGCGGCACGCCGCGGGTGGCCCGAGGCGCCGGCGCCCCCGATCGCCGGCCCTAGCGCCGAGTAGTAAGCGAGGCCCAGCCAGTTCGGAAACGCGGGCACGGTGAAGGCGGCTCCCGGCGCGCGGGCGAGCACGTAGCCGACCTGCTCGATGTAGGCGAGCATGCCGGCGATCGGGATGGCGATTGCCCGCGCCAGCTCGGGCGCAAACGACAGCGCTCCGAGGAGCAGGCCCGAGGTGACTAGAAAGGGAAGGATGGGCAACGTGAGCGCGTTGGCGATCGGCCCGACCGGCGAGATCACGTGGAAGTCGGTCGCCATCATCGGCAGCGTGCCGACCTGCGCGGCGCAGGTGACCGCGAACGGCTCGCGCAGCATGTGCGGCAGGAAGCGCACGCGTCGCGTGATCGGGGGCGTCAACAAGATGATCGCCGCCGTGCCGGCGAACGAGAGCTGGAAGCCGACGTCCCACGCCAGCTCCGGCCGCCATCCCAGCATCGCCGCCGCCGTGACGGCGAGCGAGGTCCAGACATGCGACGGGCGGCCGAGGTTGGCGGCCGCGATCGCCAGGCCGCCCATGGCCGAGGCGCGAATCGCAGCCGGGGTCGCCCCGCCCGCGAGCGCGTAGATGGCGATCAGGGCAAGCGCCGGCCAGGCCGCGAGCCGGCCGAGGATGGGCGCGAGCGCGCCCTGGACGATGCGTGCGAAGACCGCGACCTTCAATCCGCTGAGCACAAGCAGGTGGACGAGTCCCGTCGCGATCAAGGCGTTCTCGAGCGCGGCCGGAATACCCTGGCGGACGCCCAGGACGATGCCGAGCAGCATCGCCGCGTGCGGCGCGGGCAGAGCGTCGTCGACCGCCGCCGTGTATCGCTTGCGCAGCCACGAGGGCAGGGCGCCGAGACCGCTGCCCGGTCGGGTCACGTCGAAGCTCGTCGCATCGAGCTCGAGGTAGACGTGGCGCTGGGCGAGGTAGGCGCGGCGGTCGAATGTGGGCATGTCGCGCGGCAGGACCAGCGTGCCGACCGCCTTGACCTGGTCCGCGAACCCTGCCTGCTCCGGCCCGCGCCAGCGGACCATGAGGTCGCCGATGTCGTGAATGGCGGCGCCACGGAGTGCGATCCGCGCGGGCTCGACCAGGGCCTCGGAGCCGCCGCCGACTGGGCGGCCGTCATCGACGACCTGTCCCGTGATCGCGACCACGCTCCCGGCCAGCGAGGCGGCGCGCGCCGGCAGCAAAGGATCCGCGGCGGGGAGCTCAGCCCGACCGACGCCGAGCAGGGCGGCGGCGAGGGCGAGGCAGAGCAGCGCGGGGCGCAGCAGCGCCCCGAGCGCGGCGGCAGGCATCGCCGCGGCGATGGCCACGACCCCAACCATCGGGCGCGCGGGCAGCAGTACGACGGCCGCTGCCAACGCCGCCGACCAGGCAACGGCGAGAACGAGCCCGGGGTAGCGGGTCACAGGGTCACGTACTTCCGCGCGACGATGTAGTCGGACTCGCTCATGCCCAGGATCTCGACGAGCTCGCGCGTGTTCTGGAAGCCGCCGAAGTTCGTGCGGTAATCGATGCATTCCTGCGCGAAGGCCGGGGTGAAGCCGGGGATGGACTCGAGCTCTTCGAGCGTCGCCTGGTTGAGGTTGACGCGCACGATCACCGTCCCCGACGACGTCTTCGCGAACGCGACCTTGATCTGCTCGCCGTCGCGCAGCCGTCCGGCGTAGTCGGGCAGCTTCGAGGTGTCGGCGTCGGCGCTCAGGCCGCCGGCGGCGGCGATGGCGTCGAAGACGCGGTCGCCGCGGGGCAGGCGGTAGAGACCTGGGTTCTCGACCGCCCCGACGACGTGGACCAGCAGACCTGGGTCGGCGGGCAGGGCGAGCACCGGGTCGCGGACCGGCGGGGCAGTGGGCGCGGGCGGCGCCGCCGCGTGATAGAGGTAGGCGCCCGCGACGATGGCGATGGTCAGCGTCAGCGGGGCGGCAAGAAGCGCGAGACGCCTCCAGCCAGGGACGAGGCGAACGGGGATGCGCAGCGGAATGGGCATGGGATCGAGACTAGGGTCGAGATGGCGGCGTGAAAACCCTGCCTGTTAAGAGACGTACGTGGTTCCCGGGGAAGGATTCGAACCTTCGGTCGAGGATCCAAAGTCCTCTGCCTTACCTCTTGGCCACCCGGGATCGGGTACCAACATAGCGTTCGCCCGGCGCATCATCCCCGATGCGAGCGTGACCTCAAACCGACTGTCGGCGTTCGGTCTGGTGATGAGGCAAGCGTTGCTCGGCGCCCTCTGCCTGCTGACCGCTGCGTGCGGCGCCTATGCGTTTCCGGGCGACAGGCCGTCGCCGACCACGAACACCGGCCTGGTCACCGGGCGCGTGCTGGTTGTTCCATGCGCGCCGGTCGAGCAGGCGGGGACGACCTGCGCCGGCAAGCCCATGCCGAGCCTGGAGATCGACTACATGCAGGGGACGAAGGTGGTCGGCCGGACGGTGACCGACAACAGCGGCAGCTACTCGATCCGGCTTGAGCCGGGCGGATACGTGGTGAGGTTCAACACCTACATGCGCGTGGTCAGCGGGCCGACGAACATCACGGTGGCGGCGGGCTCGAAGCTCGTGGCGAACTACGCCCTCGACTCGGGGATGCGGGTCCCGGTGCCTCAGGACTGACCCGCCGATGCATGCGCTTTTGCGCAAAGGGAGCGTCTCACCAGCTTGGGTTCAAGGGGTCGACGCAACACCACCTTTTGAGGAGGTCGTTGCATGCGTCTACCGAATCGTCAGGGTCGCCATCAATTCTGGGAGCGAGTTAGGGGCGGTCTCGCGTGGTGGGAAGCCGCCGCTGATGCTGGGATCAGCCAGCGGACAGCGGAGCGCTGGTTCAGGCAGGCTGGCGGCATCATGCCACCCAACGTCCCAGCACTGTCGAGCCAGCGTTGCCTGTCACTGAGTGAAGGAGAGGAGATCTTCGCTGGCGTCGAACGAGGCGACAGCATCCGAGCCATCGCCATGAGCATCGGGCGCTGGCCATCAACCGTGTATCGAGAACTGCAACAAGCGCCATCAGAAGTACAGAGCTCGCCATCAGCATGGCCGACCCAGGACGCAACCCTGGAACTATCGACCCAGCTTGGCTCAAGAACGTGCGCGGCGACTAGCCTCGCGGCCGAAGAGGGCCAAGCTGGCTGCCAATGCCAGATTGCGGAAGCTGGTGCA
>WNEW01002002.1_pt1 | contig 10018 bp, 8 predicted proteins | sample 5399891 | NCBI WGS metagenome assembly WNEW01 (sample SAMN13153336, study PRJNA577476) | soil metagenome | isolation source: 40 cm grassland meadow soil pre-rain plot 5 | place: USA:California | collected 2015-09-08 | reverse complement strand
AGTACGGCTTCATCCCCGAGTTCATCGGCCGCCTGCCGATCATCGTCACCCTGCACCACCTGGACCAGCAGGACATCGTGCGCATCCTCACCGAGCCGAAGAACGCGCTCGTGAAGCAGTACCAGAAGTTCTTCTCGCTCGACAACGTGGAGCTCGTGTTCCAGAAGGGCTCGCTGGACGCGATCGCCGAGCTGGCTTTGCTGCGCGGAACGGGGGCGCGGGCGCTCAAGTCGATCATCGAGGAGGCGCTCCTCAACTCCATGTTCGAGATCCCGTCGCGGCCGGAGATCAAGCGCTGCATCATCTCCGAGCGCTCGATCCGGGACGCGCTCGAGCCGGAGTTCGAGATCTCGGACGAGGCCGAAGGCCCGGCCCGCGCGGTGGGGGAGTCGGCCTGAGCCGAAGGTCCTGGGGTCTCCTTCTCGGCGCAGCCGTCGCCGCGGCGCTGGCGCTCAACGTACTGCCCGCCGCAGCGGCTACGGACCCTTACGTTCCGGGCACGACCGGCTACGACGTCTCGTATCCGAACTGCGGGGCGGCGACGCCAGCCGGCGCGTTCGCCGTGGTCGGCGTGAACCATGGACGACCCTTCACCGTCAACACCTGCCTCGGCGCCGAATACGGCAGCGCACCGACATCGCCGCTTCCGTCGCTGTACATGAACGCCGCCTACTCGGGCGCGTACCGGAGGAACATCACCTCGGCGTGCTCGGCCGCGTCAGGCGGCAACCTGGCCTGGGCGATCGGGTGCAGCGAGGCCGAGTACTCGCTACAGCGGGCGGGCGGGCGGGGCGCCGCGATGTGGTGGCTCGACGTCGAGACCGCGAACAGCTGGTCGTCGGGCAACCTGAGCCTCAACCAGTCCGCCATTCAGGGCGCGGTCGATCGCTTGAATCAGACCGGGCTGCCGGTCGGCGTGTACTCAACGGCGTCGATGTGGAAGACGATCACCGGCGGGTCGTTCACGCCCACCGGACTCGCTGCCGATTGGGTGGCCGCCGGCTCGTGCTCGACGCCCTTCACAAGCTCGCCGGTTTGGCTGACGCAGTCGACGTCCGGCGGCGTGGACTACGACACCGCCTGCTAGCCCCCTCGATCCGCACGTTTCCGCCATCACGGGCGGAATCCGGTGACCGACAACGCACGAGACGGCCAATAAGTGCGGAATCAAGCGTCGCGCGCTCCCGCGGCGCCACGAAACCAAACGACGAGCAGGACAGGCGCCAGCGCGATAAGCGCTAACATCTTGTCCACCATGAGCCGCGACGTACGCGTATCCGTACCTTCGCCGGCTCCGTCGCGCTAACCCGCGACCATCTCGCCGGCGCCCCAGGACCAAAGCCATGGATGAAGCACGCCCCATAACCAAAGAGTCAGAGATGCCCAAGGCGTTCGATCCGCAGGCCATCGAGGCCGGCTGGTACGCGCGCTGGGAGGCGGACGGACTGTTCGTCGCCGACCCATACACGGACAAGAAGACGTTCACCATGTGTTTCCCGCCGCCGAACATCACCGGCGAGCTGCACATGGGACACGCGCTGCAGACGGCGGTCTACGACCTGCTGGCGCGGTACAAGCGGATGGCCGGCTACGAGGTGCTGTTCCTCCCCGGCTACGACCACGCGGCCATCGCCACCCAGAACGTGATCGAAAAGCAGCTCGCCCGCGAGGGCACGACCAAAGAGGAGCTCGGTCGCGCGCAGTTCGACGCTCGCGTCGACGCCTGGTACGAGGAGGTCGGCGCGACGATCATCAACCAGCTGCGCCTGGAGGGCGCGTCCATGGACTGGACGCGTCTGCGCTTCACCATGGACTCGCGCTACTACCGCTCGGTGATGACCGCGTTCGTCGCCTTTTACGAGAAGGGCTGGATCTACCGCGCCCCGCGCATCGTCAACTGGTGCCCGCACGACCGCTCAGCGATCTCGGACCTCGAGGTCGAGTGGCAGGAGCACCAGGACACGCTCTACTTCATCAAGTACCCGCTGGAGGGTGGCGGCGACGTGACCATCGCGACCGTGCGCCCCGAGACGATGCTCGCAGACACCGGCATGGCGGTGAACCCGGATGACGACCGCTACAAGGACCTTATCGGCAAGGCGGCCGTCCTGCCCCTGGTCGGCCGCAGGCTTCCGATCGTCGGCGACGACGCGGTCGAGAAGGAGTTCGGCACCGGTGCCCTGAAGGTCACGCCGGGGCACGATGCGCTGGACTACGAGATCGGGCAACGCCACGGCCTCGAGATCGTCAACGGCATGCACGAGGACGGGAGCATGAACGTGCCGGGCCTGCCCTACGACGGACTGCCGGCGCTCGAGGCGCGCAAGCGAATCGTGGACGACCTGAAGGCCGAGGGACTGCTCGTCAAGGAGCAGCCCTACACGCACGAGGTCGGCCACTGCGACCGCTGCCACTACGTGATCGAGCCCCTGATCAGCGAGCAGTGGTGGCTGCGCATGGCCGAGCTGCGCGACAACGCGATCGCCGCGTCGGAGGCGGGCAGGGTGCGATGGCACCCCGAGCGCTACGAGCGGACGTACCTCGACTGGCTGCGCGGCTTGCGGGACTGGAACATCGGCCGGCAGCTGTGGCTCGGCCACCGCGTGCCCGTCTACCGCTGCGCCAACGGCCATACGACCGTGTCGGTCGAGCCACCCACAAAGTGCGACGAATGCGGCAGCGAGAGCTTCGAGCAGGACCCTGACGTGCTCGACACGTGGTTCTCGTCCGCGCTGTGGCCGTTCGCGACCCTGGGCTGGCCGGACGACACCGACGACCTGAAGGCCTTCTACCCGACGGACATCAACTGCACGGCCCGGGAGATCATCAACCTCTGGGTCAGCCGGATGATCATGGCCGGGATCGAGCTCATGGGCGACGTGCCTTTCTCCGACGTGGTCATCCACTGCGTCGTCCAGGCCGCTGACGGGCGGCGCATGTCGAAGTCGCTAGGCACGGGCGTCGACCCGCGCGACCTGATGACGAAGTACGGCGCCGACGCGCTGCGCGCTTGGGCGACATCCGTGGCGATGTCGAGCCAGGACGTCCGCTTCGACGAGAGCCGCGTCGAAGGCTACCGCCGGTTCTGCACCAAGCTGTGGAACGCGGAGCGTCTCCTCCTGGGCTCTCCTGGCACGCCGTCGGGGTCGCTGGGCAGCCTCGAGGCGCGCGAGCACCTGGAGGACCGCTGGATCCTGTCCCGCCTCTGCGTGGCCGCCCGCGAAGTCACGAGGGGCATCGAAGAATTCACGTTCCAGGATTCGGTCAACACCGCGTACGGGTTCGCGTGGAACGAGCTGTGCGACTGGTACCTCGAGGCGGTCAAGGACAGGCTGCGCGACGGCGACCCGGCGGCGCAAGACGTCGCGTTCTTCTGCCTGGACAACCTCCTCCGCATGCTCCATCCGATCATGCCCTTCGTCACCGAGGAGCTCTGGTCGCGACTGCCGGGCCGGCGCGACTACCTGATGCGCGCGGACTGGCCAGACCTGCACGACCGCTACGTCGACCCCGGCGCGGAGGAGGAGTTCACGCAGGTGATGGCGATCGTGGACGAGGTCCGCGGTCACCGCAACGCCGCGGGCGCGCCCAAGCGCGGAGGCGAGCTGCGGCTGGACGAGGTCAGCGACACGGTGTCGCGGCTGGTGGCGAAGCTAGCCCAGGTGAGGGTGGTGGACGACATGGACGGCGGCACCCCGCTGGCGTCCGCGCCCGGCCGCGTCCGCTTTGCTTCTAACGTGCGCGTGGACAGTACGGTCCCTGGCCCGGAGGTAGCCGGACAGGGCGACGCATGGCGCGACAAAGAACGCAAGCGCCTCGAGGACGACCTGGCCAAGACACGGGCCAAGCTCGACAACCCACAGTTCCGGGAGAAGGCGCCGCCCGAGGTGGTGGCGAACCTCGAGGAGCGCGCCGCCCGCCTCCAAGAGGCGCTCGACAGACTGAACGCGCAAGACTAGACGGGCCAATGCCGTCTGTCGCCGTCATCGTCCCTGTCCTCCTGCCCCTGGTCGCGGCCGCGGTGATCGTCTTGATCGGCCTCGGAGGAATGGACCTGGGCCGCGCCGCCGCGGCGATCGGCTCGTGGGGCTCGGTGCTCGCGCTGATCGTCGTCTGGGCCCCGATCCGGTCGTCGCTCGAGCTCACGCTCGGCCCGCTTGGCTTTGGTTCCTCGTTCGACATGCGGATCGACGGCGTGACGTTCGCGTTCGGCCTGATGATCGCCACCCCCACTGCGATCCTGCTGACGCTGCAGCCGCGTGCGTGGCCTCAAGCAGCGGTTTCGCTGCTCGCCCTTGCCTCCGCGGTCGCCGCGGTCGAGGCCGGCGGCGTCGTCCTGACCGCAATCGCCGGGGGCACCGCCGCCACGCTGGCGATGATCCTTCTCGACACCGAGGACCCGCGCGCGTCGCGCCCGAGCTGGGCCATGCTGCTTGCGGGCTGGCTCGCGCTGAGCTGGTTCGGCGTCATCCTTCAGGTCGGCGGAGGCACCGCGGTCTTCTCCGCCGTCCCGGTCGCGACCGTCACCGGGCCCCTGTTCACCCTTCTCGCGGCGTCGGCGGTGCTGGTCTCGTGCATCTTTCCCTGGCGGACGTGGCCGGCCGAGCTCTGGTCGCGACCTTCGCTTCGAGCCGCCGGCGTCACCGTCGCAACGCTTTACCCGCTCGGCTTTTACCTGTTCGTGCGGGCGTATGAGCTCGGGGACGGCCGGTACCCACACGTGCTGTTCAACGTCGCTCTGGCGGCCATCGGGATCGCCGCCGCATTCGCCGCCGCTGCTCGCGCCCAGGCCGCGCCGAACCGCAGGCGCTTCCTCGGTGAGCTGGTTCCGGGCATGGGCGGGTTCGCGCTCGCCGCGATCGCCATGGACACGCCGCTCGGGCTGGTCGCTGGGCTCATCCTGCTTGCGACGGCTTCCCTGCTGATCGCCGGGCTCGCGCTGCTGCCCGACCATGCCGGCATTGCCTCTCTGGTCACGATCGCCGCAGCCGTCGGGCTGCCACCGGGGATTGCGTTCGGTGCGCGCGTCCTCGGCATCGAGGCCACGTTCGAGGCGGGGGACTTCCTCGGCCTGGTCGGGATCGCCGGCATGGTGACCTGGGCCACGTGGATGGTCGGCGGCGCGCGCGCCATCGGCCTGCCTGCGGGTCGCGGCCACCCGACGGCCGAGACCTTTCCCCGCGTGTCGCTGGTCATCGCCCTGATCACCCTGGCCGCGGGGCCGGCGATCGCCGCGATCAAGGTTGCCTACGCCGACCCCGTCGCCGCCGAGGTCATGCCGACACCCGGCGGCGCGCTGGCCGGCGGCCTGCTCAACGTGGTGACCGTCTCCAGCGTGCTCCCCGCGATCACCCTGCTCGTGCCGCTGCTGGTCTTCGGCGCGGCGGCTTACGCGATCTCGGGGACCGCGGCCATCCGGACCCAGTCCCGCCTCGCTGCTTTCGAGGTCCCGGCGGCGGCCGTCGCCGCCCGCGTGAGCGAGGTGCTGCGCTCGGCGACGGTGCCGGAGCAGTACCGGACGCTCTTCAATCTGCGAGGGCTCGAGGTGGCCGCGGCCGGCGGCCGGCCGGTGCTGTGGCTGGGCGCGCTCATCGCGCTCGGATTCGCAGTCACCCGCTAGTGGTCGAAGCAGCGGCGGCGTTCGTCGCCTGGCTCGGGGTTTCGCTCGTCGTCCTGTCGGACGCGCGGCGCGGGCTGGCCCTGGGCACGCTGCTCGCGGCGGCCGGCCTCGCCGGGGTCGCCCTCCCGGAGGCCGGGCCGGCCGGCGCGATCGCGCTGGTCGCCGGCGGGGCGGTGGCCGCGGCAAGGCGGTTCTCCGCGGGGCCTGGAGGGTGGGGGATCATGCCGCCAGGCTCCACGCCACGCCTGGTCCTGTGCGTCGCCGGCGGTCTCCTCACCCTGTGGGTCGGCCTCGCCGTCATGACCGGCGAGGGTGCGGCGCTTCGCTTCGCGGTGATGTCAGTTGCCGGCCTCGCCGGCGCGCGGGCGCTTTCGAGTGCCGACACATCGGTGGCCCAGACGGCATTCGCGGTGCTTGCGTTGGCGGTCGCCGCGGGCGCTGCGCTCGCCGCCGATGCCGGCGTCTGGCCGTTCCTCGCCGGCGCAGGCGTCGCCGTGGCGGTGACCTGGGCGCCAGGTCGAGTGCAGCGTGCTGCCTGAGTCGATCGAGCTTCTCGCGCTCGCCGCGGTCGCCCTGGCCATCGCCCTCGTCTTCATGCCCGGCAGGTCACCTCGCCGACGTCTTGCGCTCCAGGGCGGGGCGGGCCTGGCGGGCACGGCCGCCGTGGCCGCCGTGCCCACCTTCGACCTGGCACTGCTCGTGCTCGTGCTCCTTGCCGTCTTTCAGGCCGCGCTGGAAGGCAGACGCCCCGCAGCCGCGTGCTTGAAGGCCCCCGGAGTCGCGGTCGCCCTGCTGGCGCTGGCCGCGGTCTTCGCCCGCGTGGGGGGTCCCGAGCTCATCCATCGCTTCGCGGCCGTGGGTCTCGGCGCCGGGCTCGCCGCGGCCCTGGGCCTGCTGCCGTACCTGCACGTGTTCGATCCCGAGGAGCCGGTGACCGCGTCGCCAATCGGCTGGCTCGCTTTCGTCGGGCCCGTGCTGGCGGCCGTCATCGTCGCCGGCGCGCAAGGCCTGCTCCCGGCCGACGCCGGAGCTGCTTTCGGCGCGGTGCTCATCGGCCTCGGACTGGTAAACATGGCGTGGGGCAGCCTCGCTGCGTGGCTTACGGACAGCAACGGCGCGGCGTGGCGTTACTCGTTCGTCGCTGACTGGGGCCTCGCCCTCTGCGGGTTCGGCCTCACCCTGGCCGACGGCCGGCGCGCGGCGCTGCTCGTGCTCTTCACGGTGGTCCTGGGCCGGCTGCCGCTCTATCTCGCCTCGCGCCAGGCGGGCAGGGACAACGTCGTGACCGAGCGGCCGATCAACCTCCTCGTGGCGGCGGCTCTGGCCGGCTCGGCGCCGTTCGCCGGATTCGCCGCGCGCGTGCTCCTGCTGCGTGGCGCGACGCAGCTGTTCTGGCCGCTCGCGCTTGTGCTGGCCCTCGTCATGCTGCTGTGGCTGCCGGGCTCCCTGCGGCTGGGCCGGAGCATGGGCGTACCGCGCGGCAGGCAGGCCCTCGGCGTCGCGCTCGTGCTCGCGCTCAACGTCGCCGCCGGCCTGTATCCCCTCCCGCTGCTCGCGGTGGCTCGGCCGTGATCCAGGTCCTCCTCGGCCTCCTCGCCCATGCCGCGGCCCTGCTCCTGTACCCGGGCCTGGCGACCATGGCCGCCTTCGGCGTCCTGGTCGAGCTCGCGCGGATGCGCGTGGCGAAGCGAAAGTGGCCGGAGCTCCCCCGACGCCGCCCGAGCCCGGTGGTCGCGACGGTCGCCCTGTGCTCGGTCGTGGCCGCGGTGCAGCTGGACGCTCCCTTCAACCCCGTCCCGGGGGACGAGCGCAGCGTCGTGCTCGCGGCGGTGGCCCTCGCGTTCACCGCCTGGGCCGAGCTGGCGCTCACGGTCGAGTTCGTCGCAGCACCGGGTCTGCTCCTCATCGTCCAGATGTGCTGGCTTGTGGCCGTCCTCGGACCTGCAGTGCAGCCCGAAAGCCTCCGTCCCCAGGTGCTCGGCAACGTGCTCGTGCCGGGGCTCCTCCCGGTGAAGATCTCGTGCGCGTTTCTCTATCTGCTCTGCCTGCCCGCGCTGCTGCGCCTCTGGCCCTTCACCCCACCCGCGGACAAGCGCATCCGGCAGAGGCTCGACTCAGGCCGCATCCTCAGCTGGCTCCCGTACTGCGGGCTGTTCACGACCCTCTTCATCACCCCCTCGGGCGACGACGCGCTTGGGCTCCTGCGCTTTTTCGGCCTCACGTTCGGGGTGGCGGCCGTGGTGGTGGCCCTGTCGCTCTTTCTGCGCTGGAGGGGAAGCGCGGTCGCGCGCGGCCTCTATACCCGCGGGATCGCTCCCTTCGCGGTGCTCGTGCTCGCGATCGTGTTGGCCACCTCGGTCCTGATGCGGTGAGCGCGGCCGGGCGACGCTTCGGGTCTTGGTACAATCTCACGCCGTGCCCAAGCCCGATAGTTCCGCGTCTGCCGTCGTCGTCAGCGGAGGCAAGCAGTACCGCGTTGCCCCAGGAGACCGCATCCTTGTCGACCGGCTGGCGGCCGAGCCTGGATCGTCGGTGAAGCTCGGGCGCGTGCTTCTGTTCAGCGACGGCGACGAGATCAAGGTGGGAAATCCCGCGATCGAGGGTCTCGACGTCGAGGCCAAAGTCATCGCCCATCGCCGCGGGCCGAGGATCGAGAGCCTGCGCTACAAGTCGAAGAAGCGCGTGCGCGTGCACGCGGGCGGACGCGCGCATCTGACGGCGCTCGAGATCATCGCCGTCGGCGGGGTCGGTCTTGCGACCGAGGAAGAGGAAGAGGAGGAGCAGCCGGCCGCGAAGAAGAAGCCCGCGCGCGGACGCGCCAAGGCGGCTCCCAAGAAGAAGACGGCGCCGGTCGAGGCTGAGGCCGCAGCCGAGGAGGAGGCCGTGGCCGAGGCCGAGGAAGCGAAGCCGGCCGAGAAGAAGCCGGCGCGCAAACGCGCGTCCAGGAAGGAGTCGAAGTAGTGGCACACAAGAAGGGCGGCGGCTCGTCCCGCAACGGCCGCGACTCGAACCCGCAGAAGCTCGGCGTCAAGATCTTCGGCGGTCAGCTCGTCAACGCGGGCCAGATCATCGTCCGCCAGCGCGGCACGAAGATCACGCCCGGGCCGGGCGTAGGCGTGGGTCGCGACGACACGCTGTTTGCCCTGGTCGGCGGCCACGTGAAGTACGAGCGCGTCGGCAAGGATCGCCGGCGCGTCACTATCGCCGGGCCCGCTCAGGGCGCTCCTGCAGACAAGTAACGTCACGGGCTGAGGGCCGGCCTCGATTCGTCGACTCCGCGCACATCGTCGTGCGCGGCGGACACGGCGGCAAGGGATCGGCATCGTTCCGGCGCGAGCCCTTCGTCCCCCGCGGCGGACCTGACGGCGGCGACGGCGGGCGCGGCGGCTCGGTGATCCTCGAGGCCTCGCACGACGTCGCGGACCTGTCTCTCTACCGGAGACGCACGCGCTGGCAGGGGGAGCCTGGCGGCGACGGCGCCGGCGGGCGCAAGACCGGCCGCGGAGGCGCCAGCGTCACGCTGAAGGTGCCGGCGGGGACGCTGGCCCTGGACCAAGATGGGGCGCTGCTCGCCGACCTCGACCGGCCCGGAGCGCGGGAGGTGGTGGCCCGAGGGGGCATGGGTGGGCGCGGCAACGTGCACTTCAAGAGCTCGACACGACGCTCTCCCGACTACGCCGAGCCTGGCCTCAAGGGTGAGGAGCGAGAGATCGACCTCGACCTGAAGCTGATCGCGGACGTGGGCCTGGTCGGCCCGCCCAACGCGGGGAAGTCGTCGCTCCTCAGAGCCATGACCGCCGCGCGCCCCAAGGTCGCGGAATATCCGTTCACGACCCTCGACCCCGAGCTGGGTGTGGCCGAGACCGACGGCACGAGGATCGTCCTCGCCGACATCCCCGGACTCATCGAGGGCGCGGCCGCGGGCGCGGGCCTGGGGCAGAGGTTCCTGCGTCACGTCGAGCGCACGCGAGCGCTGGTCTACGTGCTGGACGGCGCCGAACCAGAGCCGTGGAAGACCCTCGAGGTCGTGCGCAGGGAGGTACTCCAGTTTTCGCCCGCACTGGCCGACCGTCCGCATGTGATCGCGGTCAACAAGATCGACCTGGGACCGGCGCGCCGTCTTCGCGCCCGGACTCGGAGGGCGGGGGTGCACTTCGTATCAGCGCTCACGGGCGAGGGCGTGCCCGAGCTCCTGGGCGCGATCGCGCGGTTGGTCGCCGAGTCCCCCGAGCCCGGCACTCCCGCGCCCGCAAAGGTGACGAGGCTTCCACTGCGCCGGTCGGACGACCTCGTCGTGGAGCGCAAGCCGTCCGGCTTTGTCGTCCGCGGCGAGCGCCTGGAGCGCCTGCTCGAGCGCACCAACCTGGAGTCGGAGGTCGGCCTGGCGAGGTTTCAGTC
>WNEW01002196.1_pt1 | contig 10026 bp, 9 predicted proteins | sample 5399891 | NCBI WGS metagenome assembly WNEW01 (sample SAMN13153336, study PRJNA577476) | soil metagenome | isolation source: 40 cm grassland meadow soil pre-rain plot 5 | place: USA:California | collected 2015-09-08 | reverse complement strand
AACACCGAGGGCTGCCGCCCAAGGTGCTGCCGGGCTATTGCAAATTCTCGATTTCGTGCTTTTCCGGAAAAGCAAGAACGATACCCGACCCGTCTGACAGAACAGAAGACTTATGTGCAGAGAGTTACGAAATCGAGACCGCACCGAGTTCTGCAAAAGTTTGCGCATATTCTGTAAAGCGCGTGCACATCGAGAGACGGCAGATTCAGAACCGTGGAACTACTCCCGGAGCACGACGGCGAGCCAACGCGTCACGGACTCGGTGCGCACGTGATTTGCCCACCGAGTGGATCGGGCGAAGGTCTGACGTTAGTCCGACGCGGGGCCGTCGAGGCCCCCGCCCACGAGAGGAGCGCGGCGACCGTCGTGAGCTCGTAGCCCGCAGCGCGAAGGCCGTCGATCATCGCGGGGAGCGCCTGCACGAGCCGCTCCGGTGCGCGCGCGGCTCCCTCGGCGTCGTGCAGGTCCACGATGGCGCCGGGGTGAGCGCGGCGGAGGACGCGACTCACCTGATCCTCGGCCGCCACGGCCCTGAGCCCTTCCGGCTGGATGGAAAGCGGCGGAGCGCGCCGAACATCGCCGCGTTCACCATGCCCCACGGCGGACGGAAGTGACGGGGCGCGCGGTCCGCGAGCGCGGCGAGCGTTTCGTGGGCGCGGCCGATCTCCTCGGCGGTCCGCCGCGGCCCGCAGAGCCACAGGGACCGATGCGACCACCCGTGGCTCGCGACTTCGTGGCCTTCGCTGACGATGCGGCGCACGGTGTCGGGCGCCCGAGCCGCGCGCTCGCCCACCAGGAAGAACGACGCGCGCGCTCGGCGCTCCGCGAGGAGGTCGAGGACGCGTGGTGTCCAGTCGGGATCGGGACCGTCGTCGAACGTGAGCGCCACGCGCCGGCTCGCGTCGCTGCCGCGCCAGACGCAGCCGAGCGTGAGCAGGTGGGCGCCCCACGCATATGCCGCCCACCCGGCAGCCGCGGCGAGACCAAGCCGCGTCAGGATCACGGCCGCCGCACCGGCCGCTCCAGAAGCTCGAGCACCGCGGCGACGATGCGCTGCGTCGCGTCGGGCCGCCGCACGCGGCGGATCCGCGCGCGCAGCCGCTCGAGGAGGTCGGGGTCGCCGAGCGCGCGGTCGAGCAGATGGACGAGCTCGAGGTAGGAGCGCGCGACGAGCCCGATCCCCGCTCGGGCAGCGAAGCGCTCGTTGCGGCGCTCCTGGCCGGGCAGCGAGCCATAGGCGAGGACGGGCAGCTCGGCCGCCATCGCCTCCGCGAGCGTGAGGCCGCCCGCCTTCGTCACCAGGAGGTCGGCGGCGACCATGAGCCGACGGACGTCGTCCGTGTAGCCGAGCGTCCGGACACGCGTGCCGTCGGTCAGGCGCTCGAGCTTCCGCTTGAGGTACCGGTCGTGGCCGCACACGAGCAGCCCTTGAAGGGGCCGCTCGACCGCGTCGAGGGCCCGGGCGACGTCGGGGAGACGACCCAACGAGCCGCGCGAGCCCGCCATCGCGAGCACGACGGGCGCCCGGTCAGACAGCCCGAGCGCGGCGCGCGCGGCGGCGGGGTCCACGGGCTCGGCGAACTCCTCGCGCACAGGCATGCCCGTGACGACGATCCGCTGCGCCGGGATGCCGCGGGCGATGAACTCGTGCTTCACCTCGTCGGCCGCGACGCAGTAGCAGTCGATGTGACGCGCGATCCACTGGCTGTGCGCGACGAAGTCGGTGACGACGGAGGTGTGGGGTGGCGTGCGCCGGCCCTGCGCGACCAGGGAAGACATCGCGGTGGCGGGCGTCGCGTGCGTGGTCACGACCGCGTCGGGCCAGAGCGACTCGAGGAGCGCGGCGAGCCGCCGGGCGCCGAGGCGCGTGACGCCCAGGGCGAGCGGGGAGTCGCTCGCCATCCAATCTCCGAGCGCGTAGCCGATACTCCAGAGCAAGGGCGCCCGACGGAGCATCGCGTAGTAGAGCGCGCGCGAGGCGCGCTCGAAGAGCGGGGAAACCAGCTCGCCGAAGTGATCCACGACGGTGACGGCGCACCGCTCGCGCTCGAAGGCCCGCGCGAGGCACCGCGCCGCGGCGTTGTGGCCCGAGCCGTAGCTGGCGGTGAGGATCAGCACGCGTTTCACGGCGGGCTCATGGTAACCTCTGGCGCCACCGGAGGGAATCCGTCCACGCGGAGGACGCAGCGAGGCCATGAGTGATCGACTGACGGGCAAGATCGCGATCGTCACGGGGGCCGGGTCGCGGGGCCCAGGCCTGGGCAACGGCAAGGCGGCGGCCATCCTCTTCGCGCGTGAGGGCGCGCGCGTCCTGTGCGTCGACCAGCTCAAGGAGCGCGCGGAGGAGACCGTGGGGATCATCCGCGGCGAGGGCGGCGAGGCGACGGCCTTCGCCGCCGACGTGACGCGCGCGGCCGACTGTGACGGGATGGTGGCGGAGGCCAGCGAGCGGTGGGGAGGGCTCGACATCCTCCACAACAACGTCGGCATCGAGTCGCGCAAGGACCTCGTGGAAACGCAAGAGGACGAGTGGGACCGCGTGATGGCCGTTGACCTCAAATCGATGTTTCTCGCGACGCGCGCCGCCGTGCCCGCGATGGAGAAGCGCGGCGGCGGCGCCGTCATCTGCGTCTCGTCGATCGCGGGGATGCGCGGTCACGGACGGACCGCATACGCGACCGCCAAGGCGGGCGTGATCGGCTTCGTCCGGTCCGTCGCCGTCCAGCTCGGGCCGAAGGGCATCAGGGTCAACGCCATCGCCCCGGGCACGGTCTGGACGCCGATGGTCCAGGATCTCGGCCCTGAGGCGCGCGAGCGACGGCGACGGGCGAGCCCGCTCGGCACCGAAGGCACCGGGTGGGACATCGGCTGGGGCGCGGTCTACCTCGCGAGCGACGAGGCGCGCTGGGTCACTGGCCAGACGCTGGTCATCGACGCGGGGCTGACGGTGACGACTCGCGGATAGGCCCGGACGGCTCGCCCGCCGCCCAGAATCTCCCCGACAACCTTCGCTATCGTGGACTCAGCTGCACCCGGCTGCGTTGGGTGTGGGCCCACATGAACCGCGAATCGACAGGATTGTCGCCACCGACTTTACGCACCCGACTAGGGCTGGTCTTCTCCCGGTGTGCTCGGGGTGGGTCTCTAACTACGCGTTGGTCTGACTTTGAGTGAGACCCGACTTGTTTGCTGGGCTTTCAGGCGTTCGTTCTCCGCCTTGAGGCGCTCGAATTCGGCTTGCAGGTCACGTTCGCTCATGCCTCACCCCGTGGTCGGAGGAATGTACTAACCTCTGGCGCCACCGGAGGGAATCCGTACACCGTGCTGGCGGACGCAGCGAGGCCGTGAGCAATCGACTGAAGGGCAAGATCGCGATCGTCACTGGCGCGGGCTCGCGCGCCCGGGCCAGCGCGAGCGGTGGGCTCACGAGCCCGAGGTCTCTCGATAGCTTCCGGGCTTCACGAGCCAGCCTTGACTGAGGTTCCCGCCCCCGTTCCGGACGAATGGACAGTTGTAGCTGATGGGAGCGTTCCCGATATCAACCGAATCGACGGTTGTCGACACGCTGTCCACCCGGTTCGTCGAGATCACCGCGCCCTGGATGGAGCCGGTTCCTGTGGCGTGGAGCGTGGCGTCGTTCTGCGCGTAGATCAACCCCTTCATGCTCACGTTGCCGTCGATGCGCACCGAGCCCGCGATGACGAGCCAGCCGCTCCATATCGAGCTCTGCCAGTTGCCGCTGATCTGGACCTCGATCTTGTCCGAGTCCGGCGAGTTCACCGTGAGGGGATTGCCCGAGGGCGTGTCGACGAAGATGAGGCCGTTGAGCGGCGGCGACGTCCAGTGCTGGTCTCCATCGTTGAAGTAGTGCCCAGGGCCGCTCGCCTTCGCGAGCGCCTTGAGCGTCGCCATGTCGGAATCGGTCAGGGTCATGGTGTTCGGGAAGGTGACGTTGCAATTGGCGCCGTTAGGACACGGGAACGGGCTTTGGACATATCCGGGGGGCGGAATCAGGGTTGCTGACCCACCCGTGACGGCCGTTCCGTTACTCGACACAGCCGCTTGCGGCGTTACTCCGGGGCAATTCTGGCCCGTGTTGGCATTGATCGTCGCGTTGCCGCTGATCTGAACGTTGGTCGTGGTGTCGGGAGGGTTCTCGCCGCCGGCGCAGAGGGCACAGATGGGGCTGATCCACTTGAGCCGCGTGACGACCGTCGTGATCTTCTTGATCGCGATCGGGTTGGTGGCGTCCGGGACGTAGCCGACGGCCTGCACGAACTTCTCGTTGATCTGGGTGACGAAGCCCGCGGGGCAGATCGGATCGCCCGGACAGGTGGCGACGTTCAACTTGAAGCCTCCGATTTGGCTCCCCTGGACCGGATCGTTCAAGGCGACGAAGGAGCCGGCGTAGGCCGCCGGCATCGGGTTCGGCAGGTTGTAGCTCGCGTCGAGCACGAGCACGCCGTTCGCGCCGGGATTGCTCTCTCCCGTCGTCATTGCCCACAGCGCACGCTCCACACCCGACTCGGCCATCGCGCGTGCCTGGGCGCTCGCCATCTGGTTGCCGGCGATCTGCGACTCGCTCGTGGCGAGGATGGCGAAGGCGATCATGAGGGACGTCAGGATCGCCATGACGATCATCGCCATCGGAAGCGCGATACCACGCTCGTCCTTTAGGGGCGCGTGACTCTGGAGCAGCGCTTTTCCGGATACTTTCGAAGACAAGCAGCGGTGTTTCGTTATCACGCCCTCTGGGCGGGCAAGGCCAATGCCAGAGGTCAGCATGCAGGAAAAGCGTCAATTTCCGTGAGCTTAGCCTTTCGCGCTCCCTAGTTTTCGTCTCTCGGGCTGGGTCCAAACTGATCGCCTTGGTCACGAACTATCCGTCGTCACTCGCCGCAATGGGCTCGCGCGCGTTCGATGTGGGGCTGAAAGCATGCGGTTGACTCGCGTCCTATCAGTGTGTAACTTCCCGGACACGGACGATTAGCTCAGTTGGCAGAGCGCTGGCCTCACATGCCAGAGGTCACTGGTTCGAGTCCAGTATCGTCCACCATTCACAAGCCTTTGCATTGGAGCGTGCGTGATGAAGATCGCGATTTTCTTTGACGGTCAGAACTTCTACCGATCCCTCTTGCGCTACGACGAGTCGCTCCGCGTGGACTACGACCGGCTCGCGGCGTGGATCACGCAGCAGGTCGGGGGCCCCAATGCGCTGTTCTCCGGCGCCTACTACTACGTCGGTGTCTCGTCGGACGCGCCGCCGCTCGTCGAGGGGTTTTTGAAGGGGCTCGAGCTCCGTCCCGGCTACTTCGTCAAGCGCGAGCCGCGGGTGCGGCGCGCGGGGCGCTGCCCCGCGTGCGGACAGGAGTACGAGTACACGACCGAGAAGCGCGTGGACACGCGCCTGGTCGCGGACCTGATCCACTACGCCGCGTCGAACGCCTTCGATGCGGCGGTGCTCGTCTCGGGCGACGACGACTTCGTGCCGGCCGTCGAGGCCGCGAACGCGCTCGGCAAGCAGGTGTGGGTGGCGACGTGGTCCGCCGAAGATCTGTCGAAGGACCTGCGCGTCAGGTGCTTCGGCCACATCCACCTGAGCGACGGCGTGTCGGCGTTCCGCGTCGAGCGGCGTCCTCATGAGCGCGCTCCCGGACGGGCGGCGGCCTCGCGCCTCGCGCCGCCTGCCGCGGGCCTGGCGGCGAGCTCGCAGCTCGAGCGCGGCCTCGAGGAGCTCCAGCGCGCCGAGGCGCGCCTGCCGCACGTGAGCCGCGGGTACTTCGTGATGCGCTGGAAGTCGCACGCGCTCCCGCCGGTCGGCTCGGAGCGCGAGGCGCTCGTCCAGCAGCTCGTCGGCGCGGGCCTGGCCGAGGAGTTCGAGGTGCGCGACGCCGAGGGGCGCCTGGTGACGGCGATCCGCAGTCGCGAGCCCAGCGGCAATGCCCGAGAGCCCGACGGCAACGTCGCGCTCCCGGAATAGGGGCTCTAGGGCCCGACGACGCGCGTGAGGAGCCGCGCCACCGCGCTCGCGACGGCTTCGCCGGTCGGGAGCCGGCGGGAGGCGCGCGGGTCGTCGCAGTCGACGTCCCAGTCGGTGATCGCGAGCCCGGCGTCGTCCGCGATCGTGAGCCGCGTCGCCCCGTCGCTCGTCCTGAGCACCTGGACCGACTGGCTCCAGACGGTTGCCGGCGCGCGGAACGGCCGGCGGCTCCCGCGACAGAAGATCGGTTCGTCCGCGCTGACGCGGACGTCCACGACGATCGCGTGATCGGCGCCCAGCGCGCGCGCCCGCTCGAGCGCCGCGCGCGCGTCGAGCTTCGCGTTGCGTCCGGCGACGACCTGCACGTCCCTCGCTAGCACCGCGCGCGCGTTGAGCCCTTCGAGGAGGGCGCCCTCGTACTCGACGGGCAGAGCCTCACGCTCCCGGTCGGAGCGCTGTCCCGCGAAGGTGAGCCGCACGAGGAAGGCGGGCTGGCGGATCTGGGCAGGCCTGAAGTCGGCGGCGCGGATCGGCACCGGCTCGACGCCGCGCGCGGAGGCGCACGCGGCCGCGGCGAGTCCCAGGACAGCGAGCGCAGCGCCTTTCGACATGGCGCCAGAATATCATTGGCGCGATGCCGCTCGCCGCGGGCTCAGGCGCTGGGGCCGAGGTTCCGCTAGGCGACGGCCCGGCGCTGCGGTAGGATCCCTTCATGAGGGTCGTCGTTGTCGTCGCCTTAGCGCTGCTCGTCGCGGCCCCGGCCGCCGCCCAGCAGGTGGAGATCGAGAAGCCTGCGCCGCCACCGGGCAGGCGTGAGCGCGCGCCGGCGGTGATCGCGCCGGGCCTCTCGGGGGAAGGCCGCCCGATCGACGCGGACAACTATCCCAAGGGCGGCCGCGTCCCCTACGAGCCGGGCTTCATCCGCGGCCTCAGCTCCGCGCGTGTGACGCCCGCCTCCACCGGCCGGATCGGCGTCGCTGGATGGACCGCACCGAACACGCCAGTCGGGAGCCCCGTGAGTGGCTGGGGAGAGATCAACGGCTGGTTCGCGATCGGCTTCGCCGTGACCTGGGACGGGCCGCCGCCCGCCCGCGTCACCAAGCCCGCCGCGCGCTGACCGGATGGCGCGTCCGGGCTGATGGGCTGGCTGCGCGGCAACCTCCACGCGCACACGACGTACTCGGACGGCGTGAAGACGCCGCAGGAGCTCCTCGTCGAGTATGAGGCGCTCGGCTACGACTTCCTCGCCATCACGGACCACGAGGACTTGATCGGCTCGAGCTACTGGCGCGCGCTGCCGCGGCTCCGCACCCGCCTCCTCCTCTTCCACGGGGTCGAGCTCAACTACACGGGGTTCGAGCAGCACATCGGCCGCGTGCTGGGCGACCGCGAGGTGCTCCACGTCCTCAACCACCCGGCGCGCTACAAGCTCTCGGTCGCGCAGACGATCGAGCGCGCGCGAACGATCCAGCGCGACGGCCTCGTTCTCGACGCCTTGGAGGTGACCGACACCGGCCACCACCGGCCGCTCTACGCGTCGCCGGAGATCCCGCTGGTGAAGATCGCCACCGACGACGCCCACCGGCCGGTGCACTTCGGGCGGGCGTGGATCGAGGTGGACGCGACGCCGGAGCGCGACGCGATCATCCGCGCGATCCGCGCCGGGGACTTCCGGCTCGGCTTCGCTCCCGATGCCGAATAGCGCGGGCACGCCCACGAGCGCCGCAGGGCGCTAGCCCGACATCACGGAGCCCGGGATGCAGACGATACGAATCGGCCACAGCCCCGATCCCGACGACGCGTTCATGTTCTACGCGCTTACGTCGGGGAAGGTACGGATCCCGGGCGTCGGGATCGAGCACGTGCTCGAGGACATCGAGTCGCTGAACCGCCGCGCGCGGACTGCCGAGCTCGAGGTGACCGCGGTCTCCTTCGCGACGTATCTCCTCGTCGCCGACCGGTACCGGATGATGGATCCGGGCGCCTCGATGGGGAAGGGCTACGGCCCGATCCTCGTGGCGCGTGAGCCGCTGGACCCGCGCGCGATCGCGGAGAAGGTGGTAGCGATCCCCGGCAGCCACACGACCGCGGCGCTCCTTCTGCGCCTCTACGTCGGCGACCCGCCGCTGATCGAGGTGGCCTTCGACAAGATTCCGACGGCCGTCCTCGAGGGCCAGGCCGATGTCGGGCTCCTGATCCACGAGGGCCAGATCACCCACGCACGGATGGGGCTCGTGAAGGTGCTCGACCTCGGCGAGGTGTGGGCGCGCGAGACCGGCCTGCCGCTCCCGCTCGGCGTCAACGTCATGCGGCGCGACCTCGGTGAAGATGTGCATCGGCGGCTCTCGCAGGGGCTCCGCGACTCGATCGCGTGGGCGCAGACGAACGTGGACGAGGCGCTCGAGTATGCGATGCGCTACGGGCGCGGGATCGACAAGGAGACGTGCCGCCGGTTCGTCCTGATGTACGTCAACGACCTGACGCTCACGCTCGGCAGCGAGGGGCGCGCCGCCGTCGAGCGGCTCTTCGGGGAGGCGCAGCGGAAGGGGTTGATCTCTGAGGTCCCGCCGATCGATCCGATCTGAGCCGCTACCACGTCTTGAGAATCTCGTAGGTCGTGGTGCGCTGGGCCGGCGTGAAACCGACCTCGCGGATCAGGGCCGTGATCTCCTCGACGGTGATCGTGTTCACGTAGGCGGCCGCCTTGTGCACGTTCTCCTCGAAGAGCGTGCCGCCCCAGTCGTCGGCGCCGAAGTGGAGGGCGATCTGCCCCGTGGGCTTGCCCTCGGAGAACCACGAGGCCTGGATGTGGGGAAAGTTGTCGAGGTAGACGCGCGCCACGGCGAGCATCCGCAAGTAAGTGTTCGGGCCTTTCACCTGCTTGATCCACCTCTCGAGCAGCGTGTTGCCCGGCTTGAACGACCACGGCACGAACGCGGTGAAGCCGCCCCACTCGTCCTGGAGCTCGCGGATCGCGTCGAGATGGTCGAGAAGGTCGTCGGGCTGCTCGACGTGGCCGTACATCATCGTGGCGGTGGACTTGAAGCCGCGCCGGTGGGCCTCGCGGTGGACCTCGAGCCAGGCCGAGGGACCGCCCTTCTTGGGCGCGATCCGCGTCCGGACGCGTTCGGAGAGCACCTCGGCCCCGCCCCCCGGGAGCGTCCGCTGCCCGGCCTCCCAGAGCCGGTCGAGCACGCCGCCCACCGTGAGGCGGCTCACCTGCGCGATCGTCTGGATCTCGGAGGCGGTGAAGAAGTGGGGCGTCACCTGCGGGAAGCGCCGGCGCGTCTCCCGGACGAGCGTCGTGTAGTAGTCCAGCGGGAGCACCGGGTTGTGCCCGCCCTGGAGCAGCACGGTCGTCGCGCCTCGCGCGGCCGCCGACTCGACCTTGGCCAGGACCTCCTCGACGGTCAGCGTGTACGCCTCCGGGTCGCCTGGCTTGCGGTAGAAGGCGCAGAACTGGCAGTCGGTGACGCACACGTTCGTGTAGTTCGGGTTCGAGTCGATCACGAACGTGACGACCTTGTCCGGGATCCGCGCGAATCTGACCTCGTTGGCGAGGGCGCCCACCTCGAGGAGCGGCGCCTCGCTCAGGAGCCACCGGCCCTCGTCCCTTCCGAGCCGCTTCCCGCCGAGCGCCTTGTCCCGGATCTCGACCAGCACTTAGTTCCAGACCTGGAGCACGTTGTACAGGGCGTCGCGCTCGACCGGGACCTTGCCGGCGTCGCGGATCATGCGACAGAGCTGCTCGCGCGCGAGGCCGGCCGGCGTCTGGGCGCCCGCCATGTGCTGCACGCGCTCGTCCTCGAGCGTGCCGTTGACGTCGTCGGCGCCGAAGTGGAGCGCGACCGACGCCGTCGCCTCGCCGAGGAGCACCCAGTACGCCTCGACGTGCGGGAAGTTGTCGAGGAGCAGGCGCGCCACGGCGGTGGTGCGGAGCTTGTCGGTGGGGGGCGTTGGCCGAGGCACGACGCGCGTCGTCCCGACCTGGTAGGGGAGGGGAATGAACGTGAGGAACCCGGCCGAGGCGTCCTGCTGCTCCCGGA
>WNEW01001990.1_pt1 | contig 10032 bp, 12 predicted proteins | sample 5399891 | NCBI WGS metagenome assembly WNEW01 (sample SAMN13153336, study PRJNA577476) | soil metagenome | isolation source: 40 cm grassland meadow soil pre-rain plot 5 | place: USA:California | collected 2015-09-08 | reverse complement strand
GAGGGGGTGACCACGCCCGACGAAGTGCGCGCCTTGCAGGCCGCGATCGAGGACGTCCACATCGAGCCCGCCGTCGAAGGGTACATGGTCGACATCGTCGCGGCGACGCGGGCGCACAGCCAGGTCGACGTCGGCGCGAGCCCGCGCGGCTCGCTCGCCCTCCTGAAGGTGTCGCGCGCACGGGCCGCGATCGCGGGACGGGACTTCGTGACCCCGGACGACGTCAAGGCGGTCGCGATGCCGGCGCTCGCCCACCGGATCATCCTGAAGCCCGATCCGTGGATCCGAGGCGTCCGGACTTCCGCGGTCCTCGCCGAGGTCCTGAGCCAGGTCCCCGTGCCGAAGGTGCCGTGAGATGCGCACACCGCTGTCGAGCGGCCTCGCCGCGGCGTCCCTCGGGCTCTTGGTCGCGGGCCTCGCCTTCCGAAGTTGGCAGGTCGTCCTCTTGGCCTTGCCGCCGGTCATCGTCCTCGCCCTGGGTTCGCTCTTCCCACCCGCGAGGCCGCGTCTCGTCGCCGTCCGGACGCTCTCGCGCGATCGAGCCGAGGCGGGCCGGGACGTGGACGTGAAGCTGGTCGTCCGCAATGACGGGCCCACGTTGGACCTCGTGGAGATCGTGGATGTCCTCCCGCGAGAATTCGAAATCGTCCAGGGGACGAACCACGCGGTCGTGTCCCTGGAGCGCGGCGGCACGATGCCGCTGTCCTACACTGTGCGGTCGCCCGTGAAAGGCGACTTTCGCATCGGGCCCGTTCGGGTGCGGTCCCTTGATCCGCTGGCCCTCGGCGCCGAGGATGCCGTCCTTCCGACGGATGCTCGTCTGGTCGTCGCGCCGACGATGGAAGACCTCCGGCGCACGAAGCTCCAACCGCGGCGCACGCGCCCCTGGTTCGGACAGGTTTCTTCGAGGCAGCTGGGCGAGGGGACGGACTTCTGGGGCGTCCGCGAGTACACCGCCGGCGACGAGGTGCGCCGAATCAACTGGAAGGCATCGGCCCGGCTCGACCGTCTCTATACGAACGAGTACGAGGGGGAGCGGTCCGGCGACGTCGTGATCGTGGTCGACGCACGCCGCGAATCGTTCATCGGCACGGAGACCGACAATCCGATTGAACATGGGGTCCGCGCGGCGCTCGGGATCGCGGAGCACGTCCTCGCGTCGAAGAACCGGGTCGGTCTTATCGTGCAGCGCGAGGTCCTCGATTGGGTTCCGCCCGCGTTCGGTCGGAAGCAACTCTATCGGATTCTGGACCACCTGACCCGTGTGCGGCCCGGCGGGGAGTGGCCGTTCGCGCACGTCGCATGGGTCCTCGCTCGATTCTTCCCGCGGGATTGCCTCATCGTCCTGATTTCGCCCCTCCAGGATCGGGCGGCGCTGAACGCGGTGATCGCGATGGAGGCTCGCGGATACGACGTCGCGATCGTTTCGCCGTCGCCGCTCGCCATCGAGTGGAGGCTCGGCGAACAGCGGCCGGAGGACCAGACCGCTCTCCGAATCCTGCGCATGGAGCGAGACAACCTCGTCTCGCAGCTGCGACGCGTCGCGCAAGTCGTCGATTGGGACCCGGCGACCCCGTTGGCGCTCGCCCTCAGGAGGATCGGCACATGGCCTCGACCCAGCTGATCCCGTCCGCATTGCGGGCCGCGCCCGTCGTGACGCTAGCCCTCCTGGTCGGATGGGCCATCCTCGATGTGTCCGCGATTGGCGACGGCCGGTGGGCCGCTGCGCTGCTCGCCGTCCTCGGGATCGGAGTCGCGGCCGTCATCCTGTCCGTCGTCTTGCGCTGGCGAGGGATTCGGCCCATCGGTCTCATCGCGATCGGCGCCGCGTACGTCGGGGCGCACGCTTTCGTGCTCGGCGTCCAACTCGTGCCGGCGCTCGTGTTTCTTTCGGTTCTGATCAGTCAGGCGGAGCTCCGGATTCTGGCGGAGCGATTCGCGCCCCTCTTTGAAACCGCTCTCCGTCCGGGTGAGCGGAGTCGAATCCACAGTGCGCTCGGTCGCGCCATCCTGCGCCTGATCATCGCGGCGGTCCTGTCGGTCGTCGTGCCGATCCTCGCCGCGGACCTCGCGGTGGCGGGCATCGTGCCGGCGACGACGATTCCGACCGCGATCGCGCTGGCGGGGGCGTTGGTGGCGGTGGTCGCACTCCTCGCGCTGATGCCGTCCCTGAGCCGCCGGGCCGCTTGAGTTCAACCCGTCCGCGGGACTACCTGGAGGTCGAGAACAAGCCTCGGAAGAATCCTCTGAGTTTGCCGATCCGAAGGACATCGCTCAGGATGGTCAGCAATTGCCGATCGGCCTTGGCCTTCGCCCGTTCGTACATCTCCTGAACTAATGGGATGACGCGTCGTTGGTAGTCGAAGAGGTTGCGCCACTGGAAGCCGGCGACGGCGAGGGAAACGGCGATGGTCCAGATCGCGGGAGCGCCTTGGAGGAGCGGATGGAGCCAGGTCGGGAGGTAGGGCCTTAAGGTGATCATCAGGATCCAAAAGGCGGGAATCGCGGTCGCGATCGTGCACTTGATTCGATCCCACGTGTGGCGTTTCTTGATCGTGGTCAAGAGAAATTGGAGCGCCTCGATCTCCGCCTGCCGCTCGTTCGAACGAGGGGGGTGCGTCGTCAATGCCGTCCGTTCGGCGTGCCGGGCAGCTCGACGCCGGAAGATTCTCATTCCGCGACCTCTCGATTCGATTTGTCAAGAGGGAATCGAATCTTTGGCACAGACCTAATCGTCGTCAACGCTAGCCACATGAGTTCGGGCGGATAAAAGGGGAAAGGGGACCCTCGACGCCAATCTCCCCCTGCCCACCGATAGGAAAGGATAAATTGACCTCCAAACTTTGCGACGGCCGCTGCCCCGGTGGTCTAGCGGTCTATGATCCCGGCCTGTCGAGCCGGGTGCTCGGGTTCGAATCCCGACCGGGGCGTTTAATCCACTTGAGTTGGTCGGCTTGACCCCCCGCCAGGTTATCCAAAGCCAGGGTCATGTTGCCCCAATTGCTGCCCAGGCTGGCGGTCCGGCTGTCTGAGAACGAAGATAACGACACGGTCACGGAGGTTTGGCGGGGCGAGCTCGACAGTACTCGCAAAAGGGGGTCGAGACAGCGAGACTCCAGCCACTCGCGGCAAGTCGCACAGTAGGCCGCGTCGAAGTCTTCATTGTACCCGGTCGTGTGGCCCCTGGCCTCGTGTGACTTGACCTTGTCTTGAGTCGACATTCCACGTCTCTTCATTGCCCTCAGCGGTCTCTCGGATCCTTCGCTTGACATACCGACTTTCGATGTTTTGAAACGTGTTGTTCGGTTCTGGGAGACCGCCAGATCCCTTCCGTCACTCCGTGTGAGAAATGCGCTAGCCCTGCCGTGGCTCGGTAGGGCTGACGACTAGAGCAACAGGGTTCCGCGCCCCCCCGGGACCGGGGCGTCCTACCCGTTACTTCTTGGCTTTTTCCTTCCTTGCATCCTCCCGGATCTTCTTTTTGGCGAGTTCAGGATTCTGGATGTAAAGAATGATCGCGTTGGCGTGACCATGTCCCAGCCCGCAGTCCGACTTGAGCCACGCGAGTAGCTCGCCGTGTTTTGCAAGACCCTTCTCTTTCGCCAATGCTCGGAAGTATTCCGGATCCTTGCCAGTCTTGGCCTTGATGTTGTCGATGTAGGCTTTGTATGTCATGGTTTTCCCCGATGCAATCTGCTAAGACAGTTTGATTCTTACCGTTTTTCGAACCCAATCGGGCGCCATTGTAAGAAATCGCTTAGTCGAGTGTGCTACCAACGATAGGAAATGTTTGGTCTCCTCCGTTCACCTCAAGCGGCCGCATTGCCGTAGAGCATCGCCTACCGACCGAGGCGTTCGCCTCCATTCGACCGCCCTTAGACCAGACGGCGCCCTCGACGAACACCAGGATGGGATCCGGAGTCTACAGGCGACAGTAGGATTTATATGGGCTGTATCGCAACTTGGTTAGCGGAGGTCAGGGGTTGAGCGACGGCCTTTCTCCCGCAAAAATCGCGGAGACGCTCGCTGCGATCGATGACTTTGTGCGATCCTCGGCCATCGCAGACTGGACGATGCCGTCAGATCTCCTCGGATCCCGAGTGAACAGCGGGACCCGAAAACGGTGTCCGATGTGCCGCTCCAGCCTGATCTTGCGGGAACCTCGCATCTACCGACGCCTCCTGATCCCGGGTGGACCGATCGTGGACCTCAACGGGTCAGCGCGGTCGAGGCAGGCGCGACTGATCGGCATCGGCCTCCGTGTCTCCTACGTCGAAGCCCTTCGGAACCTGACTGAAGAGGACGTCGTCTACTTCGATCGAATCGACATCCTCCACCGGTTGTTCGGCTAGGGCCCCATCGTCGTTCGGATTCGTTTTCCGAATTCACGCCTTCGTGCGCCCAATCAACTCGATCCAAATGCCGTCCGGATCGCTTGCGAATGCGAACTCGTACCGATCCTCGCGGAACGGCTCAACCTCCGGGTGTGCGCCTTTCGCGACGATTTCTTTGAACGCGCGACCGACGTCGCGGACCCGGAACGCCAGGTGGTCCAGCTCCTCTCCCTTACGATATCGGGTGAAGAACTTGCTGTCGGCGGGATACCAGTTGAGCTCGAGCCTTTGCGGCGAGTTCGGACTCTTCAGCTCGACCCACACGCCGCCATGGTGCATCCGCCCTCGCCGTGTGACTTTCATCCCCATCACCTTCCGGTAGAATTCGATCGAGCGTTCGAGGCTGCGGACCCGGATTCCGGTGTAGAAGTATTTCGCGAGAATTCCCCGTCCCCAAACGGTCCCATCCGCGTTAAGGTGATGGCACAGAGTCGTGTCCGACCAAGTCTCGCGACGACCGCGGCTTGTGACGAACCGACTGACTAATTCTTTAGCGACTGGACGTCGTCACGCGTGTCCCGAAGCCAAGCTATTTAGCCGACAGCCACTTGGGGAGGGCGCCATGTCGGAAGTCGCCACGCTCCGGCCTGATAGCAAGAAGAAGGCCGCGATGCAGCGTTCATCGAAGGATTCCGTCATCGATGTCCGCCATCTAGTGAAGGTGTACGGGGGCCGCGGCCAAGAGGAGATCAAGGCTGTCAACGACGTCAGCTTCTCCGTGGGCGAGGGCGAGTTCTTCGGTTTCCTCGGGCCCAACGGGGCCGGCAAGACGACGGTCATCCGGATCATCACGACGCTCCTCGCGAAGACGAGCGGCTCTGTGCACGTCGCGGGTCTTGATGTCGAGCGCGATGGACTGAACATCCGGCGCATCATCGGCTACACGGGACAATCAATCGGGGTCGATGGAGAACTCACCGGCCGCGAGAACCTCTGGTTGATCGGGCGGCTCTACCACATGCCCAACTCGCTTGTGGACGAGCGCGTCGAGGAGCTCCTCGATGTCTTGCAGTTGAAAGACGCCGCGGACCGCCGCGCCTACACGTACTCGGGCGGGATGCGGCGGAGGCTCGACCTGGGTGCCGGGCTCGTGCACCACCCTCGAGTCCTGTTCCTGGACGAGCCCACGACGGGCCTCGACCCGCAGACGCGGGCCGCGGTGTGGGAGTACCTGCGCCGCCTTCACCGGGAGGAGAAAATGACGATCTTCCTCACGACCCAGTACATGGAAGAGGCGGACCAGCTCTGCCAGCGCATCGCGATCATCGACCTGGGCAAAATCGTCGCCGAGGGAAGTCCCGCGGAGTTGAAGGCCGCGATCGGCGCGGACATCATCACGGTCCGGATCACTCGCGACGAGGCATTCGAGCAAAGTCGCAACCGGGCTCTCGAAATCGCGCGCTCGGTCCCCGGTGTGAGTCGCGCGACGATCTTCGACGAAGGCGTGAGCGCGCACACCGCGGACGGCGGCGGGACGCTCCTCGAAGTCCTGCGCCGACTTGACGCAGAGAAGGTTCCCGTTCATCAGGTCGCGCTCGCACATCCCACGCTCGACGAGGTTTTCCTGCAGCACACCGGGCGGCAGATGCGCGTCGAGGAAGTGAGGCCGATGTCACGCTCCTTCGGAAGGCGGAGGCGGTAGCTTGGTCACAGACGTTGGACACGCGCAGCGGGTCATCATCGGGACACGAGATGCGGAATCGACCGGAGGGGTGCTCACCGAGGTGGGCCTCGTCACGTGGCGGAGCCTGGTGAAGCTCACGAGGACCCCGGTCCTCCTGTTCTTCAGCCTCTTCATGCCACTGATCTGGCTCGTCATGTTCAGCCAGACCTTCGGCACGGTCTTCTCGTCGGCTACGAGCGGAGGCTTTCCCGGTGGCCCGGCGGCAACGCCGCTCCCGTACGATTACGTCGCGGTGCTCCTGCCGGGAATCGCCGTAATGACCGCCATCCAGAGCGCGTCTCAGTCAGGCTTCGGAATGGTCGCGGACCTGGAGTCCGGATTCATGGACAAGTTCTTCGTCGCGCCGATCCGCCGAAGCAGCGTCTTGGCGGGCAAGCTCCTCGCCGACGGCCTGCGGATGGCGGCCCAAGCCGGGATCATCCTCGGCATCGCGGCGATCCTGACGCTCTTCGGCTGGCGGATCCCGTTCGCTACGGGGGTCATGGGCGCGCTGCTGATCATGCTCCTTGCGGCGGCCTTCGGCGTCGCGTTCTCGGGCCTCTCGAACACGGTCGCGCTGCGGACGAAGAACACGGAGTCAACGATGATGGTGAGCTTCTCCCTCACGTTCCCGCTCTTGTTCTTGAGCACGGCGATGCTCCCCAAGGCGCTCCTGCCTGCCTGGGTCCAGAGCTTCTCGACGGTCAACCCGGTCAGCTACATGGCCGATGCCGCCCGTGCGCTGATCCTGACCGGGTTCGACTGGACGGCGATCGGGAACGCGTTCCTCGCGATCTTGGCGTTCGGCGTCGTGCTCAACGGCCTGGCCATCATGGCGTTCCGCGCACAAGGCAAGTAAACCAGTAAGGCAGAGTCCACGGTAGGTTGCTTCGACGGGTAGGGCCGACCAGGCAGCCGCGATCAGGGGCGACATCGGGTCGGCGGCTTCCCCGGCGTAGCGGCCGGCGTCCTCCCAAGTCTGCAAGTTGAGCAGGCCCCCGTAAACCGCGACAAACCTCAAGGCCCGGCGCGGACTCGGGGTTCCATGGCCTCCCGTCCCCTCCTGTATTCGATGGACATCAGCCACTATTGCATCGCCGCGGATCGCATGCTCGCCTTCAAGGGCGTCGAGTTCGACACGCGATACGCACCATACCACGACCGACAGGAAGTCCTCAAAGGCACCGGCCAAGACTATGTCCCGACCTTGATTTGGGATGGGAAACCGGTGATGTGGTACGACATCCCGGATTTCCTGGAACAGGCCCGGCCCAACCCGACCCTATACCCATGGGGACAGAAAGGCCTCGCGATCACATTGGAGCATTGGGGCCATCAGGTCCTCGAGGAGCGCGTCTGGCGGTACGTGGTCACAAAGGTCCCGCCGGTCCTCAAGAGCGAGGAGGAGCGATGGGTCTTCGAGGAGATGCAGACCCGCGCCCGCGGTCCGTGGCACGTCCTCGAGATGCGCCGCGAGGAATTCCGGCACGACATGAACAAGCACCTCGGCATGGTCGACAGTATTCTCGACGGACGTGACTGGATCCTCGGCCAACCCAGCTTGGCAGACTTCGGGATCTACGGATCGATGTCGCCGCTGCTCACGGTCGGCGAGAGCGTGCCGTCCGAGTTCCCGAGGCTCGCCGCTTGGGTTTCGCGGGTTCGGGACCTCGGGTCGCCGGCGGACTGACGATCGCGTCCGCCAGATCGGCCAGGGCCACCTCGCGCTGGACGCCGGACGCCATGTCCCGCACCGTGGCCCTCGCCGCTTTCAGCTCCTTCTCGCCGAGCAACACCGCATATCGGGCACCAATCGCGTTCGCGTAGTCGAGGTTCTTCGAGGGTCCTCGTCCGAGGAGATCGATGTCTGCCCCGAGGGCCGCGGCCCGAAGGGAGCTGAGGACCTCGATCGCTTTCCGCCAGGCGCTTTCCCCGATCGGCACGACGTACGCGTCGAGGGGGCGCGGCGGCTCGATTGCATTCTCCGCCTCGGCGGACATGACGAGCCGATCCAGACCGAGGGCGAAGCCGGTCTGCGCGATCCGCTCTCCCCCGAAGACCTCGGCGAGGTTGTACGCGCCTCCTCCGCCGACTTGTTTCTCCGCGCCGAGATTGGAGGAGTCGATCTCGAAGACCATGCCGGTGTAGTAATCGAGGCCGCGGACGACCCCCATGTCGAACGCGTAATCCTTTCGGGAGACTCCATACGCATCGAGGAGGTCGGCGATTTTCTGGAGGTACTCGAATCCCGCGCTCCCCGCACCCTCGAGGATTCTTGCGGCCTTGTCGAGGATCGAAGCGTCCCCCGAGAGCTCGACGAGGGCCCGCAACGACTTCGAGAGATCGGGCCGACCCAACCGGGCGAGTTCGGCGTCGAGCATCGGAAAATTCCGTTTGTCGAGGGAATGCAGGACGACCGCCTGGTCCGCGGGCGCGAACGGCAAGAACCCGCGGAGGATCCCGATGTTCCCGATCCGCGCCTTCACCTCTCTCAGCCCGATCGCCCGCATCGTGCCGATGCCGAGCGCGAGGGCCTCCGCGTCCGAAGGCAGGGGAGCGCCGCCGATGATCTCCGCGTTGACCTGGGAGAACTCGCGGTACCGCCCCTTCTGCGGTTCCTCATATCGGAACACGTTCCCGGTGCTGTACAGCTTGAGCGGCTTCGGGCGGCTGCGTAGGTCGGACACGTAGAACCGGAGGATCGAGGCCGTGAACTCCGGTCGGAGCGCGAGGTCCCGGCCGCCTTGGTCCTTGAACGCGTAGAGTTCGCGGACGATCGCGGGACCGGACTTCGCCGTGAAAAGCTCGAGGCTCTCGAACGTCGGCGTGGAGACCTCGCGGAACCCGAACGATTCGGCGAGCTGGACGAACCGTGACTCGACGAAGCGACGCTTCGCCATGTCCTGGGGACCCCAGTCGTTGGTCCCGCGGGGCCGTTCGAACATCGGAGTCGCGGCGTAGAGGGTGGGCCACCATAAACGTTTCTGGGATAGCCGGCGGAGGGACGGCCGACGAGCGTTATCGCAGTACTGCGATGCAACCGCTCACGGTCTTGCGAGCTCGCGTCGCCACGCCGCCATTCGTTCAGCGAGCTCCGCATTCGCACGGGCCGCGTACGCCTCGATCTCCCTCAGGGTGCGGCGACGGGCCTCTGAATCGGAGGCGGGCCCCATGTAGCGTTCGATCTTCTTGACGCCGGCCCCGCGGCCTTGGAAGCACCAGAAGTACAGGTACCGATTCCCGCGAATCTCCTTCTCGACGTAACCGCAGCCTACCTTCATCCACGCACCAGTCAAGGGGATAGCGTGGGAGAGCATGAAGTTATCTCAGTACTGAGTTGCTTTCTTTCATACGATCCCTCGTTCGTCGAGTATTCAGGATGGACTCCGCGCGCTCCTCCGGAGGCCGAGTGGCCTCGCCACCGGCTGTTGCCTTGGGTGCGGCGGGAACCCTTCGGCGGACGATTCGTCGCCCCCACAACGTTCATTACGTTTCGAGCGCCTCTTTCTCCGAGGGTTGCATGGACGACGACGGGCCTTTCTTCGAGGACTTCCGGGTCGGGACCGAGATGCGCAGCAAAGTCGGGCGCACCGTCACGGAGACGGACAACGTGTGGTTCACCCTGCTGACCGGGAATGGGAACCAGATCCATTTCAACGAGGACTACACCCGCCGGATGTTCCCGGGGGAACCGTTCCTCGGCCGACGGGTCGTGAACGGGTTCCTGACCGTCGCGATCGCGGCGGGCCTCCTCGTCGACACGACGAGCCGGAACGGGTTCCAGGTCGGCCTGGAGGACGTCCGCTTCTCCCGCCCGGTCTTCCACGGGGACACGTTGTACTCGGAGGCCCGAGTGACGGAGGTCCGCGAATCCCGCAGCCGGCCCGGCTTCGGACTCGTCCGGATCCGGACGCGCGGGCTCAACGAACGAGGCGAAGCCGTCGTCGAATTCGACCGCGTATTCATGGTCCGCAA
>WNEW01001988.1_pt1 | contig 10043 bp, 7 predicted proteins | sample 5399891 | NCBI WGS metagenome assembly WNEW01 (sample SAMN13153336, study PRJNA577476) | soil metagenome | isolation source: 40 cm grassland meadow soil pre-rain plot 5 | place: USA:California | collected 2015-09-08 | reverse complement strand
TGGCTGATTCGCCGCTTCATCGACCCCGCGGCGCATTTCAAGTTCGTGGCACCCGAGGGTTACCGGCCGCGGCCGGGCGAGCTTCGGTTCGACATGTTCGAGGCCGAGTACACGCACGAGGGAGATACGTGCACGTTCGAGACGCTCCTCACGCGCTTTGGCCTCGGCGATCGCGCGCTCCGCCTCATCGCAGAGATCGTGCACGACATCGACTGCAAGGAGGCGAAGTTCGGGCGGCCGGAAACCCCCGGCATCGAGCGACTGATCGCCGGCATCGCGAAGCAGCACCCGGAGGACGGCACGCGGCTGGAGCACGGCACAGCGCTCTTCGATGCGCTGCACACGGCGCTGACGGTCACCGCGGCCGAGACGCGTCGAACACCACCCGCAAAGCGCCGCTCCACCCGCCAGACCACGAGGCCGTCACGCCGGTGACGACTGGCCCCGGCAACGGGATGGACGCGGGGGACGCCGCGCAGACCACAGGCGCGCCATCCAGCCTGCGGGCGTTCCTGCTCTACTTCCTGCGGCTCGGCACCTTGGGATTCGGTGGGCCGATCGCGCTCGCAGGGCACATGCAGCAGGACCTCGTGGCGCAGCGCCGTTGGATCAGCGCGCAGGAATACAAGGAGGGCCTCGCCCTAGCTCAACTCGCGCCCGGGCCCCTCGCAGCGCAGCTGGCGATGTACCTCGGCTGGGTGCGTGCCCGGGGGCTCGGTGCAACGCTGGTCGGGCTCGCGTTTGTAGGCCCCTCGTTTCTGATGGTGCTCGTCCTTTCTCACCTATACGTCCGGTTCGGTGGGCTGCCGTGGATGCAGGGGCTCTTCTACGGAATCGGAGCGGCGGTCATTGCCATCATCGCGCGGAGCGTGCTGACGCTCGTGCGGATGACGCTCGGCCGCGATCGGCTCCTGTGGGCCCTCTTCAGTGCAAGCGCGGTGGCGACTGCCTCGACCGAGTCCGAGATCATCTGGGTGTTTCTGTTGTGTGGACTCATCCCAGCGCTCGCCCGCGGGCGACAAAAGGTGGCTGCCACTCCCGTCCTCGCGCTCGTCCCGGTCATCCCTGGACTTGCCACCGGTCTGGCGGGTGCAGCGTTGCCCGGTGTGTTATGGAAGATCCTGGCCTACTTCGCCGGCGCCGGACTCTTCGTCTTCGGAAGCGGCCTCGCGATCGTGCCGTTTCTCTACGGAGGCGTAGTGCAGCAGTTCCACTGGCTGAGCGAGCGACAGTTCGTCGACGCCGTCGCGGTTTCCATGATCACGCCGGGACCGGTGGTGATCACGGTGGCGTTCATCGGCTACCTCGTGGCAGGACTCGCCGGCGCGACCCTCGCCGCGATCGGGGTCTTCCTGCCCGTCTATCTCGTCACGGTGCTCTTGGCCCCGCATTTCCATCGCGTGGCAAAGAACCGGCAGGTGAAGGCGTTCGTGGACGGCGTGACAGCGGCGGCGACTGGCGCGATCGCTGGTGCGGCGGTCATCTTGGGCCGGCGCTCGCTCTCGGACGTGCCGACGATGCTGATCGCCCTGGTGACCCTGGCGCTCCTAATCACGCCCAAGAAGATCCCGGAACCGGTGTTGATCCTGGCGGCGGGGCTGGTCGGGCTTTTGCTCAGGAGCCAGCCGTGAAGACGCGTCTAACCATCGCGCTCGCGGGGTTCAGCCTGGTCACCCGCATAGGCTCGGCCCAGCAGCTGCGCGCCACGCCCAAGGGCGGCCCTGGAGCCCCAGCGACGATTCGCGCCGCACTGCTCCGCACTCCGCTGACGCTCGACGGCAGGCTCGACGAACCGGTGTGGGCGACGGCGGACTCGATCGACGACTTCCGCCAGCGCGAACCGCGTGAGGGGTCCCCCGCCACGGAGCGCACGGTCGTCAAGGTGGCCCACGACGCCGCGGCGCTGTACATCGCGGTGCGCTGCTACGACTCCGATATGCGCGCGCTGCGGGCCAGCCAACTCCGCCGCGATGCCGACCTTTCGAGTGACGATAACGTCCGGCTCTTGATCGACAGCTTCGACGACCGCCGCAGCGCGTTCGTGCTCGGCACGAACCCGAACGGCGCCATGTGGGACGCTCAGTTCTCGGGCGTCGACGACTTGAACGAAAACTGGAACGGCGTCTGGGACGTCGCCGTCGCGCGTGATGTTAAAGGATGGACGGCGGAGTTCCGCGTTCCGCTGCTCGCACTGCGGTTTCGCGCCGGCACCACCACGGAGTTCGGGTTCAATGTCCGGCGCTTCATTCGGCGGAAGAACGAGGAGGACCTGTGGCGCTCGTACGGCCGCGCTCAAGGACTCTACCAGCTGAACAATGAAGGATCCATCACCGACCTCGCTCAGCTCCACCGCCCCGACGATCTCGAGTTGTACCCGTATGCACTCGGCCGCGCCGTGGAGACCGAGCACGACAGCGTCGGCGGGGAGACGACGAGCGGCTACGTTGGCGGGAAGGCCGGAGTCGACGCCAAGCTCGCCATCACCCCGACGTTGACCGCGGACCTCACCGTCAACACCGACTTCGCACAGGTGGAAGCCGACCAGCAAGTCATCAACCTCACCCGGTTTCCCTTCTTCTTCCCGGAAAAGCGCGAGTTCTTCCTGGAATCGAGCGGACTGCTCGACCTTGGGACGCCGGGCCGGGTGCAGCTGTTCTACTCGCGTCGCGTAGGGCTCGACACCAGCGGTGCGCCCGTGCCGATCCTCGCCGGCGGGCGGGTCTATGGGCGGCTCGGGCGGTGGCGGGTCGGCGTCCTCGACGCGCGGACCGGCACTGGGGACAACGCCAATGATGCCGTCGTGCGCGTCCAGCACGATCTCTTAGCCCGGGCCTACATCGGCGCCATCGCGACTGTCCACGCCAGACCGCGTGGCCGAGGCGTGGAGCGGGCGGGCGGCTTGGATCTCGACCTGCCGCTCATCGTCCATGGGGGGAACCTCGAGCCGAAGCTATGGATCGCCGGCAGTCAGACGCCGGGTGTCGCGGGGACGCCCGTCGCGTGGCGGCTCTCTACCGACAATCCGAACGATCTGTTCGACAACTTCGTCTCGCTCTACCGCATCGACTCGGGCTTCGCCCCGCCGCTCGGCTTCGTCCGCCGCACCGGGATCTGGGAGACGACGGGGCACGTGGACTTCATGCCGCGGCCCGGTGTCCTGGGAATCCGGCAGCTCGACTTCACCTTTCCCGTCCCGAGCTGGGACATCATCGCTCACGAGACGGGCTCACCCTTGCTGAGCGCGGATTGGGAGACGGCGTGGTTCGAGTGGCGCGTGTTCGGAGGCGACCGCCAGAATGGCGATCACTTCGAGGTCAACCTTCAGCGCTTGCTAGACGCGCCTAGCGACAGCTTCGACATCTTCCGCGGCGTCGGGATCCCGCCCGGCCGTTACTGGTGGTCCCGCTACGAGCTGCAGTACTTCATGAACCCGGGCCGACGCTTGAGCTTCGGAGCGTTCGTGAACTGGGGTCCGTTCTACGGCGGTCACAGCACGGACCTCGAGCTCACCGCGGTGTGGCGCGGCGGTGGTCATATCATCGTAAGCACTGCGCTGACACGGACCAGAGCTCAGTTACCGGCTGGCGCCTTCACGGCCGTGCTGTCGGCGAACCGGTTCGAGTACGACTTCAATACCCGCACGAGCTTGCTCGCGTTCGTCCAGTACGACAACGAGAACGAGCGCGTCGACTTCAATGTGCGGTTCCACTGGATCCCGGTGATCGGGGACGATGTCTTCCTGGTGTGGAACACGGGGTACACGACCGATCCGCTCGCCCGGTTTCGCTTCCCGGATACGCGGGCCCTGTCCCGCCCGCGCAACGGGGCGTTCGTCGTCAAATTGGTTCACCGTCTCACGCCGTAAGGAGAGATCGCTGATGGTCAAAGGCACTCGATTCGCCGCGACGGTGTGGAGCGCAGTCGCTCTGAGCACGGTCCTCGGCGTTTCTCGCCACCGGCACGCCGCCGAGCCCACGCCGCCGCATCGGCAGACGGTACCAGCGGTCATTTGGCATTTCGATTCGCTGGCCCCGGGGCGGCCGCCCGCCGGCTTCGTGTTCGGCCGCACCGGTGGCGGCCGCGTAGGTCGCTGGATCGTGCAGTCGGCTCCCGACGCGCCGAGTCCACCGAACGTGCTGGCGCAGGTCGACAGCGATCGCACCGACTACCGGTTCCCGGTCGCGGCGGCACCGTCGCCGGCCTTCACCGACGGCAGCGTGTCCGTGAGATGCAAACCCGTCTCGGGGCGCGTCGACCGCGCCTGCGGCGTCGTGTTCCGGTACCAGGATGAGAACAACTACTACCTCAGTCGCGCGAATGCGCTCGAGGACAACGTCCGCTTTTACTACGTCAAGAACGGACGCCGGATCCAGCTCGCAAATTGGACCGGGAAGGTCAAATCGGGGGTCTGGCACGAGCTGCGCATCGACTTCCAAGCGGATCATGCGGAGGTGTACTGGGACGGCACCAAGCGGATCGACGTGCACGACCACACGTTCAGTGGTCCCGGCCGTGTAGGCGTCTGGACCAAGGCCGACTCGTACACCTTGTTCGACGACCTCACCGCGAGGCCGCGTGGGCCCTAGCGCCCTGCGCGCGCTGCCGCGTGACGGGTGGCTGCTATTCCTCACGCGGTTGACCCGCCTGTTCGCCTACGGCTCGCTATCCGTCGTCTTGGTGTTCTACCTCACCGGCCTCGGCCTGAGTGCGTCGCAAACAGGCATGCTGCTCACCCTCACGCTGGTCGGCGATACCCTCGTCTCCCTCTACCTCACGACCCGGGCCGATCGCATCGGGCGACGGCGCATGTTGATCATCGGGGCCATTCTCATGGCTGCCGCCGGTCTGACCTTCGCCTGCACAAGCAACCTCGTGTTCCTGATTGTCGCCGGGACGGTTGGCGTCATCAGTCCGAGCGGCAACGAAGTGGGTCCATTTCTGTCGATTGAGCAGGCTGCGCTGTCGCATGTCGTTCCCGATCACGCCAGGACGGCGGTATTCGCCTGGTACACGCTGGCCGGGTCGTTCGCCGCCGCTACCGGCGCACTGTGCGGAGGGGCTGTTTCTCACCTGCTGCGGGCCAGCGCGATGACGCCCGTGGAGAGCTACCGCGCGGTTGTATTGCTCTACGCTGCTCTGGGCGTTGTGCTGACATTCCTGTTCGCCCGCCTGTCTTCCGCTGCGGAAGTGACTCTCCCGCGGGCTGCATCCGCGGCTCCAGCGGCAATAGGGACGGTCTTTGGCATCGGCCGGTCACGGGAGGTCGTGCTCAAACTCTCGGCCCTGTTCGCGCTCGATTCCTTTGCGGGCGGCTTTGTGGTGCAGAGCTTCGCTGCCTACTGGTTCTATCTCCGTTTTGGCGTGAACCCTGGAACGCTCGGCGTGATCTTCTTCTGGGCGAACGCGCTGGCCGGAATCTCCGCACTGCTGGCGTCCTGGCTGGCCTCGCGCTTCGGCCTCGTCAAAACCATGGTGTTCACGCACCTGCCTTCGAACATCTTGCTCATTCTTGTCCCACTGATGCCGAACCTTCCGCTCGCCGTCCTGGTGCTGCTGGCGCGCTTCAGCATCAGCCAAATGGATGTACCCACCAGGCAATCGTACACTATGGCCGTGGTTGGTCCTGAAGAGCGATCCGCGGCAGCCGGGATCACCGGCGTGGCACGAACCACCGGCGCTGCTCTTGCCCCCCTATTCGCAGGATTCCTGTTCGCCCGGCCCACGCTGATAAGCGTGCCCTTTTTCATTGCAGGAACGCTGAAAGTCATCTACGACGTGCTGCTCTACAACGGCTTTGCCGCCGTGCACCCGCTGGAGAAAGCAACGTAGGGAGAAGCCTCTGCCTCACGGCTGTCCCGCCACGCGAACAGGCATGGCTCTAGGCGTCGTCGTGCCATCGCCCAACTGGCCGTTGACGTTGGATCCCCAGCAGTACCCGACGCCACCGGTCGTGACGCCGCAGATGAAACCGGCGCCGGCGCTCACGGTCGCGAAGGTCAGCTGGCCGGTGACGGGTACCGGCGCCGAGGTCTGGGTCGTCGTGCCGTCACCGAGCTGACCCTGGTCGTTTTTCCCCCAGCAATAGGTGACCCTGTCCGTCGTGACGCCGCAGCTGTGACCGCCACCCGCGCTCACCGCTGCGAACGTGAGTCCCCCCGTGACGGGCACCGGGGTGGGGCTGTCTGTCGTCGAGCCGTTGCCGAGCTCGCCGAAGAAGCTGCTCCCCCAGCAGTAGGCGACGCCGTCCGTGGTAAGGGCGCAGGCGTGACCGTCCCCGGTGCTGAGGACCTTGAACGTCAAGCCGCCGGCGACCGGCACCGGCGTCGGGCTGTCCGTGCCCAGGCCGCTGCCGAGCTGGCCGCGGACGTTGCTTCCCCAGCAGTAGGCCGCAGCGCCGGTCGTGAGGCCGCAGGCGTATTGAAAGCTCGCGCTCACTATCTCGAAGCTGAGTCCGCCCGCGACGGGCGTCGGGACCAGGCTCTCATTGGTCGCGCCGTTGCCGAGCTGCCCGGCCTGGTTCGTCCCCCAGCAGTACGCGCCGCCGTTGGTTGCGACGCCGCAGGTGAGCTGACTGGCGGCGCGCACCCCCAGGAACGGGACGCTGCCGGTCACGGGCACCGGTCTCGCGGTGTCGGTTTTCAAACCGATGCCGAGCTGACCGCTCTCGTTTTCGCCCCAGCAGTACGCGGTGTGGCTGGCCGTGAGGCCGCAGCTGTGGGCCGTGCCGGCGCTCAGGGCGCTGAAGCTGACACCTGGGGGAGCGGAGACGGCCACCGGCGTCGTGCTGATGCCTCCGGTGGTACCGTTCCCGAGCCCGCCGTCTTCGTTAAACCCCCAGCAGTAGGCTGCGCCGTCCGTCGTGAGGCCGCAGGCGTGCCCGTTGCCCGCGCTCAGCACCGAGAATACGAGTGGCGGGCGCGGCGCCGTGGACTCGGAGCAGGCGGCAAGCACGAGCCCGCTTACCCCCAGGGCAATGAGGGCCCGGTTTCGCAGCCGCGGCCTCCGTCGCGCGGGCTGCAAGAGTCGAGCAGCCCCGGTTCGCAAAAATCTAGAGGCCGCGCGTTTTGAGCATGCCGGCCGCGCGCTCGGCCGCGAAGCCGACCGCTGCGCCGACCGCGAGCGCGACGCCCGCGCGAATCGCCTCGTTCAGGGTGTTCACTCCGAGGCCGAGGGCGACTCCGGCGCCAGCGAACGCCGCCGCGGTGAAGGAGAGGAACGGCACGCGCGACTGGAGCGCGAGGGCGCACGCCAGCGCGCCGAGCAGCACCGGGCCGACGACCCCCCGCGCGCCGATGGCGACGCGGACCGCGTGGTAGATCAGCACCCACACCACGCCGGACAGTGCCGCCACGATCGTCTTCTGCAGGGCGGGCACGCCGCCGCCGGCGGCGTAGAAGCAGCCGAGCGCGACCACTCCAGCCCACAACGTGAGGTGCAGCCGCGCCACGTCGGTCAACCAAGCCCACAGGGCGATCAACAGTCCCACCATGAGCGCCCGCGCGGTCATCGTGTTCATGGGTTCGCCTCCTTCGGGTTGAGGCTAGGGCAGGATGAAGCGGATGGGGTCAAACCCTCGACCCCCTGGCTGCAACGCAGATCGAGCAGTGTCCGAGCTACGACACAATGTAGCACTCCCCGGTGTTCGGGGCATCGGGGCGTCGGTGTTTTAAGGCGCCTTAGCGGCCGCGCCGCAAGCTGCGGTGACGGCCTAGGAGCGCTGTCTGCAGCAGGTTGCCGCACGCGGTCGCGCCCCAAGACAAGAGCAGCGCCGCCGAAGTCCGCCACAAGACGAAAAGCGTGACGGCCGTCCCGATCAGCAGCGGAACCACGCCCGGGCGTGCAGGCGTTGCGCCGTACTTCGTTCCGAGATAGGCACCCAGACCCGTGATCGCGGCCACTGCGAGGGCCAGGAGACCGTCAGGGCGGGCAAGATCGGCGATCCAGCCGAAGTGGGCCCCGGTCGCGATTCCGCTGCGCACTGCGCCATAGACGGCCGCGACGATCGGCAGTTGAACCGCTGCTCCCAGAATCCCCGTCGTGGTGAGGGGGCGATATCCCGCCCGACGATACAGGGCGATCGTCTGCTGAGCGAGGCGGTCGGGCTGATTGCGGTACTGGACCCGCAGAAGGTCGAGATGTGGGCGCAGCGAGGCGAGAATCGCCTGCTGGGCGGCGGCTCGGCGCGCCAAGCGTATGGTGAGCGGCAGGAGCGCCAGGCGCACCAGGAACGACACGGCGATGATTGCGCCACCGATGCTCCCGCCGAGGAGGTGCCCCGCGGCAAAGAGCGCAGCTCGTACGACGTCGACCAGTGCGGCGATCAAAGATGGCCTCCGGCGCCCTGAAAAGTAGCATCTTCGTCGCTGGTTGCGAGCAGCCCGACCGAGCGCGGGACCACGGTACGCTGAGGGTGCGGAAAGGCCCGGGCAATGAGCTGGGCGGCAGATTCCCCTTTCAGACGTTGCGGGACGGCGGGATGGTGAACGCCGACCGCCAGCAGTCGAGCGAGCGGCCCTAGGAGGCCAGTGGTAAGAGCTTCCTGCAAAGCCGGCGTCGCCCCGTCGACTAGATCGCCTGCGATGTGAGCCGCCGCCTCGTCGAAGAGCCTCACCTCCAACGCTTCGCCAAATGAGTCATACAAGGCGGTGGGAACCGGCCGGGCCAACGATTTCATGGCTTCGTAGCCTCGGGTCGCCCAGTAGAATTGGCGCTGCAGCCTCTCGTACCATCCGGCCTCCGGCAGGAGGTCGGAACGATCCCCGGTGGTGACCCCGGCTGCCTCCACCAATGGCCAGGCCAACTGCTGTTCGCCTTTGCACAGGTAAAGCTCCGCCCTGGTCAGGAGCGCGGTAACGTCGTGCCGCCATAGTCCTGAGCGCCGCGCAGCTGCTTCACACAGCTCCACCGCCCTCTCCGCCTCTGGCACACTGGCCAAGACGAGGGCGAATCTTGCGATGCTGGAGTACGCTTCTACCGATGCGCGTGGCGAAGACAGCGCCTCCAACGGAGCCAGGAGTGCGCGGAAGCAGCTGACCGAGGAATCGAAGAAGGCAAGGTCGTGGTATTCGTTCGCGAGACACATGCGGCTGTGGGCGATTGCCCCGGGATGGCCGCAACGTTCGGCAACTGCCACGGCTTCACGCAACGTGCTTGTCGCGTCCCAGAACCTTCCCAGGCCCTTGTAGCATATACCCAGGGTGTTCAAGACCCGGCGCAACTCCACCAGCAGCGCGAGCGATTCCAGAACCGGGGCGGCCTCGGTGAGTCGCTCCGCGGCCTGGACGAGCTCGCCTCGCGAGAGTGCACCGTACCCGAGCGTCAGGTTGGCCAGGGCGACGGACTCGGGGGTTGCGCCTGAGGCGACTATTCTGGCTGCCAGTGACTCTGCTTCCGCCCGCGCTGCCAGGTCCCCTGCATCCAAACTGACTTCCATTCGTATGTAGTTAGCCCGGACCAGGAACGATGCTGCGTTGGCCCGTTCGGCCAGCGCAATCGCCTGCTTCGCCGCCGCAATGATGGCCTCGTCGCCGCCCAGCCGAGCCCGTTGCAGCGCCTCGGCACGGAGCAAGGCCGCCAGGGCCAGGTCGGTCGACGATGCTGCATCGGGCTGCCAGTCTGCCAGAGCATCCAGCCCTCGCTGGTATTGACCCGCCGCGACCAGGGAGTGCGCCAGGAGCAAGCGGAGTCTGGAACCCGGAGTGACGGCGTAAGCCCGGAGTAACTGCGTTAGGACCCGCTCGGCTTCCCGCGGAGCACCTCGAGCGATGGCGACCTCGGCTGCCTGAAGCGCGGTCTCCATGGCTTGCTGTCGCATGTCCGCCCAGATGAAATGATGAACCAATTCGAGCATCGGCTGGAGGTCATTTCGGTCCGGGGAGGCTGCCAGCCGCTGGGCGAGCTGCGCGTGATGGTACTGACGGCGGTCCTCCCCCATCGCGTAGTACACATACGCCCGGTGCAACTCGTTCTTGAACGACAGCCGCCCTTCCTCCACGCGACCGACTCCGCGATCCAGCATCTCGAGCGCTGCCCGCTCGACCACT
>WNEW01001984.1_pt1 | contig 10050 bp, 9 predicted proteins | sample 5399891 | NCBI WGS metagenome assembly WNEW01 (sample SAMN13153336, study PRJNA577476) | soil metagenome | isolation source: 40 cm grassland meadow soil pre-rain plot 5 | place: USA:California | collected 2015-09-08 | reverse complement strand
GTTGTAGACCTCGCTCACCAGCCCGTCCTGCGTGCGCATCCGCGTGATGACCGTGCTGCGCTTGAGCACGTGGTAGGTGCTGCCGCCGAAGTCCTTCTTCAGCGGGATGTCGAGCGCGATCGCCTCGATCGAGTCGATGGTCACCGCGCCAGCCACGAATTCCAGAAGTACAGCCGCGGCGCCGTGCGGAACTCGCCGCGCAGCTCGCGCCGCGCCACGTCGAGCGTGTTGTAGTCGCCGAGCTTGACCTGGCCGACGTCCTCGTAGTGGATCGTCTGGATGCGCTCGACGAGCGCCTTGCGCTTCTTCACGTCGCTCTCCTGCCGCAGCTCGGCGAGCAGGCGCTCCTTGTCCTCGTTGCACCACCAGCCCTGGAACGAGCAGCGGAAGGCCACGTGCAGCGCGGGGTCGGCATTGAGCGGATAGCCGGTGACGTACGCCTCCCACAGCTCCGGCTTCTGCACGCGCTGGTTCAGCGTCGCCCAGTCGACCACCTGGAGGTCGATGACGAAGCCGAGCGCTTCCAGCTGTTGCTTGGCCACGAGCGACGACTTGTACATGAACTCGTATTCGCGCGTGCTGATCCAGCGCACCGTCTGCCCGGTGTAGCCCGCCTCCTTCATCAGGCGCCTGGCCTTCTCACGGTCGCGCTGGTTGTAGAGCGCCGCGCCGGCGTTGACGTGCCACGGCTGCTCGGGGAAGAACAACGCCGGGCCGAGGCGATAGAAATCCTTGTGACCGAAGGCGGCGATCATGATCGGCTCCATGTCGAGCGCCGCCTGGACGGCCTGGCGCAGCGGCTTGCTGGTCATGAGTCCGGCCTTGTGGTTCAGCGACACCAGCGTCCAGCCGCGCGGCTTCACGATGCGTGACTCGAGCTGCGGCAGCGCCTTGATCCGGTCCCAGTGGTCCTGCTTCATGAACATCGCGTGGTGATACTCGCCCGTCTCCACGCCGGCCTGCCGCACCGCGGTGTCGGGCACGGGAATGAACAGGATCTCGTCGAGCCAGGCCGTGCGCTTGCCGCCGAAGCCGTTCGGCGGCTCCGCGCGCGCCGCGTAGTCCTTGAACCTGACGAGCTTGACGTGGCGGTCGGGCCTGTGCTCGACGAAGCGGTAGGGGCCGGTGCCGATGTATTCTTTGACCTGGCCGGTGTCCGCCGCCTCCACGATCTCCTTCGGATAGATCATGGCCGACGGCTCGGCCAGCCCGTAGATCAGCGAGCCCGCCGGCTGCTTGAGGAAGATCACGACGGTGTATGGGTCCTTGGCCTCGATTCTCTCCACGCCGGGCCAGAGCACCTTGCCGAGGGTGGCGACCTGCCCCCAGCGCTTGAGCGACGCCACCACGTCGGCGGCGGTCAGCTCCTTGCCGTTGTGGAACTTCACGCCCTTGCGGAGCGTGATGGTGTGGCGCAGCCCGCGGTCGGTCACGGCATGCGTGTCGGCCAGCAGCGGGATCGGGTTCCACGCGCGGTCGTGGGTGAACAGCGATTCGTAGACGTGCCACATGATCTCGTAGGTGAGCGTGGTGGTCGTGGCCTGGATGTCGAGCGTCGGCGGCTCGCCGATGGAGGCCACCTTGAGCACGCCGCCCATGCGCGGGGTCTCCTGCGCGTGGGCGACGGACACCGACAGAACGAGGACGGTGACGAGGGCGACGAGGCTCTTCATCGCGGGTATCCTCCGTGGGAAGAAAGTGGCGCGAATGATACCATCCGCCGTCGTGCTGAATGTCCTCGTCACGATGCCGTTCGGCGAGGCGCGGCTGGATCGCCTGCGCGCCGTCTCGCCCGACCTGCGCGTGTCCGCCGGCGACGCGGAGCGCGCCGACTACGCGCGGACCGACGTGCTCTACGCGGGCAGCCCCCCGCACGACCTCGCCCGGGCGCCCCGGCTCAAGTGGGTGCAGGTGCACATGGCCGGCGTGAACGCACTCTACGATCACCCGCTCTACGCGAAGAGCCAGATCCCGATCACGACGACCAGCGGCGTGCACGCGGCGACCATCGCCGAGTACGCGCTGACGGTGATCCTGGCCCTGGCGCACCGCGTGCCGCGCATGGTCGAGTGGCGCGCGAAAGGCGCCTGGCCGCCGGACGAGCAGCGCTGGCCGCTCTTCGTGCCGACGGAATTGCGCGGCGCCGCGCTGGGGGTGATCGGCTACGGCAGCATCGGCCGGGAGCTGGCGCGCATGGCGACGACCGCGCTGGGCATGCGCGTGCTCGCGTGCAAGCGCGACCCGTCACGTCGCGCCGACGACGGCTACCGGCTGCCCGGCACCGGGGATCCGGAGGGCGCGCTGCCTGAGGCGTGGTTCGCCCCCGCGCGGCTGCACGACCTGCTCGCGCGCTCCGACGTGGTGGTGATGTGCGCGCCGCTGACGTCCCAGACGCGCGCGATGATCGGCGCCGCCGAGCTGGCGGCGATGAAGCCGTCGGCGTTTTTCGTGAACGTCGGGCGCGGCGCCACCGTGGACGAGGCCGCGCTGGCGGCGGCGCTGAAGGCCGGGCGCCTGGCCGGCGCCGCCGTGGACGTCTTCGCCGAGGAGCCGCCCGCCGCGGGTCATCCTTTATATGGCGTCGACGACGTCATCGTCTCGCCCCACGTGTCCGGCTTCCTGGCGTCCTACGACGACCGCTGCACCGACCTGTTCGCGGAAAACCTGCGGCGCTACCTCGCCGGCGCGCCGCTGCTGAACCTGGTCGATCGCGCGCACGGCTACTGAGTGGCTGGCGTGGGGTACCATGCCGCCATGCGCGACCCCGGCGCCGCCGAATGAGCCGACCGTCCCGCTTCCTGAGCGTGCCCTACGGCGCCTGGCACGCGCGCGAGGTGCCGCCGCCCGATCCGCTGCTGACGCGCACCGATCCCGGCACGCCGTGCGGCGAGTACCTGCGACGGTTCTGGCAGCCGGTGGCCTTCGCGCGCGACCTCGGAGACGTGCCGCGGCGCATCCGGATCATGGGCGAGGACCTCGTGGTCTTCCGCGACCGCTCGGGCCGCGCCGGCCTGCTGCAGCTGCAGTGCTCCCACCGCGGGACCTCGCTCGAGTACGGCATCCTCCAGGCGCGCGGCATCCGCTGCTGCTATCACGGCTGGGTCTTCGACGTGGACGGTCGCATCCTCGAGACGCCCGGCGAGCCCGCCGACAGCACGCTCAAGCAGCGGCTCTGCCACGGGGCGTACCCGACCCACGAGTTCTGCGGCCTCGTCTTCGCCTACATGGGGCCGCCCGACGCGCGGCCCGTCTTCCCGATGTACGACACGTTCGACGTGCCGGGCCTCGAGCTGCACCCGGCCGCGCAGTTCCTGCTGCCGTGCAACTGGCTCCAGGTGAAGGACAACTCGATGGACCCCGTGCACACGTCCTTCCTGCACGCGATCAGCAGCGGCTATCATTTCACCGAGGCCTTCGGGGAGCTGGCGGAATTGGAGTGGCAGGAGACGCCATACGGCATGCTCTACGTCGCCACCCGCCGTGTCGGCGCCTTCGTCTGGGTGCGGATCTGCGACTTCATGGCGCCCAACGTCCACCAGTTCACGCGCGAGATCGAGGAGGCGGCCTCCGAGCGGATCGCCTCGCGCCCCGTCGTGATCCGCTGGGCCGTGCCCGTGGACGACACGCGTACGCTGAACTTCGAGCTGGCGCAGGTCGACCCGGCCTGGGGCCTGACGCCCGAGCAGATCGCGCGGCCGGGGTTCGGCCAGTCCGCTGACCGGCCCTACGAGGAGCGCCAGCGACATCCGGGCGATTACGACGCGCAGTCGAGCCAGCGAACGATCGCCGTGCACGACCTCGAGCACCTCGCCTCGACCGATCGCGGCGTGATCATGCTGCGAGGGATCCTGCGCGACGGCATTCGCGCCGTCGCCGCCGGCGAGACGCCGCGCGGGCTCGGGGCGAAGCCCGGCCAGACAATCACGACGTACTGTCAGGACACCGTGCTGCGCGTCCCTGCCTCGGGGACCGACGACCGCGCGCTGCTGCGCCAGGTCGGCCGCCGCGTCGTCGCCGGCGACCACCAGCGGCCGTAGCGCCGCTGTCATTTCTTCAACAAACCGCCTCGCGCGCGTGGCCGCGGGATCGTCGTATATCGTGGCACGCGCGAGGAGCTGCTCGCGCAGCCAAGGAGGATGCGTATGTACCAGGGCCTGAAGCCGGAGCAGGCGGCCGTCGTTCAGCGGGCGGCCGACCTTTCTCGTGAGCTCTTCGCGAAGCGTGCCGAGCAGCACGACCGCACGGGGAAATTCCCGCTCGAGAACTACGCGGACCTGCACAAGGCCGGCCTGCTCGGCCTCACCGTGCCCAAGGAGTACGGCGGCGTCGGCGCCGACTGGGTGACCTTCGCGCTCACGATGCTGGAGATCGCCAAGGGCTGCTCGGCCACCGCGCTCACCTTCAACATGCACGCCGTGATCCTCGACTTCATCGCGCAGCTGGGGACGGAGGAGCAGAAGCGGCGCTGGTTCGGCGAGGTGATCGACCGCGGCAAGCTCTTCTCGTCGATCACGAGTGAGCCGCAGGCGAGCTTCCGCCACAAGTTCGTGCTGAGCACGACCTTCGCGCCCGTGGAGGGCGGCTTCCTGCTGAGCGGCGTCAAGCACTTCGGCTCGCTCGGCGAGCACGCCTCCTTCCACTTCGTGACGGCCTTGATCGAGGGCACGACGACGGCGACGGAAGGCCAGCAGTCGGCGCTCGTGCCCGCCGGCTCCACGGGCATCAGCGTGGACCGGAACTGGGACGCGGTCGGCATGCGCGCCACCTCGAGCGACACGATCAAGTACGACAAGTGCTTCGTGCGGCGCGAGGATTGCCTCGGGGGCATCGCGGCCCTGTCGACGATCGATATCACCGGCTTCGCGCTCGGCTATTCGGCGATCTACCTCGGCATCGGCGAGGCCGCCTTCGACTACGTGCTCGAGTATGCGAAGACCCAGAGCTTCGGGCTGCCGGAGCCGCTCTCCCACCACCCGTCCACCCAGCGCTCCCTCGGCGAGATGGCGATCGCAATCCGGGCCGCGCGGGCCCTGCTGCGCGAGGCGGCGCAGGTGAAGATGCAGGGCGACCGCCGGGAGACCGCGCTCGCCATCAACGAGTCGAAGTGCATGTCGGCCGACGTCGGATTCACCGTCACCGACCGCGCGATCCGGCTGGCGGGCGGGCGGGGGATTCTTCGCAAGTACCCGCTCGAGCGCTGGCACCGCGACGCGATGTGCGGTCCGGTGATGGCGCCCGCGAACGATCGCTGCCTGGAGACGGCGGGCAGGATCCTGTGCGGGCTCGAGGGCAAGACGCTGGAGTTCGTCTGATGCCGACGGTCGCCGAGCACCTCGCGCACCGCCTCCACGAGGCGGGCGTCCGTCACGCCTTCGGGATTCCCGGCGGCGAGGTGCTGGCGGTGATGGACGCGCTCGCGCGGGCGGGGATCGCGTTCCACCTCGTGAAGCACGAGACGCCCGGCGGCTTCATGGCCGACGCGGTGGCGCACCTCACGCGCACGCCCGGCGTGCTGGTGGCCACGCTCGGCCCCGGGGTCAGCAACCTCGTGACCGCCGTCGCCCACGCGTACCTGGATCGGACGCCGATGCTCGTGCTGACCGCGCGCCTCGACCCCGGCGTGGCGCCGACCTACACCCACCAGATCTTCGATCACGGGGCGCTGCTCCGTCCGGTGACGAAGGCGACCTTCACCGTCGGCCGCGACGGGGCGACGGCGCTCGTCGATCGCGCGGTGCTGCTGGCCACCGCCGATCCTCCCGGCCCGGTCCACCTGGACATCCCCGTGCGCGTGGCCTCAATGGAGGTGGAGCGCGCGCGCGAGTCGCTGCCGCGTCGCGCGCGCGTCGGGCTCGCGCCGGGCGGCGAGCTCGACACGCTCGTCGGCTGGCTCGGGCGCGCCGAGCGGCCGCTCGTGCTCGCCGGCCTCGGTATCCTGCACCACGACGCCCACGCCGAGCTTCGCGCCTTCGTCCGGCGCGCGGGCGCGGCGGTGATCACCACCTACAAGGCCAAGGGCGTCGTGGCCGAGGACGATCCCGCCGTCATCGGCGGCGCCGGTCTCTCGCCCGTCGCCGACCGCGCGCTCTTCAAGGCGCTCCACGCCGCCGATCTGATCCTGTGTCTCGGCTACGACCCGGTCGAGATGCGCGACTCCTGGATCCAGCCGTGGCCCACGGAGACGGACTCCGCGGAGATCGCCGGCGCGCCGAAGGACCACCTCGTCCATCGCACGAAGCTCGAGTTCGTCGCGGATCTCAAGGCGGCGCTCGCGCATTTGTCGGTGCTCGTCCCGGAGCGCGCGGGCCGGACCTGGCTCGACGGGACGCCGGCCGCGGTGCGCACGGAGATCGCGGAGTCGCTCCGTCCGCCCGGGGCGCGCTGGGGACCGCACGCGGTGATCGCGACGTGCCGCCGCGTGTTCCCGCGCGAGACCCTGGCCACGGTGGACACCGGCGCCCACCGGATTCTGTTGAGCCACATCTGGCCGTGCTACGAGCCGTACGGACTGCTCCAGTCCACGGGACTGGCCACGATGGGCTACGGCGTGCCGTCCGCCATCGGCGCCAAGCTCGTCCGGCCCGAGCGCCCCGTCGTCTGCTTCACCGGTGATGCGAGCCTCGAGATGGTGATCGGCGACCTCGCCACCCTGCGCGACCTCCGGCTGCCGGTGACCATCGTGTGCTTCGCCGATCGGTCGCTGGCGCTGATCGAGCTGAAGCAGCGCCGCCTCGGCCTCGACAACCTCGGCGTGGATGCGCCGGCCACCGACTTCGCCGCCATCGGCCGCGCCTACGGCGGCCATGGCGTCAGGGTGCAGGATGCGAGCGAGCTCGAGCACGCCTGCCGCGAGGCCCTCGCGCGCGACACCTTCACGCTGATCGAGGCCGTGATCGACAAGGCGGAGTACGCCCAGCAGATGTGACGCGGCGGCCGGCCGCGCTCACGCGGTCGATTATCCCGTTCGCTTCAGCCGGCCCGTGTGCTTTGCCCAGCGCTCGACCCGGCCGAAGACCCACAGTCCCAGCGGCACCAGCGCCGCGCCCATGACGAGCAGGACGACGAGCTCGGGCACCACCGTCGCCAGCGGCGCGCCGGCGAGTCGGTGAGGCGTCGTCGCCGGGTCACCGACGCCGACGAGTCGGCGGCAGGCGGCCAGCGTGTAGGTCGCCGGCGACAGCGCCGAGATCGGCTGGATCCATGCCGGGAGGACCTCGACCGGGTAGTAGACGCCCGAGACCAGCAGCAGCGAGCCCTGGAAGATGTGTGTCGCCTCGGCGCCTCGCTCGGGGCTCAGCACCGGCAGCGCGGCGGCCATGACGCCGAGGCCGACGAAGGCCAGCGTGCTGGCCAGGAGGACGACGATCACGCCGCCGAGGTTGGCGCCCGCCAGCGTGATGTCGGTGAACAGCATGAGGCCCAGCAAGACGCTGGTGGTGATCACGATGCTGTTGCAAAGGGCGAACACGCTGAGGCCGGCCAGATGCACGAACCGGGGGACGGGCGCCATGAACGTGTACTCGAGCGTGCCTTCCCAGCGCTCGTAGGCGACCGACATCGCGATCTCGTTGTAGAGAGTCGACAGGAAGTTCCACAGCAGCGCGCCCACCACCAGCGTCAGCGTCAGCCGATGGTCGTGGGCCGCGACCCCGATGAGGGCGACGGCGGCCGAGCCGGTCAGCGCGTAGAAATTGAAGACGATGACCCACGAGATGTAGCGGCGCGTGAGGTGATAGCCCCGGAACACGAAGGCCCACGTCTGCCGGAGCGTGCGATCGATGGCGCCGTCCATCATGCCTCCTTCGCCGCCGCGGCCGGCGTCTCACCATCCGTCACCCGCTCGCCCGTGAGCTTGATGAACGCGTCGTCGAGGGTGGCGGCCTCCGCCGCGCGCTTCAGCAGCTCGCTGGTTCCCTCGGCGACGAGCCGGCCATGGGCGAGGAAGCCGATACACGCGCACAGCCGTTCGGCCTCCGCCATGTCGTGGGTCGTTAGCACGATGGTCGTCCCCTCGCGCCGTCGGAGGTCCTCCAGGAACGTCTGCACGTCCCGCCGGCTCTTGGGATCGAGCCCGGTTGTCGGCTCGTCGAGGAGCAGCACCGGCGGGTTGATCATCAGCGCCCGCGCGATCGAGATCTTCTGCTGCATGCCCCGGCTCATCTCCTCCAGCGGCACCGTGAACGTGCGCTCTTCCATGCCCAGCCGCTCGAGCACGTCCATGGCTCGCGGCTCGGCGACCGACGGCTTGAGCCCGTACAGCAGGGCCGTGTAGAGCAGGTTCTCGCGGGCCGACAGCTTCTTGTAGAAGGCGGCGTCCACGCTCACACGCCCGATCAGCCGGCGCACCCGGGTCTGTTCGTCCGGTAGACGGTGTCCGAGCACGCGGACCTCGCCCCCGTCGGCGATGAGCAGCGTGGACAGGATGCGGATCAGCGTCGACTTGCCGGACCCGTTCGGTCCCAGCAACCCGTATGTCTCCCCGGGGGCGACGTCGAACGACACACCGCCGAGCGCCCATTCGGCGGACGCCGTGGCCTTTCGAAGGCGACGTCGCTTGCGGAATCGCTTCCGCAGATCACGGACCTGAATCGCCGGCAACACCATCACGAGCCTCCAGCGCGGGCCGGACGACGGCGCGCGCACACGAACGCATCGAGAAACGAGGTGGAGGGGAGACCGAGGTAGAAGCCGGGCGCGGACGCATGCGGTGCGTCCGTCACCCCCTGATCGTCGTCGGGGAGACGACGGTCGGGTGGCGCCGCTTACGCGGCTCGGCTACCTGGTCGGCTCAGCTAAAGAGGTGCACGGAAGTCACCTGAGGCTGGAAAGGCTACATCCAGCGCCCGCGTGATGCAAGCCGACGCGCTCAGGGCTTCGTGCGCGGTGCGCGCTCCGCGACCGGGAGGCCGGCGTTCTTCCACGCCGTGAAGCCGCCGTCCATCTCGACGACGCGCGGCAGGCCCATCTGCTGGGCGACGTCGGTGGCGAGCGCCGAGCGCCACGCCCCGTTGCAGTAGAAGACGAACTCCTTGCCCGACGCGAACACGTCCTTGTGATACGGGCTGTCGGGGTCGATCCAGAACTCGAGCATCCCGCGCGGGCAGTGGAAGGCTCCGGGGATCATGCCCTCGCGCTCCAGCTCGCGCACGTCGCGCAGGTCCACGAAGACGACGTCATCGCGGCCGTGGCGCCGCTTCGCCTCGTCCAGGCCGATCGTCGTGATCCGCGCCTTCGCCTCGTCGACCAGCTGGCGGAAGCCTTTCTTCATCTTCATCGCGCTCGTCTCCTACTCGGTGGCCAGCGCGGCGCGGCGGCCGCGGTGATACTCGGCGAGCGCGGCGTTGGCCTTCGCGATCGTCTCCGCCTCGTCGGCCACGCGGGCGAGGTCGCGGCCCGGCACCGCCACGTACAGCTCGTCGTCGCCCGCGCCGGTGTAGACGCGGTTGCCGATGCAGCCGGTGCTCGCCACGGCGCCGCCCGCCAGCGCCGCAGGCAGCGCCATGCACGTCGGACGGCCGAGGAACGGCAGGCGTGCGGCGACGCCGGCGCGAAGCGCGGCCTCCTGCAGCAGCATGAGCCGGCCCGGCGGACCGATGAAGAGCACGACGTCGGGCTCCACCGGCGTGTCGCCGAGCGGCGCATAGACGATGGCGCCGGGCGTCTTCGGCAGCCGCGGGATCCCGGGCACCTCCTCCATCTTGAGGTAGCCGAGGCCGGTCATGATCTCGAGCACCTGCGGCAGCTCGCCCGCGCGCTCGGGCGGCAGCGGAATGTTGTGGGTGTGGCTGCCGACCGGACAGTTGTAGTGATCGGACGGCACCGTGTAGAAGGCGCGCCCCTGCATGGCCAGCCGCCAGAACGAGCAGCCCGAGGGCTCGGAGCCGGTGAACGGCTTCGCGCCCGCCGGCGGCGCGTCGCGGAAGGCGATGGCCACCGGCCGCCGCGTGAGGCCCAGGCGCTCGCGCAGGCGCCGCTCGATCGAACCCCAGTCGGTCATGTGCCGCCTCCTCTGACTGCGTCCCACACCTGCTCGGGGTGCTTGGCCGCGTC
>WNEW01001983.1_pt1 | contig 10056 bp, 10 predicted proteins | sample 5399891 | NCBI WGS metagenome assembly WNEW01 (sample SAMN13153336, study PRJNA577476) | soil metagenome | isolation source: 40 cm grassland meadow soil pre-rain plot 5 | place: USA:California | collected 2015-09-08 | reverse complement strand
GGCGTCGGGCCCGACGCCATTCTCGACATCGCAGACGATGGCATAGGCATCGCGCCAGATGCTGTACCTCACATTTTTGAAAGGTTTTATCGCGCCGATCCCTCCCGCAGCAATCGCGCTGACGGCGCTGGCCTCGGACTGAGTCTGGTCAAATGGGCTGTGGATCAACATCGTGGATCGATTCAGGTCCAGAGCAGCCCGCTTACCGGAACACGCTTCATCGTGCGGTTTCCCGCAGCGCTGCAACCGCAGGCGTCTGCAAAGCAGGCGCATTAATTAATTTCATTTAATCTGCCGTTAATCAGGCCTTAATCCGACCGGGATTTAATTCCGGTTGTGAAGGCGTCACGACGAAATTGGAAATTTGAATATCAGCGACTCGCTTTGCCTGTTGTCCTGGCGGTCACACTTTGTGCCGCGATTGTAAACGGCCAGCACTCGAACGCGAGTCAGAACCCACCCGCCGTCCCCCCGGCGAAAACTATCCAACCTGCTACGCATTTCACCCAGGGTACGATCACTTCGATTGATGCGAACCAAATGGTAATCACCAGGAATGTTCGCGGTAAGGCCGACCAGGCGAACTTTACGTTGGACTCTCAAACGCAGCGCAACGGGACTTTGGCCGCGGGCACTCGCGTCTCAGTGCAGTACCGCGAGCTGAACGGCCAAAAGATCGCGGCTGCTGTGCGGGAGCTAACGGCGAAGAACGCTCGAAAGCCTGCCAAGCTGGCGTTCAGGTCACGATCGAAGAGTTAGGGTCCCCCATCCTCCTCCCAAAAGGGACGCCGCTATTCGGCGTCCCTTATTTTGTTAGTCAAACGAATTGGAAATCGTAGGTTAGAAATTGTTGCATTGCTTCATCCGAAAAAAAATCTCCAATGAAGCAACTCCAACATTGGAATTTACAATGCCTTTACTCAAGAGGGCGCTATTCCCAGAGGAGATCCGTCCAACATAGAAGAACCATGCCCGGGAGGAAATATGCCCAAAAAGGACCTGACTGGAAAGAAAGTTGCCATCCTTGTCGAACAAGGTTTCGAACAAGTTGAGCTGATCAAGCCTCGGAAAGCTCTAGATAAAGCTGGTGCTCAGACGCAAGTCGTGTCGCCGCAGGAGGGCGAAATACGGGGCTGGAACATGAAACGATGGGGGAAGTCGGTTGCAGTTGACGTTCCACTCGATTCCGCCGATCCCGCACAATTCGATGCACTGCTATTGCCTGGCGGTGTGATGAATCCGGATAAATTGCGCATGAATCCGAAAGCCGTGGAATTTGTAAAGCATTTCTTCGATACAGGCAAACCCGTTGCAGCGATCTGCCACGGACCCTGGATGCTTGTGGAAGCCGACGTTGTAAAGGACCGCACCGTAACGTCATGGCCTTCGCTTCGTACCGATATCCGAAACGCTGGTGGGAATTGGGTCGATGAAGAAGTGGTTAACGACATGGGAATGATCACGAGCCGCAAGCCCGACGACATCAAAGCATTCAACAAAAAAATGATCGAGGAATTTGCCGAGGGCGAACACAAGGCGCGCCACGGTGAGCGCCGCGTTGCCTGAGCTACTCCAGCATAGGGCGGAAATCGTCGAGCGGGCGTTCCTCGAGGCGGCCTCCCATGATCGCGCGCGCGCACGTGTTCCATCGCAGCAGGGCTTCATCATTACCGTGCGGCCGCAGTTGTTCGGCCTTTTCGTAAAAACGCATCGCTTCACGGAAAAGGTCATAGGCTGAAAAGTGCGATCCGGGAGCGGCGCGCCGCATGTAGACGCGCGCCTGGCGTTCGAACAGGATCCCTTGATAGTACGCGCGCAGATATTCGTCGCCAAGGCGCGGCAGCAGAGACCAGGCATGGTCGAGATTGTCGACAAGGTTTTCCGTGAACTGGTCGGATAACGCGAGGATCAGAAGGACGATGGCGTCGCGGTTGTCCGGATCGATCGCGAGAACATCCTGGCAAATGCTTTCCGCCTGCGCGGGCTCGTTCAATAAACGATACCGTTCCGCCCGCTCCAGCGCCGCTGGAATCGCAGCCTTCGACAGCTTCTTGAGTTGGAATTCCATAGGAACCCTTTCCGCGGCTAACGCCGAAAAATACGGAACAACCTCTTGATCGGATCGTAAAACTCGTCCACGACTCGTTCCTTCAATGGAATTATGGCGTTGTCCGTGATGGTTATGCTTTCCGGACACACTTTGGTGCAACACTTTGTGATATTGCAGTAGCCGATTCCCTTCGCTTTCGCAAGTTCCTCCACCCGGTTTTCTGTGTCCAGAGGATGCATCTCCAGCGCCGCCACGTAAACAAAAAAACGCGGCCCGATGAATTCCTCATGTTTGTGATGCTCGCGCAAAACGTGACATACGTCCTGACACAGGAAGCATTCAATGCATTTCCGAAATTCCTGAACGCGGTCTACATCCTCCTGTTGCATGCGCCAGCTTCCATCCGGAGCATCGGGAGCGCGAGGCTTGAACTTTTTGATTTGTTTCTTGACGCGAAAATTCCAGGAGACGTCGGTGACCAGATCCTTGATCGCGGGGAAGCTTTTCATGGGTTCGATCGTCACCGGACGTTCCAACGGAAGCTGGTTGAGCCTGGTCATGCACATCAGCCGGGGTATTCCGTTGATCTCGGCGGAACACGAGCCACATTTGCCGGCTTTACAGTTCCAACGGACCGCCAGATCGTTAGCCTGCTCGGCCTGGATCTTGTGGACAGCATCGAGAACCACCATTCCTTCGGAAATCTCAGTCGTGTACTTGAAAAACTTTCCTTCACCCGCGGTCCCACGCCAGATAGCAAAAGTCGCCGACGACATTATTTTTGTTGCTCCTCGATAATCTGCTTCAATTCGGCCGGCATCGGCGGAATGTTCTCCCGCACAACTTTCATTTCGCCGCCCGGACCGCGGCGCACGATGATATTGAACTCGCCGAAAGCCTTGTCCTTATTTGGATAATCTTCACGGAAATGACCTCCTCGGCTTTCACGGCGCTCGAGTGCCGCGCGGGTGATAGCCTCGGAAATCGTCAGGAGATTGGACAAATCCAGCGCCGTGTGCCAGCCGCTGTTGTATTCGCGGTTGCCCTGCACAGCGACTTCCCGGGCGCGCTTTCGGAATTTTCCGATCTCTTCCAGCGCCATCAACATTTCCGGCTCGGTGCGAACGATCCCGACCAGTCCCTGCATCTTCACCTGCAGCTCATGCTGAATTTGATATGGACCTTGAGCATCGCTCGAACGCGTTCCCCTTTCGAACGGCTCCAAAGCCCACCGCGCAATGCTGTCCACCTGATCGCTGTTGATCGTCCCTGCCGCATGCTCCTTCGCGAAGCCTGCAGCAAACTTTCCGGCACGTTTCCCGAAGACCAGCAGGTCCGACAGAGAATTACCGCCAAGACGATTTGCGCCATGAAGTCCACACCCGCACTCCCCGGCAGCGAAGAGGCCGGGGACGGTGGACATCTGGGTTTCCGGATGAACACGAACGCCACCCATGATGTAGTGCATCGTGGGGCCGACTTCCATCGCAGTCGTCGTGATGTCGACATCGGCGAGCTGCTTGAACTGGTGGTACATGCTGGGCAGCTTTTTCTTAATGTGTTCCGGCGCGTTCGGGAGTTTTTCTTTGATCCAGGAGATATCGAGAAACACACCGCCGTGCGGGCTCCCGCGGCCTTCCTTTATCTCGCGCACGATGCAACGGGCGACGTGGTCTCGTGTAAGCAGCTCGGGCGGACGTCGCGCCTGTTTATCACCCTGGCAATATCTCCAGCCTTCTTCTTCGTTGTCGGCCGTCTGGTGCCGATAAGCTTCCGGGATGTCGTCAAACATGAACCGTCGGCCTTTACTGTTTCGCAGAACGCCGCCCTCTCCGCGTACTCCTTCAGTGACCAGAATTCCGGCAACGCTCGGCGGCCAGATCATTCCTGTTGGATGGAATTGCACGAATTCCATATCCATGAGGTCGGCGCCGGCGTTGTACGCCAGCGCATGCCCATCGGCGGTGTACTCCCAACTGTTGCTTGTGATCTTGTAGGAACGCCCGACTCCGCCTGTTGCCAGAACAGTGGCCTTTGCCTGAAATAGCAAGAACCTGCCGCGTTGGCGGTCGTAACCAAAAGCTCCGGCAACCCGATCTCCGTCTTTCAGGAGCGAGACGATCGTGCATTCCATGTGTACATCGATCCCCTGGTGTATGCCGTGATCCTGAAGAGTCCGGATCATCTCGAGGCCGGTGCGATCGCCGACGTGAGCGAGACGTGGATATCGATGTCCGCCGAAGTTTCGTTGAAGAATATCTCCCTCGCGGGTTCGATCGAAAACAGCTCCCCACGCCTCCAACTCGCGCACACAAGTGGGCGCCTCCTTCGCGTGGAGTTCAGCCATACGCCAGTCGTTCAGGTATTGGCCCCCGCGCATCGTGTCGGCAAAATGAACTTTCCAGTTGTCGGCGGAATTGACCGTACCCAGCGCTGCAGCGATACCGCCCTCAGCCATGACGGTATGCGCCTTCCCGAGCAGAGACTTACAGACCAGCCCCACACTAACCCCGGCAGCCGATGCTTCGATCGCCGCGCGGAGTCCGGCGCCTCCGGCGCCAATAACAAGCACGTCGTGTTCGAATTTCTGATATTCGGGCATTAAATGATTCTCCAGTCCGTCAGGACACCCATGGAGCAGAGCCGCACGTATACGTCGGAAAAAGCAACCCAGAACAAGCTGCACCAGGCCCAGCGCATGTGATTGCGATTGAGCGCGCTGACGCAGTTGTAGCAATTCCGTCCCAGGATCGCGTTCTTCAATTCATCGTGGCCTCCACCGACCAGATGCCGCATCGAGTGACAACCGAGGGCGTAACTTCCGAGCAAAAATACATTGACGGCCAGGACGATGGTCCCGACTCCAATTCCGAAGTGCACCGCTCCTGCTGCATCCGCGAACCAGAGAGCCTTCCAGACATCGTAGGCAAGGAAAAATAAAAAGAGGATGGCCAGATAAAGAAAGTACCGATGGATGTTTTGAATGATCAGCGGAAAGGATCGCTCACCGCGATAGCCGCCCCGCGGTTCGCCGACCGCGCACGCAGGAGGATCAGCCCATAACGCTTTGTAATAGCTCCCGCGATAGTAGTAGCAGGTGACGCGGAATCCGCCGGGCGCCCACAGGATCAGAAGCGCCGGAGAAAACGGCAGAAATGCCGGCCACCATGCGGGAACCGGTCCAAACCAGCTGTGCGGCGAATCACCAAAAAGCTCGGGAGAATAGAACGGAGATATGTAGGGCCCAAAGTAATAGTGATCTCCCTGAAATGCCGCCCAGGTCGCATAAATAATGAAACCCAATAAACCTGCTCCCACCGCGAGCGGTTCCACCCACCAATAGTCGCGGCGCTCGGTTGTTCCTAACCCTCTTTTGGTTGAGACTGCTGCTTGCGGCACAATACGACTCCTGCGCTAAGTCCTCGGATCAAAAACCTGACAATATAGCCGACATTTCAGCCAGCGTTCAACAGCACTTTCATAATGCCGGGTTCCCCAGTCCGCTGAAAGGCGCGCTGGGCCTGAGGAAGAGGAAAGCTTTCAGAAATCATATCATGGACATTGACGCTCCTGGTTCGCAGCAAATCAAGAGCCGGCTCAAACCTGCCGCATCGCGATCCGACGAGGGTGATTTCGTTGACTATTACGCGCGCCTTATCGATCGCAGCCTTTCCATGAACCGTGGATTTCATGAAGACCGAACCTCTCGGCCGAACCATTCGGACCGCCTGATCTAACCCGTCTTGCGAACCCGTTGCTTCGACAACCCAGTCGTATGCTGCGGTTGGCAGCTTCTTCTTGACTATCGACGTCTCGACGCCCGCGCGCGCGGCAATCTTCAATTTGTGTGGATGACGCCCATACAGATGCGGGTTTAAGCCGCGGGCATTCAGTACCTGGGCGATCAGGAGCCCGAGTTTGCCGTCGCCCAGCACGGCGCCGCGCTCTCCATCCGGAAAAGTCGCTTGATCGAGGATTTCGCATGCTGCCGCGATTGGCTCGACGAAAACGGCTTCCTCATTTGAAATCGAATTTGGGACCACGTGCAAGTTCACCTCAGGCAGCGTCAGAAGTTCCCGAAACGCGCCCGGATGCCGGACGATTCCAAGAACCGTTCGTTTGGGGCAGTGCCGGCCTAATCCCCTGCGGCACCATTCGCATTTGCGGCAGGCGAGGTTGATCTCACCGACAACTCTGCGGCCGAGCAGCTCTGCATTATCCGCTTCGACGACTTCTCCGACGAATTCGTGACCAGGTATACCGGAGAAGCCGTAATATCCGCGCTGAAGCTCGAGATCGGTATTACAAATTCCTGCCGCCAACAGGCGAATAAGAGCGAAACCTTCAGGTCGTCGCGGCCGACGAACGTCCCGAACTGAAACACGTCCGTTACTCAGATGTACAGCAAGCATGACGCATTTTAGCGCCGTTTCGAGGAGAAGTTCCCTGTGGGCCGGAGCATCGGAGTGGTTGCGCGCTACCATCCCTCAATATCCCGGAAGTGAAATCTCAACGATTTACGGGGAACTAAACCGAACGGAAGGGGGTTTGCTCCCATCCCTGATTTGATACCTATGGGAGGAACCATCATGAAAGCGATGTTGGCGTTAATGCTGACGGCACTGCTGGCCATTTCGGCTTGCAGCAAAGCGAACGCAGACGTAGATCCGAAAGCCATCGAGCAAAAATATGGGCTCAGCGGTGGCTACGTCGATGAGATCAGCACCGAAGAAGGAAAGGTCAAGGCCACCATTGTCCCCACGACTCTGGATGATGGACGAAAGGTCCAGTTAGTCATTCCCCACCAGTCTATCGGAGATCACCAGGTTTACATGCGGGACGGGATCACGATAACACCGCTCGAGTTGTCCGACCCTAAAGTTTCAAAACAGCAATTCGTTCAGTCACAGCCGCGCATTGTGGAGCGCCGTACAGCACCGGCCCCGACCACACAGGCGCAGCCCAAGAAAAAACGGTCATTGGAGAAAGAAGTATTGATCGTTGGAGGTAGCGCTGGCGCAGGCGCAGCTATCGGTGCCATTGCCGGCGGCGGCAAAGGCGCGGGAATTGGAGCGCTGTCCGGCGGTGTGGCGGGACTGGTCTACGACCTCGCAACGAAGAACAAATAATTCATTTCGCCAATTCATTCCGGTGCCGATCCGGCAGGTCTTTGAATTCAATGTGGCGTGATTTCAAGCCGGACAACGCTCCCAGAATCGCGCGGTAGTGGCTCAGCAACCGAAGGAAGGGATAATACAGAAAGATGTTCGGACCCGGTATCGGCGCCAGGAACGGAGTGAAGACGATGACGACTCCGGTAAGAAGAAAATCTATCGAAAACCAAAACACGTGTTTCCAGCGTTGGCGGCGAAGCTCGCGATAATAAAATTCCGCTGGAACCTGCGTGTAAACGACAAACTGGTTCGTCGTCGCCATCGCTTTGAGGACACGCTCGTCGGGATCAATTTTGTCCTCCAGCCTGATGTAGTAATCGTGAGCCGACCGAAGGCTCCGACCCACCCATGCCGTTAGCCTGTTTTGCCTGCCTGTCAGCCACTCGATACCATGCCGTATCCGGTCCGATGTTCCGGCAGAGCTGAGAACCTCGGGTAGGACGGCGATCCGTGGACGGCCGTCTCGCCGCCGGATGACGTACACCTCAAGTTTCATGCACGAGGTTCCGACGAGGAGTCATTACCGATTCAGAAGTTCGCGCAGCCAGCGGGCAGACGGTCAGCAGACACTGTTCTGTGGTCAAAACGGCCCGATCCTATCGACTTCGATCCATTTTACCATCGCCCGCCGCCGCGAAATCGTATTGTTGAGGACAACGTGCAGAACCACCTGCGATCTGAGTCCTACACGCGAGGCTCCTGCTGGCTGCAACAGTGGATCGTGCCCAGGCCGTACGCCATAGCGCTGGCGTTGACGCCCACGACGGTGCGCGTCGAAAAGCATCCCTGGACAATATCGAGCGCGCGTTGGTCATTGGGGTGACCGAAGACGGGAACAACAACAGCGTCATTGCCGATGTAAAAATTCGCGTAGCTTGCCGGAAGACGTACATCGCCGCCGACATAGCCGGGCATAGGTAGGGGAACGACGTTGATGTTGACTGCTTTCAGACGGCCGTAATTCTCTTTCAGAATTTCGTAGTTGTCGTCGGATGGATCGTCCTCCAGCGCGCAAAGGACGGTATTTTCATTCACGAAACGGGCGATGTCATCAATGTGCCCATCGGTGTCATCGCCAACGATGCCGTATTTCAACCAGAGAACCTCTCGAACGTTGAGATGTTCCTTCAGGCAGTCTTCGATGTCGCTGCGGCTGAGATGAGGGTTGCGATTTGCATTCAGCAGACACTGTTCCGTCGTGAGGACCGTACCTTTTCCGTTGACTTCGATCGAACCGCCTTCCAGAACAATTCCCGGCTCGAATACCGGTAGATGGACCGTTCGATTCATTTCGTACGGAACCCGGTTGTCGCCGAGAAGATCGTCGTACTTGTTGCCCCAGGCGTTGAAGATCCATTTGATCATCGCCAGTTGCCGCGAGTCGCTGTTGGTGACGAATGTTGGACCATAGTCGCGAATCCAGGCGTCCTCGGTTGCAATTCTCACGAAGATGAGCTGTTTCAGGGCAATACCCTCGCGGCCGAGCAGAGCGCGAACTCTCGCTTCGCCTTCGGAATCTTTCACCAGCAACTTGACCTTTTGACCGCTATGCAGCGCCCGAATAATCTGGGTGTAACTCCGTTCAACTTCGACAAGCATGCCGCCCGGCCAGGTCAGTTCGTTGTGGGGCCATGCGAGCCAGACTGCTTCCTGCGGCTCCCACTCGGCAGGCATGCGGTAGCCGAGGGTTTTCGGCGTCGACTGTTTCATCGGATCAGGTCTGCATAGCTTTGCGGACGCCGGTTGTGGAGGAACCGCCAACCCTCTTGCGATTCACGTATCCGCTCGAGATCGATACTGGCAACGAGAACTTCTTCTTTCGTGTGTGATGCTCGAGCGACGACTTCCCCGAACGGATCCGCAATGAACGAGCCTCCCCAGAAGCGAAGGTCGCCCTCGCGACCAACACGATTCACGGCAACAACAAAGACGCCATTTAGCGACGCATGAGCGCGCATGGCGTCTTCCCAGCGGCGCGCAGAGAACGGCTCATCGCGCTTCAGTTCTTTGAACCAGCCGATAGCGGTGGGATAAAAGATGATCTGTGCACCTTGAATGGTATTCACGCGTGCTGCTTCCGGATACCATTGGTCGTAACAAATCAACGGAGCGAGCACGGTCTTGCCGGTATTCACCTGCACGTATCCGAGATTGCCGGGTGAGAAGTAACATTGCTCGTAATAATTCGGGTCGTGCGGGATGTGCATCTTGCGGTACTTGCCCGCGAGCTTCCCGCGGGAATCGTAGATCAATGACGTGTTGTAGAACTTGCTGTCTCGGGCGCTCTCATAAATAGACCCGCCGATCAAAAAAATCCGGTTGGCCGACGCGCACTCGGCGAGAAAGCTGGAAAGGCGGCCGGGCACGGGTTCCGCCAACGCGAAGGCCCGCTCGTCCTTTGATTGCGCAAAGTAGCGATAGGCGAACAATTCCGGCAGGCAAACAATTTCCGCGCCGCGCCGCGCCGCTTGTTTGATGCACCGCGAGGTCTTGTGGAGGTTCTCCTCGAAGCTTTGTCCCACCTTTGTCTGGACGAGCCCAATTTTCACCATTCGTCAGGGCACCAGGACGATTTTGCCGTACGCGCCGGGTTCCATAACAAGCTGATGAGAACGGGGCGCATCGGCCAGTGGAAGCTCGTGACCGATCACGGGGCGAAGCGTCCCGGTTTCAAGACCCGCAACGATTCCCGCGTGGATTTCGGCAAGCTCGGCATCCGTGGCGGCCCAGAGGATCAATCCGAGAATTGCGGCCTCACGGGCCATCGCATCCCGCGGGTTGATCTCGATCGTGCCCCGATTTCCGATCACCACGACACGCCCGCCTTGAGCC
>WNEW01001981.1_pt1 | contig 10060 bp, 8 predicted proteins | sample 5399891 | NCBI WGS metagenome assembly WNEW01 (sample SAMN13153336, study PRJNA577476) | soil metagenome | isolation source: 40 cm grassland meadow soil pre-rain plot 5 | place: USA:California | collected 2015-09-08 | reverse complement strand
TCCAGGACCCGTACGCGTCGCTGAATCCGCGGATGACGGTCGGGTCGATCATCGGCGAGGCGCTGGTGATCCACAAGCTCGCCCCCAACCGCCGGGCGCGCGAGGAGCGCGTCGTGCAGCTGCTCGAGACGGTCGGCCTCTCGTCCGAGCACCTGCGTCGCTACCCGCACGAGTTCTCGGGCGGCCAGCGCCAGCGCATCGGCATCGCGCGCGCACTCGCCGTGAGCCCCAAGCTGATCATCGCCGACGAGCCGGTGTCCGCGCTGGACGTGTCGATCCAGGCGCAGATCATCAACCTGCTCGAGGATCTGCAGGCGAAGTTCGGACTCACCTATATCTTCATCGCCCACGACCTGTCGGTCGTCGAGCACATCAGCACGCGCGTGGCCGTCATGTACCTCGGCAAGATCGTCGAGATCGCGCCGGCCAAGGAGCTCTACACCAACCCGAAGCATCCCTATACCGAGGCGCTGCTGTCGGCGGTGCCGATCCCCGATCCGACGATGAAGCGCAAGCGCATCCTGCTCGAGGGCGACGTGCCGAGCCCGATCAACCCGCCCTCGGGCTGCCGCTTCCACACGCGCTGCAGCCTGCGCGTGCCGTCGTGCTCGCAGAACGAGCAGGTGCTGAAGCAGATCACCCCGAACCACTGGGTGGCCTGCCAGGTGCGCACCGGCGTCGCCATCGGCTGAGAGGCGAACCGCTGCCCACGCTGCGCGTCCGCGACATCGAGATGTTCTACATGGAGGCGGGCGCCGGCGATCCGCTCGTCCTCGTCATGGGCTTCGGCGGCGACCACCTCGCGTGGGGCCTGCAGATCCCCGCCTTCGCCGCGAAGTACCGCGTCATCGCCTTCGACAACCGCGGCGTCGGCCAGAGCGGCGCGCCCGACCTCCCCTACAGCACGGCGATGATGGCCGACGACACGGCCGGCCTGCTGGACGCGCTGGGCATCGAGCGCGCGCACGTGTGCGGCGTCTCGATGGGCGGCATGATCGCGCAGGAGATCGCGCTCCGGCATCCCGGGCGCGTGCGCACGCTGCAGCTGCACGCGACGCTGGGGCGCCCGGACGCGTACATGCGCGCGCTCGTCGAGGGCTGGCGCAAGACGCGCATCGCGCTCGGCCGCGAGGACGCGCTGCGCGTGATCGCGCTCTGGCTCTTCGCGCCGCGCACGTACGAAGAGCGCCCGGAATTCGTCGAGCTCGTGCTGCAGAACGCCATCGCCAATCCGCATCCGCAGTCCCTGACCGGCTTCTTGCGCCAGGGTGACGCCGTGCTCGGCCACGACACGCTCGAGCGGCTCGAGCAGCTCCGCTGCCCGACCCTCGTGAGCGTGGCCGACCAGGACATCCTCGTCCCGCCGCGCTTCTCGCACGCGATCGCCCAGCGCGTGCCGGGCGCGGAGCTCAAGACCATCGCGGACGCCGGCCACGCGTACATGTGGGAGGCCCCCGAGGCGTTCAACGCGATGTGCCTCGAGTTCCTCGCGCGCCGCGGCTGACGCGCACGCGTTTTCCCGTTTGGCGGCGACGTCGTGCAAGTTCTTCCGCGGCGGCGCGCGCTGTCAGCATCGGTCCGACCGAGCGCACTCCGCGCGACGCACGCTTGGGCGACACCAGCGTGCGTGTCACCGATGGCGCCTGCCTTGCACGCCTGCGCGCGGTTCGCGGCGCGAGGCCGATCGAGGAGGGGGCACATGCAGGGACCGGATCGTCTGCTGGAGCTGTGTCGCGTGGGCCGCATGCGGTGGATGGGCGAGGGATGGCTCGCGGAGCCCGACGAGGTCGTCGATGCGCTGGCGAGCGACGGATTCCAGCAGTGCAAGCGCGAGGTCGCGCGCAATCCTGCGAACCACGCGCAATCGGGCGGGGTCTGGCAAGGGCTGAACGCCCAGACCGGCGCGGTCGCATCGGCGGTGTGGGTGCGCGGCGGCGACCGCTCACTCGTCTTCATCGAGATCGACGGCCGCCGCGTCGACGAGAGCTAGGATCGGCGACAGCGAAACGGTAGTCAGGCGATCGAGGCGCGCCAGGCGGTTACGCGCCAGGCGGTGACGGTTGTGGCGTCGGAACGGTGCCGTTACGCGACGTGAATCGGGGAGGTATTGGAGGGGGCCGTCCAGCCCCCTCTAATCCCAAAGATAGGCGCGGGGGTTGACGGAGCGGCCCTTCACCAGAATCTCGTAGTGCAGGTGCGGCCCCGAGGAGCGGCCCGTGTTACCGGTGTACGCCAGCAGCGTGCCGCGCTCGACCTTCTGACCGGGCTTGACGTTGACCTGCGAGAGGTGACCGTAGAGGCTCTTGATCTCCTGGCCGTGATCCACGATCACCGTCGTGCCGTACTCCGGTGCCGGGCCCGCGAAGACCACCGTGCCCGCGGCGGGCGCCTGCACGGCGGTGCCGCGGTTGGCGCCGATGTCCATGCCGGCGTGGAACTCCGGCTCCTCCGTCCACGGCGACTTGCGGTTGCCGAACTCGGAGTTCACCGGGCCGCGCACGGGCCAGCGCGAGGGCAGCGCGGCGAGCGCCTTGCCCGCGCGCGTCATCAGCCGGTCTAGCCCGCGGAGGTTCTCGCCCTCCTGCATGATGGTCTCGGTCAGGCGATTCAGCTCGTCGCTCGTCGAGATCCCGCCGCTCGGCCGGTCGGACGGCGCGGTCGCTCCGCCGATGCCGCGATCGCGGCTGCCGCGTCCCGCCTCGGGACCGAACGGCTCCTGGATGCGCGCGTGCAGCTCGCGCCACGCGCCCACTTCTTTGCGCAGGTCGGCGACGCGGCCATTGAAGTCGTCGATCGTCCTGCGCTGCTCGGCGATCTGCGTGGCGAAGGTGACCGACTCGCGGGTCAGCTGGCGCAGCTGCAGCCAGTCACCGATGAGGGCACCGACGAGGGAGACGCACGCGGCGAGCACGATGAAGCCGGCGACGGCGAGGGGGCGGGGGAAGTTGAATCGCACCACTCTGACGCCGTCCCCCCGCACCACGAGCAGGCTGAATTGACCACGGTGGCGGTTCACGCTGCGGCGTCTGCCCGGGGCGGGGTATGCCGTCCGGCTTGGCCCCGACCCGCGGTGTAACCACCCGCGCCGCGCTCCGGATTTCGCGGCGTCTCGCCCCGAGGCCGCGACAGTGTCAACTGAGGTTTCCGTCTCGCCGACAAACTGCGCAGTCTCGTTCATGACGCGCCCTCTTGCGCAAGTGACGTGCCGAGCGCTGTCCACACAGAATCAAGCACTTCGGCACACCCGGTGCGACAGTCCGACACGCAAGACGTCACGACCGTCGGAGATTTGACCGGCTGGGGCGCGGCCGGCCGCGCCCCGTAAGTCCGCGTCGTGGCTCCATTCGTTGACACTCTGCGCAACGCTTCGGTATGATCGCAAGACACCTCGAGGGGGACGCGCGATGGACGAGTTCTACCGGATCAAGCGCCTGCCGCCGTACGTCTTCGCGATCGTCAACGATCTGAAGACGAAGGCGCGCGCCCGGGGCGAGGACGTCATCGACCTCGGCATGGGCAATCCGGACATGCCGACGCCCAAGCACATCGTCGACAAGCTCGTCGAGGCCGCGAAAAATCCCAAGAACCACCGCTACTCCGCCTCCCGCGGCATCACCCGGCTGCGCCGCGCGATGGCCGCATGGTACCGCGACCGGTACGCGGTCGAGGTCGATCCCGACTCCGAAGTCATCGCGACCATCGGTGCCAAGGAAGGCATGGCGCACCTGGCGCTGGCGGTCCTGCAGCCCGGCGACGGCGCCCTCGTGCCGAATCCTACCTACCCCATCCATTCCTATTCGGTCGTCATCGCCGACGGCGACCTGCGCTCGGTGCCGCTCACGCCCGACGGCGACTTCTTCGCCCGGCTGCAAGAAACGGCGAAGCTGGCGTGGCCGAAGGCCAAGCTGCTGATCCTGTCGTTCCCGCACAACCCGACGACGATGTGCGTCGAGCGCGACTTCTTCGTGAAGGTCGTGGACTTCGCGCGCGAGCACCGCCTCATGGTCGTCCACGACTTCGCGTACGCCGACTTCACGTTCGACGGCTACAAGCCGCCGTCGTTCCTCGCGGTGCCGGGCGCCAAGGAGGTGGGCGTCGAGATCTTCTCGCTCTCGAAGTCCTACAACATGCCGGGCTGGCGCATGGGGTTCGTGTGCGGCAACGCGCGCATGATCGCGGCGCTGGCGCGGATCAAGTCCTACCTCGACTACGGCGCCTTCCAGCCCATCCAGATCGCGAGCATCATCGCGCTGGAGGGCGACCAGAAGGTCGTCGACGAGATCGTGGACGTGCACCGCAAGCGGCGCGACGTCCTGGTGGACGGACTCAACAAGCTCGGCTGGCACGTCCCCAAGCCGAAGGGCACGATGTTCGTGTGGGCCCCGATCCCCGAGCCGTTCCGTGTCATGGGCTCCCTGGAGTTCGCCAAGCTGTGCATCCAGGAAGCGAAGGTCGCGGTCTCGCCCGGCATCGGGTTCGGCGAGTATGGCGAAGGCTACGTCCGCTTCGCGCTCGTCGAGAACGAGCAGCGGATCAAGCAGGCGTTGCGCGGCCTCAAGCACGTCCACCGTTGAGCGGGGGCCCCGACATGCCCCCCGCACCCCCTACGCTCGTCGCGCCCCGGCGTAGCCGTGGCGCTCCTCGATGACGTCCATCGACGACGTTCGCATCGGTCTGCTGGGCCTCGGCACCGTCGGCGCCGGCGTCGTGAAGATTCTCGCCTCGCAGCGCGCGATGCTCCAGGAGCGCGCGGGGTGTCGGCTCACGCTGGCGGCCATCGCCGACACCGACCTCGTCCGCCCCCGCGAGGGGCTGGAGCTGTCGGCGCTCCCGATGGTCGGCGATGCCGCGAAGGTGCTCGGCGACCCCGCCATTCACATCGTCATCGAGCTCGTGGGCGGCCTCGAGCCGGCGCGCACGTTCATCCTGCGTGCGCTCGCGGCCGGCAAGCATGTCGTCACCGCCAACAAGGCGCTGCTCGCGCACCACGGCGTCGAGCTCTACGAGGAGGCGCGCCGGCGCGGCGTGACGCTGGCGTTCGAGGCGGCGGTGGCCGGCGGCATCCCGCTCATCCGTTCGGTGAAGGAAGGGCTCGCGGCGAACTCCATCCTGTCGCTGGCCGGCATCGTCAACGGAACGTGCAACTACATCCTGTCGAAGATGACCGACGAGAACCTCGACTTCTCGCTGGTCCTCAAGGAAGCGCAGACCCACGGCTACGCGGAGGCCGACCCGACGCTCGACATCGAGGGCATGGACTCCGCCCACAAGCTGCAGATCCTGGTCTCGCTGGCCTTCCGCACGTTCATCGACCTCAAGGACATCCACACCGAGGGCATCACGCGCGTCACCGCGGCCGACATCGCCTACGCGCGCGAGCTGGGCTACCGCATCAAGCTGCTCGCGATCGCCAAGGCGGTGGAGGGCGGCGTGGAGGTGCGGGTGCACCCCACGATGATTCCGGCCGTCTCGCCGCTGGCCGCCGTCTCCGGCGTCTTCAACGCCGTGTTCATCACCGGCGACGCGGTGGGCGATCTCATGTTCTATGGCCGCGGGGCGGGCCAGATGCCGACGGCCTCCGCGGTGTGGTCCGACGCGCTCGAGATCGCGCGGCGCATCGCCCACGGCATCCCGTCGCTGGCGCTCGAGCTGCCGTCGGTGGGACCGAACGCGCTGCCGCTGCGGCCGATGGACGCCATCCGCTGCTGCTACTACCTGCGCGTGATGGCCCAGGACAAGCCGGGCGTGCTCTCGCGCGTGGCGGGCATCCTCGGCGAAAACGACATCTCGATCGCCAACGTCATCCAGAAGGGGCGCGGCTCGCGCGAGGCGGTGCCCGTGGTCATCGTCACCCACGAGGCGCGCGAGCGCGACATGCGCGTGGCGCTGGCGAAGATCGACCGGCTGCGCGACGTCGCGGGCGCCACCACGATGATCCGCGTGGAAGGCGGCCCGGCGTGAGTGACGCGGCCTGGCCGGGAGTCATCGAGCGTTACCGGCGCTACCTGCCGGTCACCGACGAGACGCCGGTGGTCACGCTGCTCGAGGGCAACACGCCGCTCGTGCCGGCGCCGCGGCTGGCCGAGGCCACCGATCCGAGCCTGTCCATCCACCTCAAGTGCGAGGGGTTCAATCCGACGGGGTCCTTCAAGGATCGCGGCATGACGATGGCCATCAGCAAGGCGGTCGAGGCCGGTTCGCGCGCGGTCATCTGCGCCTCGACGGGCAATACGTCGGCGTCGGCCGCCGCCTTCGCCGCGCGCGCGGGACTGCGCGCGTTCGTCATGGTGCCGCGCGGCTCCGTCGCGCTCGGCAAGCTCTCGCAGGCGGCGATCCACGGCGCACGCGTGCTCGTGGTGGACGGCAATTTCGACCAGGCGCTCGACATCGTGCGCCGCATCGCGGAGACGCACCCGGTCACGCTCGTGAACTCCGTGAACCCGTTCCGCATCGAGGGCCAGAAGACCGGCGCGTTCGAGGTCGTGGATCAGCTCGGCCGTGCGCCGGACTATCACCTGATCCCCGTCGGCAACGCCGGTAACATCACCGCCTACTGGCGCGGCTACCGCGAGTACCACCGCGATGGCAAGATCGGCAGCCTGCCGCGGATGGTCGGCTTCCAGGCGGCGGGCGCCGCGCCGATGTACGAGAACCGCGTGATCGAGGAGCCGCGCACGGTGGCCACCGCGATCAAGATCGGCAACCCCGCCTCGTGGGGACCGGCGCTGGAGGCGGTGAAGGACAGCCGGGGCTGGATCGACATCGTCACCGACGAGGAGATCCTGCGCGCCTACCGCATGCTGGCCCGCGAGGAAGGCATCTTCATGGAGGCGGCGTCGGCGGCCACCGTGGCCGGGCTCATCAAGATCGTGAAGGCCGGACGTGTCGAGCGTGGCTCGACGCTCGTACTGACGCTGACCGGCCACGGCCTGAAGGACCCGGATACCGCCCTGGAGTCCGCGACGCGTCCGACGTCGGTTCCTGCCTCGCTCGACGCCGTCCTGGCGCAGCTCGGCCTCTGAGCCACCGGTTCCGCGTCACGATCGGCATCGCGATCAGCGCCGCGCTGTTCGCGTACCTGCTCGCCAGCGTCGACCTGCACGAGCTGGGCCGCCAGCTGCTCGCGACGAACTGGGCGTGGGTCACCGTCGCCGTCGTCGTCGGGCTCGGCGGCGTCTGGGCGCGCGCACGCCGCTGGCGCTGGCTGTTTCCGCCGGGCCCGGAGCCGCCGGGTGTCCTGGCCGCCACGATGATCGGCTACATGGCCAACAACGTGCTGCCCCTGCGCGCCGGCGAGCTCGTGCGCATCTACGTGCTCGGGCGCAAGCTTCGCGAGTCCGAGCGGATGACGGGGACGCAGAGCTTCTGGCTCGTCACCGCCACCCTCGTCGTCGAGCGCGTGCTGGACAGCCTCGCCATCGTGCTCATGCTGGCCGTGCTCGTCGTCACGATCCCGGTGCCGCGGGTCGTGGAGTGGGCGGCCGGGGTGCTCTTCGCGATCGATGTCGTCGGCGTGTCCGCGCTCGTCGCCATCGCGCGCGCGCCCGAGACGTGCCGCCGGCTGCTGCTGCGGCTCATCGGGCCCTGGCCCGCCGCCGCGCCGACGGTCGTCTCGGTCTTCGACATCGGGCTGCGCGGTCTCGACGGCATCCGCACGCTCTCGCATCTGCCGCGGCTCGCGTTCTGGACGGCGCTGGTGTGGCTGATGCCCGCGACGGCGGCGTGGGCGATGCTGCGCGCCGTGCAGCTCGACCTGCCGTTCGGCGCCGGCTGGACGGTGCTCGCGTTCGTCGGCGTGGGCATCAGCGTGCCGTCGGCGCCGGGCTACGTCGGCGTCTTCCACGCGGCCGCCACCGCCGCCCTCGAGGTGTTCGGCGTGCCGCGCTCGGCGGCGCTGGCCTACGCGCTGCTCTATCACGCCAGCGCGCTCCTGCCGATCACGGTCGCGGGCTGGCTCTTCCTCGTGCGCGAGCACGTCTCCCTCGGCGAGGCGCGCCGCGCTCCGTCCGCGGCCTGACGCGGCCCGCGTGCTTGCCTGGGCGCGCGCGCCTCATGTAGATTTGCGGAGTCTATGGCGCTGATCGTGCAAAAGTACGGCGGCTCCTCGGTCGCCGACGCGGAGAGGATCAAGAACGTCGCGCGGCGCGTGGCCGAGAGCGCCGCGCAACATCAGCTCGTCGTCGTCGTCTCCGCGATGGGCAAGACCACCGACGCGCTCATCAACCTCGCGGCCCAGGTCGCGCGCACGCCGGAGCCGCGCGAGATGGACATGCTGCTGGCGACCGGCGAGCAGGTCACCATCGCGCTGCTCGCCATGGCGCTGCACGCCCTCGGGCTGAAGGCGCGCTCGCTGACCGGGCCACAGGTCGGCATGCGCACCGATCGCGCGCACACGAAGGCGCGCATCACGCGGATCACGCCGGAGCGCGCGCGGGCGGCGCTGGAGGCGGGCGAGATCGTGATCGTCGCCGGCTTCCAGGGCCTGTCGGACGCCGACGAGGTCACCACGCTCGGCCGCGGCGGCTCCGATCTCACCGCGGTGGCCCTGGCCGCCGCGCTCAAGGCCGACATGTGCGAGATCTACACCGACGTCGACGGCGTGTACACGGCCGATCCGAACATCGTCCCCGACGCGCGCAAGCTGCCGCGCGTGGCCTACGACGAGATGCTCGAGATGGCCAGCCTCGGCGCCAAGGTGCTGCAGGCCCGCTCGGTGGAGTTCGCCAAGAAGTACGGGGTGGCCGTGCACGTGCGCTCGACGTTCAAGCCGGACCCGGGCACGCTCGTGACGAGGGAGGAGAGCGGGATGGAAGAGGTGGTCGTCACCGGCATCACCCACGACCGGAGCCAGGCGAAGATCTCGCTGCTCCGCGTGCCCGACCGGCCCGGCATCGCCGCGCAGGTCTTCGGCGCGGTGGCCGCCAAGAACATCGTGGTGGACATGATCGTGCAGAACATCAGCCGTGACGGCTTCACCGACATCTCCTTCACCGTCCCCCGCGGTGACCATCTGCGCGCGCAGACGGCATTGCAGGAGATCGGCCGCACGGTGGGCGCGGAGAAGGTCGTGCACGACGAGCGCGTGGCGAAGGTCTCGATCGTCGGCGTCGGCATGCGCAGCCACTCCGGCGTCGCCGCGCGCATGTTCGGGGCGCTCTCGAAGGAGGGCATCAACATCCAGATGATCTCGACGTCCGAGATCGCGGTGTCCTGCGTGATCGAGGACAAGTACGCCGAGCTGGCCGTGCGCGCCCTGCACGACACGTTCGAGCTCGGCCAAGAGTAACCCATGCCCTCCACCGGTAGAGCGGCGGTCTTCTTCGGCCCGGGCAAACCGTTCGAGATCCGCGAGCTGCCGCTGCCGGAGATCGAGCCCGACGCCGTCCTCATCAAGGTCTCGCTCGCCAACGTGTGCGGCTCCGACCTGCACTTCTGGCGCGGCGATGCCCCCCTGCGCCTGCCGGAAGACGGCTGGATCTTCGGCCACGAGATGACCGGGCGGGTGGCCAAGCTGGGCCGCAACGTGAAGACCGACTCGCTCGGCCGGCCGCTGCGCGAGGGCGACCGTGTCGCCTACACGTATTTCTATCCGTGCGGCCGCTGCTACGTCTGCCTCAACAAGCAGCCGGCGGCGTGCCCGGCCAAGATCGAGCGCCCGCGTGGGCCACGCGACTTCCCGCACTTCCACGGCGCCTTCGCGGAGTACTACTACCTGCGCCCGGGTGGCGCCCTCTTCGCCGTGCCCGACGCACTGAGCGATGAGCTGGTCTCGCCGGTGAACTGCGCGCTGTCGCAGGTCATCTTCGGGCTGCAAGAGGCTGCACTGCACTTCGGCGGCAGCATCGTGATCCAGGGCGCCGGCGGCCTCGGCGTGCAGGCGGCGGCCGTGGCCAAGGACATGGGAGCGGCGTGTGTGATCGTCGTCGACCAGCTGCCGGGACGGCTGGAGCTCGCCCGCGCCTTTGGCGCCGATCACGTGATCAACGTGAAGACCGACTCGCTCGGCCGGCCGCTGCGCGAGGGCGACCGTGTCGCCTACACGTATTTCTATCCGTGCGGC
>WNEW01002097.1_pt1 | contig 10062 bp, 8 predicted proteins | sample 5399891 | NCBI WGS metagenome assembly WNEW01 (sample SAMN13153336, study PRJNA577476) | soil metagenome | isolation source: 40 cm grassland meadow soil pre-rain plot 5 | place: USA:California | collected 2015-09-08 | reverse complement strand
TCGGGAACAACAGGCTCGTGGTCTTGTCCGATGCATCGATTTCCCCATGGGCGATCGTCAGGCTTCGGGGTTTCTGCGGGCTCGGCATGGCAGCGTCTCCGGCACGAGGGAAGCGACGCCGACGAATATAGTTCGTGGCGTCAGAAAGAGGCGCTAGCCGCTCCCAGGAGCCTTTGGCGGCGATCCGAAACGCTGATTGGAACCGCCCATGCGAAACTCGGACGCGTTTCGAAAGTCGATCCCGCGACCTCGGCACTCCTCCGCGAGTCGGGATACGAACGGGGCGATCGTCTCCACGCCCCACCGCGCATCGAGGGCGCGCGTGAACATCTTCTTGACCCCAGCCTCGGCGAACACCTCCGCGATTCGGTCCGGAGACCAACCGCCGGTCGGCGGGTACGCGGGAGCGAAGCCGACGAATGTCGTGAGACCGGCGTCGGCGAGAGCTCGAAGGCAGCGCAGCCGCGCGTCGATCGGCGGCGCCCAAGGTTCCAGAAGCGCCCTTGCGCGGTCATCGAGTGTTGGGACGGACATGCCGACCTCGATTTCGGGGAACTGAGTGAAGAGGTCCAGATCCCGAATCATGAGCGGGGCTCGAGACAGGACGGAGACCGGCCACTGAGCCCTCAGGAGCACCTCGAGCGCGTGGCGGGTGATTCGATACTTCCCCTCGACGAACTGGTAGGGATCCGTCGCGGTCGAGATCGCGACGAGTCCCCTGGGAAGGCGTTTCAGTTCTTTCGCGAGGACCGTCGCCGCATTCCGCTTCACCACCACGGAGGCACCCCACGTGTTCCGGTCGATCTGGAGGAGCCGCGGAACATAGCAGAAGAGGCACCCATGATAGCATCCGATGTACGGGTTGAAGGAATAGTCGATGCCGGGCAACGGATCGCGCCGCAGCGCCGAAGAGACGTGGACTTCACGGATCTCGAACGATTCACGCGGGGTCGGGACGTGGACTCCGAGAAGTTCCTCCATGACGGCGCGAGAGGGGTCGAGACATAAGTCCGGCCCGGGGGGAGGGCGGTGAAAGTAACTCGGCCCCATCAGGAAAGGCTATAGCCGTCCGCTCGCTGCGGCAATTCCAGCGGCCCAAAGGTCGCGCGCGCCGCAGGAGGGACATGGTCGCGAGGATCGACCGGAATCGCCGCGCGATTCGCGTCGCAGCCGCGATCCTCGCGGGTCTCATTATCCTCGTCGTCCTCGCGAACCTTCTGTGGCCAGGTCCGCCCGCTCCCCCCGCGGCCCAATCTCAGATGCCTCCGACCCAGAGCCCGTTTCCGACATACCCGATGGGCCCAACGCTGCACGCCGTGAGGATTGACGCGAACGCCAACCTGTCGGTGCGGCTCCTCATGACGTCCTTGCAAGGTCTCGTGAATCGAGCCTCGGTCGAACTCTACCTCGACGTCCCGGGCGTCGCGGGGAACACCTCACGGATGTTGACGTATCTCGCCTCTCGCTACAATCTGACGTACGACGTCATGTCGGCCCAGTCCGCGATGGACGCATACGTTCGGGTTGCCGCGGGCCTCATCGTCTATGATCCAACGCGACCCGAATCGATTGACATCGGAACGGTCATGGCGGCCCAAAAGCACGCAGTGCTCGTCGGCCCGGACCTCGCCGGATTCTTGGCCGCTCGCTACGGCCTCCCGGTCCTCTTCGACTACGCCCGCAGGGGGGACTGGACCGCCCTCGATCCGATCGCCGCGTACGACCGGGCGCTGCGCGATTTGTATCCGTCGTCATACCCGTACCTCCTTGCGATTCTGCCCCCGGACCGGTGGGCGATCCGCGATTATCTCGTCCAGACTCGGACGTTTGTATTCTACCATACGCAAGGGATCCTCGCGTCGCCGTCCGAGACCGCCGCAACGATGCGGATCCTCCAAGCCGCGCCGCGCGGCATCCCGATTCTCGGCTGGTTCAACAGCCCCACACTGACCGAGGAGAACTCGTTCATCCAGATGGCGTCCGCCGCGGGCAAGTTCGTCGTCGGCGTGCAGGACGTGCCGAACCTGTCGGTTCTCACGGCCCTCGGGCGAAACGAGACACATCGGCAGGTCTCCTCGATCGCCACCCCGACGCCCGTCCTCGAGGATAAGACGTACCTCGTCCTCGCGGTCCCCGATGGCGACAATCTGGATTTCGTCGCAGGCCGGATGTGGGACCTCTGGTCGGAGCCCGCCCGCGGTAATGTCTCGTTCGCGTGGAGCCTGAATCCGCTGCTCGTCGACCTCGCCCCGCCGCTCCTTGACAGGTACTACGATAGCGCCACCCCGCTGGATCGGTTCATCGCGGCTCCGAGTGGCGCGGGATACCTGTACCCGGACTACACCCGACCGGGTGACCTTCCGCCGTTCGTCAACTTCACGAAACGATACTTGGACGCGGCGGACATGGACGTCGTCTGGCTCCTGAACGCATTTGCCGCGTCCGAAATTCCATATTCGGCTGGGAGCCTCTCGACGTACGTCGACGGGCTGCGTCCCGGTGGAATCGTCCTCGACTACGACGATCAGCCGAGGACCCGTGACGCCTGGATGCAGGCCGGGACCCAGGCGATCGCCCCGGTCGTCCGTTCGACGCACTTCTGGACGACGGCCGACAACGTCCTGGGCAAGCTCGACACATCGCTCGTCGCAAGGGGCGCTCCGAACTTCCTCTGGCTGACGGTATACACGTTCCGGTTCGACTTGGGGGATGCTCGCGCCTTGGCCGACGAACTGTCCCGCCGGATGGGCGGAGACCTCGAGATCGTCACTCCGACGCAATTCTTCGGCCTGCTCCGTGCACATTTCGTACGGACGGCGCATACCCGTCTCGCAGCCACCGACGGAGATCCGGTCGCGTCCCTCCTGTTCCCTGGATTGATGGACTCTGCGCGGTCGCATCTTCGGGACGCAGACGCGTCCGTCGCCGGAGGCGATGCGGACCGCGGGGCCTATGCGGCGTATCTGGGGCTCGAAGATCTCCGGTCCATCTCCGCCAGCGAAGCTCTCTTGACGTCGTTGCTAGTCATCCTGGCGGCCGCGGTCCTCGCGTACTTCGCACATCGGTCTTCGCGGTCCGCGCAGCACTCGCCCGAACGACTCCGGTTGGGGGTCCTTCTAGTGGTGACCGCGTCGGTGGCCCTGCTCGTGTTCGCGTTGCGGGAAGCCCTCGACCAGAACTTCTGGACGTATCCGACGATCCTTGTAGGCGTCGTCGCCGCGGGGATCCATGGACCGTTGCGGCACTGGCTGGACCGAGCCTATCCCGATCGCGCGCCCACGGCGGCCGCCCTCGTGGCCCTCGTCTTCGCGACTCTCGCGATTCGGACGAGCGCCGCGTTTCCTCTCGCGATGATCGGAATCCTCCTTGCGACCGACGCGTACCTCGCCCGCCGACCGAGCAGCTCATTGGAGGTCCTCCTCGGTCTCGCATTCGGCACCGCCATTGGCTTCCTGGGTGAGTTCGACCTCCCGACGTTCGCGGCCCTTTCGATTCTCCTCGTCATACCCACGCTCGGCGTCCGAGGAACGGCCGTGATCGAATTGCCGGGACGGCGCCCGGGTGCTCTCGTCCCGGGCTTTCTCCTCGCCCTGCCGCTATCCGCCCTCTCCGTGGCCTTCTCCTATTCTCTGGCGGTTCGCCTCGATTTCCAAGGGAGCGCGTTGCTCACGACAGCTGGGGTTCTGATGGTCCTCGCGCCGACGCTGGCGCTCCTCGTTCGACGGATTCATCCGCAGATTGCTCCGATTGTTTCGGAGATTGCGGGTCTCGCCCTTGCTGTCGTGTTCAGCGGCGTCGTCCTCCTCTCGCGCGGGGCCATCCCGACCGTCCTCGGGCTGCTCGGGCTCTTCGCCTCGCTGTCGTACGCCGCCCTCGCGGAGCTCGATCGGTTCTCCGAACGGGGCGGCAGCGGCCGACGTGCCCTCACGATGGCGATCCTGTTCCTGCCGCTGATCGTCCTCTTCTTCCGCATGCCGCCGATCGTGTTCTCCCTCGTGATCGTCCGCTTGCCGGAGGCGGTTGAGTACGCGCTCTACGCGCCGACCGTGATAATCGCGGCCGTGGCGCTCCTCCTCGCGGTGGGCATCGGTCTGCGCACGCGCCTTCGGGAGGCGGTGGAAAAGGATTATGACCGGGAGGTCCATGGTGGCCCGGAAGGGCCATGAGGAAGCTCCCGAAGAAACGGTTCCTCGAGGTCGCGGGCCGCATCCTCCGGAACAAGATGGCGAAGGAAGCGATCTATCCGTTCTATTGCTCCTTCAAGCTCACCCGCCGCTGCAACTTCACGTGTTCGTTCTGCAACTGCTGGCACGTCAAGAACCGCTGGAAAGACATGCCGACGGAGGACGTCAAGGCGGTCCTGGACAACCTCGCCCGGTCGTCCGTCATCGTGTGCAGTTTCGAAGGCGGCGACCCGCTCGTCCGCGATGACATCGAGGAGCTGTTGCGGTACCAGTACGAGAAACCGTGGTACCTCCTCTTCACGACGTCGGAACGGGACATGCAGGCGCGCTACCCGATGCCGAAGTACGGGAAGTACATCGACTTCCTGCACATCTCGATCGACGAGGGCCACAAGAACCTCGACATGTACGACGAGCTCGAGGAGTACACGAAGTGGGGTTCCATCGTCACCGTGCAGATCGTCGTCACGAAGAACGACATCGGCGCGCTCGAGACGAAGATCCGACGGTGTCAGGACGCCGGCGTCAAGGCGGTCGTCATGTGCGCGGTGCACCTGAAGAACACGAAAGACCACTTGCCGGACCTCTGGTCGATGTCGAAGGTCGGCCTCGAGCTCAAGAAAAAGTATCCCGGGGTCATCATCTCGCCGGACAGCTACTTCAACCGGATCACCTGGGACCACGGCTGCGATTCCTCCTCCATCATCGTCGACGCGGATGGCTTCCTCTGGTATCCGTGCCGGGTCCTCGAAGAGAAGACGATCAACCTGATCGACTCCGACCTGATGACCTACCTCGAGTCGCCCGACGGCCACGAGCGCCGGCAGCGGATGGCGGCATGCGACATCCAGTGCGCTTGGTATCAGTACTACGCCACACAGGCGTTCGTGAATCCGCGGGAGATCCTGTCGGCCTGGATGCCGTACTACCGCGACCTCTTGAACGGCGGGAAGCAACCGATGGCGGTCGCACCGGCGTTTGCGCCGAGGTCCTTCGAAGACTTGGCGCACATGCAAATCCTGCAAGAGAGCGCGATGAAGGGGCTGACGGCCGGCGACGACTCGATGTTGGAATTGCCGACCATCCAGCCGCCGCTGGTCCGTCCTTGAGGCCTCCGACGCCGTCGCCGGAAATCGTCGAATGGCGGTGCGGATGCTGCGGAATCCCAAGTGGAGGCACAGGTCTTCGTCTGCCGTTCGGGTCTCGGATCTGCTCGTCGTGCCATCGGATGGTCTGTCTCCAGTGTGCCTTGCGTCACCGCCGAAAGGGATGCGACGAATGCCGTCATTCCTTCGATTGGGTCTCTCCTCGTGTTGAGAAAAACGAGAAATAGACCTGCCCCGCATGCGGAGTCCGATGGGATGTACCGTCAGGACCGGGTTCGCGGGTGACGATCGACCCGGCTGAGAGCGTCTTCCGACTCCTGCTCGTCTTCGCCCTCGCCTTCGGGATCGGCCTAGAGCGGCAGATCCGCCGCAAGCCCGTCGGGTTCGGGACGTTCATCTTCGTGTCTACGGGCGCGGCGGCGTTGGCGATCCTCGCGATCGACTTGGAAGGCGACAATCCGTTGCCGCTCCTCGGAGGGGTGATTACCGGCATCGGCTTTCTCGGGGCCGGCGCCCTCATCCGCGCGAACGATCGCGTCTTCGGCTTCACAACCGCGGCCCTCGTATGGGCGATGGCGGCGCTCGGGGTCGCGGCCGGTGCCGGCCTCTATCTGCTCGTGTTCGTCAACTACGCCGTCGTCTGGGCAGTCGTCATCACGGATCGGTTCCTCGAAGGCCGCGGCTTCGGCTCGCATGCGAAGATCGTCCACCTCACGATTGCGAACCCGGTCAGCGCGCAAGACCTCGATGTCATCTTGCCGCCCTCCTTCTCCAAGTTCGAGCGCGTCCATGTGGACAAGGAGGCGCACCAGGTGAGCGTGACGGCCCAGGTGCGGCTCAAGCCGACCGCTGTCGCCGGGCTCCTCGAGGCCCTGCGCCGGAATGAGAAGGTGCGCAAGTTCGAGATCGAGTGAGGCTCAACCGGACTCGACGAGATCGCTGTACGACGAGGCCATGAGGTCCTCCTCGGGGATCTGGAAGTATCGGCGCAAGGCCTCCAGCGTCTTCCGGCCTTCCTCGCGTTCCGAGTCGTCCGTGAGGATCTTCTCGAACTCGAGGAACTTGCCCAGGCCCGCCACCGTGTCGAGGTGGACCTGCACGCCTTGGAAGCGGTACACTTCACGCGTCTTGCGGACCTCCGCCTGTACCGGGAAGACTCGCGTCAGCATTTCACGGACCGCCGCCCCATCGGAGACGGTGGCGAGCAGGACCTGGCTCTCCTTCACGCCGCTCGCGTCCGGTCGTTCGTAATAGACGAGCTGTCCCTCCTTCACCCCGTCGGTGGAACGGAGCTTCAGCCTCCGCTCGCCAAGGGAGAAATACGTGTCCGATTGGACGAAGGTGCCCAGGAATGTGGCGCCGGACAGGAGCGCACGTGCCTTGCCGAGGTCTTCGTAGCGCGCCTTGAGCTCGACGAGATGCTTCGCGCCCGTGTCCACGGAGGGCCAGCGCCCGGGATGGACAAGAACGTTGCTCCGAGTGCGGCGCAGGGGGGCGCGCTATGCATACGCCGTGATGCGACGCTGTCCTCGAAGATATGACCGCAGGACGCTGGAACGCCACCAATTCTCCATTGGGAGGCGAAGTCGGCGTCCCAATCCGGATTCCGCCTCCTCGAGGCTCGGGAATCGCTGGGGCTTCTTTCGAAGGGCGGCCCGCGCCAGCTCCCGGTACCGCCAAACTCCGAGGGGCACCCAGTCGTCGTAGACCTCCATGAAGACGATCGCGCCCGCCTGGCGCCGTCGGGCCGCGAGATGCTCGAGGACGGGCAAGCGAGTCGCATGGTATGCTCCCGCGATCTGGTCCGGATAGGTCGTCCGGCCTCCGGCGAACTCATGATCGTGGGCCGGCGTCGGGCTCGCCTCGAGGTTCCACGCCTCGAGTCCTTCGAACATGAACGCCTGCGGGAACATCAGGACCGCGACGTTGTTCGCCAAGCCGCTCGCACTCGCCACCTCGAACTCGGAGATCCACGGGAACGATCGGACCTCGTGCACGAGGCCTTTCGCGAGGATGTCATCGACGGCGGTGATCGACCACTCGGTCGGGACGAGCCGCCGACGGTCCTTCGTCCCGAGCAGGCCGACGGAGAAGACGCGCGTGATCTGGCTCTGGGAAATCCCATGATCGTACAGGTCCGTGACCGCGGCTCCCGCCCGGAGATCCGTATCGGAGACGAGGTCGTCGACACGCCGCGGCACCGACGGGTTCGAGGTGAGGTCGACTTTCGCAATGTCGGCACTCGGGCCGCTCGGGGGCGCCCGGACCGAGAACGGGCTCACGAGGGACGGCTTCTTCGTGAACCACATCTCCGTGTCGATCGGCTTCGAGGCCATCGCCGCCTCCTGCACGGTCGAGAGGATCGAATCCGGCGCGCGGGCTTCCGCGACGCGCCGCGGCGCCTTCCCGCGGACGAGCGTGAGCCGGAACCGCAAGATCTCCGAAAGTTCGTACGAAAGCCACGATTCGGAGGCGTCGAGGATCGACGTGTCCTCGTCCCGCACCGGAGGGACGAGCGGGCCCACGAGGACTTTCGGATATCCCCACGAGCCGACGAATGCACTCGGAGGGGACGCGCCGAACAGATTTGTCGTCCGTAGATCCCGCCGTTCCTCGAACCACGTGCGGACCCGTTCGAGGTATGGGCAGATGGCGAGCCGACACCGTTTGATGTCGCCGCGGCAGACCTGGCAGGCGATCTCGCGACGGACCTCCGCAAGGCTCGCGCGAATCCCATCTTCCGCCCGCGACGATCCGGCGGACGAGGGAACGGTCATAGTCAGGCGACGGGAGTGGGCGCCACGGGTTTCGCGGGCGCCGGCGAGGGGGCCGTTTTCTCTTCGGGGATGACCTCGTCCCAGCGCGTGTAGCAGATCGGACACACGTGGATGATGCCGCCCGACGCGTTGCACGGCTGGGCCCCGTGGTTCGGGCAGTGGTGCTCCTTCGCCATTTCATCCCTCCGAAGGACCCGCGCCACTTATGGTTTTCGGGCTGGGCTCGATTCCGTAGAGCTTGTCGCGGTTCGCCTCGAGTTGATCGATCGGTTTCCCGGCGAACTCGGCGGCGGTCAACACGGCGACGTCGTGCTCCTTCCCCGCCTCGAAGACCGGCCTCATGCGCGATTTCCAATCCCGGTCCCGGAGGATGTGGTGGTCGAGGATGAGCGTGCGAACCTCCGTCGTCCGTAGGATTCGGACAAGATGTGTCAGAGACCGTTTCGTGTGTTCCGGCGGATAATTTTCCGGCATGTGCGTCATCGGCCCGTCGACGTAGAGGACCGTCGGTTGCGCATCGATGAGGAACGACAGCTGTTCCTTCAGGGGCGGGCCGAGCACGTCGGACGTGTGGACGAAGACTTCGTGCCCCTGGGCGATTCGCGTCATGACGACATACCCGAGCTCGTCGTTGTAGCCGTGCGGCACCGCCGGGGAGAAGAGGAGTTCCGTCCCGCCGAAGTCCATCTGGTTGCCGTCGGCCACCTGGATCGCCTTCGGATACGACTTGAGCCTGCGGACGAACGCACTCGAACGCTCCCGCTGACTCCGGTTGATGTGGAACTTGCCGTCCTTCAGGAAGGCGAGCTTGCCGCGGAAGATGGACGGCGCCGCGGGGTTGTGGTGGTCGTAATGGTAGTGGCTGACCGTGAGGACGTCCGCCTTCTTCGAGGCGTCGCGGATGACCTGCCACAATTCCTTCTGGCGCGAGCGCTCGGTCGGGTGCGGGGGGAGGTCGTAGCGGTACGGTCCAAGTCGGACGCTCGGGTCGAGGAGGATGGTCACCTCCGGCGTTTCGACGAGGGTGGCCATGGATCGCGCGCCGAGGCTGTCCGCCGCGAGGGGCGTAATCTTCATCGTTTCACCGCTCGGCCGCACATCTACCGCGACACGACCGATCGAATCTCGGCCGCGATGGCCTTGGCCTCGGTCGCAGGATTTGCGGCTTCGTAGATGGCCCGGCCGACGATGACGGCGTCCGCGCCCGCAGCGATCGCCTCGGAGGCCTTCCCTCCCTGGGCCCCGACCCCCGGAGCCAGAATCTGTTTCCGTCCGATGATGGCCCGCAGCGCCCTCACCCGTTCCGGGCGCGTCGCCGGCGCGATGATCCCGGTGGCGTTCGCTCGGGTCGCGAGGCGCGCGAGGTCCTCCGCGTGCTTCGCGGTATACTCCACACCTCCCGGATGGCTCATCTCCACCACGACGAAGACCTCCTTCCCACCTGCGGCATCGACGCACGCCCGCACCGAGTCTTCCCCGACGAAACCGTGGCAAATGATTCCCGATGCGCCCGCGTCCACCGCTTGCTCGACGATGAGCCGGTTCGTGTTCGGGATGTCCGCGATCTTGAAATCGCACAGGACGTAGCCGGATTTCGCGAGCGTCCGAAGGACATTGAGGCCACCCGCGAGGACCAGCGGCCATCCCACCTTGACCGCGTCGACATGTGGTCTCACGGATACGGCGATCTCGGCCGCGCGCTTCGGGTCGGTCACGTCGAGCGCTAAGACCAGGCGGTGGTCGAGCCGCATCGAGGCCCTCAAGAGGACGACGGAGAAAAAGCTTCCTTCCGGAGGCGGGATGTGGCGGACCCTTTAAGTAATCCAAGGCGAATCCGACGACGCCCCCGATGCCCGAAGCCCAACGCATCAAGACGAAGGTCTGTCTCGTCGGCGAGGCCGCCGTTGGCAAGACGTCCCTGATCCGGCGGTTCGTCCAGGACGAGTTCGACGACCGCTACATCACGACCCTCGGCGCGAAGGTCTCGAAGCGCGA
>WNEW01001979.1_pt1 | contig 10062 bp, 12 predicted proteins | sample 5399891 | NCBI WGS metagenome assembly WNEW01 (sample SAMN13153336, study PRJNA577476) | soil metagenome | isolation source: 40 cm grassland meadow soil pre-rain plot 5 | place: USA:California | collected 2015-09-08 | reverse complement strand
TGAACGCGGCAAACGCGGCGCTCCTCGTCGCCCATGATCTCCGCCGCGAGGTGGAAGTCGGTCTCCTCCTCTTGGGTCCTCCGGATCCGCCGCGATTCGTTCGCCTCGAAGGGTTTCGGCTTCGGAGCTACCAACCGGACATCCGGAGCAACGCCGCACTCGTGCGCCGCGCGCTTCAGGATGCCTCCCGAATCGAACGGGAGACCTCTCCGGGCGTGTTCGGTTCAAAGACGACGTTCGAGGAGGCGCTCGATCGCCTCGGTCCGGCATTTGTCTACGCCAAGGAGGGCGGGACCGACATCCGGCAAGCGAGTCTCCCCGCAGACGCAACCTTCGTGTTCTCGGACAACCAGGATCTCACCCAGGCGGAGGAGCAGGCCCTGACCGATCGGGGGGTCCTCGTCCTCGGACTCGGTCCGTTGGCCTTGCACACGGACCACGCAATCGCGATTGTTCAAAACGAACTCGATCGGAGACAACTGTGACCCACATGGCCACCGCGCCTCGTCGTGCCACAAATGAGCAAAGACTGCCACGACGTCCGAACGCAGGATTACGTGGTGACATCGGATGCGCTCCGCGACTGCGCCCCCCGCCATCCCTTGACGCCTTCCATGGCCGCATCCTGAGGCGGAGAGGACCGTAATCCGATTCCAGGCTCGACGATGAAAGCTGCAATCTAGGTTAGAGCAGAACGTCCTCCAGCCCTCTTCAGCCCAGCTTCACACCGCAACTCGGGCAAGAGATCGAGCCGGCAGGGATGGTCTGGCCACAGTGCCAGCAGGACCTGACTGGGTTCATGACTGGCCCGACAGCCGCGGGCCCCGCGGCAGATAGGGCGCCGAAGGCCACCCGGGCCCGCCAGATGACGGCCTCAAAGGCCACAAAGCCCACGAAGCCCGTCAACACCAGAATGCCCCCGACGAGGAGCAAGGCAAATCCCATGGCAGGATTCGACTCGGTGCGCCCGACGAAGAAAAGAAGGGCTCCTAGGCCGAGACTAGCCAGCCAGATCGGCCGCGCCCGGCGATATGACCAATACAGCATCTGCTTCCGGCGGCGCTGAACTTCTGGCGACAGATGGAACGGAGGTGGCGGCGGTGGGATCGCAGGCATCGATCCCGCGGACCTCGGACGGCTAGAAATCCGTATCGGCCCGGTTCTCGCCCCCGGAAATCAGGTGGAAACCGTTGCCAACCGCACGAGTCGAGGACAAAAGCTCTAGTCCCGCGCCTAGACACATGATTACGTGGTAGCTTCGGAATCGCCCGCGCGCTGCCGTTCTAGCCGTCCCCTTACTGCCCTTCCACAAGGGCGGGCACCTTCCCTTCGCGAATGGACGGACATTCGGCCATCCGCCTGTCAAGACGTTACCCAGACGGCATTCTCCGGACCCCGGTCTCTTGGTGCCCGGTGCTCGGCAATTGGAGATCTCCTCAAGCACAACGATTATTCGCCCATCGACGAATGTTCTGGATCGGATGGTGATCGCGCGGAAACGGCCGAAAGGCCGCCTCATTCGGGCGCGAGTGGTTGCCCCCTGCCTCTATGTTCTCGTGATCATCGTTTTATTCGTTCTCCTGGCTTCGGGATTTCCGTATTCCATTTCGGAGGCCTTCTGGTTTCCCGCCTTGATCATGTTGACGGCGGCGTTCGTTCTCCTCATGCTGCCGGTCGCTTGGAAGGCGCTTGACGAGGACCTCGCTCGATATCGGCTCGCAAGGTTGCAAGTCATTGGAGGAAGGAAACTTTTCCCGTACCTGGGGGCGGGTCTCGCCCTTGTGATCGTGATGTCCACTTTCGCCCTCTGGTATTCCATCGGCCGAAGCAGAAGCGAGGTGATGCAACAACTCGCGTTGCCCTTCGTCATTGCGCTCGCCGCATACGACCTGATGAGCTTCTGGATCGTCGATCGGAAGGCCATGCGCTACATCCTGGGCCAAACTCGTGTCGGCACAACTCGAGAAGATGGTTGACATCGAATGATCGCTTTGGAATGATTGATGGCGGTTGAGCCGGTAATCCCTTGCAGGCATCACCTTGGACTGCGGTGTCCGAGAGTTCGCCTCAAGACTCGAGGGCGGAAAGCTCGTGCGTCAGTCGACTGATTCGTGCCTCGCAGGTCCGGACTTCCCCGCGGAGTCGCCCGGAAGAGCGTACAACCGGGATCGGGCGAAGGGACTGCAATCTCGCCAGCTTGGCTTGCAAGTGATGGATTTCGTCTGTCCGTTCCCTTAGGAGTTCCGCGCGGGCTGCTTCGTAATTCGCGGGCAACTCTGCGTCGGCCGCCCTGCCTTGAAGCGACCCGAGGCTCGCATACCTCGTCGAGAGCGCACCGCTCATCGCCGCGATTGTCGCACCCGCGGTCAGCGCCCCTACGCACGAAGAAGCAGCGCAGGCGGAGGCCGAACCGCAGCCGCATCCCGGAACACAGACGCAAGGCATGTTTCCGGACCCAACGATGAGGTGGAATGCAGATAGATGTGACGGCGGACCTCCCAGCGCCTTGGCGACGTTCGTTAGCCCTCGACGTCCCCATGAAACGATGGGCGTAGAAGCGTAATCCCGGATGCGAGCAGAAGGTAAAAGCTCTAATAAATGGAGAAAGTAGCCGCTCCGGGAGAAATGCCCAAGCCCACGACGGGACGCGACTTCTACATTGCCACGGCGGACGAGATCCGGGCGGGACGCACCTCGGACATCTACTTTGCGCGGACCCTTGACGTCCTGAAAAAGGCGGGTCGGAGCCGCGCGAAGGTCGTCGCCGAGGTCACGACCGGCGCCCTGCCGAATGGATGGCCATGGGGGATCTTCTGCGGCCTCGAGGAAGTCGTGCATCTCCTGACGGGAAAGGACGTGAGCGTGTGGGCGCTCCCGGAAGGAAGTCTCTTCCCACCGAAGACCGCTCGAGGCATCCCGGTCCCCGTGCTGACCCTCGAGGGCCCGTACGAAGAGTGGGCGCTCTACGAGACGCCGGTCCTCGGGATGATCTGCCAGGCGAGCGGCATCGCGACGAAGGCCGCTCGGATCCGAAAGCTGGCGAACGGAAAGCAGGTCCTGTCGTTCGGCGTGCGACGCATGCATCCCGGTATCGCGCCGCTCATCGAACGGTCGGTCACGATCGGCGGTCTCGACGCGATCACGACGCCCCTCGGCGCCGAGCTCCTCGGCGTGCCCGCGACCGGGACGATGCCCCATGCGCTCGTGATCGTGATGGGCGGACCGCGGGAAGCGTTCGCGGCCGTCCACAAATACCTCGAAGCGAAGATTCCGCGGATCGCCCTGGTCGACACCTACTACGACGAGAAGACCGAGGCGCTGATGGCCGTTGAAGCGATTCCGGACCTCTCGGGCGTCCGCCTGGACACGCCGGCCTCGCGCCGCGGGAACTTCGCCGCGATCGTCCGCGAGGTGCGTTGGGAGCTGGACCTCCGCGGCCACAAGGACGTGAAGATTTTTGTGTCGGGCTCGGTGGACGAGAAATCGATTCCCGCTCTCCTCGGAGCAGGCGTCGATGGCTTTGGCGTGGGCACGAGTTTGAGCAATGCTCCGACGATCGATTTCGCCTTGGACCTCGTCGAGGTAGATGGCAAGCCCGCGGCGAAGCGGGGAAAGTTCGGCGGCCGCAAAGACCTTCAGCGGTGCCCGAAAGACGGCACCTACGAAGTGGGCGTGCGGACGTGTCCGGTGTGCGGCGCCAAGATGGCCCCGGCGTATACCCAGTACCTTGACCAAGGTCGGGTGACGGCGCCTTTGCCGGCCCTCGATGCGATTCGCGAGCGAGCGCTGCGCGAGACGGAGCGAGCCTCTCTCGAGGTCTGAACGAGCGAGTCTTTATCCTACCGCCTTCGCGTCTGCACTCGGATGGCCCGAACGAAGGCGGATATCCGCACGACGTACGATCGCATCGCCGAATCGTACGCGGCCCGCCGACGAGTTCCCTGGCCCGAAGTCCGGTCGTTCATCGATTCCTTGCCTCGTGGCTCGCGGGTCCTCGATCTCGGAGCCGGCCATGGACGACACGCGACGATCCTCGCAGACCGAGGCCACCGCGCCGTGGCCCTCGACTTCTCCCGGCGACTCCTGTTGATTGGGCGAGCGGACGAACCTCGAAAGGGAGATTCCCCCATCATCGATTGGGTTGGCGGCGAAGCGACGAAACTGCCGTTCCGAAACGCGTCCTTCGACGCGAGCCTGTGCATCGCGGTCTTGCATCATCTCCCGCTCGAGTCGGACCGACTGGCTGCGTTGGCGGAGATCCAACGCGTCCTACGTCGACGGGCCCCCGTGCTCGTCAGTGTGTGGGCGCGAGAGCAGCCGCGTTTTCAATCCAGGCCCGCGGCGTCCGCGGTGGACGGTGATGTCGAAGTGCCGTGGACGATGCCCGACAAGACCGTGGTGCCGCGGTTCTATCATCTGTTCCAAAAAGGCGAGCTGGAGCGATTAATTATCGGATCGGGGCTTCACGGAGAAAGGTTTTTCTCCGGCGCCGGAAACTGGTTCGCACAGGCACGATCGAATGGCTGATCCGCTCGGTACCGTGAACGGCTTCTTCTCCACCATCCTGGGGAATCCCTTCTACCTTCTGCTCACAATCGGCGGGCTCGCGTTCTTCGCCCTCCTAGTGGTGGCGCACCACATCCACAAGATTCACAGCGAAGAGATCTTCGTGCACCAAGCCTGGGGCGCGAACTGGAAAGGCCGGTAGGCGCGCGAAACTCTCATATCTCGACGGTCGTATCGAGGCGGTCCGGTTGGAGTCAATTTGTCGAACGTCCCGGAGGGGCTGCGTTACACGAAGGACCACGAGTGGGCGAAGCTCGAAGGCAAGCGGGCCCGGATTGGGATTACGGACTTTGCCCAGGATCAGCTAACGGACGTTGTATACGTCGAGCTACCGCCGATCGGGAAGGCCGTCAAGCAAGGAGAGCCGATCGGGACCGTCGAGTCCGTGAAGGCCGTGAGTGAGATTTTCGCACCGATCAGCGGAATCGTCGTCGATGTCAACAAGGCTCTCGTGGACAAGCCCGAGCTGGTGAACAAATATCCCTACGGCGACGGATGGATGGTCGTTCTCGACGTCATAGAGCCTGCGCAAGCCAACGCCCTAATGGATTCGACGGGGTACCGAACGCACATCGGTGACTGAGGGACCATCTATTTGAGAATCCTTTTATCAACGGCTACGGTTCGACCGCTGGGCACGTTGGCTAGTCCGGACTAAAGGACGTCGTGCTAGCTCCTACAAGGGGATCGGGGGAAGTGCGCTCTCTCAGGCCAGTACCGTCGGAGATTAGCGAAAATGGATATTAGAACGCAGGAGACCGAACCCTCCCGCCCGAAGAGCCTCATGCAGCGACTCGGTCTCTCTGTCCTCTTTTTGGGTTGCGGTCTCTTGGTCTTCATCGTTTCTCACTTCACATCCGGGGAACTCAACGTTCAGACCTTCTGGGTTCCTTCGCTCTTCCTTGTAGCTGCAATAATGACACGTCGGAGCGCTCGCCTGAATGCGCATTGGCAGGTGTTCTATGCGTTCTTCATCTTCTCCTTTGTATGGTTGTTTAGACATTCGGTTCTTGACAGTTCTCTTGTCCAACCATTTTACTCAACCATAACAGGTAACGTGGTCGCCCAACTCGTTGACTCAACAGTGGTCATCGGTCCAATTGTTCTGCTTACATTTGCGTCGAGGGCAAATCTCGCTTCAATTTTCCTGAGGAGGGGGGACCTCAGACTAGGCCTTCTGGTCGGACTCGCGGTAATCGCGATTTTCTATGTGCTGACCGCGGTGATTGGAATAACGATAGCCGGAATGAGCTCCGGCTTCTTTCTATCCCTCACACCATTTCTTCTGATCTTGGCGGTAGCAAATGGGTTCAAAGAAGAGTTGTGGTTCAGAGGCTTGTTCCTAAACAAATACGAAACGATCCTGGGCTTTCGACTTTCGAATTTTCTTCAAGCCGCGATTTTCGCGGCAAGCGTGGTGGAGGCCGAGTTCTCGTCGATTCTCCTTGGCTTCGCATTAGTTTCGTTCTTTCTCGGCTTGGGGTTGGGATACTTGATGCGGAGGACGGGTAGCATATTCGGGTCTTCTCTGTGTGAAGCTGGCGCAACGATTCCTATCTTCCTTATGGTTCTCTCGGGGCTAAAGTGAAGGAGGGTACCGAAGTCGCTCGCCAGCCGGTTTCCCGAGGGGAAATCCGTCAAGCTTGCCCGGCGGTTGTCCACGGCGGGAACCCTTTTATCAACGGCCACGGTTCGACCGCCGGGCACGTCGGCTAGTTTGGACTAGGCTATGGGCCTTCGGAGCCTAAGACGGGGGTTCGAATCCCTCCGTGCCCGCTCTTCACCCGGTGGCGTCCCGAGCGCCGTTCAACGCGCCTTGACCTCGCGTTCCTCCGGTGGACGGACCCTTCGAAAACTTCGATAGATCAAGAGGTCGTACGCGAGCTTGAGGGCGCCCGCAGCGACCAACGGGGTTCCGAGCCACAGGTTCGCAAGGGCATAACCGGCCAGCGACGGACTGACCGATGACGAGAACGTGCGCGTGGCGCTCGTGAGGCCCGCCGCGGCGGTTCGGTCTTGCTCGTCGACGATCGACATGACGTACGATTGCCTCGTGGGCACGTCCATTTGCGACAACGACTGACGACAGAGGAGAAGGGAGACCGCGCTTAGCGGGGTCGGAGCGAACGCCACCGCGATGAGCAACACGTTCGAAGGCACGTGGGTGAAGACCATCGTCCGTAGCAGGCCGATCCGCCGAGCAATCCGCTCCGCCAGGAGGAACGACAGCGCGGTGACGAGCTGGGTCGCGAAGAAGATCGCTCCAAGGGTGGACAGATCCAGCCCAAATCGGAGGTAGAAGTAGTAGGACAGAATGCTTTGTCCGATGAAGCCGCCGCCGAACGCGTCCACCGCGAAGAGGGCGGACAGCCGGGCCACGATGGGCAGACCCCGCGGGGAAAGAGGGGAGCGTCGGGCGACGCCCGGGTCCGGCTCGACGCGCGAGGACAAATTGGAGTAGAGGGCCGCGCCGAGAAGTCCGGAAACCATGTACCCCAGGAAGAGCGGCGAATATCCAACGGAGTTCTGGAGTCCCGCGAGGAGAGCTCCCGCCGCGGAGGCCCCATATCCGACCAGGTTGTAGACGCTGAAGGTCAGGGTCCGGCGATCGGAGCGAGCGGTCCGCGGGAGGATCGCCGTTTCGAGCGAGAGAAACGGCCCGACTTCGCCCGCCCCGACGGTCATGTTGCCGACGATGCCGGCCAGGACCGGCGCCCACCAATCCTTCGACACGAAAAGCAGGGTCCCCGCGACGAAGTCGGTGAGGGCGAAGAAGACGAGTGTTTTCCTCCGGCCAATGCGATCCGCAATGAAACTGATGATGAGCGTGTAGACCGCGCTGCTGAGAACGGTCGCCGTCAGGACGATTCCGATGGCGAAGGGCGTGAAGCCCAGTTGGGCGAGGTAGACGCCGAAGATCACTCCAAGGAAACCGTAGGGGACCGTTCGGATTGTCTTCTCGAGGAAGATGAGTTTTCCATCTCGATCGATCCAGTCTGCGAGACCCGTAGATCCACCCCGCTCAGTGGTTCGGCCTTGAACGCTTCGGACGTGGCGATGCCTTGGCTCTAGGACGTGCAGGGCCGCTCGGGGTCCATTTCAGTTCCATGTGGACTTCGAGTTCGTCCTCTTCCTTGGCGTAAAGGAGCTTGAAGGTCATGGGCTCGGTCGGCCGGATCAGGATCTTCTTCTGCCGTCCTGGCAGGACCTTAGAGATATCGACCGTACGGCGGCCCAGTTCTTCCCCCAGCGCCACCAGGACCCTTGAGGTCTCCTGTTTGCTGAGCCGGTCTTTGTAGCGGAAGATCGACTCGTGGACCTCTCGATAGGTTTCCAAGACTTCCATCATTTTGGTCCAATGGCTCATCGTTTGAGCAAGCTCGGTCCGGCCTTTTTCCGTCAGAGCGTAGTGCTTGCGGTCGAGACCCTCATCGCGGAACTCAATCCGACTCGTCACGAGACCTCCCTCTTCTAGCTTCTCGAAGGCCGGGTAGATTGTCCCGGTCTTTGGACGCCAGTAGCCGGAGAACCGCTTTTCGAGTTCTCGAATCACTTCGTATCCGTACATCGGCTTCTCCGATAGGAGCAGGAGCAGCCAAAGGGAGACGGCTCCAATCTTCATGCCTCGCGGTCCGGTCGCGGCCATCAACTCACCCCGAGGCGAGCCAATCGCGTTCTGGTTTATATGCGTAGATGTCCTACTCAATGGCCGATATCGACCGACCATTCGGAATGCTTAATATACATAGATGTACTACCTGCGTAGAGAATCTACTCAAGGAGGACTTCGATGAAGTGGGTAACCCGAGAGAAGGCGAAGGTGGACCGGATTGCGTGTCCTTGGCTCGTCAAGAAATTTGTCGATCCGAAAGCGGAGTTCCTGTTCGTGCCACGCGAAAAGGTCTTGGAGGTCGCGAAGGAACAGGGCGCGATCCCGTACGACAGCCCTGGTGCCGAACTATTCCACTACAAGGAGAGTGGCGACGAGCGTTGCAGCTTCGATGCGATCATCAAGACGTACAAGCTCACGGACCCAGCGTTGCTGGACATGGCCGAAATCGTGCGCACGGCGGATGCGGCCCCCCGGGTGCGGCGACCCGAAGGTGCGGGTCTCGAGGCGATGGCCCTCGGGTTTAGGACGAACGCGAAAGACGATTTCGAGAACATGCGACTCCAGTTCCCCGCGTACGACGCGCTCTACACGTACTGCCGACTCAAAGTCGAGGGGAAAGCCAAGTTGGAGCACGCGACTTGATGAGCCTCCGATTGCTGGGCTCCATCGAGCTTCCCGCGCACGCAAGGGATGGCGGTTTCGATCACGCCGCGGTTCATCACGGATCGTCGCGGCTCTACATCGCCCACACAGCTAACGATGATGTCGACGTGGTGGACTCCGCCTCCGATCGCTTCCTTCGGTCCATCCACGGACTGAAGGGTGTCGCGGGCGTACTCGTCTCGGACGAACGCGATCTTCTCTTCACGGCAAATCGCAACGAGAACACGGTCAGCATCTTCGCGGCGGGCAAGGAACAACAAACGGCGAGGCTCTCCGTCGGCATTCGTCCCAACGGGCTCGCATTCGACCCTTCCCGCGGCCTGTTGCTCGTGGCGAATGTCGGCGATCCTAATGTCCCGAACTCCTCGAGTGTATCACTCATCGATGTGGGCCAGAAGGTCGTGACCGGCACCGTGATCCTTCCGGGGCGCCCTCGGTGGGCCGTTTACGACGAGGTGATGGCCGCGTTCTACGTGAATATCGCAGATCCCCCACTCATCGTGGGGATCGACGCCAACTATCCCTCGGGAATTCGGGAGACCTTCGAGATTCCCTCCAAGGGGCCTCATGGCCTTGATCTAGATGCCCGCGCGAGACAACTCTTCTGCGCCTGTGACGAGGGGAAGTTGGTGGCGGTCCACTTGGATACCGGAGAGGCCCGGTTGATCGGAGACCTTAGTGGCACACCCGACGTTGTTTCCTTCAATAGGGCGCTGCAACGGGTCTATGTCGCCGTTGGGTCTCCAGGAGTGGTTGACGTCTTTGACGCCGCGCGCATGCGGATCCTCGAAGCCGTTCCGACGGAGAAGGGAGCCCACACGCTCGCTTTCGACCATCGCAAGAACATGGTCTACGTCTTCCTACCTGCCACCCACCGAGCGTTGGTGTACCAAGACGACTGACTTGTTGGAGTTGTGAGTGATGGATCAACACGAGATGTTCACGGAAGTCGTAGAAAACGTCGCGAAGATGTGCGCCGTCAGTGCAATGACGGCTCCGAAGAGCGGAGGGCAGCTCTTCCTCAAGGGATCCAAGCCTTTCATCGAGACCGCAATCGTCAGCGACAAAGAAACGCTTCATCGCCTCGCGGAATGGCTCCGGGCGCGAGGGACGAAACTCAAGAACCCGATCTTTTTCCGCGACGCCGACACGGCTGAGAAGGTGGACCTCATCTTGTTCATCGGGCTCGAGAAGTGGTATCCGCCGATGTACGACTGCGG
>WNEW01001978.1_pt1 | contig 10064 bp, 7 predicted proteins | sample 5399891 | NCBI WGS metagenome assembly WNEW01 (sample SAMN13153336, study PRJNA577476) | soil metagenome | isolation source: 40 cm grassland meadow soil pre-rain plot 5 | place: USA:California | collected 2015-09-08 | reverse complement strand
GCTCTGGAGATTATCGAAGAAGACGGGCGGCAAAGTGCCCGCTCATTTGCGAACTTGTCGATGCGCTCGAATCAAGTCGCTGACTTCTTGCGGGATTGCGGAGTGCAGCGGGGTGATTGCGTATTGCTCATGCTCGGCAACGAAGTTGCCTTGTGGGAAACGGTTCTCGCCGGGATGAAGCTGGGCGCGGTCATCACGCCGGCTACTCCTCTACTTACACCAGCCGATTTGTCGGACCGGATCGAACGCGGCAATGTGCGGCATATCGTCGCCGGCGCTGGTCATGCCATCAAGTTCCAAGGTTTTGCGGAAAGTCTGACCAGAATCGCCGTCAGGGGCAAAGTCAACGGCTGGAAGCAATACGAAGAGAGTTCGAATTTTGCTTCAACGTTTATTCCGGATGGCGAGAGTCGTGCGACGGATCCTCTGCTCTTGTACTTCACATCGGGAACCACGTCGAAGCCGAAATTGGTGCGGCATAACCATCAGACTTATCCTGCCGGCCATCTTTCGACTTTTTTCTGGTCGGGACTTCGAGAGGGCGATCGGCATTGGAACATCAGTTCCCCCGGATGGGCGAAGCACGCGTGGAGCTGTTTCTTTGCGCCATGGATCGCGGGAGCAACGGTTATTGTGTACAACTATAGCCGGTTTCAAGCGACGGTGATTCTGGACGCATTGATCAAGCACCAGATCACGACGCTTTGCGCTCCTCCGACCGTCTGGCGAATGCTGGTGCAGGAACCGCTCGAGCGATACGGAGTTTCGTTACGGGAGGCGCTCAGCGCCGGCGAGCCGCTAAATCCCGAGATCATCGAGCGGGTTCATGCGGCATGGGGGCTCACGATCCGTGACGGTTATGGACAAACTGAAACTACCGCGATGATCGGCAACACCCCAGGCCAGCCGGTTAAACCAGGCTCAATGGGACGACCGCTTGTTGGCTACGATGTCGTGCTGCTCGACGCAGACGGCCAACCCTCGGATGATGGAGAGATCTGTCTTGATCTCAGCCGCCGCCCCCTGGGCCTCACACCAGGTTACGCGGGAGAGGAGAATTCCGGAGCGATGCGCGATGGCTTTTATCACACCGGGGATATCGCTCACCGGGATGCCGACGGCTATCTGACCTTCATCGGCCGCACCGACGATGTATTCAAGTCGTCGGACTACCGGCTCAGCCCGTTCGAGTTGGAGAGCGCGTTGATCGAGCATCCCGCGGTAGCGGAGGCCGCAGTTGTTCCGAGCCCACATCCGATTCGACACACCGTGCCAAAAGCATTTGTCGTCCTCGCGGCCGGTTACATTGCCTCACCCGACATCGCTCGAGACATCTTCGGCCATGCGCGAAACAAATTGGCTCCTTACAAACGGATCCGCCGCCTCGAATTCGCCGAGCTGCCAAAGACGATTTCAGGAAAAATCCGCCGCATCGAACTGCGAATGCGGGAACAGCAGCTTCGGGCAAGCGGGTCCCGCGCACCGCTGGAATTTTTCGAGGAGGATTTTTCGGAGGCACCATGACTACGCAGGAATCGACATTTCAACTGAGCTACGCTTCCGGCGCAGGCACAACACCGCTGCTCGGCTGCTCCATAGGAGAGGTCCTCGACACGACTGCCCGAACTTACGCGGGCTCAACTGCGCTGGTTTCGCGACATCAAAATCAGAGGCTCAAGTTCTCCGAGTTGCATGCCGTCGTCGAACAATTTGCACGTGGTCTCATGCATCTCAACGTGCAGAAGGGCGATCGCGTGGGGATTTGGGCTACCAGTTGTTCCGAGTGGGTGATCGCGCAATTCGCCACGGCGAAACTTGGAGCCATACTGGTGAATGTGAATCCGGCGTATCGTCCGTACGAATTGAAATTTGCGCTCGCGCAATCGGAATGTCAGACGCTGATCATGGTTCCGAATTTCAACAATGCGGATTTTGTTTCGATGGTTTTCGAAACGTGCCCGGAGGCGAAATCGGGTAAACCGGGAGCATTATCCGCGGCTGAGTTGCCGTTCCTGAAAAATCTCATTTTGATCGGCGATACCCATCCGGGTAGTTTCTTCGGCTGGAAAGAGGTTCTCGCAATGGCCGATCGTGTCGCCCTCACCGAATTGAGGCAGAGAGAGGCGGGAGTCTCCTTCGATGAGCCGATCAACATTCAGTACACTTCGGGCACCACGGGCCGTCCGAAGGGAGCCGTCCTCAGTCATCACAACATTGTCAACAACGCCCGGCTCGTTGCCGAGTGTATGAGGATCGCGCCGGGTGATCGCATTTGCGTTCCCGTGCCGTTCTACCATTGCTTTGGAATGGTAATGGGCAACATGGCAGCGGTCGTGACCGCCTCCACAATTGTGATTCCTGCTCCGCATTTCGACGCTCTCAAAACCCTCGAGGCCGTGGCCGACGAAAGGTGCACGGCTCTTTACGGCGTTCCAACGATGTTCCGCGCCCAATTGGAGCATCCCGAGTTTCACCGCTTCGATGTCACTTCGTTGCGGACAGGCATCATGGCCGGCTCACCCTGCCCGATCCATTTGATGAAGCGAGTCGTGGCTGAAATGCATTGCCCGGAAATCACTATTGCTTACGGCCAAACCGAGTCGTCCCCCGTCATTACACAAACAACGACGGCCGATCCGGTCGAATTGAGAGTAACCACAGTGGGAAGGGCACTTCCTCACACCGAAGTGAAAATTATCGATCCTGCCAGCGGAAAAATCGTGCCGCGAGGCACGCAGGGCGAACTTTGCACGCGCGGCTATTGTGTCATGAAAGGCTACTACAAGAACGAAGAAGCGACGCGGAGCGCTATTGACGCCGATAGGTGGCTGCATACGGGCGACATCGCCGTCATGCGCGAAGACGGCTATTGCCGGATCGCCGGCCGCGTCAAGGACATGATTGTCAGGGGCGGCGAAAACATCTATCCCCGTGAGATCGAGGAATTTCTCTATACCTGTCCGGGAATCAGCGAAGTCCAAATCATCGGAATTCCCAGCGAGAAGTACGGCGAAGAGGTGGCTGCCTGGGTCAGGCTGAAGCCGGACGTCATGCTTTCCGCGGCGGAAATCCAGGCGTTTTGTAAAGGGAACATCGCATCATTCAAGATTCCGCGCTACATCAAGATCGTGACCGAATTTCCGATGACCGTCACCGGCAAGATCCAGAAATTTCGAATGAGAGAAATCATGATCCAGGAACTCGGTTTGGAGGAAGCAGCCGGTATCGAAACGGCCTGACATTCTCCGTTGACAACGGAGAGCAGACAGCAATAATCAAGGCACTGGAATTGTCAATTAACTCAATCGCGAGCAACGACGAGGTTCACATGAAAAAATTTCTATTGGGACTCACCATTGCTGCGGGTTTGGCTGTATTTGTGATGGCGCAAGGGAAGATCAATCCGACCGACCCGCAACCAACCTGCAACATGTGCCCGGGAACGTATATACCCGTATCCGAACTGGAAGCATACACAAAGAAAGCAATTGCAGAAAAATTGATTGACCAGCAGGTACGAGATATCGACATCGGAAAGGCTCACGTTGGTATCGGTATGGTCCACCGCGGAAAGCTGGACAAACCTGCGCCGAACTCCGTGGCGGAGCATGACCTGGTCAGCGAGGTCTACCACATCATCTCCGGTTCGGCCACGCTCGTTCTGGGTCCCGACATCACCAACAGGCAGAGACGTCCCTCCACGCTTCGGACTGTGATTGAATTCAACGGACCGGGCAACAACGGCTCGGAAGTTCGAAACGGCAAGGCATACGACCTTAAGGTTGGAGACGTGGTGGTGATTCCCGCGGGCACAGGGCACTGGTTCACGAAAATTGATGATCACATCGACTACTTGATGGTTCGCATCGATCCGGATAAGGCGACACCAGTCAGAAGCGAAGCGCAGTCGAAGGAATACCTGTCAAAACCTGCTCCGCGAGAGCAGTGACGGGAAATTTTGAAATCGGAAGGTTGCCCAAGCCGCGAAGCGGCGTAAGAGCGGTAGCCCAGGGCGCCAGCCCTGGGATCGATTTCAGGGACAAGACAAGCCGCGAAGCGGCGGCAGAGCTTCAGATTCTGCCGCCCCTACGGGGCTGGGATGTACATGCACACCCAAACCCAGCGCTTCCGCGCTGGGCTATGTTCTCACGCCGCTTCGCGGCTTGGGCTCCCGCGGTCGGTCAAGTATGTTATTGCCCTAACTTAGGAGGGGAGTTGCTCCTTCCGTTAATGCGGCGAGGATTTCATCGAGGGTTGGGGGAGTGCGTGAGTCTTTAAATCGGGCGAGCCGTTGGTAAATGTTTGCGGCCGCGCTGTGGAATTCGCCCGGCGACCCGGCTTCGCTGAAAGTCCGCGAGATCTCTTCCATTTCGCCGACAAACCGCCAGGCTTTCGGCGCATTGGCTTGAATGCGCTTTTGTACCTGTTCAGGAAAAGCCGGATCATCGCGCTTCCATTGTTCGAATAATTCCTGGCGCACGCCGAGCGCTTCAGCCGTTGTCAGAATGGCTGCGAGAAGCGCGACGGTTCCTTTCGTGTTTGCGGCGTAACACATTTTCAGCGCGGAGGCTTTCCCGATTCCAGTACCAAGGATTTTCGTATCCAGTGGACCTGCCGAAAAGCAATCCGCGACAGTAGCCGCGCCTTCGCCAGATAAATACAGACACGTTGTTCCGGGTTTCCAGGCTGGGAATCCGATGATACCTCCGTCGACGAAGTTCACACCGGCTGCGGACATGGTTTGGCCGATTTTGATCGTTCGCTGAGGTGCGATCGCGTTCGCATCCACATAGATTCCTGTAAAGCCGGCCGCAAGCACCTCGTTCGCCATCGATTCGGCCGCGTCTGGCGGGCATACACTGACGATGATCGGGCATTCGGCGCATAATGACGCCACACTTCGCGCATCACGCAAGTGGAATTGCGCCGCCCGCTCGCGCGTCTGTTGCCGGCGTCCTTCGGAGGCCCAATAGACCTCGCAGCCACTATTCTGTGCGGATGCTGCGATGGAGATTCCCATTTCACCGGGATGCAAAATTCCGATAACTTTCGTCACTTGTATCTCCTATTGCCCGATATATTTCTTCATCCAGCCGAACACGGTTTCATGCCAGCGCTTGCTGTCGAGCGCTCCAAGTACCCAATGACCCTCGTTGGGAAAAACAAGAGTTTCGGATGGCACTCCGTTGCGGCGGAGCGCAGTGAAGAGCTGAAGGCCCTGATCGACCGGCACGCGAAAATCTTGCTCATTCGTAATAACCAATGTTGGAGTTTTGATTTTGTCTGCGTATAAATGTGGCGAGCATCGCGCGAAATGCCTTCGCGCCGCGGGACTCCAGGGCGGACCGCCGGATTCCCAGTCGGTAAACCAGAGTTCTTCGCTTTCGAAGGACATGGTCTCGAGGTTGAAAACACCATCGTGGGAGACGGCGGCCTTGAACCGGTCCGTGTGTCCGATGAGCCAATCGACGGCGTATCCTCCGTAGCTCGCGCCCGCGATACCCATTCGCTGTGGATCGACGAACCCGAACCTCGCCACCGCATCGAAAACGGCATTGAGGTCAACCATCACCTTGCCGCACCAGTCCTGCGAGATCTCATCCACGAATCTCTGCCCGAAACCCGTTGAACCGCGAGGATTCGGCGCTGCGACAATCCAACCTTGTGCAGCCCATAGCGCCGGATTCCAGCGGGACGACCATGAATCCGACCAATCGCCCTGCGGCCCGCCGTGAATGAGAAAGACGACCGGATATTTTTTTGAACGGTCGAAGTCAGGCGGCTGAAGCAACCAGTATTGGACCGACGCGCCTGCGGCGCCCATAACTGTGAGACTTTCGGTCTGAGACATCCCCGTTTGACTCAGCCATGCCGAGTTCTCATTTGTCAGCTGCTTTGTTGAGCTCCCATCGAGCGCAGCGCGGAACAATTCCGCAGGCGCTTTCAAGGTTGATTTTGAAAACCAAATGAAATCCGGACCAGCTTGAATTTGACTGATGCTGCCGCCCTTGCTTATCAGTTTGGGCGTGCCCCCCGCGACGGGAACGACATATAAGTTGAGAGTCCCTTTCTCGCTGGCCGTAAAGAAAATCGAACGGCCGTCGGCAGAAAAAATAAACTCTTCAACGGAAATATCCGGCGATTCAAACAGAGTGCGCTTTGAACCGGTCGCTCGATCGTAGAGATCGATATACCACCGATCCGATTCGAAACCCGGGCGCCGCTGTGCGGCAACGGCGAGAAGCGTTCCATCCGGCGAAAACACCGGCTGGTTATCCGCCGCGGGATTCACCGTGATCTTTTTCGGTTCTCCTCCCGCCACGGAAACCAACCACACATCGCGGTTCGTGCTCATCATTTCGCGATCCCTGCCCTCGCGATTGGAAACGAATGCGATACTTCGGCTGTCGGGAGCGAAGGTTATGGTCGCGTCTTCATAAAAGTGAGGCGGGGAATCGAAGTCGCCAGGAGTAACATCACGCGCTTCTCCGGAGTCGAGATCGGCGACGAACACATGATGGCGAATATTGGTGCGCCATTCATCCCAGTGCCGGAACGGCAGAGCCGTCAACAGCCGCACTTTGACCGGATCTTTCTCCAACGCTTCGCGCGTACGCCTGTTGCATTCTTCATCTTTGCATTGCGGATAAACATCCGAGACGAACGCGATCTTTTTGCCGTCGGGCGACAGAACAAGAGGAGACTGTACCCCTGCTGAGACTTTCGTAACTTGCTTCACAGTTCGGCCGTCGGCATCGGCCAGATATACTTGAGAGGCGCCGTCCCGGTTCGACGCGAATGCAATATGCTTACCGTCGGGAGTAAATCTCGGGGAATTTTCGGTCTTGTCTCCGGCGATCAATTCTTTGGGCGGGGCGGATCCGTCGGCTGGAACCGTCCAGATGTCGGCGTTTCTGCGGCCATTGTCCAACGCTGTAGTTGTGCGCGTAAACACGATCTGTTTCCCATCCGGCGAAACGCGCGGTTCCGAGACGCGAATCGCAGTAATCAAATCGCCAATGGTCATCGGCCGTCTTGTTTGTGCGAATGAAGAAGATGCCAAAAGAACTGCGAACGTTAAAAGAAGTGTCCTTCCCATAGAACCGCCCCCTGCTTACTGTAGCGGCGGTCCGTGAAACGCAAGCGCGACAGCGCGCAGCCTAAGAGATGACCGCCCAGTATGTCACGAGCCTGCAATCCCGGCAGTCATAGACCGCCGCTTACAGTAAGCAGGAGTTTACATGACAAATGCCTGCGTCCGAAGTCCAACAATGTAAGGAGGACTCTTGCATGAAAATGACGGCGTCTGACGTGTTGATTGACTCCATTCACGATTGGGGCGTCGATGTGGTTTTTGGATTGCCGGGGGATGGAATCAACGGAATCATGGAAGCGCTTCGCAAGCGCTCCGACAAAATCCGATTTATTCAGGTCCGACACGAAGAAGCAGCCGCTTTTATGGCCTGTGCATACGCAAAATACACGTCACGATCCCGGTAGATATCCAGGAACATGAAATGGATGCGAAAACGCTTTCCCAGCGTAACATTCCTCATCACACATCCGATGTTTGCGCGATTGGCGTAGTTGTTCCCCCCGACTCGGAGTTGGAGCGCGCGGCCTATATTTTGAATTCGGGAAAGCGTATTGCTGTTCTCGTCGGCCGCGGCGCGCTGAAGGCGACAGACGAATTGGAAGTACTTGCCGAAACCCTGGGAGCTCCTATCATCAAGGCTCTTCTCGGAAAGGCTGCCGTTCCGGATACCAGTCCGTACACTACAGGCGGCATTGGTTTGCTTGGGACGAAACCGTCGCAAGAGGCTTTGGAAAATTGCGATACCTTGCTCATGGTTGGAACTTCTTTTCCTTATATTGAATTCCTGCCCAAGCCCGGGCAGGCACGCGCAATCCAAATCGAACTCGATCCGATGCGTATTGGTTTACGGTATCCGGTCGAGGTTGGTCTTGTTGGTGATAGCCGTCGCACACTGCAACGACTGCTTCCTCTTTTAAGAAGAAACAAGTACCGCAAATTTCTGGATAAAGCACAGTCGGGCATGCAGGAATGGTGGGCATTGATGGAAAAATACGGCACCCGCACGGATAAACCGATGAAGCCCCAGGTCGTTGCCTGGGAACTTGGGAAGCATCTCGCCGATAACGCGATTATTTCTTGCGATTCAGGGACAATCGCCACATGGTGGGCCCGCCAGATTCCTGCGAAGCGCGGACAAATGCATTCACTGTCCGGAAATCTGGCGACTATGGCGCCCGGCCTTCCCTATTCCATTGCGGCTCAAATTGCTTATCCCGACAGACAATGTGTGGCATTCGTCGGCGATGGTGGTTTCTCCATGTTGATGGCGGAGTTCGTGACATGTGTGAAATACAAGCTGCCCGTGAAGGTCTTCATCATCAAAAACAACACACTCGGCCAGATCAAATGGGAGCAGATGGTCTTTCTCGGTAATCCCGAATACGGTTGTGATTTGCAGCCAATCAATTTCGCGCTGTTTGCTCAGGCCTGCGGGGGTACGGGCTTGACAGTGGACGATCCGGCCGATTGCGGGCGCGTGATCGAGCAGGCGCTCAATACCCCGGGACCGGTAGTCGTCGAGGCGGTTGTTGATCCTTACGAACCGCCAATGCCACCAAAGGTTACCGTGCGCCAGGCGGAAAAGTTTGCCGAAGCGCTGGTTCGCGGTGAGCCAAGTCGAGAAAAGATTCTGGCGACGATCGCAGAAGATCGAATCCGGGAGTTGATCTAGGAACGCATGCCTCAAATCACGCAGATCGACGTATCGGCGTATACAATTCCGACGGACTTTCCCGAGTCTGACGGAACGATCGAGTGGGACGCGACAACTATCGTCATCGTTGAAGCTCGCGCAGGCGGATACATCGGATTGGGTTTCACCTATGGCGACATTGCCGCTGCCCGTCTGATCGATCGCAAACTGTCAAAAGTGGTATTGGGAGCCGACGCCATGGCAACTGCCGATATTCGGATGGGAATGGTCCGTGCGGTTCGGAACCTCGGGCGGCCCGGGATCGCTTCCCATGCCATCTCGGCGGTGGAGGTTGCGTTGTGGGATCTGAAGGCCCGCTTACTCGAAATATCGTGCATGGATCTGTTGGGACGAGCCCGCACTGGAATTGCCGTCTATGGCAGCGGTGGCTTTACTTCGTATTCAATCCCGCAGCTTCAAGCACAACTGGCGAGCTGGGCAGCACGCGGGATCACGATGGTGAAAATGAAAGTGGGATCACAACCACACGAAGATCTGACCCGCGTACGAGCTGCGCGCGCGGCGATCGGTCCTGGCGTAGAGCTGTTCGTGGATGCGAACGGGGCCTACAGCAGGAAGCAGGCGCTCGGCTTCGCCGAGCAGTTCGCCGCGGAAGGTGTCAAATGGTTCGAAGAACCTGTCTCCTCTGACGATCTGGCAGGACTCCGTCTTCTTCGGGACCGCGCGCCGGCCGGCATGGATATTGCCGCCGGCGAGTATGGTTACGACTCCACGTACTTTCGAAGAATGCTCGATGCCGGCGCCGTGGACGTTCTACAGGCCGATGCGACACGCGCCGGCATCACAGGGTTCCTCGAAGCCACAGCGCTCTCCGAAGCCTTCCACGTGCGGCTCTCAGCACACACGGCGCCCTCGATCCATGCCCATCTCTGTTGCGCTCTACCTGCGGCCGTACACGTTGAATACTTTCATGATCACGCGCGCATCGAGCAAATGCTGTTTGACGGTGCCCTCGAGCCTGTGAATGGCGTGGTGTGTCCGGATCCATGCCGGCCGGGCCTGGGCCTCGACTTCAAACGCTCGGACGCGGCGAAGTACGCGGCGTAGCTCCAGACGCTATGTAGTGGCCAGAGCCTTTCCGTACAGCGCAAGCAAACGGCTCCAGGCTTTCTCGGCCTGTGGCTCGTTGTAGACCTGGGAATCCGGCGGGCACCAGCCATGCGCCGCGCCGGCGTACACCTCGATTTCCGCGGGCAGCTTCGCTTTGGCGAACGTCTCTTTCAGAACGTTCTTCTCATTGGGCGACCGCATGTC
>WNEW01001976.1_pt1 | contig 10066 bp, 9 predicted proteins | sample 5399891 | NCBI WGS metagenome assembly WNEW01 (sample SAMN13153336, study PRJNA577476) | soil metagenome | isolation source: 40 cm grassland meadow soil pre-rain plot 5 | place: USA:California | collected 2015-09-08 | reverse complement strand
AAAAATTGTCGCGAAGCCTCCTTCAGAAAGCGCAGACGGGGTGGTTCCCCAAGAGAACCACCCCGCCTCGCCCTTGAAATACTCGGGCTCGGCACCCCTCCTAACTTAGGAGGGGAGTTCAACAGATGGAAAGAGTCCCTCATATGAACCAGACGGTAAACGGTGCGGGTCTGAACGCCATATACCAGGCGGTTGGTATTTTTGAGAGAATGAACCGGTAGAGGCGTTGCTCGTGGGTTTTATCAGGTTAGCCTTGGCTCATGAGACTGCGCCTTGAAAGCGAGATGCGTTTTACTCCCAGGTTCGATCGTCTCATATTGAGCACGCGGGTCGCTCTGGTCGTTGGTTTCGGCGGCCTGCTGGTGATCATTGCCCTGGCGGGAATCGATACTCTTCGTGTCCTCCGGCAGATCCGGACTAACGGTGACCAGATCCGGCAGGAGTTTCTCTTCCGAAATCATGTGTTGAACAATATCCGGTCGGATCTCTACCTTTCCGGAACCTACGTTCGCGACTATTTGCTCGAGCCGGATTTTGAACGGGCAGAATCGTACCGCGCAACCCTCCAGAAGGTTCGGACCGAGATGGATTCGGCGTTGGAATCCTATGAAAGCAAGCTCGACCCGGAACAGAGTCGGGATTATGCGGCTCTCAAAATCGAGCTGGCCCGATATTGGGATGTTCTGGAACCTGTCCTCCAACTCAACAATTCGCAGCGGCAACGCAAAGGTTACGTCTTCTTGCGGGATGAAGTATTTCCCAGGCGCATGGCGATGCTCGACATCGCCAACCGGATTGATCACATCAATGAGCAGCAGTTGAACGCCGGCAATGAACGCGATGCCGCTCTTCTGTCGAGCTTCCAGACGCGTCTGACGGTGACGCTTTTGCTGACCATTATCCTGGGTATCGGTATGGCCGCCTTCAGCATGCAGAAAATCCTGAAGCTCGAATCCCACGCCCACCATCAGTACAAAGAAGTCGTCCAGGCGCGGAAGCAGCTGGAAAATCTTTCCGCGCGTCTGGTCCAGGCGCAGGAAACGGAACGCCGCTCGCTGGCTCGTGAGTTACATGACGAAGTCGGGCAGGCGCTTTCCGCGGTTCTCATCGAATTGCGTAATTTATCGATAGGTCTACCGACGCAATCGGAGGAGCAACTCTCGAGGCATGTGGACACGATTAAGGGTTTGGTGGAGAACACGGTTCGCATGGTTCGAAACATGTCGCTGCTGTTGCGGCCATCGATGCTGGATGATCTCGGATTAATCCCGGCGCTCGAGTGGCAAGCCCGCGAGGTATCCAGGCGCACGTGCATGGATGTGACCGTTTCGACCGGTCTCGTGTCTGATGATCTTCCGGACGAATACAAAACCTGCATCTATCGCGTCGTACAGGAAGCTCTTCACAACTGTTGCGCGCATTCTCAGGCGACCGCGGTACGCATCAATGTCCGGCAGGAACCGGAACGTCTGACGCTTTCGATACGCGACAACGGCAAAGGATTCGATGTCAGGCATTCGAAAGGCCTGGGTTTGCTGGGCATCGAAGAGCGAGCGGCCCACCTGGGTGGCAAGTGTTCGATACATTCGGAACCCGGCACCGGCACGGCAATCGCTATAGAACTTCCCTTTACAGCAGAACACAGTGCAAAAACCCACGAACATTCACATCCTGTTGGCGGATGACCACAACGTGATGCGGGCCGGACTGAAGCTGCTGTTAGAGAGCCACAGCGGATTCAGAGTCACGAGCGAAGCCGCAGACGGAAATCAAGCAGTTGAAAATGCCATCGCCACCCGGCCTGACGTCGCGGTGCTGGACATTGCGATGCCGAAATTGAACGGCATTGAAGCCGCACAGCGGATCAGCGCACAACTCCCCCAGACGGCGATCATCATCCTGAGTATGCACTCTGATGAGGGTTACGTCCTGCGCGCGCTGAAATCAGGCGCCCGGGGTTACCTGCTGAAAGATTCCGCGGAGAGCGATCTGATCCGGGCGATCAAGGTTGTGAGCGAAGGCAAGGCATTCTTCAGCCCGGAAATCAGCAAGGTCCTCGCCGAGGATTACGTCAGAGAGATCAATATTCGAGGCGCCGAAGACAGCTATGATCTGCTCTCGCCGCGTGAGAGAGAAATCCTGCAACTGCTGGTCGAAGGTCGATCGAATAAAGATATCGCCGGTTTACTTAATCTCAGCCTCTATACGGTGGAAACCCACCGCCGGAATCTTCAAAGCAAACTGAATCTTCACAGCTTCCCCGAATTGATTTTGTACGCAGTGCGGAAGGGGATCATCTCCTGAGCCGGCTCGAGGAGGCGTTCGGAAGAGTTACTTTCCATCCTGAATGATTCGGACCAGCGAAAAACATCGTGCGACTGGATGTGTGACCTCATCAGCTCCATGCGAACGCGTTGCTCCGACTCGCTCATCTGAAGAGCACGAGCAATGACTTCTGCCAGTTTTTCCGTGTCGTTGGGATTCACCAGTACGGCTCCATTTCGCAATTCTGCCGCTGCTCCGGCGAATTCACTGAGTACAAGCACGCCCCGGTTGTCTATGCGGGATGCGCAGAATTCTTTCGCGACCAGATTCATTCCGTCCTTTAAAGGCGTAATGAGCGCAGCGTGGGCTGCCCGATAGAACGCAAGAAGTTCGGTGCGGGAAATCGTTCGATGGAAATAATGGACAGGTATCCATTCCGGGCTGCTGTATTCACCATTGATGTTACCCACCAATCGTTCGATGCGCAGCCGTAGTTCGATATATTCGGGAATGTCCTCTCGGCTCGGTACCACGATTTGAATCATGGTGACTCGACCGCGCAGTTCAGGGCACGAGCGTAATAACGTCTGAAATGCGATCAACCGCTCCGGAATTCCCTTCGTGTAATCCAGCCGATCGACTCCGAGAATGATTGCGGTTCCTGGGCATGCTCGCTGTATCTTTTCTGCCGCTGCCGTCACCTCCACACCGGATGCTTCCGCCGCCAGATCTGCGTAGTCGATGCTGATCGGGAACGTCCCGACGGTCGACCAGTGGTCTTCAAATCGCACCCGCAGTTTTTCGCCTAAACCGGAGACGTGAACACCCGGTAAGCAGCGATGAAGCGACTCGATGAAGTTCCGGCGATCGCGCGGCGTCTGGAACCCAAGCAGATCGAAACACATCAGGCCCCGCAGCACTTCGGAACGCCACGGAAGCGTCTCAAACGTATCGGGAGGCGGAAAAGGGATGTGATGAAAGTAGCCCAGCCGCTGCGGGACTCCGCGAACCCGCAGATCTTGAGCCAGCATCATTAAATGGTAGTCGTGCACCCATATAAAGTCCCCGTCGGCCGCTACACGTTCGACACCATCCGCAAATTTAGCACTGACCGCACGGTAACTCTTCCAATACGCCGAGTCGAATTGACAGCGCGAAGACAGGCCGTGGAATAGAGGCCAGATGATTTCGTTCGAGAAGCCACGGTAGTAAGCGGCGTTCTCGGCCGGTGTCAGAAACACGGGTTCGAGGTTGTAATTCCTCTCCGAAGACCAACGCTCCAGTGCTTCAAGTAGCGTCTCGTGGTAATCAGTGCCTGTCCAACCGACCCACCATCCACCCGTCGCGCCGAGGATCGGTGTTAGCGCGCTGACGAGTCCTCCTCCACTCACTTCCAGACAGCTCTTGCTTCCGGTGGAGCGCACGGTAACGGGCAGGCGATTGGAGACGACAATTAAGCGCTGTAAGGTGCTCATTTTCTGACTCGGCAGGCCAGCTTCCAATCGATCAGGAACTCGATCAATTCGGCAGGAGGTCTCAACCACATTTGTGCGGCTGTAAATCGGGACTTCGGCTTAACGAGGACGGTCAGCCCGCGCCCATTCAAAACGCGAAAAGCGTTTTCGTCGTCTATATCGTCGCCGAGGTAAGCCACCGGTACGCTCCCGTCGAGATGTCGAAGGAAATCACGGACAGCTTCGCCTTTGTTGGCTGAACGGAGGCGGAGCTCAACGCCTTGATCGAATTCCGCCAGTGTCAGATCCGCGCGAGACGTCATAGGCTCCAAAGTGCGGTAAGCGCGTGAGCGGATTTTCAAAACCTCGGAGGAGTCCAGACCTCTCCAGTGCACAGCGACAGCGGCAAGCTTGACTTCAATATGGGGGCCGAGACATTGCTCATCCAGACGCAGCTCCGCTTCCCCAAGCGCTTGAACCGCTTCGTCGCTGACATCGACCTCTTCGTACCGTCCATCCGGGTACAGCCGCTCCACACCATGGCTCCCCCAGATTTCCGGGGGCGGGTGGATTCGAAGCAGCCGCGGGATGTCGCGGGCTGAACGGCCGCTCACAATGATGAGCCGCGTGCGACATTCGTTGATAATTTCGGCCAGCAATACGGGAACAGCAGGGTACGGCGAAGCCTTCCGCCGGTCACGCGAGAATGGAGCCACAGTCCCGTCGTAATCCAGCATCAACACACGCTGTCTGGCGGATGACAAGCTCTGAAAAAATTCGCTGTAATGTGTGCTCTCAACGGCCGTGCTGCGCATATCAAACTCCTTCTTCTGTTCCAATAGTTCACGAGTATGCTGGCTTCAATGAAGGGAGGAAATACAGCAGCCGCTGTATTTTGGCGAAGGAATCAGGTTACAGCTGGTTAGGAAATGATCCGCTTGCGGACTGCGTAGAGAACGATTTCTGCGGCACTGTGGAGGTCGAGCTTCTGCATGATTCGCGTGCGATGTGTCTCCACTGTGTTGGTACTGAGGTTGAGCATGGAGGCGACCTCTTTGTTAGATCGCCCTTCTGCCAGCAACTGAAGTATTTCCTTCTCGCGATCCGTGAGCAGATCGTAAGAATCCTCGAGGCCGCGCTGTTTCAGCTCCCGCATATAATCCTCGAGAAGGGTGTTGGCGATGGCCGGACTGAAAAATGGTTTGCCGTGAGCGACGGCATCAACCGCCCTGTCGAGGTCTCGATCCGCGCTTTCTTTGAGCAGGTAGCCCTTGGCTCCGGCAGCGAGCGTTCGGGTCAGGTAAGTTTCATCCGAGTACATGCTCAGGATGATGACTCCGATTTGCGGATTCTTCTTGACGAGCTGCGCCGTGGCCTGGATGCCGTTTAGATTCGGCATGGCGATATCCATGATGACGACGTCCGGTAACAGTTCTTCGGATAATCGCACGGCTTCTCGTCCCTCTGCGGCTTCGCCGACGATCTCGAACGCCTGGTTCTGTTCCAGTTGCAGCCGCAGGCCTTTTCGAACAATTCCGTGATCATCCGCAATCAGGATACGAATTCGTTTCATGCGGCCACTACCGCAGCGGGAATCTCCACTTTGACGGTCGTTCCTTTGCCGACCGCCGAGGAGATGTGCAGTTTTCCCTCTAAGGCCTGGACCCGTTCCTGAATTCCCAAAAGACCGAGGCCGCCGCGCAGGGATGGGCTGAATCCGATTCCGTCATCCTGCACAACAACCACGACGCCGCTTTTTTCGTTGCAGACCGACACCCGAACGTTTCGGGCGTTTGCATGACGGGCGCAGTTCGTCAGAGCTTCCTGAACCACACGATAGATACAGGTCCGCTGAGATTCCGATAGCTCATCTAATGCGCTGTTGACCTGAACAACGGCGGGTACTCCGGTATGTCGTGAAAATTCGCGACCCTGCCATTCGAGCGCGGCTTCCAGTCCGAGATCATCCAGCATCGACGGCCGCAGGCCCATAGCAAGATCACGGATTGCGCGCATCGCGTCTGCATTTAATCTCTTGACTTCTTCCATCCGTCTCTCGAAGGCAGCGGGGTTTGAATCACGCAACGTTTCCAGGTTCTTCAACTCCATTCCAAGCGCCGTCATCATCTGGCCCACTTCGTCGTGCAGTTCCCTGGAAAGGGAGGTTCGCTCCAATTCCTGCGCTTGAACGAGCCGATGAGACAGACGGCGCAAGTTGTTCTGCGTTTCTTCGATCTGTTTACGCTGCGTATCATGCCGGCGCTCGAGCACCAGGACACGATACGTCGTCAGCAGCGCTACGGAAGTCCCGAGTATGAGAGCAACCGCCATCATCTGCAGAAGAAATCGGTGAAGCACAACCTGGCTGTTCTGCAATCGCTGTCGTTCCCGATCGAGATTTTCGGCGTTCATTTTTGCCATCTCTCGCGCCAGACTTACTACTGCTTCCCGTCGTGGAAGCACTTTGCGCGCGAGAAAGATCCAGCTTCGCTCGGATTTTTCCTTCGCCGTCCAGTCGAAAATCGGGTCGAGCGAATCCCAGTACGCTTCGACCTCGGTCTGAAGCCGGCTCAATTCGGGACTGTCGTTCTCCGGCACCAGCTTTGAGAGTTCGTCCAATCGCTGTTGCAGAGACTCCCGAATCGTAAGCAATTGCTGCCGGTGATGAGGAGCACTTTGGGGAGACGGATCGAGCAGATAGTCGCGCAAGAGGATGTCGGCGAGATACACGTCGGTGGCAATGCCGCGCCGGAACGTCTCCGTTTGTATATATGCATCCTGCGCCGCACGCATATCCCGGTAGATGGCGTCGGCTCTGCGGATCGCGCCGAAGCCCAGGAAGGCGATCAGCACGATCAGTATGCTGAACCCGATTGCAAGAACAAACAGTAAGGACCGTGAGTACATGCGGCAAACAATTATTGTCGGTCGTCGAGCGAGAAAAAATACCGGGAATACTGTATTTCTGCCCGGCAATTCCGGTACGCGGGAGAAGCCAACATGCACATCGTAACACGGATCGCGTGCGGCATTTGGAAGACTCGTTACTGAGACCGTGGCGAGAGAGGGTATAATGACGGCACGTTTCCATCAGCAAAGGAGGAATCCCCGTGAAATATTCTCTGTGTCTGGTCTTAGTGGTCATCGTGCTGGTGTTCACAGTCCAGAGCACCTCAGCACATTTCAAGCTTCTTGAACCGGCCTCCTGGCTCGTCGAGAACGAGCGAGGAGACCCTCAGAAGTCGGGGCCGTGCGGCGGTTCCAATACCGATTGGGGCAAGCCCAGCTACATCATTACCAAGGCCGTTGGCGGTCAAAAGTTTCATATCAAGGTTCAGGAAACGGTCTACCATCCAGGCCACTACCGTGTGGCTTTGGCGGTGAATTCGCCGACCGAACTGCCGCCCGACCCGCAAGTCACCACCAGAGATTCCGAACGAGGTCCGTGGTCCTTATCGGCCTTGATTCAGAACCCGCCGCAGATTCCCGTGCTGGCCGATGGGCTCTTCGTCCATTCCACGCGACCCACGGGTCAAGCGGCGCCCTTCGAGACCGATATTCAGTTGCCGAACATCAATTGCAAGAAGTGCATTCTGCAAGTCGTGCAGTTCATGGCCGAACACGCGTTTAACAATCCCGGTGGGTATACGTATCACCACTGCGCGGAGCTTCAGATCACGGCCGATCCATCGAAGCCGCTCGATAACGGATGGCCGTCGGAGCGTACCAGCGAATGATGACACTTCGAGTGTTCGTCATCATTTGCAGATTCGTATAATTACTTCTGCCGTTCGAGCGGATAGTCGCCGGAGATGTGGCCCCTCAATCACGCGTGTCACCACCCGTCGTTGAATCCGGCACCATACACCCTAGGCCGCCGCATGCAAGCTCCGACTGCCGGTGATTACTCCAGTGAGAAAACCATCAGAGTGCCACCAAGATTTGTGTAGTCGCCCAGCGAGCGCGTGAGACCCACGGCGCCGAGACCCTCCGTCCCTTGCGTAAGTCCTTCGGCAAGTCCGATGGCGGCCCAGCCTCCAACACCCGACAGAACAGCGACGTATTGTTTCCCATTGTGCATGTAGGTGATAGGGTTGCTAATGATTCCCGAAGGCGTGTGGAATTGATAAAGGACCTTGCCGGTCGCTTGATCGACGGCTTTGAACCAGCCGTCCAGCGTTCCGTAGAAAACGACGCCGCCATCGGTCGTCAGAACTCCGCTATAGACTTGGAACGGTTCGTTGACCGCCCATTTGGTTTGTCCCGTGACGTTATCGAAGGCGATGAGCCTTCCTCGCACATCACCATTGTCGGCGGGAAACATGGATACAGTGGCCCCGACGTAGGGGAACCCGCTCTTGTACTTTACGCTGAAGGGCTGGTAATCCATGCAGATGTGGTTGGTGCCGGCATAAAACAGTCTGGTCTTCGTATCGTAGGAAACGGGTTGCATATTCTTCGCACCCTGAGCGGCCGGGCAAATATTTTTTGTGTTGGTATCGGCCTTCGTCATCTTGTCCGGGACCACAATAGGCCGGCCTGTCTGCAGGTCAATTCGCTCGGCCCAATTCACCGTCGGATCGAATTTGTTGGCTGCGAGAAGCTTGCCGTTACGGCGATCGAGCACGTAAGCGAAGCCGTTGCGATCGAAATGTGTGAGGGTCGGAACGGAGTTGCCGCCGATCGTGGTTTGCGTGAGTACGCTTTCGTTAATGCCGTCGTAATCCCAGCCGTCATGAGGCGTCATCTGATACGCCCACGCCGCTACTCCTGTATCGGGATTGCGGGCGAATATGGTCATCGACCATTTGTTGTCGCCCGGCCGCTGCGTAGGATTCCACGTTCCGGGGTTCCCCGAGCCGTAATAAAACAAATTGAGATCGGGGTCGTAAGTGTACCAGCCCCAGGTTGTGCCGCCACCGAGTTTCCATTCCTCGGTTTCCCAGGTCTTGAGACTCGAATTTGCGCCGACTGGCTTCTGAGTTGCCCCGTCGACGGTCTTCGCCGGATCGAACAGAATGTCCGTGTCAGGACCGACACTGTGGGCGCGCCACACGAGATTCCCTTTTTCGAGGTTATATGCGCTGACGTAGCCACGCACACCATACTCTCCGCCGGAGATGCCCACCAGGACTTTGTCGCGGATCACCAACGGAGCTCCCGTCATGGTTTGGCCCAGTTTCGGATCACCATTCTGAGCCGTCCAAACGACATTGCCGGTCTTCGCATCAAGCGCGTAGACCTTGGCGTCCAGGGTGGTCAACAGAATCTTGCCGTTCGCATAAGCCAGGCCACGGTTCACCAAATCGCAACAGGCGACCGAGGGCGCGAGCTTATCCTGCTGGGGAGCGAATTTCCACACGATGTGCCAGTAGCTGTCAAGATCGATGGCGTAGACGTAGTTGGGATAGGCGCTTTGGAAATACATCATTTTGCCAACGACGAGAGGTTGCCCTTCATGCCCCCGGAGAGCCCCGGTGGACATGGTCCACGCCACTTTCAGTTTCCAGACGTTCTGTGCGTTGACCTGGTTCAGACTGCTGTGGCGAGTGCCGGCATAATTTCCCAGCGGCATCACCCACTGATTGGCATCCTGGGACATCTTTATGAGCTCATCGGTCCCCTGGGCAACCGTGGAAGCTGGAGTCATCGCAATGTAGCCACTGATTGCGACCGCCAGCAAAAAATGCTTTTTTGTCCAAGTCATTTCCGGTTCTCCTCGTTAAATGGTTCAATCGTATTGAGACGGCGGCCTGCCGCTGGCTATCAACTCGAGGCTCCGTCCCTTGACGTACTTGTAAATCTGCTCCACTTCCTCTTCACTCAAGAAACCGGCCCAGCTGGGCATGCCTTTGTCCTCCCGGCCTGACATGGCTACGGACAGAAAATCCTGCCGAGCCGTTCGAGCTTCAGTGAAGCGTCGCAGATCCGGGGCAAGCTCACTGGTTGTTGCGTCTGTTCCGTGACAGCGATAGCAGTACGAGTTGTAGAGCTGATAACCGCGGAAAATATCTTTCGTCACCTTCTTGTCATCCCCTTCGACAAAGAGGGGAAAGTCCAGCGTCACTGTTCTTCCGTCCTTAAGTGTGTAGGTGTACTGCCTGCGTTGAACTTCTCCGGTTGGAGCAGTTCTGGCGTCCCTCAACGAAAGAATCCACGTGACGATTTGCTGAAGTTGCTCATCCTTCAAATCGGGGTGTGGCGTCATCGGAATATCGCCCCAACTTCCGGATCCGCCTTCACGAATACTGTGAGCCAGCTTTTCAACGGCATTGGCTTCCGCTGCATACCGCGCGGCGATATCGTTGTAGGAGGGACCTACGACCTTACGATCGCTGGCATGACAG
>WNEW01001975.1_pt1 | contig 10069 bp, 7 predicted proteins | sample 5399891 | NCBI WGS metagenome assembly WNEW01 (sample SAMN13153336, study PRJNA577476) | soil metagenome | isolation source: 40 cm grassland meadow soil pre-rain plot 5 | place: USA:California | collected 2015-09-08 | reverse complement strand
AAAGGTGCAGTCAGAGCGAGCCATCTTTTTGGCACGAGATGTGCCCATTGCTTCTGTAGAACATTGAATCCATCCGAAATTGCGGTTGTGTGGCTTTTTTGGAGGGTTCGCGCGGAGTTCACGCTCAAAGAAGGCGAAACGGCGGTTTTTGTCCTTCGAGAGATTCCCAAAGACGCCGGTTGCGGCCTCTGCATCGACGAACATGAAGAAATGAACATGTTCATGAAGACGGTAGATTACTGGCGGCGCTGGCTTTCCCAATCCACTTATAGCGGACGGTGGCGTGAAATGGTGGAACGCTCTGCGTTGGTCTTGAAGCTCTTAACCTTCGAGCCAACGGGCGCAATCGTCGCGGCGCCTACCTGCAGCCTTCCTGAAGGCATCGGAGAAGGGCGGAACTGGGATTATCGTTACACCTGGATCCGCGATGCCTCCTTCACACTTTATGGCTTGCTGCGTCTTGGTTTTACCCACGCGGCCGGACGCTTCATGGACTGGCTCTGCGCGCGCATCCATGAGCTCAAGCCGGACGGTTCACTTCAGATCATGTACGGGATTGACGGCCGTCATGAGCTGAAAGAGGAAACGCTGGACCATCTCGAGGGCTACAGGCGCTCGCGCCCGGTCCGCGTCGGGAACGGGGCATATAACCAACTCCAGCTCGACATTTACGGTGAGCTAATGGACTCGGTTTATCTCTACAACAAGTACGGGACGCCGATTCCGTACGACCTTTGGGTCGGCCTCCGACAACTGGTGAACTGGGTCTGCGACCATTGGAATCAGAAAGACGAAGGAGTTTGGGAGGTACGAGGTGGACAGCAGCACTTTCTCTACTCGAAAGTGATGTGTTGGGTGGCAGTCGACCGCGCGCTCAGGCTGGCCGACAAACGGTCGTTTCCAGCAGATCGGGACCGATGGTTAAAGGTTCGAGACCAGATCTACGAAGAGATTCTTAACAAAGGCTGGAGCAAGGAAAAGCAAGCCTTCGTTCAACATTACGGTAGCGACACGCTGGACGCGGCAAATCTGATCATGCCGCTGGTGTTTTTCATGGCCCCCACCGATCCAAGAATGCTTGCGACGCTCAAGGCCATCAATCAGCCGCCTCAAAAAGGCGGTCTCGTGTCGAATAGTCTGGTCTACCGTTACAACGTGGAATGCGGACTGGATGGGTTGGCCGGGGAAGAGGGCACTTTCAACATTTGCACATTCTGGCTCGTCGAGGCCCTGACTCGAGCGGGACGAAAGGACCGGGCCCGGCTCGAAGACGCGCGGCTGATCTTCGAGAAAATGCTGACCTATGCCAATCACCTCGGGCTGTTCGCTGAAGAAACAGGACCGAACGGAGAAGCATTGGGAAACTTTCCCCAGGCATTCACACACCTTGCCCTGATCAGCGCGGCATACAACCTGGATCGCGCACTCAGTAGACGAAATTGATTCCTTCGCACCGGAGGTGACCCATGGCTGCAGCATCCGATTACGATGTCATCATTATCGGCAGTGGCGCGGGTGGCGGAACCCTCGCATACGCACTCGCGCCGACGGGCAAACGGATTCTGTTGCTGGAACGAGGCGATTACGTCCGGCGCGAGAAAGAAAACTGGGAAACGCGGGCGGTCAATGTCGATGGACGGTATCAGACCAGGGAGGTCTGGCGCGACAAGGCAGGGAAACCACTTCGTCCTCATACGAATTATTACGTTGGTGGTAACACCAAGTTTTATGGCGCCGCCTTGTTCCGCTTACGAAAGGAAGACTTCGGCGAGATCCGCCATTACGGAGGGATTTCTCCCTCGTGGCCTATCGACTATGAGGACCTCGAGCCGTACTACACAAAAGCAGAACACCTTTACCACGTACATGGCGAACGGGGCGTCGATCCCACCGAACCTCCAACCAGCGCAGACTACCCGTATCCGCCAGTCAGTCATGAAAGCCGGATCCAACAGTTAAATGATGATTTCAGACGGCTGGGACTGAATCCGTTCCATGTGCCCCTTGGCATTATGTTGAACGAACAGAACTACCGCGTCAGCACGTGCATCCGCTGTAACACTTGTGACGGCCACCCATGTCTCGTGAATGCAAAATCGGACGCGCAAGTCGTGTGTGTCGATCCGGCCATCCAGTATCCCAACGTGACATTGTTGACAAATACGCATGTCGGACGGCTCGAAACCGGTGAGGCCGGCCGCGAAGTGACCAAAATAGTCGTCAGCAGAGAGGGTGGACGTGAAGAATATCGTGGCAGCATCGTCGTTGTTTCATGCGGCGCCATAAACTCGGCGGTCCTCTTGTTGCGCTCGGCTAACGACAAACACCGCAACGGGCTCGCAAACAGCTCCGGCGTCGTGGGGCGCCATTACATGGGTCATACGAATGGAGTGCAGATGGCCGTTTCGCGTTGCCCGAACCCTACCGTTTTTCAGAAGACGCTCGCTGTCAACGATTTCTATTTTGGCTCCGAAGAATGGAACTATCCGATGGGGCATATCTCATTTGTTGGCAAGCTCGACGGAGTGACGCTCTCGGCGGGAGCCCCGGCAATCGCTCCCGGCTTCACACTCGACCTGATGGGAAAACATTCGCTCGACTTCTGGTTAACGTCAGAGGATCTACCGGACCCGGAAAACCGCGTGACGATCAATCGAGACGGAGAGATCGTGTTGAGCTACACGCCAAACAACACAGAGGCGTACACGCGCCTTTCCGAGAAGCTGTCGGACATGATGCAGCGGCAGACAAAATGTCCGATCCATGGTCACGATTGTCATATCGGGATCTTCGCGCGAAATCTTTTTATAGGGCAGCGAATACCTTTGGCGGGTGTCGCACATCAGAACGGAACGGTTCGCTTCGGACGCGACCCCAAGACGTCTGCGCTGGATACCAATTGTAAGGCCCACGATTTGGACAATCTTTATGTCGTGGACGCCAGCTTCTTCCCTTCCAGCGGAGCGGTCAATCCGGCGCTGACGATCATCGCCAATGCGCTGCGCGTGGCAGATCACTTGAAGCAGAGGCTGTAACAGCAACGGAGTGGCTCAGGAGGAAAAATGAAAGCCATAGCAGTCTATCCGGGAAAACCGAACAGCGTCCATCTGTGTGACGTACCTGATCCGAATGTGAAAGATATTGCCGGCGGCCGTGGAGTCCTGGTCAAAGTTCTTCGAGTCGGCGTAGACGGGACAGACAAGGAGATTAACGCTGCTGAATACGGCGCGGCCCCGCCCGGAGACGACTACCTCATCATGGGTCATGAGAGTTTTGGCCGCGTCCAGGAGGTTGGACCTAACGTCGGCGAATTCGAGCCGGGCGACTACGTGGCTGCCTTGGTGCGCCGGCCTGGATCCAGCTTTTACGATCAAATCGGCGCTCAGGATATGACGACCGACGATACATATTTCGAACGCGGGATCAATCTCAGGCACGGATTCCTCGCGGAGTATTATGTCGATTCGGCGGACTTCCTCATCAAAGTTCCAGAGGGCCTGAAGGCCATCGGTGTCCTGATGGAACCAACCAGTATTGCCCAGAAGGCCATTCGCCAGGCTTACGAGATCCAGCGCCGTCTGGCAATCTGGCGGCCGCAGCGCGCCGCCGTAGTGGGCGCAGGATCGCTTGGTCTGCTAGCCTCGCTGTTTCTTCGACTGCGGGGGCTGAAAGTCGTCACTCTGGCGCTCAGTGAACCACCGACACAGAACTCCGAACTGCTGACTGAAATCGGTGTGACGTACGTCAGCACAAGACAAAAGAGCCTGAAGCAGGCGTCGGAAGAATTTGGGCCATTCGATCTCATTATCGAAGGCTCGGGCTTCTCTCCGTTGGTATTTGAAGCCATGGAGACGCTCGGGAAGAACGGAGTCCTGACAATGGTCAGCGTGACCGGAGGCGAACGAAAGATTGAGATACCAGCCGACAAGATCAACCAGGGGTTTGTCCTCGGCAACAAAGTCGCTGTCGGCTGCATCAACGCTGGCCGAGTCGACTTCGAGCGTGGAGTGCCAGATCTGGCGCAAGCCGAGTTGGCTTATCCCGGCTGGCTTTCGAAACTCCTCACGCATCCCGTCAAAGGATTGGAAAACTATGAGGAGCTGATCAGGACCCTTACCGAAACCAAAGCCGCCATCAAAGTGTTTTGCGAAGTGGCACCACTTTCCTGACGCGACCTATGGAGTGATAGAAATGCCAAGTGAACGCCCTCTCAACATTCCCGTCCTGTTGGGCACTACCCGCAAGGGACGCATGAGCGCCCACGCTGCCCGGTTTCTTCTGGAGCAGGTCGGCAAGCGCGAACGTGTTGTTACGGAATTGATCGACATCACCAAGGTTTCGCTTCCCATTGATGATGCGGGGGAGGCCATCAAGGACAAAGACCTGTCCGAAAAAATGAACTCGGCGGACGGGCTTGTGATTGTTGCACCCGAGTATAACCACAGTTTTCCAGGTCTGCTGAAGCATGTGCTGGACAGCAACCTCAAAGAATACATCCATAAAGCGGTCGGAATTGCCGGCGTCTCCGCCGGCCCCTTTGGCGGCACGCGCGTGATCCAGAACTGCCTCGCCCCGATGCGCGAGTTGGGGTTCGTCACCATTTTCTTCGACGTCAACTTCAGCAACGTCTTCACACTTTTTGACGAATCCGGCAATCTGCTCGACCCCTCTTTTGCGAGACGAACGGACAAATTTTTGAACGAACTGATCTGGATGGCCTCTACATTGCGATACGGCCGAGAAAACATCCCTCTGAAATAAGCCAGGAGTGCAAATGGCGGAAACCAAAACCAAAATGACTTGTCCCTACTGCGGCGCCGAAATGAATCAGCACGGCGAGAAGCTGATGGAACCCAGGACGGCGGAGGAGGCGCGGAGAATCGATCCGAAACTGGGCGCACTTGTCGAAGAGTTTCACACGTGCCCGAAGTGCGGCAAGGGCGCGGCGAGGCCCGGAAGGTAACAGCGATTTCATTCCGGCGTCTTGTGTTTTCTTTGCGCCGCCCGTGGTGACCGGATAGTGATCTATCCGTTGCAATACCGGCATCGTTTATGGGGGCCTACATTATCTCTGGCCTTCATTTCTTTGTCATCGCCCTCTTTTTCGCCGCCCACCGACGCTTCATTAGGTCCGATAACTTCTTCCTCCCGGCGGCTGTCAGTCTGCTCGCCGGCTGCGCTGACCGCGCTGCCGATTGCGGCTGAGGATTGGCGTCTGGTTGTGGTCTGGTTTGTGGCTGCGGCTTCTCTGGCCACCACTACCCAGGCGCTAAGTGGAAGTATCCCCTGGCAACTCGATGGGCGTGCGATGTTTCCATCAGGCGTGTCTATTTAATGCTTGTGCTTGTGGCTTCAATGATCGTCAAAACGTTGGTTTTCTCGTTCAGGTTTGCTATTCCGCACGCGGTGTTCTTGCCGCTTGCATTGAATTTGCATCCGAACAACTCCTCAGTCTGCGCCTTGCACTCACCTTGATCGAGACTCGCGACCCACCAACCGGATCCAGCCGGTTTTTTGCCGCGATTGCCCTTTCCATAGGTCGCGATCAAGAAATCGCCATTCCCGGAAGAACCGTCCGTGCACTGGAACGATTTGTCGGCGTACGTGTAGAGCACTTTGTCGGTATCATCCCACAGCAACTGTGCTTCAACTGGATTACCTGTTCCATCCAAGTCGATTTCCTCGACCCAGAAGCTGTTATCCTTCGAGGTCTTCGCCATGGCCTTTCCTTTACCAATCGTTGCCTGCTTGGATTGTTGCTTCGCGCTTTGGCTGGGCATGGGGTTCGTCGCCTTGGCGGTGACCACGGCGGTAACTTGGTAGGTGACTACTGGACCCTGAGCAGATGACGCAGACTTAGACTGCGCGAGAACACTCAAGCCAAACACAAGTAGAGATCCCATTACGATCAGTCCCGCGACGGTTAGTACTTTCCTCATATGTCATCCTCCAATGGCTAGTCTTTCCATAATCCGCGTGCATGCAGGATTCCTCAACCGAAGGCCGCAAGCTAAAGCCGCCGGTCGAGGAATTGTTTTTTCAGCGCTTCCGTTGCGCTTTGGCCAAATAATCCAAGCGGCGAAACCAGACAACAAAGGACCAGGCTAAGGACGAATTGGATGTCGTGTTACGTTTCTTATCGATATGTCGAACGGAAAGAGGCAAGCAGTTTGTGATCCTAACGAGGTCGACACTCTCTCTTTGACGGCCAAGGTCCAACGTCGCGACTCCTCATCACGTCGTGAGAGAAAACTCATTCCGTCCTGGCGGTGGCAGGAAACACACGACGGTCCGCAACAACCCCAGCGTTTCATAGACGTTTCCGTACGGAGAATTGCATGGCAGTTTCCTGCCTCCATCTGTATATCCTCAGTTCACACTCGCTTGCTCGTTACTGGCAATGGCCTCGTTACACACAAAACCACAGGCGCTCTACCCTCCGCATTCCTCAGCACCTGCAGAATTTAGATTTCATATCCGTAAGAATACGGCCCTCCTCTCGCTGAAGCTGGCACCTTGGATGCTTTGTTACGAACCGTAGTTTAGGTCAACATCAACTCTTCAACAAAAAAAGGAAACGCAACATGATCCATATTCCCCGTCGCTTTTCGCATCCGCGTATCGTGGTTTTGCTGGTTCTGGTTTTGGTTGGTAGTCTGACAGCGTTCTTCCATAAGAGGACTGCCGTTCTCCTTGCCAGAGGTGTAAGGGCCCAGGCTGCGGAAAAGAAACCTAACATCCTCTTCATTATGGGCGACGATATCGGCTGGATGCAGCCGAGCATCTATCACCGCGGCCTGATGGTTGGCGAGACTCCCAATATCGACCGGATCGGGCATGAGGGTGCGACCTTCATGGACTATGTCGCCATGCAGAGCTGCACGTCCGGACGCAATGCATTCTTCACCGGCATGTATCCGCTGCGCACGGGCATGATCCCCCCGCAACTGCCGGGCAGCCCGACCTACCTGAAAGCGGGAACTCCGGCGCTGGCCAGGTTTCTGCTGGACCTCGGTTACAATACGGGTGAGTTCGGTAAAAACCACCTGGGCGACCACACCGAGTCTCTGCCAACAGCGCACGGCTTCCAGGAGTATTGGGGCTACCTCTACCACCTGGATGCGATGCAGGGTGTCAGTTTCCCCGACATCAACAAAAACCCGACCACGCAGACCGTCGCTCCGCCGTGTAAGAACACGCTCATCCCGGGTATCCCTGAAGTTCCAGGCGCCGTGGATCCCAGAACGACGACCTGCCTGACGCCCCCGCGCCCGGTGATCTGGTGCAAGTCTGCAGACGGTGCAGAGAAGAGCCAGATGTGCAAGGACGAGGGCCCTCTCACCCTGGAACGATCGAAAACCGTAGACGAGGAAATTTCTGCCAGGGTCATCGACTTCCTCGACCGCAACGACCCGAAGAAGACCAACAAGCCGTTCTTCGTCTGGTACAACCCGGCTCGCATGCATGTCGCTACCGTGCTTTCGGACAAGTACATGGCCATGGTGGGTGAGCACGGGGGCAAAGATTGGGGCGTCAACGAAGCCGGCATGAAGCAACTGGACGACAACATCGGCTATGTCCTCAAGAAACTGGAAGACATAGGCGAACTCGACAACACGATCGTAGTCTTCACCACCGATAACGGCGCCGAAGCGATTTCCTTTCCGGACGGCGGCGTTACGCCATTCAAGGGACAGAAAGGCGAAGCATGGGAAGGCGGCTACCGCGCTCCATTGGTTGTGCGCTGGCCGGGTCACATCAAGCCGGGCACGGTGAAGAACCAGTTGTTCGCCGCCCTCGATTGGCTGCCCACGCTGGTGGACATTGCCGGCGGGCCCAAAGGAGACGCGCTAAAGCAGACGATCGAAGCCGGCAAATACCCCGGCATCGTCAGGACCACGCTCGACGGCTTCGACCAGCGAGCCTACCTCGAAGGCACGTCGGAGAAGTCGGCGCGCGATGTCTTTTTCTACTACTCGGGCGCGACGCCGTCCGCGGTGCGCTACAAGAACTGGAAGATGTATTACAACATGTCACAACCCGGGCCAGAGGGCTGGATATTGCCCCTCGTCCCGTTCCACTTCACCCTGGTCCAGAACATCAAGCGCGATCCCTTCGAGCAAGCGGTCGGCTTGAGCCAGAAGACGGCCATGAGCCTCGGAGGCGCGCTTGGTGGCCCGGTGACCGCATTTCAGTACGACTGGAACATGCTGCCCATCGGCCAGCAACTGTGGATGAAGGAACTCGAGTCGTTCAAGACCTACCCGCCGATGCAGACCCCGGCGACCTACAACCTGGATCGAATCCTGGAGGAGGTCAAGAAGGGCGCCGAGCATCCGGACAGTTAGTCCGAGCGTAAAAAAACGGGCGCCCCCGTCCTGAGAGCGCCCGTTCAATAATTCATTCACGGGCGTCCAGCCGTCACCAGGGTTGTAGTCCGTCATGGCCGCCGCAGCTTCAACCGTCGAAACCCTCCGTCAGGTTTCCATTCACGGTGTAATCCTTCGCGCCACCTTTGGCCGTGTCTCCCTGTTTCGTGAGTATCCGGAAGTACCCCGTTAAACGTGGTGATGCTGATATTCCCCTCCTGCGAGGAGGGGAATATCAACGAACGCGCGATCTCATCATGGAGGAGATTTGGCAATGCACCTTGTTGAAACGTTGGGACAAAAAACGCGCTCACTACGAACTAGTCCGGATACACGACCGGCTTCTGCATCCATAACATCTGTTGTGTATGGTACGACCCGCCGTCGTCGGAATCCTCGTGATCGCGGTACTGGCTGTTGTTGTGCGGCGCCGCCCCGCAGAAGTGCAACACCAGGAAATCAAATCATCCATCGCGAGTTCCCCCAAGTACATCGGCGCTGAGCGTTGCGCAGGCTGTCACGCTGAGGTGACGAGGGCATGGCGGCAGTCCCATCATGCGCAGGCGATGCAAGAGGCGAATGCCTCAACAGTGCTCGGAAATTTTCGCGACGGACGTTTCGCAAAAGACGGATTGACCTCCAGCTTTTATCAAAAGGACGGCAAACAGTACGTTCGCACCGACGGACCGGACGGCAAGCTCGATGACTATCCCATCGCGTACACATTCGGCGTCTTCCCGCTGCAGCAGTACCTCGTGCCATTTCCAAATGGCCGCCTTCAGAGTCTTGTCCTCGCCTGGGATTCGCGAAGCAATCATCAAGGCGGCCAGCAATGGCTTCATCTTTATCCAAACCAGAAGATGCCTCACACGGATCCGCTCCACTGGACAGGGAGAAACCAAACCTGGAACTCCATGTGTGCAGAGTGTCACTCAACCAACTTGCGCAAGAATTACGATCTGGCGAAGGATAGCTACGCCACCACGTGGTCCGAGATCAACGTTTCATGCGAATCCTGTCACGGACCTGGCTCGAACCACGTGGCATGGGCGCAATCACGGAATAAGAACTCCGATGGCCTGGTGGTTCACCTCCAATCCGGCAGCGGCGTGTGGCAGCTCGAGGAATCATCCAATAGCACGATGCACTGGAAAGGTCAGGCCCGCACGCGAACCGAAATCGAAACCTGCGCACCGTGTCACTCCCGGCGTCATCCGATCAAAAACGATCACCAGGCGGGCGAGCCATTTCTGGATGCGTATGTGCCGAGTCTCCTCGATGAGGGCGTTTACTTCGCCGACGGACAGATTCAGGAAGAGGATTACGAGTACGGTTCATTCGTGCAAAGCAAGATGTATCACGAGGGAGTCACCTGTTCCGACTGCCACAATCCGCACAGTCTCACGCTTTCTTCCAAAGACCTGAACTCCGTTTGCGGCCAGTGCCATTTGCTGGCGAAGTTCGGTGCTGCCGAGCATCACCATCACAAGACGAGTTCAGCAGGAGCTCTTTGTGTCAACTGCCACATGCCGTCCCGAACATACATGGTGAAGGACGTCCGGCGGGACCATAGTTTCCGTGTGCCGCGGCCGGATTTCTCGATTGCTTATGGGACACCCAACGCCTGTAACCAGTGCCACAACGACAAGTCTGCAAAGTGGGCAGAAGACGCAGCAGCGACATGGTATGGCGCCAGCTGC
>WNEW01001973.1_pt1 | contig 10070 bp, 7 predicted proteins | sample 5399891 | NCBI WGS metagenome assembly WNEW01 (sample SAMN13153336, study PRJNA577476) | soil metagenome | isolation source: 40 cm grassland meadow soil pre-rain plot 5 | place: USA:California | collected 2015-09-08 | reverse complement strand
GTTTCCACCATCTCAACAGGAACCAAGTGGGCTACGCCGAGGTAGTCTCCGCGCTTGACACCCTCCTGGAGGCGCTGAGCCTCTTTTCTAAACCCATGCGCGCCGAAGTACTCCTCATACTGGGCCATGCCGGCGTAGAACGCGATGGTCGCGCGCGAGTCGTTTATCGCCTCTGCGCGGTCGTTGTTGATCATTACCAGCGGCCAGAGGTTCACCTCAATATCGCTGCGCCGCTTGCCGGCGCGAGCTAGGCCGTGCTTGATGGCCTCCGGCCCCTCATTCGTTGCCCAGCGGATCGACCAGATGGCGTGGCCCATCACGCCGTCCGCGATTTCGGCCGACAGGCTCACGAGAGGTCCGCGCAGCGCAGCGATCCAGATCGGGAGTTCGGTCCTTAGAGGAGGAGGGGGCGGCTGTAGCTCGCTGAAGTCATGGCGGTGGTATAGGCCCTCGAAGCTCGCCAACTCGCCGGTATGCGCCTTGGCGATTATCAACCTGATGATCTCCACGACCTCCCGCATGTGCTCAAGCGGCCTGCCATACGGCATTCCGAAGAATCCCTCGCTCCAGGAGCGGATACTGCAGCCGAGGCCAAGGATGAAGCGCCCACCGCTGATCCGGTCGAGGTCGATCGCTGCCATTGCCGTCTCGAAGGGGCTGCGCGCAAACGCCAGGGCAATCCCGGAGGCAAGCTTCACGCGTGTCGTGACCGCGGCGGCGGCCGCCAGCGGCACAAACGGAGGCCCGTAGACCTGAGGAGCGAATAGCCCTTCCAACCCCGCCTGCTCGTACATCTTCGCCTGGCCGGCCAACACCCCAGGGGGGACCGCGGGAGTAATCACGCCCCAGATCGGCCTTGCTGAATTTCGCACTCGTAATCCCCTAGACGGTCGCCGACCCGCGCATCCCTCTTAGCCCACGGAGCGCCTCAATCATCCCCAGGTGGCGGTTAACGTGCGCGAGGTGGCCGAGGACCGCCGCGCCGACGCTTGTCGGGCGGCCGTAGAGATCGATGCAAGATTCGCGCAACTGGTCCTCGTCTGCGGCGTCCACCGCCCGGTTCGCCGCCTCGAACGTCCGGCGGGCATAGTCCAAGAGCTCATCCTTCGGGGGCAGCGGCAAAGCGGCCGAGACATCATCATCCATTCCCATTCCGGTCGCTTCGCCGCCGAGGTCGAAACTGCTCACGCCCCATTTCTCGCCCAGCTTGTCGCTATCCCAAATTTGGAAGCCGCTGCCCAGCCTCTGCCCGAGCTCCTCCGTCATCGCCGGCATGCGGGACTGGAGCAGATCCGCCCAGCGGGCCACATGCCATACGTGGAAGGCGATTGACGGCGCGCTCGCCGAGGGTCGCTCATTTAGCCCCGAGTCGCTCAGTTCATCCGCAATGCGAATGACCGCCTCGTGGGAGCGGCGGACGCCATAAGCGGTGATCGTGTGTAGGGATAACGTCATTGCCGGGAAGCCTGCCGGATGTCGGTGGCGTTACTATGGCACCCCGCGTGCCGCCGGTCAACGATATCGACAGCTCTCCAACAGCGATGCTAACCTTGCCGCGATATGGCAGACTTGGTGCTCGCTCTAGACCAGGGGACCTCTTCCAGCCGCGCGATTCTCTTCGACCACGCCGGGAACGCTGTCGGAAGCGCGCAAAAGCCGTTCGAACAGATTTATCCGCGGCCCGGCTGGGTCGAGCACGATCCGGAAGAGATTTGGCAGACCCAATTGGCGACGGCTAAGGACGCGCTGCGACAGGCAAAGGCAACGGCCGACGACGTAGCGGCGATAGGAATCACGAACCAGCGCGAGACGACGGTTATCTGGGACCGCGGCGGCCGCCCAATCGCCAACGCCATCGTCTGGCAGGACAGGCGCACAGCACCGCTTTGCGAGGAACTACGGAAAAAGGGCTTGGAGCCTCTATTCCGGGAGCGCACCGGCCTTCTACTCGATCCCTATTTCTCCGGCACTAAGGTGAAATGGCTGCTCGATAACGTCGACGGCGCCCGCGCTCGCGCCGACTCCGGCGATTTGATGTTTGGGACAATCGATTCCTGGCTTGTGTATCGCCTGACAGGCCTGCATGTGACCGACTATACGAACGCTTCGCGCACGCTGCTATACAACATCTTCGACCTCCGTTGGGATGAGGAATTGCTAGGAGCGCTTGGAGTGCCTCCAGGCATTTTGCCGGCCGTGCGGGCATCCTCCGGCGTTTTAGCGGAGACGAGTTTGTTTGGCAAATCGCTGCCCGTCGCCGGAATCGGCGGAGATCAGCAAGCAGCTCTCTTCGGCCAGGCGGCATTCGAGCCGGGCATGGCGAAGAACACGTACGGCACCGGTGCTTTCTGCCTCATGAACATCGGCGAGACGAAGGTCACGTCCAAGAACCTCCTGACTACGATTGCCTGGGGGCTGTCGGCCGGCGCCCGCGACGACGTGACTTACGCCCTGGAAGGCTCGATCTTTATCGCCGGGGCGGCCGTCCAATGGCTGCGAGACGAGCTGGGGATTATTTCGACGGCGGCGGAATCGCAGGAACTTGCGATGAGCGTGCCTGACTCGAACGGCGTCTACATCGTACCGGCCTTCGTTGGCCTCGGCGCGCCGCACTGGGACCCGACCGCGCGCGGCGCCATCTTCGGGCTTACGCGCGGCGCGAACCGGGCGCATCTCGCCCGCGCAACGCTCGAAGCTATCGCGTTTCAAACATGTGACGTGATCGAGGCTATCGAAGCCGATTCCGGCGTCACGCTTTCCGAGTTACGCGTCGACGGTGGGGCTGCCGCCAATGATTTACTGCTCCAGATTCAGGCCGACCTGCTCGGACGCGAGGTCGTGAGGCCGGCCGTGCTCGAGACGACGGCGCTGGGGGCAGCCTATCTAGCCGGCTTGGCGACTGGGTTCTGGAAGAACGCCGCAGAGGTTACCCGCAACTGGCGCGAGGACCGCCACTTCAGTCCGCAAATGCCTGCCGGCCGGCGCGATGAGATGTACGCCGGCTGGAAGACCGCCGTTGAGCGCGTAAAGGGATGGTCGTCGGCTAGCGCCTAAGTCGTAGCACCCTAGTGTCTCGGTGTCCGCGTCGCGGACTCGACCGGACTAGGGCGAGCCGTCGATGTATCACTTGCTGCCGGCGTCGGCGTGGGCTGAGGCGTCGGTTCGAGAGTTGGCGGCGGCGTTGGCTCTGGAGTCGGCGGCTGCCACAGGCCGTACTTCCCGACCATCCAGTCCCAAACGTCCCTTGAGATCCGGGCACCAAATGAGTAGCCGGCGCGCTCCGTATTCGCCAGCTGCGACAGATATGTGATTGCGTAGGCCTTTTTGGTTCCGTCCGCACCCTGGAATGTGACAATCCCAGTGTCGTTGTTCACCCAGCCGTCCCAGTCCGCGTAGTAGCCGATCTTATGGCCGACGGTGGCTTCCGGCGGGAGACGACCGGGAAGGATGTAGTTTACGTACGAGTAGCTGTCGCGCAGAACACCGAGCGTATACACGGTCCATTGGTAGTCGAAGAGTTGCTCGTTCCAGAGCCTAGTCAGGATATCATTAGTCTCAAGGGCGGTCAGGATGTTAGGCGATGGGTACTCGCCCCCATAAAAAGGGATGTGGTCGAAGTAGGAGGCCGTCATTCCCCAGGAACTCATCAGCGACCGGGCGTAATAAGTACCCTCCCAGTAAGAGCCGAAAATGGATTGCGTGAAATTCTTGACCTCCGGCGGATAGCTGCCACCGATCCCTTTCTTGATGCTGTAATCGAGGCCGTCTGGGCTCGCATTCCCGGCTTGAAACTGACTTACCGCTCCCAGCAAAGCAAAAAGGTTGATCACGCAGCCCGTGCGGTGGAGGACGTTACCGCCGACGGATATAGTTTCCCCGTTTTGGAGGTCAGTCACGGCTATCGCCACGTCGATGCCACCCACGTCGCCATCATAGGCAACGATCGCGCTCTCGAGTTGGTCGCGTAGCGCCAAGAAGTCAGGCGAGGCATTTACGTTTTCGGGAATGTTTCCGGATGTCTGAGGGAGGGGCGCCGAGGTCTGATCGCCGCCGGTGCCCTCTTGTGGGGAAGGGGCCGGTGTTTCCGATGGGGCGGGAGAGGCCGACGATCTACTCCAGTCGACCACCCCTTCAACTGTGATACCTGGGTAGGATTGCTCGCCCGCGCGTCTTACGGCCGCTGAAGACCGGGCGGTGGCTTCTGAGCCAGCATCCTTCGCGCTTCCATCTAGCGATGCCAGTACTATGACGACGCCAAGCGCTAGCGGCGCCGAGGCCAACCCCACGCCCGAGGCAATCCTTACCATTTTCGGGTCTAGACGAAACACGGTTCCGCTTCTGTCCCCCTATTCAACTGCTGTGATACTGATAACGCCGTATAGTGTTGCAAGGATACCAAAGCCTATGTGCATCCGCCCCTGGCGGCTTCGCTAGAATGACGCCCCAGCGTATCCCGGCGTTGCAACCGCTTTTGTGATCACGAAGGGCACTGCTAGACTTAGCGCGTGAAGCGAAGCACCTTGGTCCGAGATCTCAAGGGTGCAATCGGCCGCCATTGGGTGTTGCATACGCCCGAGGATCTGCTCGTCTACGAATACGACGCGACGATCGACCGCGGCCTCCCCGAGGTCGTCGTATTGCCAGAAGACGCAGGGGGCGTTGCCCGGGCCGTCCGCATCGCTCGCCAACACGATGTTCCAGTGACAGCACGAGGCGCCGGGACCGGCCTTTCCGGCGGCGCAATTCCCTGCGAGGGCGGTGTGGTCATTGTCACGACGCGCATGAACCGCATTCTTGAACTCGATCCTGAGAACCAAATCGCGGTCGTGGAGCCGGGCGTGATCAACCTTGATATTTCGCGTGCTGCTTCGCCTTACGGCCTGTACTACGCGCCGGACCCATCGAGCCAGAAGGCCTGCAGCATCGGCGGCAACGTGGCGGAGAACGCTGGCGGGCCTCACTGCCTGCGCTATGGCAGCACGACTAACCACGTTCTCGGTCTTGAGATCGTAACCGCCGAAGGGGAGGTTGTACTGCTGGGCGGCAAGACGGCCAATACCCCCGGCTACGACCTCACGGGAGTCGTAGTGGGGTCGGAGGGCACTCTCGCCATCGTCACGAAGGTAATCGTGCGATTGCTGCATAAGCCCGAAGCGACCGTTACTTTGCTGGCGATCTTCGATGCGGTTACCCAGGCGTCCCGCGCTGTATCGGCAATTATCGGCAGGGGAATGATCCCGGCGGCGCTGGAGATGATGGACAAGAACACAATGGAGGCAGTTGAGCCGTTCGTGCACGCTGGCTACCCTCCCGACGCCGGCGCCGTACTGCTGATTGAAGTGGAGGGGCTGAGGGAGGCCGCCCAGGAGCAGGCGGACGCTGTGGTTTCGATCTGCCGCGAGTTGAATGCCCGAGAGATCCGAATCGGCCTCTCCCAAGAAGACCGGGATAAGCTCTGGGCCGGCCGCAAAGGCGCGCTTGGGGCGCTGGGACGGCTGGCGCCCTCCTATTACATTCTGGATGGCGTCATACCGCGCACACTACTCCCGACCGTGCTGGACGGCGTCTACGAGGCCTGTGAGCGTTTTGGCTTCCGCGTGGCGAATGTCTTTCACGCCGGCGACGGCAACCTCCACCCCAACGTCATGTTCGACGAGCGCGTCCCAGGCGCTACGCAACGCGTCCTCGAGCTTGGCGAGGAGATCATGCGCCTATGCGTGGACGCCGGCGGCTCCATCACCGGCGAACACGGCGTAGGGTACGAGAAGCGCAATTATATGTCGTGGATATTCTCCGAGGACGATCTGGAAGTGATGTCGCGGCTCAAGGCCGCCTTCGGCGCTTCCGATGCCTTCAACCCCGGAAAGATCTTCCCAACATCCAAAGGCTGCGGCGAGGTCTCGTCGCGAATGCGCGCAGCGATCGCGAAAGTCGGCGCGGGCGCCTACGTCTAGGGACATTCATTGTGATCGCTCACGCGACTGTCCTCGACGACCTCCGCGCCATCGTCGGCGACAAGCATGCCTACCTACCGGACGACTCGCCGACGTTCGCGGTCGATGTAATGAATCCAAAGGCGATCGTCGAGCCCCGCACCTACGAACAAGTCGGGGCCGTCATGCGCTATGCAAGCCAAGCAGGCCTGGCTACCATTGCCAGCGGCGGCCGGACGAAGCCGGATATCGGCAACTTGCCCGCCCGGTATGATCTGGCGTTGAGCCTCTCGCGCCTGGATCAAATCATCGAATACGAGCCGGCCGATCTTACGGTCACGTGCCAGGCCGGAATCAGCGTCCCTGAACTACAGCGCCGCCTTCGTGTGCATGGCCAAAAAGTGCCGCTTGATGAAAGGCCCGGCAAGCAGCCTTCTGCCGGCGGAATGCTTGCGACCAACTCAAACGGGCCGTCGCGTCATGCCTTCGGCGAGCTGCGCGACTTTACAATCGGAATGCGCGTGGTCACAGCGGACGGCAGAACCACCCGCGCCGGCGGCAAGGTGGTGAAGAATGTCGCCGGTTACGACCTGTGCAAGCTCTACATAGGGTCGCTCGGGACGCTCGGCGTCATTGTCGAGGCTACCTTCAAAGTGATGCCGGTCGCCCGAATTGAGCGAACTCTCGCGTTCCGGCTCCGAACCCCGGGAAATGCGTGCAGTCTCGCCGCTGACTTACTCCGCCGCGGACTAGCACTGAGCTATTTGCAACTGAGAGGCTGGAACAACGGGGCGAATGACAGCTGGCTGCTTGAGATCGGCCTCGCTGGCAGCGAAGGGCCGGTCGCGCGCTCCGAGAACGAATTGGCCGCCATGGCAGCCGACTTCAAAGCGGATGTTGCCGATGTAGACGCTCCAGCGAGTGCCGGCGAGGCGGACAGCCGCAAGAGTAACGAAGCTCGTGGGCTGCTTTGCCGGTTCAGCGTCCTTCCGTCCAGGCTCTCTGCGTTCATCGGCGGCCTCCAAGCTCTGGAACCGCCGGACATGGTTGCCGAACCGGCCACGGGTGTGCTGCGCGCCTCTTGGCCAAACAGTGCTGCGGCGCTGACTTTGCTGGAACGCTCTCGCGAGATCGCCAAGAGCCACTCAGCTGCGTGCTTCGTCGAACGCTGTCCGCCGGAACTCAAGCGACGCATCGACGTCTTCGGCGACCCACCGCCCGCTTTTGAGCTGATGCGGCGCGTGAAGCAGCAGTTCGATCCGAATGGCATTCTCAGCCCCGGCCGGTTCGTGGGGAGGCTCTGATTGGGTAAACAACCTGCGTTTACCGGGCCGTTCGCTCCGTCCGAGGCTGACCTCGCTCAGTGCGTGCGCTGCGGCCTTTGCCTCCAGCACTGCCCCACCTATCTCCAGACGGGGCTCGAAGCGGAATCCCCGCGCGGGCGGTTGTACCTTATCAAAGCGATGTCCGAGGGTCTCATCGAGCCGACGGTAAACGTGACCGGCCACATGGACATGTGCCTTCAGTGCCGCAACTGCGAGGCAGTTTGCCCCTCCGGAGTGCCGTACGGCCGCATCATGGAGCGCGGAAGAGCGGAGGTCTTGGCCAGCGGCCGCGCGCCATTCTCATGGCGCCTGCGCGCGCTCTTCCTGCGTGAGGTGATTGCGCGACCGGGGCGCCTTGCGATACTTGCCTCGGCCTTGCGGTTCTATCGCGCATCTGGGCTGCGGGCGCTCGCCGAACGGACGCCAGTGCTGCGCGACCGCGTCGCGCTGGCGCCTACCATCACCGGGAAGGCGTTCAAGCGCCGCGGTGTGCTCGGCCAGCCCCAAGGCGCCATGAAGTATCGAGTCGGGCTGCTCACCGGGTGCATCATGCCCCTGGCCTACGGACGCGTGCATGCAGCCACCGTAAGAGTGCTTGCCCGCAACGGCTGTGAAGTTGTCGCTCCGGCGACGCAGGTGTGCTGTGGGGCACTGCACGGCCACAACGGTGACCTTCCCACCGCGATGGAACTCGCCCGCCGTAACATCGACGCCTTTCTGGCGGAGGAGTTCGACGCCGTGATTGTGAATTCGGCGGGCTGCGGTTCAGCGATGAAGGAGTACGGCGACTTACTTGTCGAGGACAGCGCCTACGCCGAACGCGCTCAGCGCATGGCCTCTCGAGTAAAGGATGTAACCGAGTTCCTCGCGTCGCTTCCTTTACAGCCCCCCGAGGCGCCGTTGGACGTGAGCGTCACCTATCAGGACTCCTGCCATCTCGCGCATGCGCAACGAATTGCGGATGCGCCGCGCGACATCATACGCGCGATTCCCGGCGTTCGCTTCGTTGAGTTACCCCACGCCGACCGCTGCTGCGGCAGCGCTGGCGTCTACGGTCTGACTCAGCGGGAAATGTCGATACGCGTGCTCGACGAGAAGATGCGCGACATCAGGGAGACTGGCGCGGAAGTCATCGCCACCGCAAACCCGGGCTGCATGACGCAACTCGAGGGGGGCCTGCGCCGTCACCGCATGAACGGCCGCGTTGTTCACATCGTTGAACTGCTCGACGAGTCATACCGGCGTCGCGGTATTCGCGTTTAGCAGACCGCTCCTTTACTCCGAATTCACTGGGTGTTAACCGCTTAGCCGGTCGCGTTAACCGTATTTGCGAGCAGCCGGTGCGATACTCAGCCATGAAGGACGTTGACCCCAGGACTTCCGTGCCATGAGCCGCGCAAGAAACAGCACACCGAATTGTCAATATAGAAACGTGTAACAGGGTGGCCGGAGGGGCGTCTATTGTTCATCCCAAGAAGCGCAGGTTCGAAAGAACCATCAATAGCCCGTGTCTTAGACGCGGTGGATGACAAGGACCGGAGTATGACAACGATGCGCGTGGCGATGGCAGAGGCCATCACACAACAGCGAGCAGTCAAGGCCGATGAGCAGACCCAGGCCCCAGCGGAGCGGGCGCAAACGGATGCCGAGGCGCAGCCCGTCGAATTCACTGACCTTTACCACCAGTACTTCCCCAAAGTCTTCGCCTACGTATATGGCCGGGTGCAGGACAAGGAAATCTCACTCGATATCGTCTCTGACGTATTCGAGAAGGCCTTCATCAAAATGCGTTCCTTGCGCTCCCGGGACGCGTTCGGGTCCTGGCTGTTTACGATCGCGCGGAACGAAGTTTCATCGCACTGGCGGAAGACAAAGCCCGCCGCTCGCGCCGCCCAGGAAGCCGCCTGGGAAACCGAGATCCATTCGCAGCCTCGAGGCCCGGAAGAGACAGTCCTGCACAAGGAGCGTCTGGCCTCTCTTTCTCAGCTCGTGCGTCAGTTGCCGCGACGAGAACAGGAGATCATCGCCCTGAAGTTCGACGCCGAGCTAACAAACCGTGAGATAGCAAATGTGCTGAGTACTAGCGAGGTCAACGTGCGGGTCACCGTGTTCCGCGCGCTACGCAAGCTGCGGGAGCGCCTCCAGACCAGCGGCGACCGTACATGAACGAAGAGGAGCGGGCCGAATGGCTGGCCCGCGCCATCGACGATCTCCTGAGTAGAGATCGTTCGCGCCCCAAGGAGCCCCCGCCCCCGGAATTCGAGCGACAAGAACTGAACGCCCTGTTGCGCATTGCGCATTCGCGGGCAGAGCAGGGCGATGCGTCGATACAGGCGGGCGTGCAGTACGAAGGCGCAGTCTGGCGACGCGTCCTCGAACGCCTCGACAGGCGTCGCATTTCGCGCGAGGTGCGACCGCTGGACGCCATCGAGCCAGCCAATCCGGAAGAGATCGCGGCAGCCAAGGCCCTCGAGGAAATGGAGATCGGTGAGCTTCGCGAAATCGCCCGCCTCCGCAGGATGATGGCCGAGCGTGCCGCCTCCATCGCTGAGTCGCACCGGGACCATGTCTGGGATCGAGTGCAATCACGAATACACGCGCAGCCGCAGAAGAGATGGCCATTTACATTCTTCGTCGCAAAAAGAGACAAGGCGCCGTCAGCCGCAGGCGCGCATGATGTCAACGCCTCGGCAGGCGATTCGCTTCTTGACGGGGAGAGGGGCGCGGCAGAGCGAAGCACAGGCCGCGCCTACTCAGAACAGCCTCACCCCAATTTGTCCGTCGGCTGGCAGAAGACGGCGGCCGCCGCTGC
>WNEW01001972.1_pt1 | contig 10071 bp, 10 predicted proteins | sample 5399891 | NCBI WGS metagenome assembly WNEW01 (sample SAMN13153336, study PRJNA577476) | soil metagenome | isolation source: 40 cm grassland meadow soil pre-rain plot 5 | place: USA:California | collected 2015-09-08 | reverse complement strand
CTCCCCCGTAGGTTAGGCCTTCAACGCCTTCTGTGCCGTGACTTCCACCCTGATCAAATGGGGCTTGGCCGTCTCCGCCTTCGGCAGCTTGATCGTCAGCACGCCGAGGTCGTAGGTCGCCTTGATCTTGTTGGGATCGATCGAGGCCGACAACCTGAACGTCCGCTCGAAGGGGCCATAGGTCCGCTCATAGCGATGGACCTTCTCGGCCTTCTCCTCCGCCACCTGCTCCTTCGTGCCCTTGATCGTCAGCAGGTTGCTCTCTACCGTGATCTTCACGTCCTCGGGCTTCACCCCAGGCACCTCCGCCACCAGGCGGATGAGATCGGGCTCCTCGAAGATGTCCACCAACGGCAGCCAGGCGGTGGTCACGGCCTCGGGTACGGGCCATTCAGACGCGCGGAAGGGCTCGTTGAAGGTCCGGCCAATCCGGTGCTCCAAGTGATGCAGCAGATCCAACATCGGGTCCCTCTGTATGGTGCCGAACATGTCACTGCTCCTTGCTCGTGGTCGGGCGATTACAGTTAACTAATTAGGTTCGCATACTGCTGTCATACGTGGGAGTAACATAGCTGTAATGTACTATACTTGTCAAGTACACTTGTTGGCCTTAAATTGATTCACGGCAGGCCTTAGAGTACCTGATGGGTTAATCCCAATCACTCGGGCCTAGGAGGCACCCTGTGGACGTACCGTTTGTGATCCTGCACCGGTTAGAGGAATTGGGATTGGAGCAGCAAGCGCTCGCGCGCGCCGCCAACGTGACCGAATCCTACATCTCTCAATTACTGACGCGGAGAAAAGCGCCCCCCGCGCCGAACCGCACGGACATCTATGACCGCATGGACAAGTTCTTGAAGCTTCCGAGCGGGGAACTGGCCAAGCTGGCGGATCTCCAGCGCAAGGAGGAATTGAAGCGGGAATTGGGGGACGAGCCCGCCCCCTTGTTTCACGAAGTCCGCGAGCTGATCCTGCGCAAGTGTAATCCCGAGAGGCAAAAACACGTCCGCGCGATCTTTGAAAAGCAGCCCTTCGGCGAGCTCGAACGCCTCGTCACCCAGACGCTGCTGGACGTGGTCAAGCGCGTGGCGAAAGACGAGCTCGAGAATGACTACTGGCTCCGGATGGTGGCTCAGCTCAGTCGCCGCAGCTATGAGGAGATGCGGGTCGTCGTGCTCGAGTTCCTCGATACGGACATCTTCCACGTGTCCGCTGAGAACTGCGTCTCGTTCTTGGATCCGCTGATTGAATCCTGGGACATCGACCTCGCGACGTTCGGTCTGGAGATTGTCTTAAACCACAGCGTCGTCCCAGGGCAGGCGAAGCGATTCGATTATGTCGAGCGGGAAGCTGAAGAGCCCGTCGCCGAAGAGCCGGGGCTCCAGGAATTCCTTCAGGATCCTTCCCTGAGCGGCACGGCGACCGCGAAGGAAGTCGCGTTTCTCAAGCGGCTGAAGTTCCAGGGCCGGCGGCCGACGCCCCTCTACTATTACCGGGAGTTGCAGAACCTCCGGGACCCGCTCCATTTTCGCACCCCATAGGCAGCCCGCGGAGCCCGTGGAGTCCCTTGCCTCGAAGGATTATTATATCGCCACGTGCTGAACCGGCAGGGAGGTTTGCACCTCAAGCTCGATGCCTAGATCAGGATGGCGACGCCGCCCGGTGGCGCGGAGGTCTAGCGGACCATGACACCGCCTCGCATGCAGGACAAGCGATTTCGGCAGATGCTCGACGCCGCCCCCGATGCCATGGTCATCGTCGACCAGCGGGGCAGCATGGTGGCGGTGAATCGGGAGGCCGAGCGGCTCTTCGGGTGGACCGACGCGGAGCTCCGGGGCGAGCCGTCCAGTCGGTTCATCGCCGAACGCTTCCAGCGGCTCTACGACGCGTTGGACGAGAGCGATGACGAGTCATGTGAGACCGCGCCGAAGCGTGCACCGGTCAGGATCTTCGCCCGACGACGTGACGGCGGCGAGTTCCCAGTGGAAATCCACCGCCGCCCTCTCGGTCCCAGCGAGGACGCCCTATTCTTGGTGACGATGCGCGATCTCACCGAGTGGCGGGACGTTCAGGAGAGCCTGTTCCGGCAGAAGGAGCAGGCCATCGTCGCCCTGGCATCGATCGCGGAAGACGTCATCACGACCGACCTGGCGGGAAGGATCACGTTTCTGAACCCCACGGCGGAGCGGCTCACCGGTTGGCGCACCACCGAAGCGTTGGGGCAGCCAGCGGACACCGTCCTCGCGCTCATCACCGACGCGACGCGGCAGCCCATGGAGAGCATCTCAGCCCGCTGTCTCCGCGAAGGGCGCGCGGTGGACCTGGCCGACGGCGTGCTGCTGCTGCGCCGCGGTGGGACGGAGGTGCCGATCGGGGGCTCGGCGGCCCCGCTCCGCGACCGCCACGGGGCGACGACCGGGGTGGTCCTGGTTCTTCACGACGTGACGGAGCGGCGGCGCGCCGCCCGCAAACTCTCGCACGAAGCCACGCACGATGCCCTGACGGGCCTCGTCGCCCGGAAGGAGTTCGAGGACCGCCTGGCGCGCGTGCTGGCGGAGGCCGCGGCCGGTGTGGTGGAGCACGCGCTGTGCTACCTGGACCTGGACCGATTCAAGCTCGTGAACGATACCTGCGGTCACGAAGCCGGGGATGACCTGCTCCGCAGGATCAGCCAACTGCTGAGCAGTCGCTTGCGCAGCCGGGACACGCTCGCACGCCTCGGCGGCGATGAATTCGGTGTCCTCCTGGAATATTGTTCCTTGACCAAGGCGGCAGAGATCGCCGGGAAGCTCGAGCGAGCGATCGAAGAGTTCCGCTGCGTATGGGGGGAGCGGAGCTTCTCGCTGGGCGTCAGCATCGGCGTCGTCGCGATCACCGCCGCGAGCGGACGCACGGCTGACGTCCTGCGCGCCGCCGACGAAGCCTGCTACGCCGCCAAGGACGCGGGAGGCAACCGCGTCCATGTCGCGCAGCCGGAGGCGGCCCCTGGGCTCCAGCAGCAGGTGGAGAGCCGACGGATCATGCGCCTCACCCGAGCGGTGGACGAGGGCCACTTTCAGCTGTACGCGCAAGCGATCGTACCCCTGGCGCCGGAGCACCCGGCACGTCCGCGGTGCGAGATTTTGCTGCGCCTGCCGGACGAGCATGGGGGTGTGGAGACCGCCGACGCCTTCCTCCCGCAAGCGGAGCGCCATCGCCTCATGCCGGCCATCGACCGCTGGGTCGTGCGCCAGACGGTCGCCGTCCTCGGTCAGTGGCATCGCGACCACCCGGAGTTCGAGTTACCCCTCTGCTCGATCAACCTCAGCGTTTCCTCACTGGACGATGCGGACCTGATCCCCGCCGTGCGAGAGTACTTGACGCAGCACCGGCTTCCGCCGGAGGCGCTGTGCTTCGAGATCGCCGAAGCCGCCGCGCTCGGGAACTTTGCGCAACTGGTGCGCCTCATTTCCGAGATCCGGGTGACGGGGTGCGGCGTGGGGCTGGACAACTTCGGCAACAGCCTGGTCTCGTTCGCCCACCTCAAGGCCCTGTCGGTCGACTACGTCAAGATCGGCGGGCACTACGTCCGGGGCGTGGCCGACGACCCCGTGTACGGCACGCTCGTGAAGGCCGTCAACGAGATCGGTCGAATCATGGGCATCACCACGATCGCTGAAGAGGTAGAGAGCGAAACCATTCTGCAAAAGCTGCGGGGCCTCGGGGTGGGGTATGCCCAGGGGCATGCGGTGGCGCCGCCGGCGCCGCTGGTGGACAAGGACGGACAAGTGGCACTACCCCACGTTCAACCAACGGGTTGATCTGAATCAGCGGCTTCAGAGTCGACGCGCGTCCTCGTGGGATTGCAGGGCGCGGTGCTTACGGACGAGGACGCCGCGAGCTCCTCCATCTCGTAGTCCTTCATCCCGTCGCGATTAGACCACACGATCTCGCCTGCCTTCGGATCGAAGAAGGCGCGATCGTTTGGGTTCGCTTCGTCCTCCGAGCCAGTCGAGGGCGGCGTCTTCGACGAGGGGCTCCGCGGAAGTGGCCTGAGGTTGCCATCAGGATCTTGTCTTCGGTGCTTCGAGTGGGGGCAGCTCCTTGACCCCCTTCAGCACGAGTTGGGTAGCTACCAACAAGTCTGTCAGTAGCCGCTCATCCACGTCGAACATGCCTTCGTATTCCGACAGGTTCCGCCGTTCATGTGCCTTGGCAAGGACACGCCACGTTTCGGGGGGGAGGCCCAACGTGTGCGCCAGAGCCTGAAACACGACGTACCGATTCTCCGACCGGTAGCCGCGATGGCGGAGCGCCGCCAGCGCGAGCGCGTGGGCGGCGTTGTACGCCAAATCGAAGCGGCCCTCGATGGAGAGGACGGGGTTAGCAGCATCCGTAAGGCGCGCGGTACCGGACTTGACCAGGTTGTCGAAGTCGCGCTGCGAACACGCCTCCCGTTTGAGGTGGCCGAGGCGGACGAGATTCTCGAGCTCAGGCGAGGTCATCGTCGGACCCGATCAGGAAGAGGCGAGGCTGCGTCGCGATGCGGGCGGCAAACGAGCCGGCCTGGTCGCGTTTCGCCCGCCATTCGGCGCTCGTCATGACGTTCGGGTTGACGGGCCGGGCGAGCACGCGCTCCGTCGCCTGCAACGCCCGGAACAGATCCGGGTAGCTCACGTTGTCGCTGATCACCATGACGTCGATGTCGCTCTTGGCCGTATCGGCGCCTTTGGCTACTGAGCCGTACACGAAGGCGGCTGCGATACGCTTCGCGAATGGCGCAAGCGCGCGCCGAAGGGGGCCGACGACGCCAACGGTCTTGACGACAAGCCGATGCAGCTCGCTAAAGATCGGGCTGTGCCGATTGGCCTGATAGTGTTTCTGATTCCCGGAGCGGCTGACGGTGACAAGTCCGGCATCTGCCAGCCTGGTCAGGAGGCGGTGCGCTGCGCCGGTCCCGCTGCCCGCGAGGCGGATCAGCTCAGCGCTCTGAAAGCGGCGCTGCGGTTGTCCGTAGAGCAGTCCCAGCACGCGCTGCTGCACCGGGGAAAAGAGGGCGTCGGCCAGGCCGCGCGAGGGTCCTGATTTCGTTCCCATATCGGGTATGATCATACCCATTTTGGGAATGTTCGCAAGACTTCTAGCGTCGGATGCGTGGCAAGGCGGTGGTGCAGTGCTTGATCCTAGCGATCTGGTGCTTTGAAGGAGAAGCTCGCAAAGCTTCCTGATATCGAGCGACTTGGCAGGCGTCCGGTGGACCGCGCCGTGGTACAAGTTGAAGCCATCGACGTACACAAAGGTTTTCATGCAGGCGCCGGGGAAAAAGCAGAGGCCGGCCTTTCGGCACGGCCTCGCGCCCAGCTCCCGAAGGAACTAGGGGGGTGGCGTCGCTCTGAACATAGGCCTGACGGGGGTGGCGGGGAATCCTCCCTAAGGCTGGGGCCATTCACAAAGCGCGGCGCTGAGCATACCGTGGCACGAAGAGGATCGGGATATCTCGGAGTGCACTGACTTCAGCCGCGTTGTTTGTTGTGCAAGCTAGTGCGCAGATATCGGTGCACGCGCTGGTGCGCGGCCCCGAATCTGCGCAAAGGCGCGCATTCGCACCCTGACGGGTGCTCAAGCGCAGAACCTTCCTCCCCACCCCCCTTTGCCCACCCACTCACCGCGCGGCCCGGAGCCTCGGTCGGGCACGCTCGGGGTCATCCGAGCCTATTCCCTTATAGAGGGGCCTACGATCCACCGTCGCGCGACTTCGGAGCGTCGATGCCCGCCACTCGCCGCCGAACCACCACGAAGCTCCTCCGGCTCCACCCCGAGGAACTCGCCCGCATCGCGGCGCGCGCCGAGGCCTGCGGCTTAAGGCCGGCGCGCTTCATCCGCGAGACCGCGCTCGGGGCCACGCCGAGAGCCCGGCGCCACCTGGATACCGACCGGCTGCTGCGCGCGCTGGCGCAGCTCGGCGGGAAGCTCGAACGAGCCATGCGGGACGCCCGGGCGCGTGGGGACACCGAGCACGCCGAACAGGTCGCACTCCTCCTGGACGACCACCGCGCGCTCGCGGCGGAGGTGCTGGCCCTCAGCGCTCCTCACGATCCGGCGGCAATCACCACCGCGCCCCCCGCCAAGGTAGCATCGCGCCGGCGCACACCCCAAGGCACGCTGGAACACGGGCGGGTTGAGCCCCTCGGCGACCAGTTCGCGATCAACTTCGATGCCGTCAAACCCGCGGCGGCCCGGTGACACACGAACCCGCAGGAAAGCCAAGGACCCGGGAAGAACGATGAAGACCCTCGCGCAGACCCGAAGACTCGAGCAGCGCGTGCGTGCGCTCGTCAGGTCCTGGCGTCTGCGAGCGGAGCCCTTCGCCGACCACCATTGCGACGCGGTAGCAACAGCCTATCGCCTCCTGGCGAGCGAGGTGGAAGCGGAGCTCCGTGCGTGGGACAATGAGACCCTGCCGGTCCGGGACGCGGCCGCCGAGAGCGGATACTCTGCCGAGCACTTACGTCGACTAGCGAGGGGTGGTAGAATCCTGAGCGAGCGGGGTCCGGGAGCCAAGAGTCACCTGCGCGTACGACGCGAGTCTCTCCCCGCCAAGACTGAGCGAGCTGCGAGACGCACTCCCGCGGCCGTCTCGGTCTACAATCCCGACGAGGACGCCCGAGACATCGCCAAACGGCTAGGAGGCAGCAATGCCTAAGCTGTGGCGGGAATCCTTGGGCGAGCGCGGGTGCCGGGTGATGCTGTTCGAGAGAACACCGGGCGGCCCGATCTATCGCGAGGTGTGGGTCAATGGCGAGCGGATCGCGGCGCAGCGAAGTATGGGTCACCGCAACCGAGAACAAGCGAAGGCTGAAGCGTTTACGCTCTTGGCGTCGCTGAAAGCTCGACGTGAATCACTAACCAGCGGCCACGTCACCCTCGCGACGCTCTTTGACAAATACGACGGATCACCAGCATTCCGTGCGAAGAAGACGAGGACCCAGGCGGAGGATCGCCGGAAACTCGAACGGGTGATGGGGTTCATCGGCCGCGATCGGGATGTGACGACGATCGCTCCTTCGGACGTGCAGCGATACGTCGAAGCCAGGATGTCAGGCCAGTGCAGCTCGAACGGGAAGCCGGTGCGAGCACGGGCGGCGGCCGCAGACCTTGTGGCCCTGAACATCATGCTCAACTGGGCAACCCGTGAACGCAAGAGTGACGGGTCACCGTTGTTGGCGCACAACCCAATGCGCGGCATCCGACGTCCTGTGGAGAAAAACCCGCGGCGACCGATTGAGACGTACGACCGGTACCTCAAACTGATGCGGATCGCTGGCGAAGTCGATTGGCGCTTGCCGTTGGTGCTTGCCTTGGCCGAATCGACGGGCCAGCGAATCAGCGCAGTTCTCCATCTGGGGCGCGAGGATCTCGCACTTGAGCGGCTGCCGTTTGGATGGGTACAGTTCCGCGCGGAGCATCAGAAGAACGGGTGCGACCACTGGGTGCCCCTGACCAGGAACGCCGCACGGTTGATTCGAAGGCACTTGCGGTGCTTGCGCGGTGAAGCAGCGTCGTTTTTGTTTCCCGCAGACAAGGAACCGACGCAGCCGGTGGATCGCTGGTTCATGAGCAGACGGCTGCGTGCCGCGTATGAGAGGGCGGGGCTCAAGCCGTTGAGCGGTGGTTTGTGGCATCCGTTCCGGAGGAAATTCGCCACGGAGCGGAAGCACTTCCCGCTGCGGGATGTAGCAGTGGCTGGCGGATGGAAGGAGGCGCGGACGTTGCTGGAGTGCTATCAGTTGGCCGACAACGCCACGCTGCAGGGGGTGGTGCTCGACGCCCCGAAGCTGTTTACTGACGGGCTGAGAGCAGTTACTCCAAGTGTTACTCCAAACTCCAGGACCCGTACCACGCACGGGAGGCGGAAGTCTAGATTGGAGAAGGCAGTACCGGTTTTCGGGACGTAGCGCAGCTTGGTAGCGCACCTGAATGGGGTTCAGGGGGTCGCGGGTTCAAATCCCGCCGTCCCGACTGGTCTAACGCGAAGCACCGTTGGCAATTGCGCCGGCGGTGCTTTGTGCTTCAATAAGCGGTGGTGCCGTTTGTGGTGCTGTTTTGCCAACCACCTGACCCGCATCAGGGGGTCGCGGCGGCCGCATCAACCGGATGCGAGCGCGGCATCGCGCATCTTCTTCGGCTCGCTCATCACGGCCAACAACGTGTCTGCATCCGGTTGCTGATAGCACGTGAGCAACGTCTCAGTGTCCTTCCACCCGCCCGCTGCGGCGACGTCCTTGAGCGAGTGATGCTTTCGCTCTGTCGCCCACTTCCGGCGATACGGGTGCCACAGCCCACCTTCGAGCTTCGGCAGCTTGGCCTTCCTCTCCGCGACGTGCAGCCACTTGTCGAAGAGGTGTCGATCCATCGGCTGGTCGAGCTTGCGCTCGCCAGCGAAGATCCATCCCGTAATCGCCCCGAATCGCATGCGGAACTGTTTCAATTCCTCCGCGAGCGAGTCCGGCATCGGGACGACCCACTCCTTTCCCTTCTTGTCGAACTCTGCACGCCACCGGATCGCGCGGCGCGAGAAGTCGATGTCCTCCCACCGCAGCTGCCGGATCGAACCGAGCCGCCTACCTGTGGCCTCGGCGAGCACGAGGGCGAGTTCCATCTTCGCCCATCGCGTCTTCTCCATCTCGGCGATCACGGACTCGGGATCAGCAGCGTGGCGCTCCGCTGCCTCCTCCTGCAACGCCTGCATCGCTGCCCGCGTGCGCTGAAACCGCTCCCAAGAAGCGACAGGCCGCGTGGGGTTCTGCTCCCGCTCACGGCGCACGCCGGCCAAGGGATTGGCGTCCAGGAGTCTTGATCCGTTCGGTTGCCGAACCGTCGTGGCCCATCTCAACATCGTGTGAAGCAACACGAGGTCCATCTCCACCGAACGCGTGCGCACGGGTCTAGTCTTGGTACCATCCGCGAGGACGACGCCACCAGCCTTGCGGCTCGCGGCGTACGCCGATTGATCTCGAGCGGTCAGCGTTCGCACGTCGCAATGCTCGCCAAAGAACGCGAGCAGCAACTTTACTCGTGCCGCGTCGTCGCGCCGGGTACTCGCTTTGTTGTCGAGGTACGTCGCACACTCTGTCTCGTACCGCTTCCACAAAGCTCCCAACGTCAAGCGCTCCGACCGGGTCGTCTCCTCCTGGCGCAACAGCTCAGCCAGGAGCATCCGCCCCAGGCGCTCCGCCTCGTTTCGGTCCCGCGTCCCGAGCGACGCGTGATCCCGGCCCCGTCCAGGTACCCAAGTCGTCCGATAAAACGTCCCGTTCCTTCGCTTTTCAAAGATCCGGACCCGCATCCCTCGTTCACCGAGCGAGCGCGTCCACCTTCCATGCACTTGGTGCCATTCGTTCCGCCGGTTTCGAGTCGCCATGGGCGTCTCTCCTCACCGTCGGCTTCCAATGGCCCGAGCGTCGGCAACGGGATCATAGACGCGCGGGCCCTTGCTGACAACCACATTGTTTTGCCGGGACCGTCGGGTGGGCAGGTCCGCTGCGCGGATTCTTGGCGCATGAGGCCGCCCGGCATTGGGCAGCCGTCCTTCGCGGATGAGTCTAGCCAGGTGGTCCTGGGAGTAGCCCGACCTCGCTGATGCCTCGGCGAGCGTCAATCGCTCCTCGGCGTGCTCCTGTAGAGCGCGCTCAACCAGGGAGGCTGCCCATTCGATTGCTCGCGCGCGCTCCTCGTCGCCGAAGCTATTGCGCAGCTCGGCGGCCTTGGAGCGGATTTCGGCGAGTGTACGCTCCAGCGAGTCCATAGCTCCTTGCCAGCGCGCCACGCGGCGGGCTCTCCGAGCGGGCGACGCTCTCCTTTCATTCTGTACTCAGCGATCTCCGGGGGCGTTCTCAGGTGAGCCCTCGCCGCAGTGCTCACGAACCGGCGAACCTAGGGCAGCACATGGCTCGCGGCTGTACGGGCGCGGTAACGGGGCTCGGGAAGATGGGCGAGTGTTGCGGGATTGTTCGGGGGGTCAGGCAGGAGCGATAAGATGATTAGGCTGGGTCAACCTAAACCGGCGGCAGGCGGTACGACGCGTGGCCCAAG
>WNEW01001971.1_pt1 | contig 10072 bp, 7 predicted proteins | sample 5399891 | NCBI WGS metagenome assembly WNEW01 (sample SAMN13153336, study PRJNA577476) | soil metagenome | isolation source: 40 cm grassland meadow soil pre-rain plot 5 | place: USA:California | collected 2015-09-08 | reverse complement strand
CCACCGGGACGTCGAGATCTACACGGCGGCCGTGGACAGTCACCTCAACGATCACGGGTATATCGTGCCCGGCCTCGGCGACGCGGGCGATAGACTCTTTGGGACGAAATAAACTGGAGGATGAACTACGTCTTCTTGGTCTACTAGGTCTTCTTAGTCTACTTGGTCCACATGCCTCCACCCGATAGGGTAGGTAGACCAAGTAGACCAGGTAGACTAAGTAGACTGGGTAGACGCAGTTGGGAGGTCATCTGGTGACCCGTCCAAGCTGGGATCTCTATTTCATGCGGATGGCGCTCCTTGCCGCGTCGCGGTCAACGTGCGTTCGCCGGCACGTGGGCGCGGTGGTGGTCAAAGACCGCATGGTCCTCTCCACCGGGTACAACGACACTCCGCGAGGCCTGCCGAACTGCGGCGACGGCGGGTGCGACCGGTGCGCGTCCGGCACGCCGTCCGGGACGGCGCTGGATACCTGCCTGTGTTTGCATGCCGAGCAAAATTCCATTATCCAGGCCGCCTACCACGGTGTGGCGATTGCCGGTTCCACGATCTACACGACGCATCAGCCCTGTCTCACCTGCGCCAAGATGATCGTGAACGTCGGCATCCGGCGAATCGTCTTTGCCGGTGACTACCCCGACCTGCTCGCCAGGCAGATGCTCGAGCAGGCGAAGGTGGAGCTGGACCAGGTCTCTGTGGAACCGATCCCCATCCCCGGCTGATCTTCGCCTGGTGAGTGTATCGTCACCCCGACACGCCTCTGGTTGATGCTCGCCGTGCTTATCACGGCGAGCGGCGCCACCGCCGCCAGCCCCCCAGCTGGGCTTCCGGTGATCGGTGATGGCGTCGCCAGCGGCGACGTGACCGACACGCGGGCGATGATCTGGACCCGCACGAGCGGACCCGCGTCCGTCGGCGTCGAGTACCATACCTCCCCCACGCTGGGCGGCATCACCACCCCCGCAGTCCCCGCGGAGCGGGAGCACGGCTTTACCGTCAAGATCGACCTCAGCGACCTGCAGCCCGGGACGCGCTATTATTACCGAATCACGGCCGAGGCAGGCGGGTGGACGGTCCATAGCCTGGTGGGAACTTTTCGCACTGCCCCTGCGGCGACCGAGACGGCGGACCTCACCCTGGCCTGGGGCGCGGATACCAGCCAGCGTTTTCAGCCGTTCCGCATCTTTGACGCCGTCCTCGCCAAAGCGCCCGAGGTTTTCGTCTTCGCTGGGGACACGCTGTATGCGGATCTCGACTGCAACGCCCGGACGCTCGCGGATTATCGAGCCTGTTACCGTCGAAACCGGGACGACCGCGCCCTGCAGCGGTTTCTGCGAAAGACGCCGGCCTGGGTAGTGTGGGATGACCATGAGGTGGCGAACAACTTCGATCGCATGCACCCACGGCTGCCGATCGGCCGTCAGGCGCTGCTGGAGTACTGGCCGATCCGGCCGAATCCCTCCGACCCCGCGCGTCTGTACCGATCATTCCGATGGGGCCGTCTGGCCGAGGTCTTCGTCCTTGACGACCGGCAGTACCGGTCCCCCTCGTCGATGCGCGACACGGCGACGAAGACCATGCTGGGGCCCGCCCAGAAAGCATGGCTGATGCAGAGCCTGCGCCAGTCCGACGCGCCCTTTAAAATCGTCGTCAGCAGCGTGCCGCTGAAGTACCATGGCATGGATTCCTGGCAAGGGTACACGACGGAGCGAGACGAGCTGCTCGACTTCATCACGCGCAACGTGGGCGGGCACGTGATCGTGCTGACCGGGGACGTGCACTATGCCGCCGTCCTGCGCCACCGGGCCTCGGTCGTGGAAGCGATCGTCGGCCCGATGGCGATGTTTATCAACCGACGCCAGCCGGCGGCCGGCAAACCGGACACGGAGTTCTCGTATAATGGCGGCTTCACCTTTGGGCTCGTCCGCGTCACCGCATCCCCGCCCCAGCTGGCGATCGAGATCTACAATGTTGAGGGAAAGCTGCTGCACGGGACTGTGGTAGAGCCGTAAACATCAGACCAGGGGACCATGCAACCCATGGAGCGATCGCACCGGGGGTAGTCCACGCCGGCTTGGTTCCCTCGTATCCTGGTTCTCTGGTCCGGTTCCCCGGCCCGGTCGTTTCGTGTTATAATCCCCATCGGCTTTCAGCCGGGGAGTTGCCGGCTTTTTCGTTTGGAGGCATGCTATGGAGCGCGTTACTCTGGAAGCGAAACAGCGGGACGGCCTGGGAAAGAACCACGTCCGCCGGCTCCGGCGCGATGGGTTGATCCCGGGAATCGTCTACGGGCGGGGGCGGGATCCGATGCCCGTCGCCGTGGAGGGCAAGGCATTGCGCGCCGCCCTCCGCACAACGTCCGGGATGAACGTCCTCATCGATCTGGCCCTCGCCAACGGCGATCAAGAATCCAGGACCGTCATGGTCAAAGATCTGCAGCGGGACATCTTCCTGCGCAACATTACGCATGTGGATTTCTACGCCATCGACCTGACCCGTACGGTCGAAGCCCACGTCCCCATTACTTTCACCGGACAGGCCGCCGGGATCGCCGAAGGTGGTGTCGTTGAGGTGCACCTGCGCGAAGTCGTGGTCAAATGCCTTCCGATGCAGATCCCGCAGCATATCGCCTGTGACGTCAGCGCGCTGGAGGTCGGCGATTCAATCCACGTGCGCGATCTCGTCGTGCCATCCGACGTCACGGTCGTCACTGCGCCCGAGGAAGTCGTCGTCTCCGTTGTGGTCCCGAAGGTCGTGGAGGAGGCGGCGCCGGCCGCCGCGCCGGAAGCGGCGGCAGCCACGGGTGAGGCGCCTGCGGCCGCGGCGGCTACGGCTGCGCCCGGCGAGGCGAAACCGGCCGGCGCACCTGAGAAGGCCGAGAAAGCGAAAGCTGAGGCACCTGCCAAGGCGGCGAAAGCTGAATCACCTTCCAAGGCAGAGAAGAGTACCTAGCCATCAGTTTCACAGTCAGCAGTCTGCAGTCAGCAGTCCACATGCATCTGGCGGATTGGTGACTGCCGACTGCTGACTGTTCACTGCGGACTGTTCCTATGAAGCTCATCATCGGACTTGGCAACCCTGACCGCCGGTACCGGAATACCCGCCACAACGTTGGGTGGGAGGTCATTGATCGTCTGGCGCATCGCCTGGGCATCGCGGTGAACCAGGAGGACGGGTGGGCCACCGTCGGCGGTGGAACCGTCGCGCGCCGGCGGGTGCTGCTGGCGAAACCGAAAACATACGTGAACCTGAGTGGGACCGCGGTGGCGGACCTCCGCCGCGGGCATCGCGTAAAGGTTGCGGATCTACTGGTCGTCGTCGACGATCTGGACCTCCCGCTGGGGCGGTTGCGGTTGCGCCCGGGTGGGAGTCATGGCGGGCATAACGGGCTGCGATCCATCATCGACGCCCTGGGGAGTGACGCGTTCCCACGCCTGCGGGTGGGCATCGGCCGGCCGCCGGCAGGGATGGACCCTGCGGATTTCGTGCTCACCCCGTTCACGGTGGAGGAACGGGCTACGATGGAGGTGGCCCTGGACCGGGCAGCAGAGGCCATCGAAACGGCGCTCCGCGAAGGGCTCCCGGCGGCGATGAACCGGTTTAACGTCAACGTGGCCGTCCCAAGCCGCTTGTAGGTAGAATGGGAAAAAACTGCACCGGCCCGGCTGCGGGCCCAGCACCGGCACCAGGTAATGGGGGGACTCATGAGCGAGGCAACGATTTCCTTACCGCAATTTGGCCCGCGGGAAACCATCCTGTTGTGGATTGTGCTCTGCAGCAGCGTCATCGCGCTGGGCTACGGATTGTACTTGCGCCGTCTGGTGCTGCGGCGGGATCCCGGTCCCGACTCTATGGTCCGCGTAGCCACCGCGATTCAGGAAGGCGCGATGGCCTACCTCCGACGGCAGCTGCGCACCATGCTGCCGTTCATCGCGGTGGTCACCGCCGGGCTGTATCTCCTCTACGCTCCGATCTACGCGCAGCATCCCGTGCTCGCCGTTGGCGTCGCCGGCGCGTTCCTGCTGGGGTGCTTTGCCTCGTACGGCGCCGGTTTCGTCGGGATGACGTCCGCCGTGCACGGCAACGTGCGCGTGGCGAATGCCGCGCGGCGCAGTTACCGGGAGGCGCTGCGGACCGGGTTCCAGGCGGGCACGATCTCCGGGATGTTCACGGTGGGCCTGGGGCTGCTGGGCGCCACCATCATTTTCATGGCGTTCAAAGAGAACGCGATGCGGGTGCTGGTGGGCTTCGGCTTCGGGGGCTCCCTGGTGGCGGCGTTCATGCGCGTGGGCGGCGGGATCTACACCAAAGCGGCAGACGTCGGCGCCGATCTCGTCGGAAAAGTGGAGGTTGGCATTCCTGAGGACGACCCACGGAACGCGGCCGTGATCGCCGACAACGTGGGAGATAACGTCGGCGACTGCGCCGGAATGGCGGCCGACGTGTTCGAGAGCTATGAGGTGACGCTGGTCGCGGCGATCATCCTGGGCGCGGCGGCGATGCTGGATCCGGAGTTCGTGGCCCACTACGGAGGGGTGGCTGGGGCGGGGGCGTTCGCGCTGAAACTGATTGTCTACCCGTTGCTGGTCCGCGCCATCGGGGTCTTTGCCTCACTCGTCGGCACCTGGGTCGTGCGGGGCAAAGATGAGGCGATCGGCGATCCGATGCAGCCGATCAATATCGGGTTCTGGACCGCGGCGGGGATCTCGACGGTCGGCTTCGGGCTGGTCAGTCTCGTGTATCTGCGCGACCCGGTGACCGGTGATCTGGGGTGGCGGTTTGGGCTGGCCACACTCGTCGGCATCGGCCTGGCAGTCGTGATCGGCAGGCTTACAGAGCTGTTCACCCACCCGGACCGCGCGGCGGTGAGCGAGATCGCGTACTCCGCGAAGACCGGACCCGCGACCCTGTTGCTGACGGGACTGGGCAGCGGGCTGGAGAGCACGGTGTGGTCCATTCTGGCCATCGCCGTCACCCTCTTTGCCTCGTATCAGATCTTTGGCGGCAGCGTGGCGCTGGCGGCGTACGGGATCGCCCTCGCCGGCCTGGGCCTGCTCACGACCACCGGGTTCATTCTCGCGGAAGATACGTTCGGTCCCATCGTGGACAATGCCAACGGCATCTTCGAGATGTCCGGGGTGGAGCACGGCGAGTCGCAGGCCGGACGCATCGTGGCGAGGCTCGACCAGATCGGGAACACGACCAAGGCGTTGACCAAAGGGTTCGCCATCGCCACGGCGGTGGTGGCCGCGATCGCCCTCTTCCGCTCGTTTATCGACGAGGCCAGGCTCTTCGTGACCATCCAGGAGCTCGTCGGCGCAGGAGCGCAGCAGGCCGGAGCGATGCTGTCGCGCGTTGGCATCCAGGTGAATCTGCCCCTCATTTTCATCGGCCTGCTGATCGGTGGGGCGGTCCCGTTCCTTGTCTCGGCGTTCCTGATCCGAGCGGTGGGGCGGTCGGCATTCCTGGTCGTGGAGGAAGTCCGGCGGCAGTTCCGCGAAATTCCCGGCCTGCTCCAAGGGAAGGCGCGGCCCGACTATTCACGCTGCGTCGATATCGTCACCAAGGCGGCGCAGCGGGAACTGCTGGGCCCCGGGCTGATCGGGATCGCGGCCCCGGTCCTCGTGGGCTTTGGGCTGGGCGCGGGCGCGCTGGGCGCATACCTGGCCGGGGCCATCCTGACGGCGCAGCTCCTGGCGGTGTTCATGGCGAACACCGGGGGGGCATGGGACAACGCGAAGAAGAAGATTGAAGACGGCTATCTGGGCGGCAAGGGCACCGATGCACACAAGGCCGGTGTGATCGGCGACACCGTGGGCGATCCGCTCAAGGACACCGCCGGGCCGGCACTCAACCCCCTCATCAAAGTCATGAACCTGGTGGCCATCCTCATCGCCCCGGTCGTTATCCAGCCCCTCACCGTGGCCGTGCGGCTGACCGTGGTCGGCGTCGCGCTGCTGCTGGTCGCGGTGGCTGTGGCCATCAGTCGCCGGACCTCCATCACCGAGGAGCCCGCGCGTCCCAGGGTGGCACAGGCGGCGAAATGAACCGAAACTACGGGATTAGGGATTCGGGATTAGGGACTAGACGAAACGTGTGTCCTCGGAAGCCGTTACGAATCCCTAATCCCCAATTCCTAATCCCGTATTTCTCCTCCGACATCAACCGATGATCAGAACCGGCCTGAAGCGCGCGCTCATCGGGGCACCGCTCGCGACCAGCCAGCTCATCCACGAGCGCATCTCCAAACTCAAGGGTCTGGCGGTTTTTTCGTCTGACGCCCTCAGCAGCACCGCCTACGCCACAGAGGAGATCCTGATTGTCCTGGTCACCGCCGGCACGGCTGCCGTCGCGCTGGCGCTGCCGGTGGCGATCGCGATCTCCGCGGTGCTGGCCATCGTCGCGTTTTCGTACTATCAGACGATTCACGCCTATCCGTCAGGCGGGGGCGCGTACATCGTCGCGCACGACAACCTGGGGATGTGGCCCGGGCTGGCGGCGGCCGCGGCGCTGTTGATTGACTACGTCCTCACCGTCTCGGTGAGCGTCGCGGCCGGCATCGCGGCGGTGACATCGGCGGCGCCGGAGCTGTTCCACATGCGGGTCTCGCTGGCCGTGCTGGCCATTGCGGTCGTCGCGCTGATCAACCTGCGGGGGGTCCGCGAGTCGGCGACGATCTTCGCGGTTCCCACATATCTCTTCATCGGCGCCCTGGGACTGACCGTGATCGTGGGCCTGTGGCGTACGCTCGGGCAGGCCCCTCTTCCCCCGCAGGTCGAGCCCGGGCCATCGCTGGCACCGATCTCGCTCTGGCTAATCCTTCGCGCCTACGCCTCCGGCTCGGCGGCCATGACCGGGGTGGAGGCCATCAGCAACGGCATCCCGGCGTTCCGTCCGCCGGAGTCCCGTAACGCCGGCATCACCCTGATCTGGATGGCAGGAATTCTCATTGCGCTCTTCGTGGGCCTGACGTTCCTGGCGCATCAACTCGGCATCGTGCCGAACGACCGGGAGACCGTCGTCTCCCAGATCGCGCGCACGATCCTCGGCACCGGACCCTTCTACTTCCTGGTCCAGGCGTCGACCGCGTTGATCCTGATCCTGGCCGCCAACACCAGTTTTGCCGACTTCCCGCGGTTGGCCTCGATCCTGGCCCGCGATGGGTTTCTGCCCCGCCAGCTGGCCAACCTCGGTGACCGGCTCGTGTTTGCCAATGGCATCGTGGTGCTGGCATTGCTGAGCGGCGGCCTGGTGTACCTCTTTCGCGCCAGCACCCACGCGCTGATCCCCCTCTACGCCCTGGGCGTGTTTCTGTCGTTTACCCTGTCGCAGGCCGGGATGGTGAAACGGTGGTGGACGCACCGGGAGCCTGGCTGGATCCGCCACATGGTGATCAACGGTATCGGCGCCACGGTCACCGCGATCGTCCTGGTCGTGGTCGTGGCCACGAAGTTCCTACACGGTGCCTGGATCGTCCTGGTGCTGATTCCGGTGAACATCTGGATGATGTATAAGATCCACCGGCACTATGACGAGGTGCGGAGCCAGCTCACGCTGGAAGGCGCGAAGATCCCCGACCCGATCCGCCGGCATAAAGTGGTGATCCCGGTGGGGGATCTGCACCGCGGGGTGCTGCCCGCGCTGCGCTATGCGAAGTCGCTGAGCGGTGATGTTGTGGCCGTGGCGGTGGAGATCGACCCGCGGAGGACCCAGGCGCTCAAAGAGAAGTGGGAACGCTGGGGGATGGGGGTGCCGCTGCGCATCCTGAGCTCGCCGTATCGCTCGGTGCTCGGTCCCCTGCTGCGGTTCCTGGATGGCCTGGAGTGGGAGACCGGATTCGACCAGCAGATCACGGTGGTGCTGCCTGAGTTTGTGCCGGCGAAGTGGTGGCACTTCTTCCTGCACGGGCAGACGCCGCTGCTCCTGAAACTCGCTCTCTACTTCCGCCGGCGCCAAGGTCACCGCGTCACGGTGGTGACCGACGTTCCATACTATCTGAGCCCGGCCGAACAACCTGTGGCCACGGGGGACGCGGAGCGGGTGCCGGCCCGTCTGTCGGGATCGCTGGCGGCGGTGAGCACCCTGTTTGTCACGGTGGGCGTGTTGTTCGGGGCAGCGCTCATCCGTGGATGGCCGCAGGCGGTGGTGGCGGTGCTGGGGCTGTCGTTGGTGGTGTTGCTGGCGACGCTGGCGTTCGTCTTGATCATCCAATCCTTCCTGGCCTAACCGCGCAGGTGGCCGTGTTACCTGCCCCCCGCGTTCCGGCGTTCGCTCCATTACGGCATCGCGACTTCCGGCTGTTGTGGATCGGGCTGGTGATCTCGAACACCGGGTCCTGGATGCAGTTTGTCGCGCTGGGGTATCTCGTCGACCGGCTTACCCAATCGCCCCTCTACCTGGGGATCCTGGCCTTCGCTCAGGCTGTGCCCCGGCTGCTGTTCGCGCTGGTCGGCGGCACCGCCGCCGACCGGATGGACCGCCGCCGGGTGCTGCTGGCCACCAACCTCTTCCTGTTGATCAGCGCCGGTGTGCTGGGGCTGCTCACGGCCACAGGCCGTATTCAGATCTGGCAGGTGCTGGTGCTGGGTGCGCTCAACTCGCTGGTGCAATCGTTTGATGTCCCGGCGCGGCATTCCCTGGTGCCGCAGCTGGTGGAGGAGCGCGAAGTGCTGACGGCTGTCACGCTCAATTCCGTGGCATTCAATGGGTCTGGGATTTTTGGCCCGTCGCTGGGCGGCGTGATCATTGCCGCCGCCGGCGAGGCGGGGTGCTTCTACTTGAATGCGGCGTCGTTTCTCGCGGTCGTGGCCGCCCTGTGGGTCATGACCGTGCCGTCGCAGCAGGCCCCATCGCGCGCTCCCCTGTCGGACGATCTCCGCGAAAGCGTTCAGCTGCTGCGCGCGGACCGGCGGGTGCGGCGGTTTCTGGGGGCGCTCCTGGTGCTTAGTTTCTTCGGCCGGCCCTACATCCGGATGATGCCGGCGTTTGCCCGCGAGGTGCTGCATGTCGGCGCCACCTCGCTGGGGTTGCTGCAGGCCGCCCCCGGCGCCGGGACGCTTGCGGCCGTCCTGCTGGTGGGACGGATGTCGGAAGCGCGGGGAATGGGAGTCCTGCTGGGGATGGCCACGCTCATCTTCGGAATCCTGGTGGCGGCGTTTGGGGTCGTACCGTCGTTCCACGTAGCGCTGGCGCTGTTGGTGCTCATCGGCACCGCGCAGTCACTGGCGCTGTCCACGGCCAACACGCTGATACAACTCGCCGCGCCGCCGCATGCCCGCGGGCGGTTGATGGGCCTTTACAGCATGGTCACGTTCGGCGGATTTGCCCTGGGCAGCCTTCCGGTGGGCGCCGCGGCGGACGTGATCGGCGTCGGGCCCGCGGTCTCCCTTGGTGGGGTGATCGTCGTGTTGCTGGCGATATGGTTCCTTCCCCGGCTACGCGATCGGGAGCGGTGATTAGTGATTCGTGATTCGTGATTCGCAAAGCCCCGAGATGCGCACGGTCATCAAGAAAGGATCGGCCGAATCACTAATCACGACTCACTAATCACGGGTTGTATCTTCCCAGCACCAGACTCGCGTTGATTCCACCGAACCCGAACGAGTTGCTCAGGATGGTGTCCACGTGCACGTCGCGGCCTTCGTGCGGGATGTAGTCGAGATCGCACTCCGGGTCAGGCGCGTCCAGGTTGATCGTCGGCGGGAGATAGTCATGCCGCAATGCCAGCAGCGAGATCGCCGCTTCGATCGCCCCCGTGGCGCCCAGCGCGTGGCCGTGCATGGCTTTGGTCCCGCTGACCGGCACGCGGTAGGCGTGTTCGCCGAAGACGGTCTTGATGGCCTTTGTCTCCACCGTGTCGTTGTGCGGCGTGCTGCTGGCGTGTGCGTTGATGTAGCCGACCTGCTCGACGGTTCGATCCGCCTCACGCAGGGCGAGGCGCATCGCTCGAGCCGCCTGGGCTCCAGACGGCAGGGGGGCCGTCATATGGTAGGCGTCGTTGGTGGTGCCGTAGCCCAGGATCTCCCCGTAGATGGGGGCGTCACGCCTCATGGCGTGGTCCAGCGATTCCAGC
>WNEW01002132.1_pt1 | contig 10076 bp, 9 predicted proteins | sample 5399891 | NCBI WGS metagenome assembly WNEW01 (sample SAMN13153336, study PRJNA577476) | soil metagenome | isolation source: 40 cm grassland meadow soil pre-rain plot 5 | place: USA:California | collected 2015-09-08 | reverse complement strand
TACAGTTGTCCGAGGATCGAGCTTCCCCTAGCAGATGTAGAGAGACGAGTTTTCGGCCGGGAACGCACACCCGAAGAAGCCATTCTAGGAATCAACATAGGAAGATACTCAGCCATGGCGAAAGATCCTGAGCTCCACAGGGCAGCACAGGACGGCGGCGCCGGGACCGCTCTCTTATTGTATGCTTTAGACCAGAAGATAATTGACTATGCGGTCGTTTCAGGGTACAGCTTCAAAGACCCCTACCGACCGGAGCCACAGATCGCCAGCACAAGAGAAGACCTGATCAAGACCGCCGGGTCAAGATACACCCCAGGCGGCCAAGTTGGTGGTCTAGGAGAGATTGCCATTCCCAATCGCGGCAGCACAAACTCTCAAGAAGAAAGATTGGCTGTTGTGGGATTGCCGTGCGAGTTACAGGGCATGTGGAGAATGACTACACACTGGATCGCCACGCCCAAACTGGCAAAGAACGTCGTCTTTACCATGGGGTTATTCTGCTCGAAGGTCTTTGATTATCAGAAGATGATGGTCGACTATGTGCAAGGGAAACGTGGAATCGATCTCCGAACTATCACCAAGGTCAATGTCAAGAAGGCCAGATTACTAGTCTACGTGGGGGAGAAACTGGTTATAGACGAGCCTGTCGAAGCCGTCGCGTTCTCCGCAAGAGAAGAGTGCAATGTTTGCATAGACTACTCAGCCGAGCTTGCAGACATCGCCATAGGAGCAATCGGATCAGCGACTGGCTGGACAACCATCTTGACTAGGACTCCACGAGGAGAAGAGATAGTTAACGGAGCGGCAAAGGCAGGCTACCTAGAATTGAAGCCGATCTCGGAGAAAGGGTTGAAATTCGTCGAGAAGCTATGTATGATGAAAAGACGACGTGACCCATCAGTGTACATGCGAAACGAGACCTCCGTACCAAAGCCCGAACCCAGCTTAGTAGCACTAGAGATACCGGTCAAATGACTTGAGACGCACTGGCCCGCTTCTTCTAGGGTCAATTGTCTAATAGGACGGTAAGGGTTTTCGGAACGTTCGAAGGTCCGACTTGCATACGCCTCTGAATCAACTCCGAGAACGGATTCTCATTCTGCTGCAGGTGCCTCCGACCAAAGGCCCGCGGTGGTGCAAGCATTGACAATAGGTTCCTCATGACTCCCGAACTATGTTCCTCCGCCGTCAAGGTTTCCTGCTCTAGGAACCCAGTCTTCCCTTCTTGCTCTTCCACCAAGTCCTTTTGTCCGAATCGATGGGACGGACTGCTGAGGAAATGTTCCGACATCAGTAGGTTTGAAGTTTCCAATCCGCAGCACGGGCACGCAGAATAAGCGGGGACGTTAGCAGCCTGATCAAGGATTCTGGGTGTGACTTTAACATCGATTGTTTCTTGCGAGGCGGTAGAATGCGATATGATCGATGAGCTGGGGCTGGGAAGCATTCCTTGAACTGGAGTCTTTCGAGATTCTCTAAACAATGAGAGTTGTGAATCGACAGAAGGCTTCCTGTCCAATCTTCTCGTTCTCTCCAAATCGGCTCTGCGCCTGAGCTTGGCAGAACTTTTCCTTCCCGCACTAGATCGAGAGCGGCTCTCTCGACTCCTTTTCGACGTGACCAGACCCACCGCAGTTCCCCCTACGAGGCCCATCATGAACAAGATTGTTAGATCCATATCGGTCACTTTTCATTTAAGCGAACGGGAGGTCAGTGAAGGTTTCGCAGACACAAGTATCGCAAAGGGTCTCACCGTTGCGATTAGTCTTCGCCTTGTCGACGGTCGGGATCTCATTCCCGCACCCAGCGCAGAGGATTATGAGGAGACTCAACTTTCCAGATTCGCCTAAGAAGCATTGCGGTCTCAGAGTCGTAATCGGAGGTTGTAACCAATCCCGATTTTCCGTGGTAACAATCCGCTTAAATAGTCGAAAATTTGGCCCTTTGAAAAATCCGGGTTTAGTTTTTCCCGGATCTCCTGACTATGTATTTCTCCGAAGACAAGTTGACTAACGGTGCAAGCTAGTGGAGAAGGTTGGAAACAGGGCATGTCCTCGATGCGGACAATTACAGTTGAACGTCTACTACTCCGAAAACGGTGACGAACGAGTTGGCGCTTGGTGTGAATATTGTAACCTCAAAGCCTACTACTACGGAGAACAACTCGTAGAGTTTGGCTAGCAAGAACAATTTTCTTTGATTTAGGGCAATCGTAGAACACGCCCCCAGACTTTCTATTCAAGACCAACCGCTCGTCCACTCACGCTTCAAGCTACAATGATCAAACCAGTATGTGTGGATTCTCGCTTGGACATCAGAAAAAAAATCCAGTCTTTAAATAGACGATGAAGCCAAATTGTTGATGAAGATTTCTGAACAATTGTAAGAGCGAGCTAGTTTGATGGAAACATCGGAGCGGCTAGACCACAGCTTCGACTTCTCAGATGTCTTTGTGCTTGTAAAACGATCAGTCAAGTCAAGTCTTGGCAGACGTCGAGTAGGTTTGATGCTCGGGCTCGCTGATCTTCCCGATTATATCGGGGCCTTTCATCAGATGGGTTCGAACTTCATTGTTATGAACCGGAGCCTTCTTGATCAGGTCACGAAACTCGCTAAGGATCGTCGCTACCTCAACGCATACGTCTTCTACACCCTCTTGCACGAGTACTTGCATACATTAGGCTATGTGGACGAGGGAGAGGTCCGTCGTCTAACTCGTCAGATTACGGCACAAGTCCTTGGACCAGATCATCCAGCAACCAGGCTCGCCGTTGAAGGTCCAGCCGCAGTATTCCCAGAATTACAGTTCACACATCATGCGATGGTGAGGTCGCGGAAACTACCTAAGTTCGAGATCGTTCGAGAATTCGAGCGGGAATACAGAAGCTACGTTACTTGACTCTTGGCATGGTCTCTTGTTGAGCGGCATCTCGATCCGCTTTCTCATCTAGAAAGCTAAGGAAGCTTGCAAGCTTGCGATAGGAGTCGAGAAACTCCAAGCCCCGATGTGTTATCGAATAGAACGTCTCATCCCGACCTTGTATGTTTGCAAGTCCATAACTCGATAGGTCCCCAAGGAATCTTTTTGCCCTATCCACAGGAAGCCCAACGGCATAAGATATTCTTGTGATTTTCGAATTCGTTCTTCGCTTGAGAACCTCTAATATATCCGCGTATATGTCGACCTTTGATCTCTTCGACGCCCTGTCCATTTACGAGTGTCACAGCGGAGGTTTGGGTAATTCGTCCTTCTTTACCGGAGGCTTGGAGAAGATTATGTCAGGGTCTGCATCGATCGTCTCCTGATAGATCAATTCACCCGTTACTTGGACGCGCCTTTCCAAGTGTGCTCTTTTGACGTAGAGGTTTCCCGTCCGTGCTCGCTCCTCGATCTTCACATCGTCAGCGTACACGTCCTCGACCTTGGCCCGTTCACCAATTGTGACAGTTTCGCCTATCATCGGTCCGGACACGTCAGATCGATCGCCCAATTTTATTCTCTTGGCCTTGGTCCCTCTTTTGGTCCGGAGTTGGCCTCCAACCTCAACACTATCTTCAGCAATTATGACCTCTGCTTCTATGGATCCCCCGACATCCAATTCTTCGAGTCTCAGTTCGTTACCTATCCTCGCGCGTCCGCCGATGTCCAGATTTCTAGTGAGTTTGAGGCCTCCTGTAACTTCTAATATGCCTCCAATATCGACGCTCTCTCCCTCACCGTTCCCTCGGATCTCACATATTCCGCCCACGTCGATAGTCTCGAAATGTAGGTCGCCATTGCTTTCGAACTTTCCTCCCACATCAATGTCTCTGCCTTCGCCTCCACCCAGAAGTCTAGCTGAACCTCCAACATCGATCTTGCCGAACTTGATCAGTTTTGACGATTGGAATAAACCCCCCACGTCGATCGTGTCGCGAACTTCTCCCCCGCCTATCGTCGCTTTACCGCCCACATCTAGGCCAGTGCTATTTACCATGCCTTCGACGTCGAGCGTCCCACCAACGTCTATCTCAGCCACGCTAGCATCGCCACCTACCTTGAAAATACCGCCAACGTCCGCGGTCCTGGCGTCTATTGAGCCCCCTACTTCGAGAACTCCTCCAACATCCACAGTCTCAGCCTTCAAATTCTTTCCGACTTTTAGTCGCTTGTCGACATCTACCTCTCTAGTTTGTATGGATCCGGAGACATCCAACTCTCCATCCTCGACTCTTACCTCGCCCCGTGAGGAAAGATCTCCCTGGATCTCGACGCGTCCTCCCTCCGCGTGAAAATCTGCGCAACTGAGGGATGTTCTGAACTCAGCGTCTCCCTCACATCTCACCTCACCCATGACTTCTATCAGCCCGCCCGTCGCAAGGCCCTCGACGACTCCCCCGTCCTCGACGATGAGGTCTCCTTCGACACCACCCAGTTTCATGACCGAGCTTCTTGAAACTCGTGTATCACTCATTTTTCAGAAACCCTTCCCATTCAACAGGCGATTCTCAGAAAGGTCCGGATCATCAAAGTTATTCTTTCTCGTCTAGACCTAAACTCGTCCCCGTTGAGGACTGTTTGAACCATCTTCTTCGAGCTATCGATCCTCTTTGATCCTATTAACTATCGGGCACGTTTGGTAGTCACCCAAAGTTAGTCGCAGCAAAGACACGTCTCCAGGTGCCCGATCAAGAGGTCAGGCCTAGAGCCCGCGGAAATCTTCTCGTTCCGACTAGCCGCATCCGCTGGTGCTGCCACAGTTGAGGCACTTGTAGCACGAACCGTTCCTTACCATTATCATTCCACAATTATCGCAGGAGGGGGCATCGGATTGCGGATCAAAGGTTATCAACTCTGGTTCGTGTTTGTCGTGAAAGTTCTCAGTCGCGGTGGACGTTTTGATGATTTTGTCGGTGGCCTTCTCGAGAAATGCTGTCTTTGGTGCCATGGCAGTGTTACCATTGGTACCGTTAGTTTCGGGCACGGTCCCGGTTAGGCCGATCGCGTCTTGGTCTTCTTTGCTCAGGAATCTGAGACCCAACCATCGGAATATATAGTCCACGATGGATTTTGCGAACCTTATCTCGGGATTATTCGTCATTCCTGACGGTTCGAAGCGAGTGTGGATGAACTTGTTCACTAGCACCTTCAATGGTACTCCGTACTGTAGGGCCAGAGAAATAGAGGTGGAGAAGGCATCCATCAGTCCAGAAATCGTGCTGCCCTCTTTTGCCATAACAACGAATATCTCTCCCGGAGTTCCATCCTCGTAAAGTCCAGCGATCAAGTAGCCTTCATTGCTCGCGACCGTGAACTTGTGAATAATCGCCTCTCGTTCGCCCGATAACCTTCGCCGGAGGGGCTTGTACACTATCTTCTCTACAGTCTGATCCTTCTGCTTGCTTTTGCTGATGCCTGTGGTCAAGGGCTGTGTGCGTTTCGAGCCGTCGCGGTAGATCGCGATCGCTTTTAGTCCCATTCTCCACGCAGCAACATATGTTTCTACAATCTCCTCTGCTGTGACATTGTTGGGCATGTTAACGGTCTTGGATATTGCTCCAGAGATGAACGGTTGCACTGCGGCCATCATTTTTACATGTCCCATGTAATGGATGCTCCTTGATCCATTCGATGGTTTGAAGGCACAGTCGAAAATGGGGAGATGTTCCGCTTTCAATCCCGGCGCACCCTCGAGCGTATTGTTCTTTTCTAAGTGTGTGATTATGTCTCGGACTGCTGCTTCGTCGTAGCCCAGTTGTCCGAGGGCCTCCTTGACGGTATTGTTTACTATCTTGATTACTCCTCCCCCAACGAGCCACTTGTACTTGACCAGTGCGATGTCTGGCTCGATACCAGTGGTGTCGCAATCCATCATGAACGCGATTGTGCCCGTGGGAGCAATGACCGAGATCTGGGCGTTTTTGAAACCGTGTCTCTCTCCGAGGGATAGTGCCTCGTCCCACGACTTTCTCGCGGATTCTAGAATAGACTTCTGCACTCCCGCCTGTCCGATCTTGTAGGCGTGTGCCCGATGCATCCCGATCACGTTGAGGAAGTGTTTCTCGTTTAACTTGTGCCCTGCGAATGGTCCGAGTCTCTCCGAGATCTGGGCAGATATCGCGTATGCATGACCCGACATCAAAGCAGAGACGGCTGCAGCGAAGTTCCTTCCCTCTTCACTATCATAGGGCATTCCCTGCGCCATCAATAGGGCCCCCAAATTAGCGTATCCTAAGCCGAGAGGACGGTAGTCATGACTGTTCTTCTGGATTGCTGGTGTCGGGTAGCTCGCATAGTCTACCATGATTTCCTGAGCACTAATCACAATCTCAACTGCATGTTTGAACGAGTCGACGTCAAATCCGCCTTCGGGCGTTCTGAATTTGATAAGATTGAGAGAGGCGAGATTACAAGCGCTGTCGTCTAGGAACATGTATTCTGAGCATGGGTTTGACGCGTTTATTCGGGCCGTGGCCGGACATGTATGCCACTCATTAATCGTAGTGTCAAACTGGATTCCCGGGTCTCCGCAGATGTAAGCCGCGTCCGCCATTTGCTTGAACAGCTCCTTAGCGTTGTAAGTGTCAGCAACCTTTCCGGTTGTTACGAACTTGGTCGTCCAATCTTTGTCTCCGACAACTGCATGCATGAACTCGTCAGTCACTCGAACACTGTGATTTGCGTTCTGGAAGAATATGCTGCCGTACGCTTCTCCATCTACAGATCCATCGTATCCAGCGTCTAGGAGCGCCCAAGCTTTCTTCTCCTCGTTCGCCTTAGACCAGATGAAGTCGCGGACGTCCGGATGGTCAATATTGAGGATGACCATTTTTGCGGCTCTTCGTGTCCTGCCTCCAGACTTGATCACGCCTGCAAAAGCATCAAAGCCCTTCATGAAAGAGACTGGGCCGCTGGCCTTTCCACCCGTCGAAAGGTGTTCTCGAGACGATCGTAACGGGGAGAGATTTGTGCCAGTTCCGGATCCATATTTGAACAGCATCCCTTCTGTCATGGCAAGCTGCATAATGGATCTCATATCGTCTTTGATGGAATTTATGAAACAGGCAGAACACTGAGGCTTAACCTCCACACCAACGTTAAACCAGACTGGACTGTTGAATGCAGCAATTTGATGAATCAGTATGTGGGTGAGTTCGGCCTCGAAAGCTGATGCTTCTTGTTCATCTGTAAAATATCCTCCTTGGCGACCCCATTCAGAGATCGTCTTGGCCACTCTATCAATCAGTTGACGTGCACTATGCTCCCTCTCTGGGTTTCCAAGCTTTCCGCGGAAATACTTGGATGCAACAATGTTTGTTGCGGTCTGAGTCCAGAACGACGGGACCTCAACTCCCTTCTGTTCGAAGATGATGTTCCCTTGGTGATCAATTATTGAGGCATCTCGATCTTCCCATTTGATCAGATCGTAGGGGTGGGTTCCGGGGCGAGTATAGTGCCGTCTGTAATGAAACTCTGCCGATTCTTTCTTGCCTATTAGTTCTGTTTCCAATTCTTATTCATATTTCCTAGACCTTGCCGCACTCATTCTGCGGGTTGGTGAAAGTGGGACGTACCCGTGAGTAAGCTATTAAGAGATTTGTATAAACCTGTCTAAAAGGGTAGAGTAGATTCAAGCATAGCTATGATTGCCACTAATCCATCATCGAGAATAGCACTGAAGAATGAAAGGCAATTTCGCGATCGGCGACAGGCGATTTTGACTCCTTCCAATCATTCTCAGCAAGTATGTTTGTTACTTCGCAGATTTTTACCGAGTAACACTAGAGTTAGGTAACAAGTTGGAGGTAAACCCAGTTTAGTGTGTCGGCTATGCTTGGCGGAGCGAGACCAATGCTTCTGTGGTATGTCTGGATACGGCTCGTGGACGGGACTTGGCACAAGGTAGACGAGATCGCCAGCCAACTGCGCATACCCAAAAGTGCAGTTTGCTGGGCAGCGAAGTTCCTGAGCGACCACGGACTCGCGGAATACGATGAAGAAGAAGAGGTCCGCCGATTACACGATTCTCGTTCTAGATTCGAAGACATCGTGAGAAGTACAATTTCATCACCACGCTAGACCCAGACCACTAGTTACAGATGACTGTCTGAATTCATCTCCTAATCCGGCCTCAAACTCCTCCCTCCGACCAAGCCTTAATATTGAATTCACAACCGGTCCGACCTTTGAAACAAGCGTCTTGTACGAATTCAGGCATCGCAGATCGATAGCACCTTCGATTCGTCTCTTTGTTGACGAGAATCGACCAGGCATGATTGACAAGAGCTGAGTTGTAGCATTGTTTCTAAAGCTTGGAGTACGAGGGGACAAATTGTCCCTAGCAAGGGCGGAACTCGTGATTCGGATGATTGGGCAGGCTCAACCCGACGCGCAAGTCGAAAAGAAAATACTCGAGCCCGGAGATGATGATGTAAAACATTCAATTGCCAACTCACGAGGACGAAAACGCACTTTTGACACTGAACTGAGTAGTGCTGTTTTGGAGGGCAAGATCGACTTTGCCATTTACAACATGAAAGATCTTCCACTCTTGAAAGGCGACAGCATGCTCATAATAGCTGCAACACCCGAGCGAAGCTCTCCCTACGAAGCGCTTGTCGGTCCGCACGGCCAAGATCTGCAGAGCCTTAAGCCAGGTAGTATCGTTGGAACAAGTACATTGTTGAGGATTGCTCAGCTAAGGAGGTCCAGGCCAGATCTACGATCACAAGCTGTCGGGGGGCGGGTTGAAGATCGGATCTCAATGATAGACCGGGGGGAGTTGGACGCTCTCATCATCGCCGAGTCTGGTCTCGCACGACTAGGAATGTCTGGGAGAATAACCCAACGTTTACCAATTGACGAGTTTATGCCAACGCCCTGTCAGGGTATTACAGCCCTAGTCACTCGGCGAGATAATCCCAGAGCTTTGCACGTCTTGAAACTTGTCAACAATCAAATCACACGTTCCGAAGCAGAGGCTGAAAGACAGGTCGAGACTTTGATGAGTGCCGATTGCAACGTGCCCCTGGGAGCGTATGCGTCCGCGAAGGGCGACAAACTACGGCTTACTGCGGCCGTCCTCTCACCGGACGGAAAGGAGATGCTCCGAGCCTCTACTCTTGGCCCGACTAATGACCCCGCAGGATTGGCCAGGATTGTCGCTGCTTCCCTTGTATCTCAAGGAGTAAGGGTACTGGAGGAGAGCTGGCGAAAAATGTACCCGTTGGTTGATGACTAGCTCGCCAGGAGCTCCAGACGGCTCCTTGGGACTAACTTGCCTAGAGCTCGGTCTCATTATCTAGGGGCTAGATTCTGTTTCAGTGCCTGAGAAAGTCATTGTGCATTGTAGACTAGGATGACTTTCTTGCCTTCGAACTTGTAGATTGGGTCGACCCACGCTTTGTGTCTTCCGTATCTTTTCAAAGTGGATGCAGTGTGGGTCTTGTCTCCGTCTAATCGATAACCGGTCCATGTCGCGTCCTGACTGGAATATCCTTGTACTTCTCGTACATTTCTCGGAAACTTCCGTAGTCATCGGTCGATATCCAACGGTAGTGATGGTACTTGTAGCGTACGCGGATCTTATACTTGCTAGTCTGCGCCTTCTTTGAGCGCTTTTTTCTTCTCTTTCTTGATTCCAATTGAGTCTGTTGACTCAACATTGTTCACCAGTTGTTTCTCCCATTCATGGGCGAGCCGGATGAAGACATCCTTGCCTGGACACTTCAATCGCTTGCTGTGGTATTGGACGAAACGGAGGAAGCTCTCAATGTCGGCGTCTTCCTCAAAGTCAACCGTCAATACGTACCTCATATTGTCTGGTCGACCGCTACCCTTCCTTTTCTCGCCGGAAAGGCTAAGGCGTTTGAGAGGATTAAGAGGATCGAAACCCGTGGGGGCCGTCCATAGTACTATCGCGTTGTCCGCCGGTTTTGTGCTGAGGTTAGAACTGTGATGGGTGATTCGTTTAGTATATGCTAAGCCCAGTCTAGGAATATTTTTCAGAATAATGGACGTTCATCCAGTGGCTTCCGGAGATAGTTTATATTCGTTTGTATCATGGCTAACTCTTCAAACGTTTCGTCATCGTGAC
>WNEW01003942.1_pt1 | contig 10090 bp, 3 predicted proteins | sample 5399891 | NCBI WGS metagenome assembly WNEW01 (sample SAMN13153336, study PRJNA577476) | soil metagenome | isolation source: 40 cm grassland meadow soil pre-rain plot 5 | place: USA:California | collected 2015-09-08 | reverse complement strand
GCAACGACAAGGACCTCGGGCGCTGGTTCCCCGAGCTCATCGCCCTGGCCGGTCGACTGCCGCGCGGAACCGTGCTCGACGGCGAGATCGTGATGCCCACACCGACCGGGGTGAGCTTCCTCGCCCTGCAGGGCCGGCTCGCGTCGCTGGGTCGCGACTCGCCCGTCGCGTTCATCGCGTTCGATGTGCTGAGATGCGGCGATGACCTGCGCGGGCAGGCCTTGACGCAGCGGCGCCGACGACTGTTGCGTCTCGTCGACGAGGTCGCCGACACGTCTCTGCAGCTGATGGCGCAGACGAGCGATCGGGACGCTGCTCTGGCGTGGCTGGAGGAGGACCTTTCGATCAGCGGCATCGAGGGCGTGGTGGCGAAGCTCGACGAGCCTTACCCCAAGCCCGAGGTAAAGCGGTGGCGAAAGGTGCGCCGCACGGCCACGATGGAGCTCGCCGTCAGAGGGTTCGTTCCCGAGGCGAACGGGGCGATGCGACTGGTGCTCGCGGACGGCTCAAACCTGGTCGGCACCACCTATGCGATCGCGGGCGCCGATGCCAAGGCGATCCAGAGCATCGCCCTGAATGCGACTCCAGCCGAGCATCGGATATGGGCCCCGTTCGAGGACGGCCGCCGCGACTGGTTCGAGCTGCCGTCAGGGATCGAGCTCGTGGCCGAGGTGACGGTCACGACCCTCGACTCAGGCATGCTGCGCCAGCCCGCGCGATTTGTCCGGTGGCGAGTCAGGGAGCCCAGCCGATTGCCGTTCGCGTGACACCGGCGATGACCAACGTGTGAGGAGGCCGGTGGCCACGATCAGGCCCAGGAGATCCGCGTAGGGGCCTTGGGTGGGCGTGGATTACATCCGATGCTACCGATCGGACCATTTGGAACGTGGTGGTTTGCCCCATTGGTACCGACCGTTTGAATTGGTACTGCTACGGCGCCTTTGGAATCCATAGGAAGATCAACCCCGCACTGGGCCACATGAGGCCTTGCGCCGCGGCGAGGACCGCTGCCGGCAATGAACGTCGGGCAATGCCGTAAGCGACTCCAACGCTGACCGCAAACACCACCGGATACGCAGGCGAGTACTGGACGAGCGCGATCCACAGCTGTTGGTTCGGCTGAGGGACCTCCGCGATGGCGCCGGCTGTGAGCTCCGCACCGACAAAGCAGATCAGCCAGGTGAGCAGCGCGCCGGCAAACCAAACCGAGGACGCGATCCATCGACTCGAAGGTCCGGGGTAGGCCGTTGAGCGCAAGCCGGCCCAGCATAATCTGGCCGGCGCGATGGCGCACTTTTCCGCCATTTCGTGCGTTTTCGCCGGCCGAGGATCCGTACATTTCCGCCAACTCGTGCGGAATGGGTAAACGAAGCTAGGCCGTTTCGCTCTCCACGTCCGCGACCCGTTCGGGCTGGGAACCAAACGCGGCTTCGGGGTGGCTCGCTCCGACCGCCAGGCGCCACTGCCTAAGCGCAGCCTGAACGTCGCCTCTCTCCTCCAGAGTCCTCGCATAGGTGGCGCGCACGGTCGTCAGACGCTCGGGCAGGTTCAAGTCCTGGAGGATGCGTATGGATTCTTCGAAGTAGCCGTCCGCCGCCGCGGGGTCGCCTGCGGCGCCGGCGATCGTGCCCAGGACCTGGTTGGCTTCGGACTGAGAAGCCGCCTCTCCGAGCTGCGTCGCCACCATCAGCGCTTCGTGAGCCTTGGCTTGCGCCTGGGCCTGGTCGCCGGTGTCGCGCAGGAGCTCGGCCTGGGCCAAAAGAATGTGTGCCCGGCCGCGCGGCTGCTCGGCCTGCGTGAAGATTCCGAGCGCGCGCTCGAGATGCTCGCCCGCGCTCGCGTGCTCCCCCTGCCGCATCAGCACAAGGGCCAGGTTGGTCTCCGCTCGTCCGACCGACAGCTGGTCGTTGAGGAGCTCGTGGATCGAGACCGCCTTGGTCGCGAAGTCGGCCGCGAGGGCGAGGTCGCCGACCCGGCGGTAGGCGATGCTGAGGTCGTTGTACATCTTGGCCAGGCGGCTCATGTCGAGCACTCCCGCGCCGGCCTGCACCGCGCGCTGGTAGGCCTCGACAGCCTCCTTCCATTTGTGTTGGGCGACGCAGATCGAACCAATGCGGCCGTAGATGCGCACGAGCGTGCGGGTCGGAACAGGCTCCAGCGACTTCGCCAGCGCGAGGGCCTGCCGCGCGACGGCCAGCGCTCCGGGATTTTCGAGCAGGTGCTCCGCCGCCGCCTGCCAGTCGAGGCATTCGGCGAGCATCCACCTGTCGCCGGAAGATTCGAAGGCTGCGCGTGCCTCGACGAGCAGCGGGAGCGCGTCCTCGACGGAGGCCAGGCGCAGGCAAGCCTGGGCTTGCAGGACGCAGATCCTGCCGCGCAGGCTCGGGTCTGTCGCCGCCTCAAGCAGCGACGCGCCCAGGCTTCGGGCGTCCTCGAACCGCTCCTGCGCCAGCGCGAGCTCCAGTTCCGCGACGGCCGAGGGGTCCGACGAGCGGGCCGGCGCCTTGAGGGCCTCGAGCTGGTCGGCCTCGAGGAAGAAGTCGAGCGGACGGCCGGTGCGCTCCGCGATCAGGAGCAGGGTCTCCAGCGTCGGGCGGGTCTTACCGGTCTCGATGAGGTGGATCGCCGTCCGCGAGACGTCGCCTAAAGCGACCTGGGCCAGGCTCAGGTTGGCGTCTTGCCGGGCCTGACGGACCCGGTCCGGGACCACCTTCAGGCCCACCCTGCGCCCTCGAGCTGTCGACACCGCGTCCACAGCATATTCGGCTTTGTCAAGCGGGTGGGCCCGGTTAACGTCCCGGGCCCACCACTTGCATCCGTGTCCTCAGCAGCAGGACGGGAAGTCCGCCGCCACCGAAAAGGCGAGCAGACCGAGCAGGGCGATTACCAGGGCCAGGCTCAAGAACAAGCGTCGCATCGCTCACTACCTCCAACTGAGGTCCCTGGAGGGGACCGGTTGGGGGCAGTGAACGGCTACTCGGCAAGACTGTCGCCGCTTATCAAACCCCTCGCTTCGGGGCCTCTTGCTCCGAGGCGTTGAGTGACTTGTCGAGGTTGGTGAGCCGACCCAGGTCAGCCCAGGAAGATTCCCGACACCACGGCGTTCACGCCGGCGGTGCGCATGACGGTGATCGTCACGGTGCCGCCTGCGGCGACGTTGACCGGCACGTTCACCCACGCGCCCTGGCTGAAGTCACCGTTCAGGTACGCGGTCTGCGGGCCGCTCCCGTCGTTGACCGTGATCGTCTCCCGGCGACCCAGGTTGTCGAAGTCCAGCGCGTAGACGTGGAGGGTGCCGCTGTACGCGGTGGTGAAGGTGATGCGGATCTTCACCTGGTTGCCGTCGTAGGCGCACGCGGCCTGGCGGGTCGAGCCGTCGGGGCTCTGCAGCGCGCGCACGTCGCTGCTTGGGTTGGCGAAGATGAACCGCTGGCCCTGGTCGACGGACAAGCTCGCGTTGGGAATCGAGACAAGGTCGCCGCCGTTCCAGCCCAGGAGCCCGTAGCCGCCGGCGCCGTACGTCCCGACCCAGGTGCCCTGCGGGGATTGGCTGAACGGCAGTCCGGCCTGGGTCGCGGCCGAGACCACGCTGGAAGGCGCAGAACTCGAGGGCCCGTTCAGTGCGGAGACGCGATAGAAATAGGTCGTCGCAGGGATCAGCCCTGAGTCGGTGAAGCTGGCCGCGGCGCCGGTCCCCACCAGGGTCCAGCCAGTGCTCCCGTCCGGCGAACGCTCGACCCTGTAGCCGGTTGCCCCGCTGACGGCGTTCCAGCTGACCTTGACCTGGGAAGCGTTCAGCGCGCTCGCGCTCACGCCGGTGGGCGTCGCCGGCGCCGGTGGTGCGCCGCCGAGCAAGACGCCAGAGACGACCGCATTCACGCCTGCGGTCCTGTTCACGAGGATGGTGACGGTGCCCCCCGCGGCGACGCTGACGGCGGCGTTGACCCAGGCGCCCTGGCTGAAGTCGGCGTTGAGGCTGGCGGTCTGAGGGCCTGAGCCGTCGTTGATGGTGATGCTCTCCCGCCGGCCCAAGCCGTCGAAGTCGACGGCGTAGACGTGGATGCTGCCGCTGTACGCGGCATTGAAGGTGATGTGGATCTTGACCTGGTTGGCGTCGTAGGCGCACGCCGCTTCGCGTGTGCTGCCATCGGGACTCTGCAGGCCGCGGAGGTCGGAGCTCGGGTTCTGCCAGATGAAGCGCTGGCCCTGGTCCACGGCGAAGGAAGCGTTGGGCATGGAGACCAGGTCGCCGCCGTTCCAACCGGTGAGGGCGTAGCCGTCGGCGCCGTAGACCCCCAACCAGCTGCCTTGCGGGGACTGGCTGTAGGGAATCGAGACCGCGGTCCTGGCCGAGGCGACGTTGGAAGGCGCGGAGTCGCCGACGCTGTTGCTGGCGATGACGCGGTAGTAGTAGGTGCTCGCCGCCGCCAGCCCCGTGTCGGTGAAGGCGGTCGCCGTGCTGGTCCCGACCTGGGTCCAGCCGGCGCTGCCGTCAGGCGAACGCTGGACTTTGTACGACGTCGCGCCCACGGAGCCGCTCCAGCGGAGGCCGATGGAGGAGGCGTCGAGTCCGGTGGCAGCCAGCCCTGTGGGCGCCGCGGGCGGAACGGCGCCGCCCAGCAGCACGCCCGAGACGACCGCGTTCATGCCCGCGGTCCTGTTGACGGTGATCGTCACCGCGCCGCCGGCGGCGACATTGACTGGCACGTTGAACCACGCGCCCTGGCTGAAGTCGGCGCTGAGGTTGGCCGTCTGCGGTCCGGAGCCGTCGTCGACGGTGATGGTCTCGCGCCGTCCGAGGTTGTCGAAGTCCAGCGCGTAGACGTGGATGCTGCCGGTGTACGCGGCGTTGAAGGTCAGGTGCATCTTCACCTGGTTGGCGTCGTAGGCGCACGCCGCCTGCCGCGTGCTGCCGTCAGGACTCTGCATGGCGCGTACGTCGGAGCTCGGGTTCTGGAAGATGAAGCGCTGGCCCTGATCGACGGCGAACGACGCCCTGGCGATCGAAACCAGGTCGCCGCCGTTCCAGCCGGTCAGCGCATAGCCGTCGGCGCCATACACGCCGAGCCAGCTGCCCTGCGGCGACACGCTGGTCGGCAGGCCGGCGGCCGTCGTCGCCGAGGCGACGTTCGACGGCGCGGAGCTCGACGGCCCGTTCAGCGCCGAGACGCGATAGAAGTAGGTCGTCGACGGCAGCAGGTTGGAGTCGGTGAACGAAGTCGTCGTGCTGGTGCCGACCTGGGTCCAGCTGGTGCTGCCGTCGGGCGAGCGCTCCGCTTTGTATCCGGTCGCGCCGGGCGACGCGGTCCACGTCAGCCTGATCTGCGTTGCGTTGAGGGCGCCGGCCGCGAGGTTCGCGGGTGGCGCCGGCGGCGTCGGGGCGCCGCCCAGGAAGACGCCGGAGAGGACCGCGTTGATGCCCGCGGTCCTGTTTGCGGTCACAGTCAGCGTCCCTCCCGCGGCCACGGAGATCGACGCGTTGACCCACGCGCCCTGGCTGAAGTCGGCGCCGATGGTCGCCGTCTGCGGGCCGCTGCCGTCGTTGACGGTCACGGTCTCGCGCCGGCCGAGGCTGTCGAAGTCGACCGTGTAGACGTGGATGGCACCGGTGTACGCGTTGGCGAAGGTCATGTGCAGGCGGACCTGGTTGGCGTCGTAGGCGCAGGTCGCCTCGCGAGTCGTGGCGTCGGGGCTCTGCAGCGCGCGAGCGTCACCGCTCGGGTTGGCCCAGATGAACCGCTGGGCCTGGTCGACGACGAACGTCGACCGCGGCATCGAGACCAGGTCGCCGCCGTTCCAGCCCAGCAGCGCGTAACCGTCCACGCCGTACGCGCCCACCCAGCTGCCCTGCGGTGGCTGCGTGTATGGAATGTCGACGGCGGTCCGTGCGGACACGACGCTCGAGGGCGCTGAGTCGCCGACGCTGTTGCTGGCGATGACCCGGTAGAAGTAGGTTGTCGCCCCGGCGAGGCCTGTGTCCGTGAAGCTGGTGGTGGTTGGGTTGCCGACCTGTGTCCAGCCTGTGCTGCCATCGGGCGAGCGCTGCACCTTGTACGAGGTCGCGCCGCCAGAAGCATTCCAACTCACGCTGATCGACGAGGCGTCCACGCCGGTGGCGGTGACGCCCGTCGGCGGCTGGGGCGCGCTCGGAGGCGTGCCGCCCGTGGTGATGGCGTAGTTCTGCGTCTCCCACTGGGCCAGGCCGAAGATCCACCCGCCGGTGATCTGGTTGCTGCCCCAGACCACGCCGGGGTTGACCGGGTCGGGCGTGGCCCCGGAGTAGTCGCCCCAGCGGCAGGGGTTGGAGGTGCAGTTGCCCTGGAAGAGGGTCTCCTGATTGGCCGCGCTGCTGGTCCCCAGGACGACCTCGCCTGCGTCCATCTGGCCGAGCGGCGTCGTCTTGGTCCGGGTCTGGGCGCCGATCAGGGGCAGCAGGGTGGGGCTCCCGCGGTTGTAGCTGATCATCGCGTCGTCGCCCGACGACGAGGGAGAGACGGCAGCGTTCCAGTAGTAATCGGTCGTGTTAGCGAGCTGCCCCTGCTGGCGGATGGTTCGGGAGCCGGGAAGGATCTCGTACCAGCGGACCGCGGACCGACCTGAGCCCGCCACGGTGTGCTGGGTCCAGACCGCCTCGGCGCCGGCGCTCGGGTCGAGGAGGGCCACAGCCTGCGTGAAGCGGCCGTCGAGGCTGTCGATGAGGTAGCCCGTGCCGGGCTGGGGCACGCTGGGCGGAGCAGCGTAGCTGGGGACGGTGATGTCTCCATCCGCGACCAGCAGCGGGCCCGGCGTCATGTGCCAGACCATCACCTTCGACTGCGGGTTCACGGAGGGGTCGTGGGCGGCGACGATGAAGCCGTTCGCCGAGGCGTCGGCGGTGTTCGCCGGCACCGGCGTGGCGGCGAGGGTGCCATCGGCGTTCCTCAGGAGGTGGGTGGCGTCGGCGAAGTGCGTCGCCGGCGCGGAGGCGGCGCACGTCGACAGGCCGGCCGGAGGCTTGGCGATCGCCCAGACGTCTGCGGTCACGAAGGGAAGCGCGGGCTTGCTGGTGTCGAAGACGTTGGTCCCGATCATCACGAAGTTCGCGTCGTGCCCGAGCTTGGGATAGTCGGGGAAGTTGGTCCCCGTCTGCGTCGCGTAGCGGCACCAGCCGCCCGCGAGGTCGGTCGGGTCGGCGGTCTTCGACCAGCCGAACAGGATGTAGGAGCTGGTCAGGTTCTGGTTGAACCCGATGGCCACGTAGAACCACCGGTTGCCCTGGTTGTCCCACTGGATCTGCGGGTCGCTGGTGAATAGACCCGAGGGGACCGCGGTGAAGGTGCCGAGGTCGGTCGAGCTCAGCAGGCTGAGGTCGTTGCGATCATAGACGCCGACAAGCTGGTTCACGAGCTCGAGGTAGCGGGTGGGGCCGATCGCGCCCGTAGAGTCGGGCGGCGTGGGCTGGTAGCCCTCGTCGGCGGCCGACAGGCCGGGCTGGTTGAGGCCGTTGTACAGCGCGGCCGAGTTGGGGCCCGGGGCCGGCGCAGGAGGTGGCGGCGGTCCGGTGACGTCGGCGGCCGCCTTGAGCTTGGCCTTGCGGAGGGCCGCCGGGTTCAGGCCGAGGAACTGCTTGGCGTGAACCCCAGTCTGCTTCGGTGACTTCTTGCCCGGGAAGACGAGTGGCGCGTCGACGTGGCCCACCGGGGCGATCACAGTGCCGGAGGGTGCTGCCGCGGCCGGGACGGGGGCGAGCAGCAGGGGGCCGATCCCGATCGCCAAAGCGGCCAGCCGTCGAAGTGCCCCGGTTCGGCCCACCTAACACTCCCAGCCGTGTCACCGCGCAGGGCGCGCGATGTGCGGAGATTATGGACTACGGCCAACGGGGCTACTTAACAAAAATTGCCTGGCGACCTGAGTCAGTCCCAGTGCGAGAACTGCGCCCGCATCCCCGACGCGTAACGCTCGCGGCCGAGCGCCAGGACCGTGGCCAGGACCAGCAGCACGATGGCGACGGCCGCGAAGGCGATGAACAGGTAGCCCGCCTGTGCGATCAGGAGCATCGCCCGCAGCGAGGCAAAGGCAAGCGCCAGGCCGCCGGCGGCGAGCATGGTCGAGCTGCGGAGGCCGACGCTGATCGCCACCGTCAGCGCGCCCTCGACCAGGAGCACGACCAGCCACCACACGTCGCCCTGCAGCGTCTGCGCCGCCGCCCAACCCATCACCAGCAGGAGGCCGAATGCGACGCATGCCCGCCTCAGCCACATGTCGACCCGCAGCTGGGCGTCCTGGCGCAGGAGGATGCCGACGAGCACAAGCCCGATGCCCGGGCCGACGAGCTCCCACGGACGCAAGTCGACGAAGCGAGCGCCGAAGAACGCGGCCGTGCACGTCGCGACGATCGCCGCGTAACGGCCGGCTCTGAACTTGTAGGTGTCGCTGTCGAGCCAGAACACCAACCCGTTGACCAGGAGAGCGAAGGCCGCGAGCGCTGCGCCCAGGCTGAACGCCCCGGTGCGCGTCGGGAAGAAAAAGCCCGAGCCGGCCGCGGCGACGAGCGTGCCGAGACCGAGGTAGCGGTGCATGTCGACGACCGGGTGACGGCCGAGGAACGCGAAGGCGGCCCGGCCCAACACCCACGTCGCAAGGCCGACGACGCCGAGGGCGGCCGCGTACAGGATCGTGTCCGCGCTGCGCGAGGCGAGCAGGATCGCCGCGCCGAGAAAAGCGGCCGCGGGCGCGAACGGAATCGCCCAGCGCAGGCGGTCCTGCATCGCCGCCGTGTAAACGAGCGGCGCGTAGGCGAGCAGTGCGATGCCCGCCGCGTCGGGGTCGCGGTTGCCGGCCGTTGCGGTGAGCGTGACCAGCCCGATGGTCGCGGCCGCCGCCTCGACGCTCCAGGCCCAGCGGTTCGGGAAGCGCGTCCTCAGACCCAGGCCTGCGAAGCCGGCGACCCACGCCAGGACGGCAAACCCGTTCTCGATCACCCGGTCGTCGGTCACGCCGGCCGCGACGAACGCCACCCGCAGCGCGGGCACGAGCGCGAGGACGGCCGGGTAGACGCCGTACCACCGTCGGGACCGCACGGCAGTGGCCGCGACAAGGGCGGCGAGGACGACGAGCTCGGCCGCCACCAGCGCCGCGGGCACGTGCGCGTACGGCCACAGGTAGAGAGCCGGCGCTGCCGCGACCGTGATCACGAGCGCATACCACCGCTCGACCTCGGTGCGCCCGCGCACGGACCACTCCGCGTGTGCCGCCGCGAGCGCGATGGCGACGAGGCCGAAGAGCCCGCTGTTCAGCTGCAGCACCCCGCAGGCGATCAGGGTAGCGATGACGCCCAGGAGCGAGGCCGTGGCGCGCTGATACGGTCTCCACTCCGGCAAGGGCGCCTCCGACGCCAGCAGCGACCACGCGGCCACCAGGCCGGCCGCGAGCAGGAACGCCGTGGACTGCGGCCATGTGGGCAGGGCCTCGCGCATCGCAAGGTCGATGCCGGCGGCCGCCAGCACGGCCAGGACGATGAACCCCGCCGTGGGCAGGCGCTTGCGGCTCAACAGCTGGCGGAGCGCGTACCACCCACCAGTCAGGGCTACGGCCACACCGGCCAGGGCGGCGCCCTGCCACCTGACTGGAACCATCGCCATCGCCACGCTGGCGGCGCCACCGGCTGCGCTGGACCATGCCAGCCAGGGCAGCTCGGGCTCGTCGCGAGTCAGGACCAGCCACCAGTACGCAATCGCGATGACGGTTAGCGCGGCGGCAAGACGCCACCACATCTCGTCCGGCGAGCCGGTGAAGCACAGCACCAGCGAGATGGCCGCACCCGCGTGGACGAACCACCGACGCGAGGCGCTGGCGACCCGGTGCCGCGCCAGCGAGCGGACCTGGGCGGCGATGACATAGACCAGGGCCAGCAAGGCGTCGAACGGACCGCGCAATCCCTGGGCGCCGGCCGCGTCGACACCGGCGAACCACGCCAGCGAGAACAGTCCTCGGGCGGCGATCGGGCTGTAGCGCACGGCGCCGAACTCCGCGGCGGCGCCGAAACCGACTGCCGAGATCGCGAGCGCGGCGACGATCTCCCAGTGCCCGGTCGCCACGACGGCGCCACCGA
>WNEW01001962.1_pt1 | contig 10091 bp, 7 predicted proteins | sample 5399891 | NCBI WGS metagenome assembly WNEW01 (sample SAMN13153336, study PRJNA577476) | soil metagenome | isolation source: 40 cm grassland meadow soil pre-rain plot 5 | place: USA:California | collected 2015-09-08 | reverse complement strand
GGTCGTCGCCGCGACGGTGGTCGTGGTCGTCGCCCCGACGGTGGTCGTGGTCGTCGCCGCGACGGTGGTCGTGGTCGTCACCGCGACGGTGGTCGTGGTCGTCGCCCCGACGGTGGTCGTGGTCGTCGCCCCGACGGTGGTCGTGGTCGTCGCCCCGACGGCGGTCGTGGTCGTCGCCGCGACGGTGGTCGTGGTCGTCGCCGCGACGGCGGTCGTGGTCGTCGCCGCGACGGCGGTCGTGGTCGTCGACCCGACGGTGGTCGTGGTCGACCCAGCCTGCGTGGTGGTCGTGGTGGTCGTGGTCGTCGTCGGACACGTGTCGGTCGCGGGACGCGGGCGGCAGACGAGGGTGTCCTTGTCGGAGTCGACGCCCTTCGCACCCTCCGGCTTTGCCTTGAGAGTGATCGCCCGCTTTCCCGGCTTGGTCTTCTTCTTGCCGCGGACGGGGACGACGACGTCGATGAAACCGCCGCAGAGCGCGCCGCTGAGCCCCGCCGGTGGCGGGATCCCGAGCGTCGGCGGACCGATCTTGAGACTGCGGAGCGCCGCGGGCGCCTGGCAGCCCGCGACCTCCTGGTTGATGCACACCTGGACCCGGAAACTGCAGCTCCCGTTGTGACAATCGCCGTCGTGATCGCACCCGGGGTCGCCGTCGGTGCACTCGAGCCGGTTCGGCGCCGTCGCGGCCGTCCCGCCGAGCGTGCGCAGGATCGCGAAGCACTCGGTGGAGGAGGAACCCTTCCCCGGAAGATCCGTCGCCAGCGCCGGCGCCCCGCCCGCGACGATCATCCCGACCACGAGAAGGAGACGCTTCACTTGCGTGCCTTCTGCTTGCCGCGCGGGCTCGTCGCGGGCGGCGCCGCTCCCACGTTCCCCTTCGCCAGCCGGTAGAGCGAGAACGGTCCGACGAAGGTGATCGGGATCGGCACCCCTGGGCCGGCGGCCACGAAGCCCGTGAACTGCTTGCCCTCGAGGACGGAGTCGTTCGCGCTCCGCACGACGTAGACGCTCTTCCGCTCCATGACCTGCGCGATGTTCTCGCCCGGCGGCATCGGCAGCGGACGGAACCTCTCCACCACCTGGAGCGCGAACATGCTGCCCTTCAGGGCCTCTTCGATCCCCGGGTCGCCGCCCGCGAAGACCTCGCCGTACTTCTCCGGCGAAGCGACCGTGACGTCCACCGTGCCGTAGGCGACGTCGCTCTTGTGCACGTCCTTGTTCGTCGCCGGCGGCAGCTTCGACCACTGCTTGCGGAGAAGTGCGAGGTCGGCGGCGCTCGGCTCCCAGGCCTTCGGCTGCCGGTTGCCGGCGCGGTACGGTTCGTCGATCGACTTGGGCAGCTCGACGTCGAGGAGGCGGAAGGCGACGTCGCGCTCGCCTTTCTGGGACACGGTCCAGAGCTCCGGCTGGAGCGCGCGGGTCTTGTCGCCGGGGAATTGCGCCTGCGCATACAGGAACCAGGCACCCGACATGTTGACGGGCACCTTGCCGTGGACCCGGGTCGCTTGCGGGAACTCGGGCGGCTTGGCGGCGAGCGCGGTGGCGGCGGCCAGCGATGCGGCGACCAGCAGACGGACGGGCAACGAAGCGGTTCTCATCGAGGGATCCGGACTCCTTTCGCGGCGCCTTTATGCCAGACGGGCGGGCGACCCGGCTAGGCCGCCCGCCCGGCCGACGAGCACGAGGTGTGGGGTCGGGGCTACTCCGGGCACCCCGGCGTGACGGTGCAGCTGCAGCTCACGGCGGAGTGCGTCGCGATCGGCTGCTGCGGCGTGATGGCGACGAACCCGATGTCCTTGATCGGGGAGTTCGGACCCGAGAACACCTCGCTCACCGCCCCGGATGCTCGCGGTCACGGAAGCGGAGGCGAGCAGGGCGCAGACGGCGATCACGAATCGGCCGGGTCGCGGTGCCATGCGAGTGTTTCGACCTCCTCCGACAGAAGTCACACGACCATGGGCGCGCTCCGCATGTCAATTAAGATCTTCCGGCAGAAGGGCGGCATCCCGTCGGGGAGACGGCCGCTTTTCCTGGACGCACTGCGTCGCCAGGCAACGCGAGCGACCGAGCGGGGGCCGGCGCCGTCTCGCCCGCCTGGGTGTCGGTCAGTTCAGCTGGTACGTGACCCGGAGCTGCGCTACGTCGTGCGCCCGGAACGTCCCGAGGATCGCACGCCGGGAGCTCTCGATCGCGACCCAGGTGCCGCTCAGGAGGAGATTGTCGTTGATGCGGTACGTCAACATCGGCTGGAAGCCGAAGATGCCGCTCCCCCAGGCGAGGAGGACGAGCCGGGGCTCGAGCCGCCCGTGCATGTAGTCGGTGAGGAGCGCGATCGACAGGTAGTCGTTGTCGAACGCATACTGGTCCTCGTAGTTCTTCGCGGGTGCGATGCGGCACTGCTTGCTCGCGATCGCGACCGGCGTGCACACCGGCAGCGGCGAGAACGCCGTCGGCGGTTTCCCCGGCTTCTGCAGTCCGTTCGCCCGGAAGTCGCGCTCGCGGCGCTCGAAGACGTTCGTCTCGCCGTGGATGGCGGCGACGAACACGAAGCTGTTCGACGGGTTCAGCGGGCGGAAGAAGAAGAACCGGTCGTAGCCGAGCATCCAGCGGAGATAGTCGGTATGCGGGATCGTGTTCGTGAAGGTGCGGTTGCCGACGAGGATCGAGCGCGGCACCTGTGAGAGCGGATTCAGGTTCTCGTTCGGGATGAAGCCCTCCTCGTCGATGAAGTACTCGGCCTCGGCGCGGATGATCGCGCCGACCAGGTTGCTGTACCAGGTGGACGAGATCCCGAAGACCGACTCGAGCCTGCGGTCGAGGATCGTGACGATCGGCTCGGCGTACGAGCAGGAACGTCCATCGGGGGTGTGGCCGACCGAGCCGAACCGTTTCGCGATCGGGCGGTTCGTCGTGTTGTCGAGGCAGACCGGCGTCTTGTAGCCCCGGTCGTCGATCAGCGTGAACGGGACCGGCCGGATCCCGGGAGCGAGGTCCTTGAACCCCTCGTCGAACGCGCCGGGGCCGCCGGTGAGCAGCGGCACCGGCGCCACCGGGAACTCGCGCGCGAACCACGTCTGCACGGTGTAGTCGCGGGCGACGACGCCGGTCAGGTGCACGCCCCAGCGGCTGTTGTCCCAGGTCTGCGCCGGCTGCTTGCTGACGATGACCAGGTGCACGCCCTGGAAGTTCCGCGGGTCGAAGCCGTTCCGCCGGATGATGTCGTTCGCCATGAGCTGCGGGTCGGCGACGTCGGGCGAGAAGGGGCTCACGCCGCCGACCATCGGGTCGATCGGGACGGTCGTGTCGATGACGCCGGGCACGACGAACGCCTCGCCGAAGACGCTCGACAGGAAGCTCCAGTGGTCGATCAGCTTGTACGTGGCGCGCAGCGCCCAGAACGGGATGCGCGCCTCGTCGAGATCCTGGAAGAAGCCGGGCGCGCCGAGCGTCAGGTCGAACGCGTTCAGCCGGTCGAGGAACACGATGTCGTCCGACTCGCCCCACGAGATCGACTGCCGGCCGACGCGGAGCACGAGCGGGCCCTTCTTGTAGTGGACATAGAGCTCGTTGATGCGGTTGCGCTGCGCGTAGATGTGACGCGCGTTCTTGTTCTCGTCGTTGAAGAGGAAGCTCTCGCCCTTCACGTCGTCGCTCTGGGACTGCCGCGCCTTCAGGTTTCTGCGGTTGAAGTTCCACGGACCGTTCAAGTAGTCGTAGAGGCCGTCGTAGAAGCCCCACCAGGCGAAGCGGAACCTGAGCTCGTCGGGCTCGATCAGCGAAAGACCGCGCGGCTCGCGCATCCAGTGCACGTAGTCGGTGAGCTTCGCGTCGAACTCGGGGTTGTAGAAGTTCCGGTGCTGGGCGAGGTCGCCGGCGGAGTAGCGACACTTGTCGCTGATCGCGGCGCTCTGCTTGCCGTTCACGACGCACGTGTTCGGGCCGTTTCCGGGCCAGTCCCGCTCGGATGAATCGGTCATGATGCCGAGCTGCGAGTAGGCCCGAAGGCGGACGTCGAAGTTGCGGGTCGCGTCGAGGAAGTAGGCCTGCGAGGGCGTTTCTAGCCCGAGGACAGCCGCCAGGCCGAGCACCAGCCAACCTGCCGTGGTCCGCATACGGGGGCGTATTCGAGATTCCAAAGGAATTGTCAAGGCGATTAGAATGGCGAGCCGCTCGCCCGGCGGCGAGGCCCGAGCACTGCCTCCGGCGCATCGCGTCGGAGCGGCGGTGGACGTGGGCCGGCGACCGGGCGCGGCCCGCCGCTCCCCGCTTCGCCGCGTCCTTTCTCCCCGCTGACCGTCGTCCAACTACCCACTGATTTGCTGGTCAGCAGACGCGAAGTCCTATTTTCTCATCGCTCGGGTTCGGGTGTCACTCTTGCGCGAGGAGGTCCCATGCCGACCACACCACGTCGCCTGCCGTCGCTCGTCGTCGCCCTGACGGCCCTGCTCCTCCCCCGGGCGGCGCGCGCCTTCGACGTCGTCATCAACGCTCAGGATCTCCGTTGGAGAGCGAGTAGATGACATCCAGGCTCGTTGCGGGTCTCCTCGTCATGATGTCGCTCGCGCCGTTGCGGGTGGCCAGATGCGAGCCTCCGCCCGACCCCCCCTCCGCGCTCCGTCCCGGCACCGTGCTCGGGAGCGAGAACTGGGAGGCCGCCAAGGGCCTCCTCCCCGAGGAGTTCCTCGAGGCGTACCGCAAGGGGGATCTCCGCCACGAGATCGGGAGCTGGGAGCCCCCGAAGCTGGGAGAGGAGCCGACCTTCGCCGCGGCGCTCAAGGAGAACGAGGACCGCTTCGACCTCGACGACGAAGGCTCGATCATCGATCGTCGCACGGGCAAGGCCGCGCGCGACATCACGGCCTGGCCCTTCCCGAAGATCGACCGCGCCGATCCCAAGGTGGCGCTCAAGATCGTGTGGAACTACTTCTACACGCTCTATTACGGGGGCAATGGCCACTACCGGGCGGACCTCGCCTGGATCTCGCGCCACGGGCTCGACCGTTCGATCAGCGTCGACGCCTTCCACAAGTACTACGAGGGCCAGCATCCCCGCTTCCGCTACCCCGATGACCACAAGGACCTCCTGGCGCAGACCCTCGCTCATGTGCTCTGGCCGGCGGACGTCGAGGGCATCCTCTCGCTCTCCTGGCGCTATCGTGATGCGCACGCGCGCGACTCGGTATGGACCTACGTGCCGAGCCTGCGGCGCACCCGCCAGGTCTCTCCCGCGAACCGGTCCGACGGTTTCCTCGGCTCCGACCTCTCCCAGGATGATGGGCCCTACTTCGACGGCAAGGTCCAGGACTTCGAGTGGAAGCTGATCGGCGAGCAGGACCTGCTGGTGCTCTTCGACCGCCCCTCGTTCGAGCAGAAGGCCCAGCTCACCCGCCTTCCCGAGGGCGGGTGGCGGATGGTCGTCCCCGGGGGGGCGCGGGTGGGATTCCAGGTGCCGGACTGGAAGGGTGCCCCGTGGTGCCCGATCCAGGAGATGCTGATCCGGCGCCCCCACTGGATCATCGAGGCAGTCCCCAAGGACCGCTACTACCTGTACGGGAAGATCATCTTCCGCTTCGACAAGGACATCTACCTCGGGAGCTACAGCTCCAAGTACGACTGGAAGGGGAAGCTCCTCAACTCCTACGTCGCGATTCGCACCAACATCATTCCGGTCGCTCCGGGTGAGTTGTGGGGCTGGGCGGGTGGGGCCGTCGCGCTCGCGGTCAACTGGAAGCTCGACCGAGCGACCACGGCGGGCATCGTGGTGGGAACGGACGTGCCGGCCGACTCGAGGATCCCGCTCGACGCCGACCTCTTCTCGCTGCAGGAGATCCAGTCGCGGGGGAAGTAGCCCGACTCGCTCGCGTCGTTGCCACGGTGTGGCGGGGCCGCCCTCCTCGCCGCGTGCCTCCACGGGACAGCACCCGGCCGGCGCGCGCTTTGACAGCCCGTCCCACTCTTTGCTACCGAGACGGCCGGGGATGGGAGCCGAGGGGCGGCGTCCAAGGAAGCGTCGTCGCGGACCGGCGACCGCCGCGCCGCACCTGGAGACGCTCCTCTGGCGGGTCGGCATCCGGCACGTCGCCGGTGTGGACGAGGTGGGCATGGGGCCGCTCGCCGGTCCCGTGGTCGCGGCCGCGGTCGTCTTCCCGCCCGGCACGCACCTCGACGGCGTCGCCGATTCGAAGGTCCTGACCGCCGCCCAGCGGGAGCGGCTGGACGTCGAGATTCGCCGGCGCGCCGTCGGCGTCGGCCTGGGCATGGTCGAGCCCGACGAGATCGACCGCCTCAACATCTATCGCGCCGGGCTCATGGCCTGCCGGCGGGCGCTCGAGGCGCTGCCGCTGGTGCCCGGCTTCGTGCTCGTCGACGGGCGCGAGATCCCCGATCTCCCGATCCCGCAGAGCGCGTACCCCAAGGGCGACGCGTTCGTGTGCTCGATCGCCGCCGCCTCGATCGTCGCCAAGGTCCATCGGGACGCGCTCATGCGCGCGCTCGACGCGCGTTACCCGGGCTACGGCTTCGCGCGTCACATGGGCTACTCGACGCGCGCGCACTTCGCCGCCATCCGCGCGCTCGGCCCGTCGCCCATCCACCGCCGCTCCTTCGCGCCGGTGCGCGCCGCGGCGCGCGGCGAGGTCGATCCTCAGCTCGCGCTGGGTCCGCTGCTCGCCGCCGAGTGACGCCCGCGGCGCTTTTCCTGGCGCCGAGAACGCCTATAATCGACAGAGCACCCATGGACGCGACCCTGCTCCTCGACCTCTACCGGCAGATGTGCCTCTCCCGCCGCTTCGAGGAGGCCGCGGCGAAGGCCTACTCGCAGGGGAAGGTGAGCGGCTTCCTCCACCTCTACATCGGGCAGGAGGCGGTCGCGGTGGGCGCCATCTCGGCGGCCGAGCCGACGGACTACATCGTCGCGACCTACCGCGAGCACGCGCACTACCTCGCGCGCACGGGTGACGCGCGCGGCGCGATGGCCGAGCTCTACGGGCGTGCAACCGGCTGCAGCGGCGGGCGCGGCGGCTCGATGCACCTCTTCGATGCGCGCAAGCGCTTCTTCGGCGGCTGGGCGATCGTGGGCGGCCACGTGCCGATCGCGGCGGGGGTCGCGTTCGGGAGCAAGTACCGCCGCGAGCCGGACGTGACCCTCTGCTTCTTCGGCGACGGCACGGCCAACATGGGCGCCTTCCACGAGGGCCTCGCGCTCGCCGGGCTCTGGAAGCTCCCCGTCGTCTTCATCTGCGAGAACAACCAGTACGCCATGGGGACGCCGCTCTACCGCACGCTCTCGGTCGAGGACGTCGCCGTGCGCGCGCGCGGCTACCCGATGGAGGCGGAGATCGTGAACGGCGACGACGTGCTCGAGATGCGCGAGGCGACGCGCCACGCCATCAGTAGAGCCCGAAAAGACAGCCTGCCCTTCTTCCTCGAGGCGAAGACCTACCGCTTCCGCGGCCACTCGGTCGCCGACCCGGCCAAGTACCGCACCAAGGAGGAGGTGCAGAAGTGGATGGAGCGGGACCCGATCGGCGTCCTCGCCGGGCGCATCCGCACCCTGGGCATCGCGACCGACGAGCAGCTGAATGCGGTCGACGACGAGGCCAAGGCGCAGGTGCAGGACGCCGTCCGCTTCGCCGAGGAGTCGCCGGCGCCGGCGCCCGAGACCGTCGAGGAGCACGTCTATGCCTGAGCCGCGAGTCATCTCCTTCCGCGAGGCGTTGCGCGAGGCGATGGTGGAGGAGATGGAGCGCGACCCGTCGATCTTCCTGATGGGCGAGGAGGTCGGACACTACAACGGCGCCTACAAGGTCTCCGAGGGCATGCTCGAGCGCTTCGGCGAGCGGCGCGTGATCGACACGCCCATCGCCGAGACCGGCTTCGCCGGGGTCGGCATCGGAGCCGCCATGATCGGGCTCCGGCCGATCATCGAGTTCATGACCTGGAACTTCTCGCTGACGGCGATCGACCAGGTCATCAACAACGCCGCCAAGCTGCGCTACATGGCGAACGGGCAGTTCACGCTGCCGATCGTGTTCCGCGGCCCGGGCGGCGCCGCCCACGCGCTCGCCGCGCAGCACTCGCAGGCGCTCGAAGGGTTCTACGCGCACGTGCCGGGGCTGAAGGTCGTCATGCCCTCGACGCCGGCCGACGCGAAGGGGCTGCTCAAGGCGGCGATCCGCGACGACAATCCGGTCTGCTTCATCGAGAGCGAGGTGATGTACGCGCTCAAGGGCGAGGTGCCGACGGGCGAGCACGTCATCCCGCTCGGCGTCGCCGACGTGAAGCGCCCGGGGCGTGACGTCACGCTCGTCACCTGGTCCAAGATGCTGCACACGTCTCTCAAGGCGGCCGAGCAGCTCGCCACCGACGGCATCGAGGCCGAGGTGATCGACGTGCGGACCGTTCGCCCCCTCGACGTGGGAGCGATCCTCGCGTCCGTGCGGAGGACGCACCGCTGCATCGTCGTGCAGGAAGGGTGGCCGTTCGCCGGCGTGGCAGCCGAGGTCGTCGCGCTGGTCGCGCGCGACGCCTTCGAGGACCTCGACGCCCCGCCCGAGCGCGTGACCAGCCTCGACGTGCCGATGCCCTACGCGCGCAACCTGGAGGAGCTGGTGCTGCCGTCGCCGGCGCGGGTCGTCGCGACCGTGCGCCGGCTGCTCGGGGCGGAGGAGAGGAGGGTGGGCGCCCCCGTCCACCCGGCGCGCGCGCAGCGCGGGCGGTAGCCGGCTGCTCGTCGGCGGCTGCGGCCGGTCCCGGAACCCGCCCGCCTCACTCACGCTAGAGCGGCGCGCAGCCTGCGCCGGCGGTTGCACGAGCGCCGGCCGCGTGGTTCCCTGACCGTTCGCCCATGTCGATCGACGTCACCATGCCCAAGCTCTCCGACACCATGGAGGAGGGCAAAATACTGAAGTGGCTCAAGCATCCCGGCGACGGCGTGGCGATCGGCGAGATCATCGCCGAGGTCGAGACGGACAAGGCGAACATGGAGCTCGAGGCCTACGACGAAGGCACGCTCGCCGAGGTGCGGGTGCAGGAGGGCGAGTCGGCGCCGGTCGGCGCGGTGATCGCCGTCCTCGCCGCGTCGGGGGAGGGCTCGGCCGCGCGGCCGGCGGCGGGAGCCGAGAAGGCCGCGAAGGCAGCGCCCGCCGCGCCCGCTGCGAAAGCGGCGCCCGGCACGCCGCGGGCGGCGCCCGCGAAGGCCGAGGCGGGTCGTGAGGGCTTCCGGCCGACGGTCGTGCGGCGCCCCGAGCCCGGGGAGAGCCTCGGCGCCAGCGCGGCCGTGAAGGCCTCGCCACTCGCCCGGCGGATCGCGCGCGATCACGGCCTCGATCTCGGACAGGTCAGCGGCACCGGCCCCGGCGGACGCATCGTGCAGAAGGACGTGGAGGCAGCGCTGGCCGCCCGCGGCGGCACGGCCCCCGCGCCCCGGAAGCCGGCAGCGCCCGCCGAGCCGCGCCCGGCGGCGGGAAGCCGCGTCGAGCTCTCGCGCATCCGGCGCACCACCGCCAAGCGCATGGGCGAGGCGAAGCGCGAGGTCCCGCACTTCTACGCCTCGACCGAGATCGCGATGGACGAGGCGGCGCGGCTGAAGGAGGCGCTCGCTGCGCTCGAGGGCGAGTACGAGGGCCTCACCTACACGCACGTCGTGCTGAAGGCGGTGGGCCTCGCGCTCACGCGCGTGCCCGAGCTGAACGCGTCCTACGACGGTGACGCGATGGCGCTCCACGAGGCGGTCAACGTCGGCGTGGCGACGGCGGTGGCCGACGGCCTCGTCGTGCCGGTGGTGCGCCACTGCGACCGCGAGCCGCTCGCGGCCATCGTGCGCCAGGCACGCGCCCTCCTCGAGCGGGCACGCAGCGGGCGCTTCGCGGCGGACGACCTGACGGGCGCCACCTTCACCGTTTCCAACCTCGGCATGCTGCCGGTCACGGAGTTCGCGGCGGTGATCAACCCCCCGCAGGCGGCGATCCTGGCGGTGGGCACCATCCGCGAGACGCCCGTGGTGCGCGAGGGCCAGATCGTCCCCGGGCGGATGATGACGGTCACCGTCTCGTGCGATCACCGCATCATCGACGGCGTGCTCGCCGGACGCT
>WNEW01002362.1_pt1 | contig 10092 bp, 7 predicted proteins | sample 5399891 | NCBI WGS metagenome assembly WNEW01 (sample SAMN13153336, study PRJNA577476) | soil metagenome | isolation source: 40 cm grassland meadow soil pre-rain plot 5 | place: USA:California | collected 2015-09-08 | reverse complement strand
GGACACCGCCACCGCCGGCCGGCCGACGATGTATCGGAGCCAGTCCAGGTCGTGACAGCATTTGGTCAGGATGCTGGGCCCTGCGTGGTCCGACCGGCGCCAGTTGCCCCGCACGTACGAGTGGGCGAAGTGCCACCAGCCGATCGGCTCAAGCTGATCCACACCGACAAGCTGGCCCATCCGACCGCCAGCCACGATCTCCCTCACCTTGTCGGTGTAAGCCGTGTAGCGCATCACGTGGCAGATCGCGAGTATGACCCCGGCATTCTCGACTGCGTCAATCACCTGGATGCAGCCCGCTCGGGTTGGTGCGATCGGCTTTTCCAGTAGCACGTGATAGCCCAACTCCGCGAAGCGGCATGCAGGGCCGACGTGCTCGTGGTCCGGCGTGGTGATGATCACCGCATCCGCGAACGGAGGCAATGCGGCAAGCTCCCGCCAGTCGTCGAATCGCCTGTCGGCCGCCACACCGAGCCGGTCGGCCAACGCCTCGCGACGAGCGGTGCGGGGATCGGCGACCGCCACCACACGAGCCCGCTCCGGATATCGCTCCGCAAAGCTGGAGAACGTGCGACCCCGCGAACCGGTACCCGCCAACACAATCGTGACCGGCCGAGGCGTTGCCACTCGAGCCCTATTCTCTCGGCAGCCTCGTACCACGTAAATCGCGCGACTGCTGCGACGGCGGCCAATTCCGGGCCCCGCGCCCGCGGATGACGGCCGGTGCAGGCACCTCCGTGCCATCGAGGCCCGACAGGTGTTTACTCATCTGCTGGTCTCCTTTCCGAATCCGAACCTAGAGGGTCAGACATCGCCATTTCGAGCAGGCGGTCATTCAGTTGGTTCATTCGGTCCTTCACCGAGTTTCTTGTAAACCGGCGCCTGCGGTTGCCGGGCTCCCACAGCCAGGCGGTTCCAACTCGGGGACTCGGTGACCCGGATCACCTCCGGTTCACGGTGCGGATCGGCGTACTGGCATGTGTACACCGCTCCGAGCTCGGTTCCGCGCGCTCCAGTTCGAATGTTGATGTCCTGCAGTCCGTGCAGCCGGCGGATAGATTCAGGCTCGATGAGCATGCGCCATGCCTGGTCGATTCCGGTCGGCAGCGTTACCTCCGAGTAAAGTCGCGCCTCGTCGCGCGAGACTCGCGTCCTCTCGCGGGCGATGGCCGCCTCCCATACCGGGCTCAGCGGGCGATATCCGCATTCGACACGTCCGACGTGCTCGTACTCCTCGACGTGAGGCGTGTACGCCGCGCGACTATCCGTGTCGAGCTGATCCAGCACGGCCGAGGTCAGCAGCAGGTACTCGTGAAGAGGGACATGATTTTTGAGCAGTCGAAACGACTTGTTGACCTCCGGGCCGTGGAGCTGCTGCCGCCGGTGGCCGAGCGGCTGCCACGCGTACTCGCCCCGGTGGCCAATGAACTTGAGCGCAAGGTCTGTGGTTCGAGCACAGGCTTCGCACGTGCACGTGTTGCATTTCTGCATGTCGCGGAGCCTGCGTCTGAAAGCGATGTAGGCATGCTCCAGCTGCTCGACAAGTTGCGGAGCGTCCAGGTCACCGGCGAACGTCACGGAGTCGCCCTCGAACTGGGCTGGCTCGAGGCGCCCTCCGATCTCGTCGACGAGTACGCCCAGCAACTCGCGGACCGTGGCTGAAGAGTCCTGAATCGCAGTCCTGCTTACGTAGCGGGTGTAGCCGGAGATGTCGGCCTGGACGAGGACCCCGGTGTGCACCAGGACTTGACCTATGCCGCGAGATCTCAACCCCATGCGACCAGAAGCTTGGCCTTATGCGGGCTAGGACGCAGAGGCACAGGCGAAGTATGCGGTCACGACTGTCGCCGAACAGGAGTCGCCCCTGGTGGACCCTGGTTTGGGAAACGCGAACCGGGTGACGCTCGTCTGTCGGCCGATCAGCCTCTGATGACCGTGCTCGGCAATGACGACGAGATGGTCAGCGCGAGGTGGGTGACGGCTTCCCGGCCAGGGCAGCCGCGACGGCACAGCCGGGTCGATGTCCGCGACCATCCGGTGGTTCCGAACCGCCGCACTCGGGACATGCGGGGACAGAGCCGACCGGCGTCAGGCCGGACCATTGATGTTTGGTCAGCAGGCGGAGTAACTCGACGTTTTCGGACCGCAGGCGTCTGAGTTCGTTCTCGGCCACACGACCAGCTTAAGGCTGCCCGCTCCTCATCGGCTTTAAGGAGCGCGTCGGATGGTGCGCGATGGTCTTACCCGGGCCACGGTGGACTCGAACCACCTGGCTCCGTGGCAATTCCGCGGCGGCTATGCGTCAAGCGTCGGGACCTAGGTCCGAAGCCCTCGTTGTCATGTGGCCTGACCCGACAAACGGGATGAGGATCTCGATTCGCTGACCTCAGCACCGTCCGCCGGCATCGCGTGCTCGCTGGTTCGCCCGAGCAGCAGGTAGGTCACGGTCGGCCCCTTTCCCTTTACCTCGATCGGCCCGCGACACTCGAACACGAAGTCGTTCTTCATCCGCTCGTAAACCTCTTCCGTGACCTGGATCCGATCGGGCACTCCATGCGATTCCATACGGCTCGCGATGTTCACCGTGTCGCCCCAGAGGTCGTAGTGGAACTTCTCCCGACCGACGATCCCGGCCACCGCGGGACCGCAGTTGATGCCAACGCGAAAGCTCAGGTCCCAACCGTTTGCCTGATTCAGCCGTGCCACCTCCTGCTGAAGATCGAGCGCCATGTCGCAGATCGCATGGACATGGTCAGGACGCGCGATCGGGGCTCCGGCGGCGACCATATAGGAGTCGCCAATCGTCCGAATCTTCTCGAGCCCGTAGCGCCGGACCAGCCGGTCGAAGACGGAGAAGACCTCGTTGAGAACGGCGACGGTGGCGGCTGGCGTCTCGTGCGCGGACCTGATAGTGAACCCGGCGAGGTCAGCGAAGAGCACCGAAATCTCGTCGTGATGGTCCGCGATTGGCTCTTCGCCCCTCTTGAGGCGCATCGCGATCGGTTCGGGGAGGACGTTCAGCAGCAGCGCCTGCGACCGCCGTTCGGCGACGTCCCGCTGCGACCGGAAATAGATCAGGCCGACGAACGTGAGTGTCCCGATGCCGGCGATGTTGAGCGCGAAAAGTGCGTTGATCGCGGCCGCCGGTAACGGTCTCACCTGCTGCGCCACGGTCCCGTCCAGAATCGCGGCGATGAGAAGGTCGGCGAAGAACGCGGCGAGCCAGATGGTCGTCTCTCGAGCGGGCCGCAGAAGGAGTGCGCCGAGCGGGGCCGCGAACGCCCATACCACGACCGCGCTGCCATGGACGAACCCGCCGAGGCTCAACTGAAGGAGCATCGGGAGCACGATCATCAGCCCGAGCACTGGAACGGGCAGCCTGCCGAGGCGTTTGGTGCTGACGAACCTCAGAAAAACGGCGCCCACGACGATGCTGACGACGAGCGGGATCGAGCCGCTCAGCGGCTTACCGAGGGCCGCGTACATCACAGCCCACGCGAGCCCGGCCAGCGCGGCACCCAGACCGATCACGACGAAGACTTCTTTGGCGACCCTTTCCTGGTCTGAGTCGATCGGCTGGCATCCGATCGCGAGGATCCCGCGGAGCGCAGACGCGGCTTTCGCACGAGCCACACGGGACATTGTGCTCGCGCAAGTGGAAATCGCGGGATCTTCCATATCGGGCTGACCAACGTGCCGGAGTCAAAGAATTCCGGCCGTGACCAGGGTTCGCTGTTGCTGATCTGTTGCCACCCAAGTTGTTGCGGAAGAGGCTCAACACATGCAGGCGAGCGAAAGCCCCGTTTCCGCGGATTTCCGTGATGGGCAGTAGTTTCCGTAACGCGAACCAATCCTTGGTAGTCCAGGGTCGGTCCATCCGCCTCGATGCCCACTCAAGGGGAAAGTCGAAGCCTGACAAGCGATGCTGATCATGCCGGAGCTACCCGGGTCAGTCGGCCTGAGCTTCTGCCATAGACCGCGGAAGGCGCCCAGCTGAGAACGCAATAAGGCCCGCAGGAAGCAACCACGGATATACCTCGATGCGGTACTTACCTGCGCGGACGGCGGGATCTTGTTCTTTGAGTTTCCGCGCTCGCTCCGGATCGACATTGAGAATCGAAAAACCCCTAAGGTCACGATCAGGCGCTCCAAGCACTGGACCGGCGGCAAGCAATTGACCGGCCTGGTGCAATTGAGCTAGGTGCGACATGTGGGCATCTTGAAGTTCGGCCTCCTCTTGCTCACTGAATGCCGGGGCGTCGGGGCGAAGCATTAACAACGAAATCGTGTAGTGGTCAAATTCCATAACCCACATGATCGAACCACCGAGCCGGGGCGTGCATGTGTCGGGCTCTCACATCCGGCGAAGCGGTGTGGCCGCGGTGGACTCGCACCAGCCAATGGTCGTCGCTGTCCTGATCCGCTATGGCGCTGACGGCCGCTGGTAGGAAGAGTTATACTCACCATGTGAAGACTGCCGTTTCAATTCCTGACCGGATCTATGAGGCCGCGGAGCGGTACGCACGGAAGCGACGAATCCCTCGCAGCCAGGTGTATGCCGAGGCTCTTGCGCGCTTCATGGCCGAACAGGAATCGGACCAGGACCTGACCGCCGTACTCAACCGCGTTTGCCAAGAAGTGGATACCAGCCTGGACGAATTCGGTAGAGCCGCGTCGAGGCGCACCTTGGCTCCGTCCGATTGGTAGTCCGCCGGGGAGAGATCTGGTGGGCCGACCTCGGCTCGCCAAGAGGCTCGGCGCCGGCCTTGCGACGTCCGGTCCTGGTTATATCCGCTGACTTCGTGAATCGCTCTGCCTTGCGAACCGTCTCCGTCGTTGGTATCACCTCCAACGTGAAATGGGCCGCGGCCCCCGGGAATGTGTTGATTACCAAGGGGGTCGCCGGGTTGGCCCGAGAATCGGTTGCCAATGTGACTCAAGTCCAGACGATTGACCGATCCGATCTGGACTCCAGGGTCGGCAAGTTGCCTCGGGCATTGATGCAGGACGTCGACTCTGGGTTGAGGCGGGTTCTGGACCTGTAGACGCGCTTCGCGCTATGGAAAGGCAGCGGCCTTGTGGTGGGCCGCAGGGGACTCGAACCATACAGTCGAGGTCCACGACATCTAGTCCGAGCGCGAGCCGGTGCCTCCGAGGCAGGCCGGCTCGCGACTTTGTTTTCGCGGGACTACATCAGGGACAGGATCGGGTGAACCTCAACTGTGCCACCCTTCGCGGCCGGGTTCTTTGCCGCCCACCTCCCCGCCTCTTCCCTGTCCTTACAGTCGAGGACGAAGTAGCCATTCAGCCAGGGCGACTGCGGGTGCATCGGACCGTTGGTGGTCTTCGCCTGGCCGTCGTGGGCGGTGACGCTGAAGCCGGACGCCGACGGCTGGCAGGGATCGCCGTTCAGGAACACGCCCGCCGCCTGGACCTCTTCGAGGTACCTGGCGAAGGCGTCGATCTGCTGCTGAAGCTCCGGCGTTCCGGGTCGCGGCGCCTTCGACTCGTCGACGTATTGAAGAAACATGTATTTCGCCATTCACTTCTCTCCCGGGTTTTATCCGCTCGTCACTCGATGCGACGAACGGCAGCACCCAGATTCGACAGCAGGCCTGGTTAAGAGCCGCTGATTGGGCCCAGAGATTCCGTCACACTCGGGCGGGATGTTGATGGACAGGGCCGAGCGAACGCTGAACGAGGTTTTCGGGCTCGACGCCTTCAGGCCGGGGCAATCGGATGTCGTGGCCGCGATGCTCGCGGGCCGCGACGTCCTGTCCGTCGCGCCGACCGGCTCCGGCAAGAGCATCAGCTACTGGGTGCCGGCCGTCTTGGATGGCGGGTTGACTTTGGTTGTCTCGCCGCTCATCGCACTCATGAAGGACCAGGTCGACCGCCTGACGGACCGCGGAGTCGCCGCCACATTCATCAACTCGTCAGTCGAACCGGCTGAGCAGCGCGAGAGACTCCGGCGCGCCCTCGATGTCGAGTATCGGCTGCTGTTTGTGGCGCCGGAGAGGCTCGCCCGTCCAGGCTTCATGGACCAACTCGCCAGGCTGCGCATCGGCCGCATCGTGGTGGACGAGGCGCACTGCATCTCCACCTGGGGCCACGACTTCCGCCCGGACTATCGGCTCTTGTCCGCGGCGATCGCGGCCTGCGGGCGGCCGCCCGTCGCCGGGTTCACCGCGACCGCCACCCCGCAGGTTCGAGCTGACATCGCAAGCAGCCTTCAGCTCCGCGATCCATTCATCTCGGTGAGCGGATTCAACCGGCCAACCCTGACGCTCACGGTCATCCGGTGCCGCGGCGAGCGAGCCAAGCGCGATCAACTGCGCCGCCTGCTCGCGACGCCTGGGCAGCAGGCGCTCGTCTACGTCGGCACGGTGTCGGCGGCCGAAGAGCTCGCGGCCGAGCTCCATGTCCCTTGCTATCACGGTCGCCAGGACGCAGACGTCCGGCGCCGCACGCAGGATGACTTCACCGCCGGACGCGCTCAAGTCGTGGTGGCGACGTCGGCGTTCGGGATGGGTGTCGACATCGCGGGTATTCGTCGCGTGATTCACTACCACGTTCCCGGCAGCCTTGAGGCGTACTACCAGGAGGCAGGACGCGCGGGACGGGACGGAAAGCCGGCGGAATGCACGTTGCTCTATAGCCCGTCTGACCGCGACCTCCAGAGCTTCTTCATCGAACAGTCAGGCCTGGAGGACGGCTCGCCGCTCAAAGAGCACGCCTACGCACGGCTGGCGCAGATGATGGCCTACGCCGAGCTGCGCGAATGCCGGCACGCCCGCATCGCTGACTATTTCGGCGAGGAGGGCGTCGCGCGCCGGTGCCGTGCCTGCGACAACTGCCTCACCGAGTCACCACCCGAGGTGCCGGTCGCAGCCGAGGCCGTGCAGGCAGCGCTCGCCGCGACCGCCAGATTCAGTGGGCGGGTCGGGCTGGCCAACGTTGCAGCCGTCCTCGGCGGCCGGCGAACCAAATGGTCGGCCGCCCAGCCCTGGGTGCAGGAGCTGCGCTTCCACGGTGCGTTGAACGCTTGGAAAGAGGAGCGGATCAGGCTTCTGCTGTCAGGGCTGATCAGCGCCGGGCTCGCGCGGCAGAGCTCGGGGGAATACCCGGTGGTCGAGATCACCTCCGCCGGCCGCGATGCGCTGGCCGGGAAGACCACCCCATCGCTCACGCTGCCGGCCCAGCTGACGACGGTCCGTTCCGGGGACGTCCCTATCGAGACGCTTGATCGATTGCGACGCTGGAGGCTCGAGACCGCACGCGCCGCCGGCGTACCCGCCTACGTGGTGTTCCACGACACGACGCTTGCGGCCATCGCGTCGGCAAGGCCGGCGAGCCTGGCCGAGCTACTGCGGGTGTCGGGAGTGGGAGAGTCAAAACTACGCAAGTACGGGGATGAGATCCTCCAGGTGCTGCGCGCAGCGCCCGCTTGATGGACAGGTCTCAGATCGGCCAGGCCGGTGCGGCCCGATGGTCGATCGTAACGATCTGGATTAGGCGCTCAACCTAGTCGTTACGACGTCGTCGGAGTGACCGTTCGTCAGGTGTCCCAAGGCGGTGCTCTCAGTGAGGAGCCTGAGAAGTTCCCAGGCTCCCCTTAGCTTGCTACCCCCACTAGTCCTCATTGAGAACGAAATCAAAGTAACCCTTTGAGCCGCTCACCTTGATCTCCAAGCTCTTGTCGAAAAGGGGATTGGGCTGGTTCCGCGGCGAATTTGGAAATAGATACAGCTGGGTGAACAAGATCGCGCCGTTTGGAGCCTGGACCATCACGTGGATGTGCTGCCAATATTCCTCGGGGATCACAGTTTCCAGCAGGTATGCGCCGCGCGCGTCCGTCGACTGGTGACCCTGGAGACGGTAGCCGGTCGTGTCGTAAACGCCGTTGCCGTCTGCCTGCCAGAAGTCGAGGACAGCTCCCGCGATCGGCTCGCATGAGCGCGTCAGTACATGCCCGGTAAGGCTGAATGGGGTGCCGACAACCCCTGGCTCGAGAAGCGATGTGCGCTCCGGCGATCCAGACTTGTGGTACGGCCCTTCGCCCCGCTCAGGAGTTGTCCCGCCGTGGCAGATCGTGGGTGTGGCATTTGACGCAGCGGTCGTTGGCGATGAGCTAGAGCACGCCGCAAGCATGACCAAGGCCATAAGCACTACGCCGTTCGCACGGCGCCATTGAACCTCGCATAGCTGTCGTCCGCACACATGCGTAAGCACGGAGACAGTGTCAAACACTTGGTGGGCGACCCGGGACTCGAACCCGGATGGGTTACCCCACACGCCCCTCAAACGTGCGCGTCTACCAGTTCCGCCAGCCGCCCGGCTTAGCCGGTTGATTTTACCGAGAGGTCGATTCGGCCGCCATCGTCGCCAGCGTGGTCACCGTCGCCCAGTTGCGCGAGGTGGCCTGCACGCCCAGGGACTTCGAGGCGAGTCGCTCCCACAGCGGCGTGCGCCCAATCCCGTCGGGGTGCCAGGAGTACACCTCGCGGCCGGCAATGGCTAACAGCTCATTCTTCGCGACCCTGCGCAGCTCGTCGACAGTGCCACGCGGCAGACTGACCGACAGGAACGTGACCAGGTAGCGTCGCGGGTTCGTCGCGACCTTCTTCAGCGGGTTGCGCCTCAGGATGGCCTGAAGCTCCGCCTGCGACCGGACCAGGACGGCGATGTCGAGCCCGAACTCCGTCTTGATCAGCGCCCGGACGTCTTTAGCAACGCGCTCCGCAGAGGCGCGGCTCGAGAGCACGACGTTGCCGCTCTGGAGGTGCGTCTTCACATCGCCGTAGCCGGCCTGGCCGAGAGCGCGACGCAGCTCGGGCATGGAGACGCGGTTGCGCCTGACCAGGTTGATGCCCCGCAGCAGGACGACGTGGCGAGGCATCAGAACCAGTTTGGGGTCAGACGTTGATCCGGAACAGGCGCGTGCGCTGACATGGTCCGTGGTCGGCTACACGGGAAAAAACAGCCAGGCCGCTGCAACCGATCAGCGGCCTGGTCGTAGAGGAAGGGCGAGGGTGTGGCGGGCGTCGGGCGTCCGTTGCCCCTCGATTCCGGCTCAAGGGTACGTATCCAACGCAACTTTTCACGTCTAAAGCCGGGATCGATTCGCGACCCGAGCTGCATAACCTCGCTCGTCTATTAGCGCCAGGCCGAGCGCCCGCCGCCAGCACGCGTGGACGCTCTGCCGAAAGTGCCCGCTGAGGGATTCGAACCCCCGACCCTCTGTTCCGAAGACAGATGCTCTGATCCACTGAGCTAAGCGGGCATACCGAACTGCTCCGGCAATTCGCGCCAGCTCCCCTTCCGTTGGGAGTCGCAGTCAGACTACCGCGACGTACCTCTCGTGGTTCAGTCCCCAGGCCGCATACCGCATCAAACCCACCGCCCTGTAGCGCCGCCGGCCGGCGATGGTCCCGCCCTTCTCGATCGCGGTCCGCAACGCCTTTGCCGTCCGTCCGGGGAACATCGTGTAAGCGCGGCCCATGGCGTCGAGGATGTGGGCGTCCGAGCCTCCGACCTCGGCCGCGCCCAGGCCCAGGTTCAACCGTCGGGCCAGCTGGTTGAAGAGATAGAAGCCGGGCGTCGCATTCTCGACCTCGATCGCGTCGAACTCCAGCTCCGCCGCGAGCCAGCCGACTCCGTGCACGGGACCGCCGTGTACGCGGCGCTGCGTTCGCCAGAAGGGATGCACGGCGACCGCGAGCCCGCCCTGGTCGTGGATCGCGTGCACCGTCGCCGCCGCCGACATTCCCGGCCGGACGCGGCGTTCGAGGAACAGGCCGACGATGTGGCCGTCGCGACTGGACACCTCCTCCCCGATCACGACTTCGATGCCGCGTTTGACCTCCGCGTACTCGGCCGCGCGCAGCGCGCCGTCCAGGGTGTCGTGATCCGTGACCGCGATCACGTCGAGGCCGCACACGCGGGCGTGGTCCACGAGCTCGTACGGCGACGGCCACCCATCGCTGGCCGTCGTGTGCATGTGCAGGTCCGCGCGACCCCTGTGAACCACGGCTGTGCATCCTACCCCCGCCGGGCTTACCATCGAGCTCAGACTCCGCGCCTCTGGGGTAA
>WNEW01002197.1_pt1 | contig 10093 bp, 13 predicted proteins | sample 5399891 | NCBI WGS metagenome assembly WNEW01 (sample SAMN13153336, study PRJNA577476) | soil metagenome | isolation source: 40 cm grassland meadow soil pre-rain plot 5 | place: USA:California | collected 2015-09-08 | reverse complement strand
AATCACCCGCTCGGCGTACGCGTTTTGCCAGGGCGAGCGGGGCGCAATTACCGCTTCTCGGATGCCCAATGCCTTGGCCTGACGCGAAAATCGTTCTCCATAAACTTGGTCTCGATCCCGAATCAGGTACCGGGGCCCCAGTCGGATGCTCCGTGGCATTGCAATGCACCAGCCGGCGCCGGCTGTGGGTCAGGATCAGGAGCACGAACAACACCCGAAAGGTCGCGGTGGGAACCGTGAACAAATCCGACGCGATTAGGTCCTTCGCGTGATTCTTCAAAAACGTGCGCCGCACCTGCGACGGCGGCCGCCGAGGGCGGATCATGTACTTCGAAACCGTCGCGTGCGAGACCGTCAAACCGAGTTTCAGCAACTCGCCGTGGATCCTTGGCGCACCCCACAGAGGATTGGCGTAGCTCATCCGCCGAATCAGATCTCGGAGCTCGGTACTGATCAGGGGCCGACCGGATCGGCGCCGACTCTTCCGCGCCCAGTAGCGCCGAAATCCCTGCCGGTGCCAGCCAACCACCGTCTCCGGCCGCACTACCAGCAGCGAATGTCGCCAGCTCGTCCACAGCTTCGATAGGAAAACCCAGAAGATTCGGTCCATCTCCGTCAGCCGCCATCTCCGTCAGCCGCGGCCGCGGTTCGCGAGCCTTCCACACGGCCAGTTGTTGCCGAAGCGCCAGGTTCTCGAGCGCGAGGTCGCGGTGCGTGCGAAGACAGCTTCTCAGTGTCCCAACGAGGATTCCGAGCCATCGAACCATGACCGCGAGATAGCGGATCAGTCCCGCAAAATGCAAATTCATCGCGCGGGACGACTTTCTAGAAGGGACAGTCTCCTTTGACCCGTGGGTGCTGCGATCGGCTTGAATAACGCAAGCTGGGCGTTGCGGCGAGGAATCAGCCGGCGTCGAGCATGCGGCGAACCACCTCCGCCAGTGTTGCCCTCGTGAATGGCTTCGCGAGCATTGGCCCGTTAATGCTGAATAGCTCGGAGCTCCCAGACGGATGTTCCGAATAGCCGGACATATAAACGACCTTCGTTTCGGGGTGCGAGCGTCGTACGTGTTGGGCCAATTCCGTGCCGCTCATCCCAGGCATCACCATGTCCGTGAGCAAAAGGTCGATGGCCTCGCTGTGCTGGCGGCAGAGTTCGAGTGCAGCCATCCCGTTGGCGGCGGCGAGGACGGTAAAGGCCATGTCCTGGAGCATGTCACAAACGAGGCTGCGCACCTCTTCCTCGTCCTCAGCCAGGAGAATCGTCTCTCCCCCCCGAGGAGGTTGTTTGGGCTCAGCGTCACTCGTGGGGAGCGCTTCCCCATGCGTACTGGCTCTCGGGAGGTACACCGCGAAGGTAGCCCCCTGGCCGAGTTCGCTCTGGAGCGTGATGAAGCCGCCGTGCTGCCTGACGATACCGTCGACGGTTGACAGGCCAAGTCCTGTGCCCTGCCCCCGCGGCTTGGTAGTGAAGAAAGGCTCGAAGATATTTGACTGGATGGCGGGATCTATGCCAACACCCGAATCGGAAATGCGGACGAAGACATGAGCAGCGAGCCGTCGGCTTGCCGAAGGCGGAGGACGGAGACTGGGACTCGCAACAGTAGCAGAACCGTCTCGGCGATCCGGTCGGCCGCTGTCGCGACGTCGAGGCTTTCGGTCAGGAGGCGTGCAACCCGAGCGAGTTCTTCCGCCTCGTGGCGCCGGCGTGTTGCCTCGGCATACAGGCGAGCGTTCTCGAGCGCCAGCGCGGCGTGGTCAGCAAATGCCCGGGCAAGGGCGAGATCTCCGTGATCGAGTACTCGGCCCGTGCGATCGGTGATGACGACTGTACCGATCATCCGCCCTGCACCGTCAATGGCACCGCCAGCAGGGCGCGATCCGTGATCGACTCCGCGTGCGATCCCCAGTCCGAGGGCAGAGCCAGCAGTGCATCGACGAGGAAATCCTGGACCCCCACCGGGCGACGCTCACGGATCGCTCGGGCGGCAACGTTGTGTACCGCCAAGGCGACCGGCGATTCCATGTCCGCCGCCGGCGTGTTGCCCGCGGTCGCGGTAGTGGCGAACTCGCTCAAGTCCGAGTCGAAGCGGAGTAAGATGGCGCCCTGTGACTGAAGCAAATCGCGGGCGCCATCCACGATCTGTTGGGCGAGGATTTCGGGGTCGAGCGCTTGGGCGAGATCGCGACTGATCTCGGCTAATGATTCCGCGGCCCGCCGACGCGCTTCACTCTGAGCAAACAGACGGGCGTTCCGCATCGCGACCGCCGCCTGACCGACGAGGGTCTCGATCATGTCGCGCTCTTCGGGCGTCGGGGGAGCACCGGCCGGAAGATTGACACTCAGGACGCCGAGGAGTTCACCCGCGGCACGGATCGGTGCGCCGTAGTACACCGTCAGGCCGCGACCGGCTGACCAATGTCCCTCAAGGGCGCGCGGGTCGCGTTGGTACTCTTCGACGAATAAGGTTCGTCCAGTCTCTGCGACTGCGTGGGTAAGGCCGCGACCAAACGGGATTACCTGTCTCCGGCCTACGATCCGCACACCGCCCGCGCGTGCCAAGCGGTAACCGCCGGCCACAGGGTCGATCAACCGAACGCTACAGGCCGCATCAGGTCGCAGAGCCGTGACGGCGGCTGTGACGTGATCCAGAACCGCGTTGAGGTCGAGCGTACTGGAGACCGAACGAGCGAGTTCCGCGATGCGGCGAAGACGCTCAGCGCTGTTTGGCATAAAGTCGCCCCCGATCCGGAGGAGCTGGATCGACGCATCTGCAGATCCTCGAAGGTCGGCCGCCATCCGATAGCTGGGAACTCTTATAGGAGAGACCGCGTTCCTCCGCAACCGGCTCACCAGAAGCGATTCGACGGCAACTATACGGCAGTACCGGCAGGCACCGAGGGAGTAAGGTTTACATGGGGAGGGAGATCGAATGCACACAGTGATCGTCCTCGGCGGCGGCTTTGCGCTGCTGCTTACGTGTGTGTTGCTTGGCCACGCATTCGGCGGCGGTACGCCAGGTCTCGCGATGGGTGCGAAGCTGTTTATCCCGCTGTGGCTGATCGGCGCGGCCATCAACATGTGGATCGGTGTCAGACACGCGGGCTATTCGGCGACGGAAGAATTCCCGATCTTCCTGGGCATCTTTAGCGTCCCGGCCCTCGTCGCCGGACTCGTGTGGTGGAAGTCGTCCTGATCACGGCGGCCCGGCTCACGTCCATGGAGAAGAACCGGCTCGAGGCCTTCAGCGATGGCGTGATCGCCATTATCATCACGATCATGGTGTTGGAGCTGAAGGTGCCACGCGGCAGCGACCCCGCAGCGCTACAACCTCTCCTCCCGGTGTTCCTGAGCTACGTCCTCAGCTTTCTGTACGTGGGTATCTACTGGAACAACCACCACCACATGTTCCAGCTGACGACCTCGGTCAATGGCACGGTGTTGTGGGCGAACCTCCACCTGTTGTTCTGGCTGTCGCTACTACCGTTGACCACCGGGTGGATGGGCGAGAACCACTTCGAGCGATGGCCGACCGTGCTGTACGGTTTGAATCTGTTGTTGTGTGCCGTTGCGTATTATCTGCTGCAGACGAGCATCATTCGACACCAAGGGCCCGAGTGCCTCCTCGCGAAGGCAGTGGCGCGCGATCTCAAAGGCAAGGTATCGCCGGTGATGTATGTGGCGGGAATCCTGACAGCCTGGGTGGTCCCCGCGTGGATCGGCATGATGTTCTTTGTATTCGTCGCACTGATGTGGCTGGTACCCGATCGTCGAATAGAACGAGTCCTCGGCAAGCATCGCGAATAGCAGAACGTGATGCGCGCCTGGTCTTGAGCCACCGCGCTGTTTGACGAAACGCTCCTTCCCGGAAGATCGCTTCGCTCCGGCTTGGCCCCGCCCCCGGCGCCCCCGCTCCTCGATACAGCCGTTGTTGAAACCGCTCTGCGTCTGCGATCCCGATCACGGGGCGCTCCGGCATTGCCCTGCTGAGACCATCGACATAGGAACGGCGGGACTTTAGCTGCCCATTTAAGCCTTGGGTGCCTAACCCAAGGCTCCGCTCCAACCCAACGCGCTACCGCAAGCCATCGTCAGCACTACGCTTTCAAGGTCCTCCGAAGTCTTCTATGAAACGACGAGATCGAACGGCGCAGTCCCTTCGCCACGCAACTGTCGCGTTTAGGCCGGATCTTCTCAAGCTAACGATCGGTCGGCTGACTGCCGTGTGCGGCGCGCCGGTCGAAAACCTTCATAGTCCGTCGAAGAGCACCAAAGGGGCCGAATCGCTCGGCCCCTTTGGTTTCGCGGCATTACATGGTTGCGGGGGCTGGATTTGAACCCGACCTTTGGGTTATGAGGGGAAATTCGCTCTACACACGGACCAAAGAGAAGCGACAGGAACCAATTACGGCGGAGACTTACGAGGCGAGAAGACCGTTCCTTGTTGGTTTGTTTCGGTCGGTTGACTTCATAGACGCTTCATAGCGGTTCGGATGCCGTGCGGATCTCTTCAGCTTCCACCTGCGTACACGACCCATTCGGATCTCCCTCGTCCACGTGAAGCTCACGGTGAAACCGTCCAGCGATGGTACGGAAGGCTGGATTCGTTGATGACCCGTGTCAACCGCATTGCCGTTGTCGGTGTCGGCGTAGATCATTCCCGCAAAGCGTGGATCGCCAAAAGCCGGATATGAGTAAACCGTTGTTTGGTCAGGGACTGGTCTTCGTGTCGGTCGCGGTAAAGCAATGCCACTCGCTTCGCGAACAAAGTCTTTCAAAGTAGGAGCCGAAGCTCGACGGTGCGAGGGAAGTTCAGAAACCGCCACGCGCGAGAAGCGAGGCCTTCTGCATCAGCTCTCGTTGTGGAAGAGAACTTTGTTCAGACGCAGTTTCAGACCGTGCTTCTGAATGAGGCGGCAGACCATGGCGTCGAGCGCCTCACGATGTTCTGCGGTGGAGGCGTCCCGATAGGCTTGCTGGACGGCCTCCGATTCTCGCTTCAAGATCTGCCAGAGACGCTGTCTGATGTACGGTCGCAGGTTGATTTGTTCGACAAAGACCGAGCTCACGCCTGCCTTCGCCAGCCCGGCGAACAATTCATCCAGCGCTTCGGGATCATAACGGAAATGCGGCAGGAGCGGACCGACAAAGGCATAGGTCTCGACGCCCGCATCATGGAGCTCGGCGAGCGTGCGCAGCCGCCTACTCGCCAGCGGCGCGCGGACCTCGACAAAGCGGCTCAGTCGATCATCCGTCGTGGTCACGGTGAGACCAACCTCCGCGCGCGGGATACGCCGCAGTATGTCGACGTCGCGTAGCACCAGAGGAGACTTCGTAAGGATGCTGACAACGCCAGGATAGGGCTCACGCGCAAGCGCTTCGAGTATCCCGCGCGTCAGCCGATACTTCTTCTCGGCACCCTGATAAGGATCGCTAACGGAACTGAGCAAAATCGACGGGGCTTGCTCCCCTCTACGGAGGCGTTCGAGCTCACTCGAAAATATGGTCACAGCATTCACCTTCGCGTAGACGTAGTTACCCCAGTTGTCCATCGGCTCGCCGACGAAGCGGCCGGTGAAGGTTGCGTAGCAGTACAGACAACCGAGTTCGCAGCCGGTGTAAGGATTCACGACGTATTCCGCATCAGGCAGTTTGGATCGGACCAACACCGTCTTGGCCTCGGTCTCCCCGACCTTCATGAGCTCACCTTTTTGCACCGCGCCTCCGCGGCTCGATTGTCCGGACGCTTCGAGACGATCCCGGCATACAGGGGGCCATCGGAGCCAAAATGGTTCGGCCCTCGACCTCGCCGTGGCCTCGCGGTTGGACCTCGGTATCTTGGCTGCCTCACCAACCTTGTGCTCGGGTGAAGCCGACGGAATTGTTCTACAGAGCGGAGCGTAGTCGGGGCTAGACCCGTCGCCGGCGTCTCCAAACGACCTCCCACTGCGCCCAACTGCCCGTCTTCGGCGGAGCGCGCTTCGTTACGTCCTCTCGAGGTCCGGACACAAGCTCAAAGTCGCGAGCACCCTTCGCGAGCAGTTCATCACGCGCGTAGAAATGGACAGGCAGGCCGCGTTTTGGACCGTCCTCGTAGCGAATTGTGAATCCGCCATGCTCGTTGCGCTCGATCAGAGTGTGCCGGTGAAACATCTCGGTGGAACACGAGTTGACCCGAAGAAAGAAGAACCCCTCATCTCGCAACACATCGGCAACATTGGTAAAGTATTGCCCGACGTCGCCCTCGGTTCCATGTTGGAAAACCTGAATCGCAATGAGATATCCGAATAGCTTGTCCGGTCGATACGAGCGAAAGTCTCCAACCAACACTGGAAGCTTCTCCGCCGGACGCCGCGCCAGTAGACTTCGTATGGCGGCTGGTGCGATGTCGATGCCGTGCAGATTCGCACCAGCGTCGACGAGCGGAAGGTAGTTCCGGCCATTCCCGCAGCCTACGTAAAGCCCAGTATCGCGCGATCGACCAGTTGCGTGGAGGATTTTGAGGATTTCGGCAATGAATGGAATCGGTGGCTCGCCGCCGTATCGTCCGTGTTGATATTCCTCGTCCCAACGTTGCCCGATTAGATCACTCATGTCGTCTCCCCTACAGCGCGGCCGGGAATCGTTCGTTCAATCAGGGACGCTATGCCGACGTGGCAGGGCTCGGCGGAAGATGCGGCGGGCAGCCCGCCGCTGTGTGTCAGGCGGTTAATAACTCTCGCACATCGTGCGGTGCCTTGGTCCACAGAACCGCGGCAATCAGCGCCCCCACCGCCCCGACGACTGCTCCCAAACCAAAACCGGTCGCATATCCATAACGCGTGATTACCGGCCCGAACGCGAACGACCCGACGGCAAGCCCCAGGTAGAGTGCTGTGCTGTACCCGCCCATAACGACGCCGCGGGCGGCCTGTGTCGTTGCGCCCGCAAGGCCGACGCCAATGGCCACGCCAGCGCTTCCGCTGACTACGCCATACGCCGTGATCACTGCGAGTAGCGGGCCGGTCTCGGTGATGTGAGGCAGTAGCGCAGTCGCGACGCAGCCTGCGAGCACGCCGCCGACGGCGTAAGGCGCCGACCGCTGGGTGCGGTCTATGAGCCATCCGGCCGGGACGCGCGCCGCGGTGTTCGCGATGCCGAGTACCAGGAAGACAAGTCCGATCGCGGCTGGTGACAGTCCCCTGGCATCACCGAGTAGCGGAAAGAACGTGAACACCACGCCCTGTGTGAGAAGACCGCTCGCCGCGACGATCCACCCTGCCCAGACAGTCGGATTGGCTCGAACTTTACGAAACGTCCCGCGCGCCGCGGAGGCCGCACGGGCCGGGCGTACGGGAATCGCTAGGCCGAGAGCGAACGCGATCGCAGCGCCGACCGCGCTGGCCACGAACGCCCGCCGGTAGCCCCACCACTCGGCAGACAGTCCGCCCAGAAATGGTCCGACGCCGATGGCGCCATAATGTGCGGTCGCGTACCACGCATACGCTCGACCAGCGGCTCTGGGCCTGGCCGCGTCGCCCACCAACGACATGGCGCTCGGCGTGAAGGCCGCCACGCCGAGACCGGCAAGACCATAAATCACCCCGAGTCCTACGCCGCTCTCGACGACTGGCAGGTGCAGCGACGTTACCGCACTGATCGCCATTCCGCTGACGAGCAGAATGCGACGCCCCCAGACGTCGGACGCGCGGCCGAGCGGGATCGATGCCACGCCAGCCAACGCCATATGCGCGGCGACGATGAAGCCAACGCCCGTCGCTGTCACGCCATGCGCCACCGCGTACAGTGGCACCAACGGCCCACGCATCTGTGCCGCCGCAAAGTGCACGAACGTCAACGCGCACACCGCCGCGACGAGCGACGTCGACGCCGTCATGGCAGATCAGTCGCCCGGCGCCATTCCGGTGTGTCGAGCAATTGTCTCAGCATCGGGACCAGGTCACGCGACTCGTAAAACGGGTGCTGGCGAAAAACATCGGCGTATCGGGCGTCGAGCGTGGCGAGCGCATCCGAGGTCGATGGCGCAAACTCGCGTACCTGCCGCACCCGACCCCGCGCGAACAACAGATTTGCGGGATCGACGTGGCCGCACTGAATGAAGCCGGCAGTCTTGCGAGCGCACCGACACGGATTGTCCTGGTTTACCAGCCCGCACTTGTCGTTCATGAAACTGTGTAGATCGCGGCGGGCGCGAGCGAGTCGCTGGCGGAAGCTGTCGGGGCTCGTGTCGAGCAGCTCCGCGCCGATGACATCCGTCACACCGAGAATTTCACCGAGCACGTAGACGAGACGCTGTTCACGATCCAGACACAGCAGCATTGCCGACGTGCATCCGATCCGTGCCTCATCAACTAGGAGACGTACATCCGGGCCCGTAGCCGAATCCGGAAGGTCCAGATCGGGAGTGCCGTCGAGGCCGCGCCCATACTCACTGAAGGTCATCGGCCGCTCCACCCGGCCCCGCCGCATGTTGAGTACGTGGTTCACAACGACGCGGTACAGCCAGGTTCGGACCGTGCTCCGCCCCTCGAACGCGGCAAGCCGCGTGATGGCCTTAATCAGAATTTCTTGCGTTGCGTCCTCTGCATCGGCTGGATGCGCGAGCATGCGAATCGCGATGTTGTAGATCCAGCGCTGATGGCGGCCGACGAACGCTTCGAGCGCATCGCGGTCGCCTGCTTTCGCGCGGGCGACGAGCGTGCGCTCCTCGGCGTCCGCCCGATCGCTGGACTCGAAAGGGTTGTTCTCCATCATTCGATTAGACCCCAGCGAGGGGCGAGTGTGACAGAAACAGCGATAATGAACGCAAGTCGTTGTAATTCAAAGTCGCCGGTGCACGCGCGGTCATCTGTGCCTTCCATTTATTCGTTGGATCGGCTCACGCCGCTTTCCGGAGGTATTCCTGATGGAGCCCGCCCACGCGTGGCACCTCTGTGCGTGCGAACGGCCGACCGCAGTGTCCCCATGAGAATCCCAAGCCATCTGACCAAGACCGGCCAGATAGCCTGATCGACCCGAGAAACGCAAGCAAATCAGGACGAACGAGTTTTTAGAAGGGACAACGCAGGCGGGCTGGTCGACCGACCGAGCGGCGACTGAATGACCGGCGACCGCACGGTTCACAGTCCCCTGCGGAGAATCCATCACCGATCCCCGAGGACCGAGCGCTCGTGATCCGCGCGAAGTCCGGCGATCGAGTCTTGCGGCGCCCGCTGCGATCTGACAACTAGCGACCGTCGAGAAGTGCCTGGATGAACGCCCGAGCAGCCGGACCCGACCAGTCGCGCGATCCCGCCACGCGGCCGATCAGTCGCCCCTCGCGGTCGATGAAGTAGGCGGTGGGCGGCCCCCACACGCCGTAGGCTTTGCCTGTCACGTCACCGCTCTCGTCGAGGAGGACGGGCGCCACGTAGCCGCGTTCGCGCACGACCTGACGCACGTGGTCGGGCTTCTCACGGAAATTCACGAGCAGGATCTCCAACCCCTTGCCCTTGAACTCGCCGTAGATCTGGTTGACGGAAGGTAACTCCTCCCGACAGTCCGGTCACCAGGTGGCCCAGAAGAAGACGAGAACCACCTTGCCCCGGAGGTCGTCGAGGCGCGTGACCCTGCCGTCCAACCCCGGCAGGGCGAAGCCCGGTGCCGGCTTGGGCGGCTGGTAGGGCTGCACCTGCAGGCTCGCGAAGTCCGGGGCAGCCGCGGCGCCGCCGACAGTCAGCAGCGTGAGGGCCAGCCCAACGACTGTGATCCGATGTGTCATGAAGCCGACGATCTTCAGCATAGCGACTCCCTCAGCTCAGAGGTTTCACGTCAAGAAGTTTCGCTCTGAAACCGAGCAGGTCTATCGCAGCGACCAGCTTGTCCGACGAGATCTTCGCGTCGTCGAACTCGACTCGCGCCTGCGCTTTCTCGAGGCTCACTTCGACCTTCTTCACCCCTGGCAGCCTTTCCAAGGCTGCGGCAACGGAGGCCTGACAGGAGCTTCAGACCATGCCCTTGACCTCGATTGTGGCCACCCTCGACGCCGCCTGCGCCGTCATCGCGGACGCGACGAAGGTGAGGAGAAGGAGGACTCCGAGACCAGCATACTGG
>WNEW01001946.1_pt1 | contig 10120 bp, 12 predicted proteins | sample 5399891 | NCBI WGS metagenome assembly WNEW01 (sample SAMN13153336, study PRJNA577476) | soil metagenome | isolation source: 40 cm grassland meadow soil pre-rain plot 5 | place: USA:California | collected 2015-09-08 | reverse complement strand
GGTCGTCAGCGAGAGCGCGGCGACGTTGTCGAGCGGCTTGGACTCGGCGAGGCCCTTGATCGGCGGTACGCCCACTTTCGATCCGGTTGCGACGATGACATTCTTCGCATCGATCGCCTGCTCGCCGTTCGCCGTGCGTAGCTTGAGCTGCGTCGGCGACACGAGCGTGCCGTCGGCCTTGATCAGATCGACCTTGCGCGCCTTGAGGAGCTGCTCGACGCCCGCGACGTTCTGCGCGACGACCGCGTCCTTGCGCGCCACGGCCTTCGCGAGATCGAAGCGCGCGCCCTGGACGATGATCCCGTGCTCTTCGCCATGCGTCGTGACCCAGTACGCGTGGCTCGAATCGAGGAGCGCCTTCGACGGGATGCAGCCCACCGTCACGCAGATGCCGCCGACGCGGTCGCGTTCGATGAGCGCGACTCGCGCCCCCTTGATGCCCGCGTGAAGCGCCGCGACGTAGCCACCGGGACCGCCGCCGAGGATGGCGATGTCGTACGGCGTCACGTGAAAAGCGTAGCCACTTCAGATGCGTCGCGCTCCAATGGATGTGCCGCGTATCCATGTTTCGCGTACAGCCGGAGGTACAGCGGGAGGAAGGCGAGCCCGATGCGCTCGTATTGCCTCACATGTCGGAGCTCGTGTCGCCAGAGCGCGTCGGTCGGTTCGCGCGCGAAGATCACCACACGACCGAACGTGATCGCGGAATAACCTCGACGCGTGAGCACGAGATGCGCCAGACCTCGGTCGCTCACGTAGAGAAAGCAGCCGTCGCGGAACCGCGGACGCGCGAACGACAGCCAGCCGAGAACGTGTCCGATCGGATCGGCGTGATGAGCGACTAGCTCGCGCGCCGGGTCATTGCTCGATGCTATCGACGACCGCCTGCACCGCCGCGGTCACCCGCGCTGCGTTCGTGACGCGCGGATCGAAGCGTAGCGTGAGCTTCCGGTCCAGCGCCACCATGCTCACGCTCACCACTCCCTCGATCTTCCTGCAATCCGTCACGACCTGTGACGCACAGGAGCTTCACATCAGGGCCGAGATCTCGAGCGAGACCTCTTCGACATCCGCGGCGTCAGCCGTCGCAGGCGCGCGCTGCGCGCCGCCCGGGGTCAACACCGGCGAGCCGCATGCGACGACCGCCGCCAGCAAAAGGAAGGGCGCCAAACGCACCGTGTGATTGTGCGCTTGGCGCCCAAGGTCGCGGTGATCCTGAGGTACTAGCGGTCGACGTCGTCGACCGGACGGTCCTCCTTGAGCTCGCCGATGCCCTGCTTCACCTTGCCCTTGGCTTGGTCGAGCTTGCCGCCGATCTCGGTCGAGCGATCGCCGCCGAGCTTGCCGGCCTCTTCCTTGACCTTGCCCTTGACCTCGTCGAGCTTGCCCTCCATCTCGAGCTCTTCGCCTGTCTTGTCCTTCATGTGTGTCTTGTCCTTCATGTGTGCCCTCCACGCGATCTGCGATGCAAACAGATCGCCGCAAGAGCGGTGCCGCGACCCTCTTGGCTCGCTAGAGCGTTAGGAGGATGAACGGGACGTTGTTCGCTAGGTCGATGGAACCCACGGCAAGACGCACGACGTCGATGCTACGGTGAGCGTCATGGCGGTCACCGATGTCCTGGCTCTTGGCGCACGCCTCCCCGCGGGCTACCGCGCGCGCGAATTCGCAGACACCGACCGCGACCAGTTCGTCGCGGCGCGCAACCGCGAGCAGCACTGGATGGAACAGGGAAGCGCCGCGGAGTGGCGCTACTGGGAGAACCTCATGAAGGACCCAAAGCTGCTCCGCGTCACCGTCGAAGCGCCGGATGGCAGCGTCGCCGCGATCGGCGACATCGGCGTCGGGTTCACTGCGCGACCTGACGGCTCTCAATTCATTGGGATGACGGTGCTCGCGGCGCATCGCCGGAAGGGCATCGGCGCCGCGCTGCTCGAGGCATTCGAGGAGGAGGGCCGACGCCGCGAGGCGCCGAAGCTCCTTGGAGGAGCGAACGAGGGCGAGAAGTTCGCGCTCGACTGGGCCCTCGCTCACGGCTACCACCAGATCGGTCGCCGCATCGCGTCGTATGTAGAGCTCGCGAAGTTCGAGCCCGTGCGGTTCTCCGCGGCCCTCGACCGCGCACACACCACGGGCATCACGATCACCAGCTTCGCCGAGACGCTGAGCGGCCGCGACGCCGCGGGCCAGGAGCAGTGGTGGCGCGCGCTGTACGCGGCGGAGGCGCCGATGTGGGAAGACATCCCGTTCGCGACGCCGACGCCGCACTGGCCGTGGGATCGCTTCTATGAGGCATCGACGAGCGAACGGATGCTGAGCGACCTGTCGCTCGTCGCGTACGCAGGCGATCAGATCGCGGGATTCACCACGACAGGCAAGAGCAAGGAGCGCGACGGCTGGACCTGGATGACCGGGACCGCGCGCGAGTACCGAGGCCGTGGTATCGCGCGCGCGCTGAAGGTCGAGGCACTCACGCGCGCGAAACGGATGGGCCTACGCGCGATGGGCACGACGAACGATGAGCCGAATAAGTCGATGCGTGAGATCAACGCGAAGCTGGGATATCAGATGCTCCCGGCGCACGTGGAGCTGGAGAAGGCGCTGGCCTGATCTCCGCGGGAAGCAGCAGCAGGACGAGGCCGGCGGAGAGCGCCGCGGTCGACGACAGGAGCAGCCCCCCACCCACGTCGGTCAGCTGCCAGATCGCGGTCGCGCCCAGCGCTCCGATGACCGTGCCGGCCTGGGCGACAGCGCTGACCACCCCGAACACGCGCCCGCGCCGCGCGGCGGGCACAGCGTTGGTGAGGAGCGCGAACCACGACGCGTTGTACGCGGTGAGCGCGGCGCCGGTGACGAAGCTGATCGCGTAGAAGAATGGTTTTGGAAGACCGAAGAACACGATGAAGCCGAACAGGAAGATCGGGATCGACGAGAGCACGGCCATGCGTCGACGTCCGGTGCGGTCGGCGAGATGGCCGAGCCAGGGACCGAGCGTGATGTCGCCGAGCCCGAAGATCGTGAAGATGATCCCGACGTCGAACGTCGACCACCCAAGGCGCGTGGTCACGAACGGCGCGTAGCTCGTGATCCAGCCGCCGAAGCCGATGAGCAGGAGGAGATTCCCTGCCAGCAGGACGAAGACCGTCCGATTCCAAACGCGGCCGCTCGCGGTGATGACCGCGCCGACGTCGTGCGGTCGCCCCGTCGGACGCGGGAGGAAGAGCGCGGCGACGAACGCCATCGCGCTCGTGGCCGCGACGATGAAGAACGGAGCACGAAGGTCGCCGGCCACCGCAATGAGGCCGCCGAAGCCCGGTCCGAGGACGCTCCCGGCCGAGTTCGCCGCTGAGATGATGCTGTTGAAGAACGCGAGGCTCGCCTGCTCCGCGGTCTGCGAGATGTAGAGGCGCGTCGCGACCATATTGATGCCGCCGCCGAAGCCTGCGACCACGCGGTAGCCGATGAGCGCGACCGCGGTGGGCGCGGTCGCGATGAGCAGATTCGCCGCCGCATACGTACCGATCCCGATCACGACGAAACGCCGCGCCCCATATCGGTCCATCAGGAAGCCCGAGACGAACTGAGCGAGGCCGTTCGAGACGGCGAAGCCGCTCGTCATGAGCCCGAGCTGAAGCGGTGACGCGCCAAGCGAGAGCGCGTAGAGCGGGAGCAGCGGCAGCATGATCGAGATGCCGAGGCTCGAAACGAATGAGATCGTCGCGAGCACGGCGAGGGCCGGGCTGCCGCTGGCGCGCAGTCGCTGGAGCACGTGCGCGTACGCTAGCGAACGCATGGGCGATCCCGTCGGAGGGTTCCTGCTGCTCGGCTCCGCGCTCTGCGCGATCGGCGCGAGCCTCGTCGTCTGCTACGTCATCTGGGTCAACACCTGGGAAGGCTGGGAATCCTGGAACGCGCGCACCGGCCTCGATGCGGAGCGCGCGGACGAGGAGCGTCTTCTCGGCAAATAGAAAGGAGGGAGGCGATCCGCCTCCCTCCTTCTTTGTTGCGAGCGGGCCTATTCGGCCGGTGTCGCCTCGGTCATCATGCCGGGCTCTTCGCCACCGACCTCGGACCAGATCTTGACGTTCTTGGGCTCCCGCAGGAACAGCGTGCCGAGGACCACCGTCATGAGCGCGACGGTGATCACGTACGCGAGACCGAGATAGATGTTGCCGTTCGGGTCGGGCGGCGTCGACGTGTTGAACTGCCGCAGGTCGAAGATACCCAGCCACGGAACGTAGGAGGTCGCGATCGGGATCGTCGCTCCGACGAGACCGGTGAAGGTCAGCGGCAGCAGGCCACCGAACCAGCCGTTCCCGAAGTGGTAAGGGATCGACAGCGAGGTGTAGCGGACCTTCGCGCGGAAGTACTCCACCAGGAACGCCGCGATCGGTCCGTAGACCATCGTCACGTAGATCACCTGGATCCACACGAGACCCACGAGCACGAGCGTGTCGGGATTCGCCTTCGTGATGAGACCGGTGGGTCCGTACTCGACGTGCGCAGCGTCATACATCGCGTGATAGATCGGGATGTAGGTGACCGCCGCGATGAGACAGCCCGCCAGGATGATGACTTTGCGTCCGATCTTGTCGGACAGCCAGCCGAAGAACAGGAAGAACGGCGTGCCGAGGGCGACCGCCCACAGCATGACGGTGTACGACTGCGTGAAGCTGAGCTTCAGGTACGTCGTCATGAAGAAGTTCGCCTGGAATTGACCCTGGTACCAGACGACTCCCTGGCCGGCGGTGAGGCCGAGAAGCACCAGCAGGATCGTGCCGACCTTGCGGCCGCTGAAGCTCTCCTTCGCCCAGTTGCCCGCGCCGGTGACGGCCTGCTTCTGCTCCTTGAGACGCGCGAACAGCGGTGTCTCCCGGAGGCGGATGCGGATGTAGAGCGCGACGGCGAGAAGTATCGCGCCGAGGATGAACGGGTACCGCCAGCCGACACTCGCGAAGTCGGCCGCGGCCATGGTGGTGCGGAAGTACAGGATGATCGCGAGCGCGAAGAAGAAGCCGAGCGTCGCGGTCGTCTGGATCCACGAGGTGTACAGACCGCGCTTGTTGTCGGGCGCGTGCTCGGCCACGTAGATCGCCGCTCCGCCGTACTCGCCACCGAGCGCGAGGCCCTGGACCAGCCGCAGGATCACCAGTCCGATCGGCGCGAGGATGCCGATGTCTTTGAATGTGGGTAGCAGACCCATGAAGACGGTCGATAGACCCATCGCCGTGATCGTCACGAGGAACGTGTACTTGCGTCCGATGATGTCTCCGAGTGCCCCAAAGATCACGGCCCCGAACGGCCGCACGAGAAAACCCGCCGCGTATGCGGCGAACCCCGAGAGCTGCACCGCGGTCGGGTTGTCACCCGGGAAGAAGAGCGGTGAGAGGAACGGGGTCAGGGTCGCGTAGAGATAAAAGTCGTACCACTCCACGATCGTGCCGGCGGACGCCGCGGTGATTACGAAGGGCAGCCCGTAGGCTCGCCTGGTCATCGTCGCCGCGCCCGCGCTAGTCGTTGCCAAGATCCACCCCCTCCGCCTATTCGCTGAAGCGGTATTTCTGGGACACGCGCGCCCTCACGTCAACTCGGCCGTTCAACAGGCGAAAGTCGTTCTGCTCGCTTGGTCGACTATTCCTCCTTGCCGGAGGCCGACGCGGTGCGGATCGAGTCGACGACGGTCGCGTCCGCCAGCGTCGTGGTGTCACCGAGCGGCGTGCCGTTGGCGATGTCGCGGAGCAGCCGCCGCATGATCTTTCCCGAGCGGGTCTTGGGCAGCTCGGGTGTGAACATGATCGTCTTGGGGCGGGCGATCGAGCCGATCTTGCTGACGACGTGCTCGCGGAGCTCCTTCGAGAGCCCCTCGCCTGCCTCCTTGCCACCCCGGAGCGTGACGAAGGCGAAGATCGCCTGGGTCGTCACCGGGTCCTCGCGGCCGATGACGGCGGCCTCGGCCACCGCCGGATGCGAGACGAGCGCCGACTCGACCTCCGTGGTCGAGATGCGGTGGCCGGAGATCTTCATGACGTCGTCGACGCGGCCCATCAGCCAGAAGTAGCCCTCCTTGTCGCGCCGCGCCCCGTCGCCGGCGAAATACCGGCCGGGGTACCGGCTCCAGTACGTCTCGCGGTAGCGCTTGTCGTCCTTGTAGATGCCGCGCAGCATCGCGGGCCAGGGCTTCGTGATGACGAGGTAGCCCGCACCGCCGAGCGGCACCGTCTTTCCGTCCTCGTCGACGACATCCGCCCCCACGCCGGGGAACGGGAACGTCGCGCTGCCGGGCTTCGTTGTCGTGATACCCGGGAGCGGTGTGATGAGGATCATGCCCGTCTCCGTCATCCACCAGGTATCGACGATCGGACAGCGAGCGCCGCCGATGTTCTCGTGATACCAGAGCCACGCTTCAGGGTTGATCGGCTCCCCCACCGATCCGAGAAGTCGCAGGGACTTCATGTCGTGCTTGTTCGGATACTCGGCCCCCCACTTCATGAACGTCCGGATCGCGGTCGGCGCGCAGTAGAGGATCGAGACCTGGTACTTCTCGATGATCGACCACCAGCGATCCTTGTCGGGGAAGTCAGGTGTGCCCTCGTACATGACCCCGGTCGACCCATTCGCGAGCGGACCGAACACGATGTAGCTGTGGCCAGTAACCCAGCCGATGTCGGCTGCGCACCAATACACATCCTCGTGCTTTACGTCGAAGATGAGCTTGTGCGTCGTCGCGACGCCGGCGAGATAGCCGGCCGTCGTATGTACGATGCCCTTCGGCTTCGCCGTAGTGCCCGAGGTGTAGAGCAGGTAGAGCATGTGCTCGCTCTCGAGCGACTCCGCCGGGCACTCGGGCTTCTGCTTATCGACGAGGTCGTGCCACCAGATATCGCGGCCGATCGTCCACGGCACGTCCTGCTTCGTGCGTCGCACGACGAGCACCTTCTCGATCGTCTTCGCCTGCGCGACGGCATCGTCCGCGTTCTTCTTGAGCGCGACCGCGCTTCCCTTCCGGTAGCCGCCGTCGGCGGTGACGAGGACCTTCGCCTCCGAGTCGTTGATGCGGCCGGACAGGGCCTCCGCTGAGAAACCGCCGAAGACGACCGTGAACGGCGCGCCGATTCGCGCGCAGGCGAGCATCGCGGCGGGGAGCTCGGGGATCATCGGCATGTAGATCGCGACGCGGTCGCCTTTACGGACACCGAGCTCCTTCAGCGCGTTGGCGCAGCGGCAGGTCATCTCGAGCAGGTCGCGGTAGGTGATCGTCCGCGTGTCGCCGGGCTCGCCCTCCCAGTGGTACGCGACCTTGGTCCCCCGGCCGGCCTTCACGTGACGGTCGAGGCAGTTCTCGGAGATGTTGAGCTCGCCGCCAAGGAACCACTTGGCGTATGGCGCCTCCCACTCGAGCACCTTGTCGAACGGCTTCCGCCAGAGGAGCTCCTTCGCCTGCTCCGCCCAGAAGCCTTCGAGGTCGCGCTCCGCGCGCTGGTAGATGCCGGGGTCGCTGGCGTTCGCCTTGGCGGCGAAGCCTGGTGGCGGCGGGAACCGACGGTCCTCTTGGGCGAAGGTCTCGAGCGCCGTGGTGCTCTTGGTGTCGCTCGCCATCGCTCACACCCCCCGGTCTCTGTCTTGGGTGAGCGAGTATGCGACTAGATCGCCGTGACCGTCCCTCCCTCGAGCGCCCGCAGGTGGGCGTCGTAATGGTTCGGCAGCGTCAGCAGCCAGCCGAAGCAATTGAGCTCCCCGTAGTAGGGGTGCCGGGCCGTCGCGCCGGTATCCGGCTCCGCCGGGAACTCGGCTCGCAGCCGGCGCAGGGCTGCGGCGGCCTTGTCGGCGAGCGTGGAGATGCCCGGCCGGGTCACGGCCGACGCAGCCGGTCGTGGCTGGCCCGTCGAGCCCCCTTCTTGTCCCTGGGCGAGACGAAGGGCGATGAGTGTGACGCCGCGCTCCACGATCAGGAGGTGGACGGCGACCTGGCCGATGCCCCAGTCGTCGTCCGACCCCGCGGCGAGGTCCGCGTCGCTCGCATGTTCGACTCGCGCCAGGAGTCGCGCGCGCCATTCGTCCGTCCCCCTCGCGACGAGCCGGATGGTCTCGCTGACCCAGCCAGGACGGTCCGGAGGGTCTTCCGTTACGGTGAGCGTCACAGCAGCGCATATTGCGCCGTTCGTGTGAGAATGCGGCGCGACTTGGCCGGAAGGCCGCACAGGAGGACGAAGTGGCGGGGATCTCAAAGTCGGAAACACTGAATCGGCTCTCGGAGAAGACCGGGCTGACAAAGAAGCAGGTGGGCACCGTTCTCGAGGAGCTCGCGGGCCTGGCCTACAAGGAAGCCCGGAACGGCTTCACGTTCCCAGGCGTCGGCAAGCTCGTGATCGTGGACCGCAAGGCCCGTCTGGGCCGCAACCCGGCGACCGGTGAGACGATCCAGATCCCGGCGAAGCGCGTACTCAAGTTCCGCATCGCCAAGCAGGCGAAGGACTCGACTCTCGCGAAGCGCGGCAAGTAGCCGCACCGCACTTATCTTCGCGAGGTCCTTCATCGCGCGCGGTGGAGGACCTCGCGCTGCCTCACACGCTTTTTGGCGATAGGGCGGCCCCACTGAGGTGGCCGCTGCCGTTCTTGGCATCTGCTACGTTCTGAACGTTCAGTTGAAACAGAACAAAGCCAAGATGACGGCCGCGCAGCACGACTTCGTCGATCACATGGGCCAGCAGATGGTCGGCTGGAACCTTGCGCGCACGACGGGACGCGTGTGGGCGTACCTCCTGATACGCGGGGAGCCCGCGGTGCTGGACGAGATCGCGCGCGACCTCGAGGTCGCCAAGAGCGGCGCGAGCGTCGGCGCACGGCAGTTGGTCGCATTCGGTCTCGCGCGCAGCACCGGCGAACGTGGCAGCCGCCGCGTGCTCTTCAGCGCGATCGACAACATGGAGGCGATGTTCGCGGCTCGTAGCGAGAGCGCGCGCTCACTACAGCGGCTCCTGCTCGAAGGCGCGCGCGCCGCTTCGACGTCGGGAACGCGCGCGACGCTGACCGACATGGCATCGGGCATCGATGAGATCCTCGAGCGAGAGGGCGTGGCAATCACCGCGCGGAGCCGGAAAGGGAAGCGGTCATGACAGAGGCCATCGAGACGAAGGGACTCACGAAGGACTACGGCAACGGCCGAGGGATCTTCGACCTCGACCTCGGCATCGCCGAGGGTGAGGTCTTCGGATTCCTGGGACCGAACGGCGCCGGAAAGACGACGACCATCCGTCTGCTCATGGGGCTCATCCACGCGACGCGTGGGAGCGCGCGCATCTTCGGACTCGACTGTGATCACGACGCCGTCGCCGTGAAGCGCAAGGTGGGGTACTGCCCGGGTGAGCTTCCGCAGTTCGGCGGATGGCGCGGATCGGAGGTCGTCGCGTACGTCGCAGGGCTGCGTGGCGATGTGAAGGATGCGACGATCACCGCACTGGCGGAGCGGCTCGATCTTGACCTCGGACGGAAGTACCGCGAGTACTCGCACGGGAACAAGCAGAAGCTCGCGCTGATCCTCGCGTTCATGCACCAGCCCGCGCTCGTGATCCTGGACGAGCCGACGACCGGACTCGATCCGTTGGTGCAGCAGGAGTTCTACGGCATCGTCCGCGACGCCCGCACGCGGGGCGCGACGATGTTCATCTCCTCACACGTGCTGTCCGAGGTCGAGCATGTGTGTGACCGCGTCGGCATCGTGCGCGACGGACACCTCGCGACGGTGAGCCCACTCGAGGACCTCGTCGGCATGCGCGCATTCCGCGTGGAGATCGATTTCGCCGACGATGTGCCGGTCGACCGCCTGAAGCGCGTGGAGGGGCTGGACCAGCTCGTCGTAACCGATCATCGAGCCACCGGCCTGCTCCGCGGCACGTTCGAACCGCTCATGGCAGCGGTCGCCGGCACACGGGTCATAGGCTTTACGAGCCGCGAGCCCAGCCTCGAGGAGATCTTCCTCACGTACTACCGGTGATGCTCATTCGTATCGCGCTGAAGCAGCAGACCGTCGGCGTCATCGCCCTGGCGCTCGTCGTGGCCATCGGCGGTGTACTCAACACCCTCGCCTTCGTCCAGATCGCCGGCACGACACCGGCCGAGCGCG
>WNEW01013507.1_pt1 | contig 10121 bp, 9 predicted proteins | sample 5399891 | NCBI WGS metagenome assembly WNEW01 (sample SAMN13153336, study PRJNA577476) | soil metagenome | isolation source: 40 cm grassland meadow soil pre-rain plot 5 | place: USA:California | collected 2015-09-08 | reverse complement strand
TGGTCTGCACCATGGAATCGTATTGCTGCCAAATGTAGCGCTTGCTGCAGATATTCGGGCTGGCCAGAAGCTGCTTGAGATTTTCTGTAAGGTCTCCGGATTCGCCCAGTTTGATATGCTCCGGCATCTCGCGCGGGACCGGCGGTTCCCAGCGCTGCAAGGGACGCTTATACAAAGGCGCGTCATCCGTCAGCGCTTCGTTGGGAATCTCGGCCACAACTTCCCCATGCTCCATCACACGCATTTTGCCGTCGTTGGTCACGCGTCCGACTTCGACAGCGTCGAGCCCCCATTTTTCGAAGACGCGGAACAGCGGCACGCGGTCCATCTCGATCTCGACTCCAACGTGCCCGCGCGCGCCCATTTCGCAGGTGGAGCAAGTTAGGCCGGCGGCGCCCATATCTTGAATGCCGACAATCGCACCGGTTTGCATGGCTTCGAGGCAGGCCTCGAGAAGCAATTTCTCGAGAAAGGGGTCGCCAACCTGCACGTTGGGCCGCTTGGCTTCCGAAGCCTCGCTGAATTCTTCGCTCGCCATGGTCGCGCCGTGAATTCCATCGCGCCCGGTTTTGGCGCCGACGTAAATCACTGGATTGCCTTCGCCGGAAGCTCGCGCGTAGAAAATCTGGTCCTTGCGCACCAGGCCGAGAGCGAACGCATTTACCAGCGGATTGCCGGAATAGCAAGGCTCGAACTTTGTCTCGCCACCTAGATTGGGCACTCCAAAGCAGTTGCCGTATGAGGCAATCCCGCTGACCACGCCTTCGAGGATGGAATGATTCTTGTGAATCTCAGTTTGTGTGGAGCCGGGTCTCTGACCCGGCTGGACGGGGCGAAGCCCCGTCCCCACATCAGCGGTAATCGGTCCAAAGCGCAGCGAGTCCATCACCGCAACCGGACGCGCACCCATGGTGAAGATGTCGCGCAGAATTCCACCTACTCCGGTCGCGGCACCCTGAAACGGCTCGATGAACGATGGATGATTGTGCGACTCGATCTTAAATGCGCAGGCCCAGCCATCGCCGATGTCGATGATCCCTGCATTTTCTCCCGGTCCCTGCAACACGTGGCGGCTGCGGGTGGGCAAGCGCTTCAAATGCACTCGAGAGGATTTGTATGAGCAGTGCTCGCTCCACATCACGCTGAAGATGCCGAGTTCGGTAATCGTAGGCTCGCGTCCGCCGAGCAGTTTCTTGACCTTTTCATATTCTTCGGGCGTAAGGCCGTGTTGGCGGATGAGATCTCCTGTGATGGCAGGAGTGGCTAAAGAGGTCATGGGATGTTCTATTGTCGCATCTTGCAGAAATGGAGGAAAGAGTGAGTTGTGCGGTGATCCGAGGAGAGCCGCAATTCTAGTAATAATGCTTGCGGTATAAGGGCACTGTGATGCAGAATTTTCGGAAATTCCGGGAGGTGCCTCTTATGTCCAGACCTTCCTCGCGTAGTTCTTCTGATCCGCAGAATAATGCGTTACTCGTCGTTGCCATGCTTGCGATGGTCGCGGTGCCGGCAGGGATCGCCCTGCACACCGTGCGGATCCCGGCGCCTACACAGATTCCACCTGCCGACGCTACGCCGTACGGATACACCGTGAGCCTGCTGCTGTTCATTATTCCGATCATCGTGATCGGATGGTGGTTCGTTCCGCAAGAAGGGATAAAAATTCCTAAGCGAGCCTTCTCGCGCACAATCTCGGTCCTGTTTATTGCCGGCTGCGCGTTGGACTACTTCTTTGCCAATCGCTTTTTTACTTACCGGAACCCCGCCGCCACTCTGCGAATTCCAGCGCCAGCCTTGGGCGGGCCGGTGCCCATTGAGGAGTACGTCTTTTACTTAACCGGGTTCATTGCGGTGCTGCTGATTTACGTTTGGCTCGACGAATACTGGCTGCTCGCGTATAACGTGCCTGACTATCCGGCGGAAGCGAAAAAGCTCCGGCGGCTGTTGCAGTTTCATCCGACATCTTTGGTGTTGGGATTGGCCCTGACCGGGCTTGCCATTGCTTACAAGAAATTCGTTTCGCATAGTCCGGGTTTCCCTGGATATTTCACTCTTCTCGTGGCGGGCGGCATTGTCCCGGCGGTCAGCTTCTTTCCCTCTGCTCGGCCGGTCATCAATTGGCGGGCCTTGAGCCTGACGCTGTTCATTATTCTGCTCGTGAGCCTGTTTTGGGAGGCGACCCTGGCCGTTCCTTACGGCTGGTGGGGTTACCAGCAGCAACAAATGATGGGCTTGTTTATTGGGGCGTGGGCCGGGCTGCCAATCGAGGCCGTGTGTGTTTGGATCGCGGTCACCTACGCGACAGTGATTGTTTTCGAAGTCATCAAACTCTGGCAGGCTTCGGAGAGGCCTTTGAAAGACGCGCTTTTAGGCGCGCGCGAAGTCCCGTCGAGAAAGACGCAAGCGGCCGGTAACTGACACACGCCACATCAGCCGCGTTCTTCCGACTATACTGTCCTTTCTAATGAAGTCGGTTATCGTTGGCACCGCCGGGCACATCGACCATGGCAAAACCGCGCTAGTCAAGGCTTTGACCGGTATTGATGCCGACCGGCTTGAAGAAGAAAAGCGCCGCGGCATCACGATCGACATTGGATTTGCTCACCTCGAACTTCCCGGCCAAAACGGCGAGAACCTGAGGCTGGGATTTGTCGACGTTCCCGGGCACGAGCGCTTCGTGCGCAATATGCTCGCCGGAATCGGCGGGATTGACTTGGTGCTTCTGGTTATTGCGGCAGATGAATCGATCAAGCCACAGACGCGCGAGCACTTCGACATCTGCCGACTGCTTTCCGTTCGCCAGGGCATCACCGTATTAACCAAATCCGATCTAGTCGACGCCGAAACTCTGGAGGTGGTCCGGCTGGAAGTCGAAGATTTCCTGCGGGGATCGTTTCTTGATACGTCTCGTTCGCCCATCATTCCGGTAAGTTCGTTGACCGGCGCAGGACTGGATCAGCTCAAGCAGGAGTTGATAAGAGCGGCAGCAGAAGTTCACGTGAAAGACTCGGGCGCGCTCGCGCGTCTTCCGATCGATCGGGTCTTTACCATGAAAGGCTTCGGGACGGTCGTCACAGGAACTTTGATTTCGGGAACCATTCGTAAAGATGACGAACTGCAGATTTTTCCTCGCGGGCAACGCGCGAGGGTGCGAGGCATTCAAGTCCACGGCCAAAGTGCAGAACAGGCAGCGGCCGGCGAACGCACCGCGCTGAACTTGGCCGGAGTCGGAACCGAACAACTGGCGCGTGGCATGGCGTTGGCGCCGCCGGCAACTTTTCACTCAACCAATCGACTCGATGTTTCTCTCTCGCTCCTGCATTGGGCAAAGCCGCTTAAGGACCGTGCCCGCGTGCATTTGCATGCCCATACTTCCGAAACAATTGCCACAGTCGTTCTTTACGATGAAAAGCAGATTGCGCCGGGGCAGACTGCACTTGGGCAATTGCGGCTAAGCGACCCTGTTCTGCTGCTGCCTGGCGACCGATTTATCATCCGGCAGTTTTCTCCGGTCGTGACTATCGGCGGGGGAGCAGTGTTGGACGCAGCCCCGCCTCGGAGAGTTCCCAAGAGCGCTCAGCACAGCTTCCTCGGAATCTTAGCGTCGGGCGACCCCACCTCCGTCCTGCGAGCGCGGATCGAACGCCGCGGCGACCGCGGGCTTCCGCTTACGGCAGCGGTTGCTGAGACGGGATGGCGCCGTGAGCAAATCAACAACTATTTGCGTAACTCTATCGCCGAGGGCGCAATCATCTCGATCGGAGACTTGTTAGTCGGCTCAAGCGCCATCGAGACGATGAAATCAGAACTGGAAAGTAAACTCGCCAAATTCCATCAGCAAAACCCGCTGGTTGCTGGCATGAGCAAGGAAGCTCTTCGTGAAGCACTGGACGCAGAGCCAGGAGTCTTTGGCTACGCTCTCGACTCTTTGGCGAATGCGAAAAAGGTAGAGATTGTTGGAGAGTTTGTTCGCTTGGCCGGACGCGGCGTGGTAAATGAAAGACGAAGAGGCTGAATCGAAACAGATCATCGAGAAAGCGTTTGCGGCGGCGGGTCTGAAAGTTCCCGCCTTGCATGATGTGCTTGCTGGGCTAAAGGTTGACAAGGCGCGGGCGCAAAAACTGGTCACACTGCTGTTGCGAGATAAAGTGCTGATCAAGATTTCGGACGATCTGGTCTTTCACAGCGAGGCGTTGCAGGCCTTGCGAAGATCGAAGTCTCCCAAGATTAACGTGGCGAGATTCAAAGACTTGACGGGAGTGAGCCGGAAATACGCGATCCCATTGCTCGAGTACCTGGATCGGGAGCGGGTTACGCGCCGAGTGGGAGATGAACGCGTGATTCTGTGAACTTGACTCTGTGCACCTCTGTGCCCTCTGTGGTAAAAGCAACCACGGAGGACACAGAGGCACACAGAGGGAACAACTGCTTTTCAGAAATTCTTCTTCAGATCCATCCCACTGTAGAGGCTCGCAACCTGGTCGTAGCCGTTGAACATGAGCGTCGGACGTTTTAAGAACTCACCCAGGCGCCGCTCCTTAGCTTGACTCCACCGCGGATGATCCACGTTCGGGTTCACGTTCGAGTAGAACCCGTACTCGTTCGGTGCGGCTCTATTCCAGCTATTTACCGGCTGCTTGTCAGTAAAACGGATCCGCACAATCGCCTTCGCGCTTTTGAAACCATACTTCCACGGAATCACAATGCGCAGCGGCGCGCCATCCTGATTCGGCAAGACTTCACCGTACATGCCGAAACAAAGCAGCGCGAGCGGGTGCATAGCCTCATCCATGCGCAGGCCCTCAACGTATGGCCAATCGAGCACGGGGACACGCTGCCCCGGCATCTGGTTGGGTGCGTAAAGCGTAGTGAACTCCACGAATTGTGCTTTGCCTAGAGGCTCGGCGCGCTTGATCAGTTCATTCAGTGAAAACCCCACCCACGGCACAACAATCGACCAGCCTTCTACACACCGATGGCGATAAATGCGCTCCTCGGGAGAGGCCATCTTGATGATGCTGTCAACGTCCAGCACTTGCTTCTTTTTCACGAGACCATCAATGGTGACGGTCCACGGACGAGTCTTGAAGTCTTTCGCAAGCCCGGCAGGTTCGTATTTATCGGTCGAAAACTCGTAATAATTGTTGTAATTAGTGACATCTTTGAAAGGAGTGATCTTCTCAGCCGTCGAGAAGCTGTTCTTCTGAATACCGTCGATTTTGGCATTTGCTTGGGCGATCGTCGATGGGGAGAATAATCTGCTAATTGCTGAGCCGCCCAATGCCGCCGCGCCTGCAATCGCTGTGCCGGCCAGGAACTTGCGCCGGTTTAAATACAGGCTCTTGGAAGTTATTTCAGATGAGCGAATATCTGCGGCCTTTTTGATCAGCATCGAAAGATTCCCGTTTAGTTTACGGCTAAGTCACACGAATGGATTTCCAATGGGTCCCACAAGATAGGACGCACAATGGACGAAAAAGTTGCACAGCCGAGTGGATGACACTCCAAAGCTTTGAGGGTTGTTGATTAGAAAGAGATTATCCGCGCGAGCCGCGCAAGACGTCACGTACCTTGCGGGAGAGCATCTGTAGCGTGAAAGGCTTTTGCAGGAAGGCCGTGCCGGCTTCGAAGACGCCCTGTTGCATGATGGCATCTTCGGTGTAGCCGGAGAGATAAAGCACTTTGGTTTTCGGACGTGCCTCGTCAAGCTTTTTCGAGAGCTCGCGGCCGCTCATGCCGGGCATTACAACGTCGGTGATGAGCATGTCAATCGAACCCAGGTGCGCGCTAGCGATACGCAACGCCGCCTCGCCATTTTCTGCTTCCAGGACCTTGTAACCCTTGGATTGCAGAGTTTCTCGAACCAATTGGCGCACCGATTCTTCATCTTCAACGAGAAGAACCGTCTCCGAACCGCCACCGGCAGCTTGCGAGGCTGGCACGGAGCATGGTTCTGCAGAATCCTCTACCCTGGGCAGATAGATGCGGAAAGTCGTCCCGCTCCCTACTTCGCTCTGCGCGAAAACATAACCGCCGCTTTGCTTGATGATGCCATAGACGGTAGAAAGACCAAGGCCCGTACCCTTACCTTTTTCTTTCGTGGTGAAGAAAGGTTCAAATATTCGGCACTGGGTTTCGCGATCCATGCCATGACCTGTATCGGCGATGGACAGCATTACGTATGGGCCGGGTTGAATGTAGTTGTAGAGGCGCCGGAGGTCATCTCCCAAATGCACATTGCTGCTCTGAATGGTGATCTTACCGCCGCTAGGCATCGCGTCTTTTGAATTTACGGCCAGGTTCATAACGACCTGCTCGATCTGGCCGGCATCAGCGCGTGTTCGACCCAAGTCGTTTGCCAAACGAGTTTGCAGCTCGATGTTCTCCCCGATCAGCGGGCGCAGCAGCCGCTCCATATCCCGGATAATCGTGTTCAGATCCACGACTTTGAGCTCGAGAAGTTGCTTGCGGCTGAAGGCGAGCAGTTGACGAGTGAGGGTGGTCGCGCGCTCGGCTGCCTGTTGGATGGCCGCGATTTTCGGGTGCATGGGATTGTTACGACCTGTGTTCTCGAGGAGAACTTCGGTATAACCGCTGATCACCATCAGAAGATTGTTGAAATCATGAGCCACACCGCCAGCGAGCCGTCCCACGGCCTCCATTTTCTGCGCCTGGCGGAACTGATCTTCCAGTACGCGGCGCTCGGTGACATCTTCGGCAATCACTTCCAGAACCTGCTCAGCAACTTCGGGGCTGGTGACGGCTCGACCACTCAGCCGGACCGTGATGGCATTGCCGTTCTTGCGCTTCCAGCGGACCTCGACGTTCTCCAGCCGTGCGCCACGGCGAAATTCATTGATTAGGCGCGCGTGTTCCTCCGGATCGGCAAATACATCAACCTTGGTGTCCAGCGACAGGACTTCTTCGATTGAGCTGTAGCCCAGCATGGCAATGAGCGCGGGATTCACGTCGAGGAATCTGCCTTCCATACTGGAACGGTAGATTCCGTACACAGCGGACTGCACCAGAGAGCGGTAGCGCGCTTCTGAACGGCGCAGCGCTTCCTCGTGCCGCTTGTGCTCGACCGCGCTGGCGAGCTGCTGAGAGACGAACGTCAGTATGTCGCGAGAACTCCGAAGACCCTGTTGGCAGCTTTGAGGGGCACGCCCATCCAATCCAGAGAGGGCGCACCAATCAATTCGACCTCACCTTGCTTGACCAGCGAGTCAAACACCTCCGGAGTACAAAGCAAAGGTTCGCCGGTGCGGAGGACGTATTCAGTGAGACCGCGGCCGAGCTTTTTGGGCTCTGGCCGCGGATCTGCTTCGTCGACGAAGTAGGGAAAGCTAAGGAGTTGAGTCACCGGATCGTACAACGCGATGTAGAAATTTCGCGCATACATCAACTCAGAGACGGTAGCGTGAATCGAGCCATAGAATTGGTTCAGGTCTTCGGCTGAAGTGGTTTTTTCGGCGATGCGATAGAGCGCCGAACTGAGCGACTCCGCCCGCTTTTGATCTGTGATGTCGCGGTATAAAACATAGGCGGCGACTTGCTGACCTGCGACAATCACTGGCGCACCTGAGACAAATACATCAACCAGAGTGCCACCTTTGCGCTGCCGTTTGGTCTCGAGACTTACCTTTTGTCCTTGTCTTAGGGCATCGCCAATCCAATGCGTCTCCGAGCTGCGGTCCGGCGGCACGATCAGTGAATCAATGCGTCGGCCGATCGCTTCTTCGGGAGAGAAGCCAAACATACGGGTGAACTCGCCATTAATGCGCACAATACGATACTGATCGTCGAGAATGCTGATGGCCTCGGGCGCGCACTCGACCAACTCTTCGAGATAGGCTCTTTGGATTGCGGGATCGTCCAGCGCAGCAGCCGGGGCCGGCCTAGGCACTGGTGTCTGTTCGCCCGTCCGGGAAAGTGTAGGAACGCCGCGATGCAGCGCTTCCTTAAGATGCTTGGCCCGCGACACTTCGGCGGAGTTCGCCGGCCGGGTGATTTTCTCACCCATTAATCCTCCCGATTCGGTCCCAGAGCTCGACTTCGGGATGGTAGAACGGCTGCTTATGACTCGAAAGTTACAAAGGTAATTGCAGGAGATTGAGAGGATAAAGTTCAGGTTCCGGCGGCGAGCATTTCACAAACCCGGCGGATGGCTTTGCGCTGTTCCGCACCGACGGCGAGAAATTCGAAACCGTGGCGCAGGCCATCACGATAACGCACCAGAGCACGTAACTTAATGGGATAGGCCGCCATAGGCAATGAAAGTTCCATGGAGACGACTTCGCCAATTTGCAATTCGCCGGTGAGAGTTGCACCGATGCCGTCTTCTCCAATCTCGCTTGAACGTCCCCACAGCGAAAGATTGGCGGAAGGCCGGAAGACATTTACCGAGAGCCGGACGTCCAATGGATAACGTGGGAAACGGCGCGAAGTTCCAGATTGTGGCGTAGGGTTGGGCCCAGTGCCGCTCACGCTTGTCCCTTCCTTGCGGCTTGCCTGGATGACAGATGAACGCGGGCACAAAACGGATGATCAATTCCCGTGCAGCGGATAGCCGGGCTCAAGCGGCAGCTTGCCGGAAGCGCGCAGCACATTTACTCCTCCAGTAATCGAATAAACGTCCACCAGACCGACGGTGCCGGGCGTGGACTCAACTTTTTCGACCAAAGCTTCGTCGGAAGCGACAACAATGATCGCGGGATGATTTGTCCTGCCATGAATAGCTGCCGTAATAGCCAGGGCGGCGCGATCGACACCAGAATGAAGGCACGCTGAACCGGCACGGTCCCCCCAACCGTGTATGGGATGAACTGCGATGATTATGCTCGAAGGGCGGCGGAGGCCAAACAATTCGGGAGAGCGGGGCACCAGCAGAGATAACAGAAGCGATCATGCCCGGCGGACAGCGATTCTCGATTGCCGGGCGGCGATTAACTGGGGGCGCTACTGCCCAATTTTTGTGCAGTGAAATTCTACTTGCCAGACGGTACTACTCTGGTTACTATGCAGCCATCCTCAGGAGCGTCCGTTGGCTGCATTATCTATGAATATCGGCGAGACCATCCGAAGCTACAGACTGCAAAAAGGCATGTCGCAGGGTGATATCGAAAAGCGCACTGGCCTGCTGCGCTGCTACCTTTCGCGAGTAGAGAACGGTCACACTATTCCGTCTCTCGATACCCTAGCTAAAATCGCAGGGGCGATGGAGCTTCCCCTGTCGCAGTTCTTCTCCGACTCCGGGCACACCAATGGCTCCAAAGGCTTGCCGCAACTTTCGGATGATGAAGTCCGCTTCCTCAGCCAAATCCGCCGCTACGCCGTCAGCCTGAACGATAGCGACCGCAAGCTGGTGTTGGCCATGGTGAAGAAGATGGCCGCGAATGCGGGAAGGTAGACTCTCAGCCCTCAGCTTTCAGCTCTGAGTTTTTGACGTTTGGTCCCAAACTCTGCCGAAGGCCACGTTTCCCTTGCATCCTGCCGAGTTTCGCGGGCGACTGAAAACTGACGGCTGAAGGCTGATTGCTGACGGCTGTCTTTGGGTACTTTCGTTCCATCCATCCTGTGGCCAACGGACACCTCGTCGCCCTTGCTCCAAATCCCTAAACTAACGGCTGGAGAAGTCTAGGTGACCATCGACGAAGAACTAAACCTTCTCGACTCGAACCTGCGGCGTTTGAAGATCGAGTACGAGATTTACTTCAGCAATCCAAGCAAGAAGCCTCCGTCGGATATCGAGTGGAAGGTTCTCAGTTTGCTTCGCAAATTCAGTGATGGCAGCCGCATGAGTTTCACCCAGCGTTTTCGCTACAACGAAATGGCGCAGCGCTACGCTATTTATAGCGATCTGTGGCGCAAGAAGAGCCGAATTCGTGAAGAGGGCTACCGGCGGCCGCAGGATGCGCTGCTTTCGATCCAGGGCGTGCGCGAGGAGGAACATGAACCCGAGCACAAAGTTTACGGAGTCGGGCAGGCGGGTGGAACCGCCGCCGCCGCCGCACCGGCCATTGAAGAGAGACCGTTTACGGTGCAGTGCTCAGACGTGAGCGCCGAGCACGAACAGGTACTCAAGCTTTATCGGGCACTGATGGAAGCAAAGAAGAAGGCTG
>WNEW01001945.1_pt1 | contig 10125 bp, 7 predicted proteins | sample 5399891 | NCBI WGS metagenome assembly WNEW01 (sample SAMN13153336, study PRJNA577476) | soil metagenome | isolation source: 40 cm grassland meadow soil pre-rain plot 5 | place: USA:California | collected 2015-09-08 | reverse complement strand
GGTGGTGAACAGCGACATGTACATGTGGTCGAGCACGAAGACCTGGTTGCGCAGCATCGCGAGGCGATCGAGGTACTCGGGGCGCTCATGGTGCTCCACCGTCGCGACGGATGCCTGTAGCCACGCCACGTGCGACTCGAGGGCGATGGTCACCTGGTCGCGGAACCGCCGCTGGGTGCGGTCGCTGATCACCCGCAGGAACCATGTGGCCGCCGCCGACACGCCCAGCCCCAGGGCGGCGGTCGTCACCAGCCCGCGCCGGCCGCCCAGCACACCGTCGGCCAGCAGCTTGAACCACAGCGCCAGCAGCGCGTCCGGCAGCGCCGCCAGTAGCGACAAGCCGAACGCCACGCTCAACAGCAACGGCGCCGCCTCGTAGCCGCGCTTCAGCGCGCGCCACATGGCGGGCAGAGCGGGAGGCAGGTCGTCAGTCGAGGACATCGAGGCTCGCTCCCGGCTCGGCGTCGTCGCCGAACCGTGACGCTTGCAGCTCGAACATCGTCCGATAACGGCCGCCCGCCGCGATCAGCTCGTCGTGGGTGCCGAGCTCGACCACCTTGCCGTGCTCCAGCACGCAGATGCCGTCGGCGTGGCGCACCGTCGAGAAGCGGTGCGAGATCAGGATCGTCGTAGTATGCCGCGTGGCGGCGAGGATACGATCGAAGATTTCGGCCTCGCCGCGCACGTCGAGCTGGGCCGTCGGCTCGTCCAGCAGCACCAGCCCGGCTCCGAGCCACACGGCGCACAGCGCTCGCGCCAGCGCGATCCGTTGCCACTGGCCGCCCGACAGGTCCGTGCCGCCGGGGTACGCGCGGGACAGCACCGTGTCGAGGCCGGTGAGGCCGGCGGCGCCGGCCTCCGCGAGAGCCTGCTCGATCAGGTCGTCGGGCGCGCCCGCGGGAGCCACGTTGTCACGCAGCGGCAGCTCGAAGCGCACGAAGTCCTGAAATACGGCCGCTAAGCGTGTCCGCCACGCCTCCAACGCCAGCGTGCGGAGGTCGACACCGTCTACTTCGATGGCACCGTCCTGGGGATCGTACAGCCGGCACAGCAGCTTCGCGATGGTCGTCTTGCCGGCGCCGTTTTGGCCGACGATCGCGAGCGACGAGCCCGCCGGAATCGCCAGGTCGAAACCCGCGAGCACCGGCTCGCCAGAGGTGGGGTAGGCGAACGTGACATCGCGGAACCGGATCTCGCGCGCGGGCATTCCCGCGGCCGGTCGCTCGCCCCGGGTCAGCGCGCCCCCCGCGGCCATCGTCTCCTGCAGGCGCAACACCGCGGCGGCGGGCGCCGCGGCACTGTCGAGCGCCCACGATAGTCCGCCGAACGCGATCATGCTCGTGCTCACGGCGGCGCTCGCGAACGTCACGAGCCGGTCGAGCCCGAGGTGGCCGCTGGTCGCGGCGGCGGCGAGAGACCAGAACACCACCACGTTCGCGGCCAACACGAGCAGCAGGCTCCAGAACACCGGGCGCTCGCGCAGCCGCGTGGCCTGCCAGCGGAGCTCGAACAGGCGGCGGCGGCGCGACCGAAACTCCTCGATGACCCAGTCGGCCAGCCCGAACAGCCGCACTTCCTTGGCGGGCGCGGGATCCACGGCGAGCCGGTACGCGTAGTCGGCGTGGCGCTGCGCCGCGCGCACCTCCGCCGTCTCACGGTCGCGCCACACCGCGCTCTCGCGCAGCAGCCAGTGCGTACCGAGCCACGCGCCCGCGAGCAGCAGCGGGGCCCACCACGCGTAGGCGGCGAGCACCACCGCCGAGGCGAGGCCGCCCACCAGCTCCACCAGTCCGGCGGCAATGAAGTCCATCGAGATGAACATCGGCGGACCGGTGATGCCGAGATCGAAATCCCGGGCCATCGTGAGGTCGTTGGTGAGCTTGGGGTTCTCGAGGTGGCCCAAGCCGGGCGGACGGACGCAGGCGGTAGTGAGCCGGTCGTACAGCCACGCGGCGGTGCGGCTCCCGAGGTTGGCGCCGACGGCGTGGTGAATCGGCGAGAGGACCTGCAGCAGCACGAACACGACTCCGACCAGCCCGAGCGGCGCCGTCAGGTCGTGCCCTCGCTGGACCGCTCCCACCAGTCCCCCCATGGCGATGGCGAACAGCGCCGGCAGCGACCCGCGCAGCACGAGGAGCGTCCACCACGCGACGGCCAGCGCGCGGTCGGCCTGGGGCAGCACGCCGGCGAACTTCCATTCGTTACGCGCCCGCAGCCGCACAATCATCGATTGCGGCTTCGCCGTCACTCGTACATCTGCTCCGTATCCGCCCGCGCCAGCTCCACCAGGAACCCTCCGACCTTCTCGCTCACCGCTTCCACGTACTTCCGTCCCTTCTCCGCGGTTGCGGCCGCGGGGTTCCCGACGCCGGTGTCGTCCGTCACCTGGCGCCACCGCCGCGGCGCCCACGCCAAGCCGTCTCGCAGCCCTGCGATCTTGAAGCGGCGCGCGCGTCCTGGGCCCGCGTCCGACACCGGCCGCACCAGCTCCGGCGCGACGTGAAGCATCACACTCGTCTCGAGCTCTCCTGCGTGGTCACCCTGGTCCGAGAAGAACAGCTTCGGGTCCACGACCTGGTACCAGTTGACGCAGCAAAGAAACAGCGACACCGCGGGCTGCAGCTCGCGGATTATCTGGCGGAAGTCATTCCCGCCGTGCCCGTTCAGGATCACCAGCTTCCGCACTCCCTGACCCGCCAGCGCCGTCGCCAGGTCGCGCAGCAGCAGCGCCTGGGTGCTCGGGTTCAGGTTGAGGCACAGCGGAATGTCGAGCTGCAGCGTGTTGACGCCGAACGGCACGACCGGCAGCACGACCACCCGGGCGCCGAGCTGCCATGCGTGCCCCGCGGCCAAGGCGGCGATCCGTTCGGTCTCGATGTTGTCGGTCGAGTAGGGGAGGTGGAGGTTGTGCGCCTCGGTCGCGCCCCACGGCAGCACCGCGACCTCGTAGCGCGCGTCGCGCACGGTCTTCCAGGTCAGCTCGTTCAAGATGAAGGGGCGAGGCGGCACGAGGGGCGCGGGGGGCGCGGGGGGCATCGGGCACCGTCCGGATCGGGACCATCGATACTACCACCGCTCTAACCGAACGCCTAGGCGGTCGGTACCTTAACCCATTACTCACCGGTGAGACCCTGGACGGTGTAAGAGACCAAGCCGTATGAAGAAACTCTCTCCGCTTCTGAGGACTACCGTGCCACTGGCGGTCATCGCCAGTGTGGCATGCGGCACCGTCCTGGCCCAGGCCAGGGCCGACAACGGCCACCCCGACTACTCCGCGGCGGACGTGCATTTCATGTCCGGGATGATCTACCATCACGCGCAAGCGGTGCTGATCGCAGGCTGGGCTCCCACCCACGACGCGAGTCCGTCGCTGCGCGCGCTGTGCGAGCGGATCGTCGTGGGACAGCGGGACGAAATCACGCTCATGCAGCGCTGGCTCCAGGCGCGGCATGAGGACATCCCGGACGCCAACGCCGCCCACCATACGATGCCGGGGATGGATCATCCGATGATGATGCCCGGGATGTTGACCGCCGGACAGCTGGCCCAGCTGGATTCCGCACGGGGGCCGGAGTTCGATCGGTTGTTCCTCACGTTCATGATCCAGCACCACAAGGGCGCGATCACGATGGTGAATCAGCTCTTCGGGCAAGGCGCGGGAGAGCAGGAGACCGTCTATCGGTTCGCCTCCGGCGTGTACGCCGATCAGACCACCGAAATCGAACGCATGCAGCGGATGCTCGGCACGCTACTGTTCGGCGAGCATCGCCCGTGATGCGCCCGGCCGTCCGGGTTCGGCCGCGCGTCCCATTCCCCTCACAGGATTCCACCATGACCTGCGTCGTACAAGCCTCGCCGTCGTTCCGGTATCTCGTCCTCACCGTCGGGTTGTCCGCCCTCGCCGCGTGTGCGTCGTCGGGCGGCGGCAACATGTCGACGGTGGCGCCCAACCCCGATCCGCGCGTCGGCCTGCGTGCTGGGCTCATGGACGCCGGCGAGGCGTCGTGGAACCTGCGGGTGGTCTCGAAGACGCCGCCCTCGGAAAAGTTCGCCGGCGTCACCAACTCGGATCTCGCCTTCACCGGGAACTACGCCATTCAGGGGAACTACAACGGCTTTCAGGTCTGGGACATTTCCCACCCGGCCCGACCGACGCTGAAGGTCGGGTTTGTCTGTCCGGCGTCCCAGAGCGACGTCTCGGTCTACAAGAACCTGCTCTTCGTGTCGGGCGAGGGGATGGGTGGCCGGCTCGACTGCGGCACGCAGGGAGTGCACGACTCGGTCAGCGCCGACCGGTTGCGGGGGATCCGGATCTTCGACATCTCGGACATCGCCAATCCAAAGTACATCACGAACGTGCAGACCTGCCGCGGCTCGCACACCCACACCGTGGTCGAAGCTCCGACCGACCGGGAGAACGTGTACGTCTACGTGTCCGGACAGGCCCCGGTGCGCTCGCCCCGCGAGCTCCCGGGGTGCGTGGCGGCCTCCCCGGACTCGAACCCGAACAGCGCGCTGTTCCGCATCGAGGTCATCAAAGTGCCGCTGGCCCACCCGGAGCAGGCGGCCATCGTGAGCTCGCCGCGGATCTTCAGCGGGCTGACCGCACCGCCGACGCACGGCGAATCACCGGAGGACATCGCTGCCGCGGCCAAGGCCGCCGCCGAGGCGCGGGCCAAGGGCGGGTTCACGGCGAAGATCAGCGGCATGGAATTCGTCATCCCCCAGCGATACGTCCAGCCGATGCTGGACAGCATCGTCAGGGCGCGAGCGGGGACCGGGGCGCCGACCGGGGCGGACAGCGCCGCGCTGCGCGGAGCCATCCAGGGGATCGTGGATGCATTGGTCGGCGCCCCCCCTCCAGGTACCCAGGGCGGCGTGCGCCCCGGGCCCAACCAGTGCCATGACATCACCGTCTATCCGGCGATCGGGTTGGCGGGCGGCGCGTGCGGCGGGTACGGTCTGCTGCTGGACATCCGCGACGTGGCCAACCCCAAGCGGATCGGCGCCGTGGCCGATTCGAATTTCTCCTACTGGCACTCGGCGACGTTCAACAACGACGGCAGCAAGCTGCTCTTCTCCGACGAGTGGGGCGGCGGCGGGCAGCCAAAGTGCCGGGCGACCGACAAGCACGAGTGGGGGGCGGATGCGCTCTTCACCGTGGCCGACAACCGGATGACGTTTCAGAGTTACTACAAGATGTCGGCTCCGCAGACGGCGTTCGAGAACTGCGTGGCCCACAACGGATCGCTGATCCCGATCCCGGGGCGGGACGTCATGGTCCAGGCGTGGTACCAAGGCGGCATCTCCGTGTTCGACTGGACCGATGCGGCGCATCCGAAGGAGGTCGCGTTCTTCGACTGGGGCCCGGTGGACGCCACCAAGCTGGCCGATGGGGGATCGTGGTCGGCCTATTGGTACAACGGGTACATCGTCAGCTCCGAGATTGCCCGCGGACTCGACATCTTCGAGTTGCGGCCGAGCGGGCTGATTTCGCAGAACGAAATCGACGCGGCGAAGCTGGTGCACTTGGACTATTTCAATACGCAGGGTCAGCCGAAGATCGTCTGGCCGGCGAGCTTCGTGGTGGCGCGCGCCTACCTCGACCAGCTCGCCCGCTCCAACGGCGTGGCTCCCGACTCGGTGTCGGCGTTGCGGAATGAGCTCGGTCGCGCTGAAAAGCTGTCCGGGCAACCACGGCGGGATGCGCTGACGCGCCTGGGGGCGCGACTGGACAGCGACGCGCCGGGAGCGGCGGATCCAGCGAAACTCCGGACGCTCGCCGGAGCGATCAAGGACCTGGCCCAGCTGGACCGCTGATACCAAAAACAGAGCCCCCTTCCCGCGAAGGGGGCTCGCCAGCGGCGCTCCGCCGATCTATGGCCAGCTTTGCAGGCAGCCGCCACTGCCGGCGTTCACCCAGTTGCGCTGGACCAGGAAGTCCCGTCCCCCGAGGTTCATGTTCGCGGTCGAGCCGTTCGACGTCGTGTAGGTGGTGCCGAACGTCCAGGCGCACTTGTCCGCGTTCTCGAACCCGCGCCGGTCATACCAGGCGTTCAAGTCCTCGTCGGTGGTCGTTTCCTCAGTCTCATGCGCCAGCGTATTCACCTCGGTGTCGGCCGCGGGGTCGCCGTTCGGCCCCGACCCGGCGATCGCCGAGCAGCCGGCCGGATCACTCCAGTCGTACGGCATCACCGCATACTTCACGTCGCCGAATGAGCTGCTGAAGTGGCCATGGTAGGCGCAGTATTGCGTCCCGAAACCGCCTCCGAGGTTGACCCCAGGGCCACTGAAGACGGCATAGAGGGTGGACGGATCGTAGGTCAGCGCGCCGCTCGTGAATCCCCGCACGACTTCCTGCTGGACCTGCGCGTCCGAGACCGTCCCGCTCGGCCCGTTACCGTCAGCCCAGAACTGCGTATAGCTGACGCTGTTCTGGACGTGGGTGCCGGTGCCGTCGAAATAGGTGGTGTTGATGTTGAAATACGTCGAGCCCCCCAGGTTGCGGAGGAAGAAACCCACCAACGAGCCATCTTGGGCACCACCACCCCTCGTCCCCGGCACAGGACCGCCATTGTAAATCGTGGCTGCGGACCAATAGATCGCCGCCACGTTGGTGGTATAGAAGATGGGTCCGCCGTGATAGAAGATGCCCGTGCCCCTCGTCTTCAACCTCGCGCTGGCCCCGGGATGCGGTTTGGGGAGCATGACGTGGATGTGCTGCTCTCCCTGCACCGCGAGGAACGCGGGGGTGGGGGCGGGCGTGGGGGCAGTCGGCGTACTGGTCTCGCTGCATGCCGCTACGATCATCGCTCCGGCGGCGGCCAGCGGTAGGCATCGTTTCATTGCCGCTCCTCCTTCGAACAAAGGGGATTCAAACATAGCCCCGAGCGAGCGCGGCCGCCCTCGGAATCGGCAGTTCCTGATTGCAACCAACTATGACTGTGGGACTCGTCGCCCAGGACGCTCAATGGCCGTCCGGTTGTCAACGCTTGCATCCACGCGGGAACTTCGCTGCGATGGGGTTGCTTACTGACAGCGGAGGCTCGCTACCCGTGACCATCACCGTGTACCTACCAACGCAGCTGTACGAGCGACGACTTCGCGCCCTGGGAGCCTGGTGGTGTCTCGGGTCGAGCGTGCTCCGGCCGGAGTTGATGGCGGCCGGCCCTGTCCCGCAGACCGACCTGCGCGCCGCTAGTCTATGACGATGGACGCGCGCGGGCTTGCCGTCGCCAGGGCGTTGCTCGACTACCTAACCGGGCTCGACCCCAGTGCCGTGGGGCTGGTGCAAAGCCTGCTCAGTCTGATCCCAAGCCGAAGGGTGCCTCGCGGTCGCAGATCCTCCCCGCCGTCGCAGTAGACACACTCGAAGCGAGTAGTGGCGAAGATGTCCCGTCAAGAGCGTTCCGTCGATTGGGACGAAGATTCGCTGCTGGAGGTCGCGGCGGACCCGCGTGAGACGGCGGCATTGGTCACCGTCACCGGCAGCACTGGCACGATCGGGAGCGAGCTGGTTCGCCTGCTGTCGGCCGCGGGCGTGGGTACGCGTGCCTTGCACCGCGACGTGAGGAAGACGCGAGCCTTACCGAACGTCACCTGGGTCCACGCCGATCTCGACGACGCGCGCCGCCTCAGGGTCGCCCTCGACAGCACGGATCGACTCTTCCTCCTGACCGGCAACGAACCCGACTTTGCGCGGACTCAGATCGGCGTGGTGCGGGCGGCGGAGGAGCTGGGCGTCAAGCACATCGTGAAGCTCTCGGCATTGGGCGCATCCGATCACTCGACATCCACGATCGCTCGCGAGCATTGGGCGGTCGAGCAGGCGCTGTTGAGCACACGGCTCCAGTGGACGATTCTGCGTCCCCACGCTTTCATGCAGAACTGGCTGGGTGACGTGGCCGAGTCGGTGCGCGCCGAAGGCGTCATCTACGCGCCCATCGGCGACGGACGCGTGCCGTTCATCGACACTCGAGACATCGCGGCGGTTGCGGCCGAGGTGCTGCTCCACGTCGAGGCGCATGTGGGCAAGAAGTACGTTCTCACCGGCGGTGAAGCCATTGGGTACGCGGACTTGGCTGGCGCGCTGTCGGAGGCGACCGGACGGACGATCACCTATCGACCGATCACGCTGGAGGAAGCCCGGGCGCGCCTGGCGGAGCGCGGCGTCGCTGCGGCGGCCATCGATGCGATGCTGGCGATTGCCGCATACCAGCGAGCGGGAGGACCGACCGCGACGATTTCGCCGAGTGTCGAACGGCTGCTCGGCCGCCGGCCCCGCACCATCCGCGATTTCGCCCACGATTACGCCTCCCACTTCGTCTGACGGGAGCGTGGCGGCTGCTCTTGCCGGGGGAACACTTCGGCAGGATGGTTCATTAATGCACTATAGGCTTCAATGAACCATAGGCTTCGCGCGAGGAGTCTTCTTGAAACTGTGGTGCGATCGAGACCGTCTCGAGACATGGACGCTGGGATGCGGAATGTCGATTTGAGGCACCCTCAGACGTCTACTACCGAGGGGATCACGCTCCACCTTTTCCGAACAGGAGTTTACGGCGTATGCGCAGTCGTCTCTTCATGAACAATCGCGGTTGGACTGGATCTGCGGTGCTCTTGGTAACGCTCGCCATCACTGGTAGCGGGCTGGTGGCTTGGAAACGTGCCTCCGTCCGGAAAGCCGATGCGGCGGCCGCGAGCCAGCCCGAGCCCATGGAATCGGTGACCCTTGCCTCCGCCCGAGCGCGTCGGTATCGCCCGGCGACGACGGCGGTGGGCACCATCCTGGCGCTCAACTCGATCACCCTGCGCAACGAGCTCGCGGGCACGGTCAGCCAGGTGACGCTCGTCCCCGGGCAAGTCGTCGAAGCCGGCGTCGTGCTGGTGGCGCTCGACGTCTCCGTGGAGGAGGCGGAGCTCCAGGCGCAGACCGCGCAAGCCGATCTGGCGGAAACGACGCTCGCGCGGCTGGAGCGCCTATGGGAGGCCCGAGCCACGTCCCAGGAAGAGGTGGACCAGGCTCGCGCGGCGCGCGATGTCGCGCTGGCACAGATCGCGCGCACCCGTGCGATCATCGCCCGTAAGACGATTCGCGCCCCGTTCCGAGCCCGCGTGGGGCTCTCCGATGTGCATCCCGGGCAGTACCTGAACGAAGGCACGGAGCTCACCACCCTGCAGGGGGTCGATGCCGCGGCCAACGTGGACTTCACGGTGGCCCAGGCGGTGGCGGCCGAGCTGTACCAGGGCGAGCCGGTCGCCGTGTTCGCGTCAAGCGACCCCCGTCCGCTGACGGCCCGGATCGTCGCGGTCGACGCGCGGATCGATCCGACGACTCGCAACGCATTGGTGCGGGCCCGGATCCCGAGCCACGCCCCGGCGCCGGGTGCCTCGGTGCGGGTCGAGGTCCCGGTGGGACCCGCGACGACGGTCGTCTCGATTCCGGTGAGCGCCCTCCGCAAAGGGCCCAGCGGCGACCACGTCTTCTTGATCGTCGCCGACTCGGCCGGGCGGAGCCGCGCGCATGTGCAGCCGGTGCGAAGCGGACCGGTGCTCGAGGACGAGGTCGTGATTCTGAGTGGTCTCACCCCCGGCCAGCAGGTCGCCACCTCGGGGTCCTTCAAGCTGCGCGAGGCTGTTCTGGTCGCGGGCGCTTCATCTCGCTGATCGGGAACCGTCCATGCGCTCCTTTACCGATACGTTCATCAAGCATCCCGTCCTGGCGGCGGTCGTCAACCTCGTGATCGTGCTCGTCGGGTGGCGGGCGATCACGACGCTGCCGGTGCAGCAGTATCCCAACATTCAGAGCTCGTCGGTGCTGATCACGACGGTGTATTACGGCGCCAGCGCCGAAACCGTCCGCGGCTTCCTCACGACGCCGATCGAGCGCGTCGTGTCGGCCATCAGCGGCGTCGACTACGTCGAATCCACGAGCCGCGCCGGCGTCTCGAGCATCACGGTGCACCTCAAGCTGAACCACAACAGCACGGCGGCGCTGGCGGAGGTCACCGCACGGCTGCAGCAGGTGCGCTCCGAGCTGCCCGCCGAGGCCGAGCCCCCGGTGGTCGAGGTGCAGCGGGCGGACCGGCCCTACGCGTCGTTCTATCTGAGCTTCACGTCCTCCGA
>WNEW01001944.1_pt1 | contig 10125 bp, 4 predicted proteins | sample 5399891 | NCBI WGS metagenome assembly WNEW01 (sample SAMN13153336, study PRJNA577476) | soil metagenome | isolation source: 40 cm grassland meadow soil pre-rain plot 5 | place: USA:California | collected 2015-09-08 | reverse complement strand
GAAAATTGCACCGTCTGGCGCAAATGACGCACCCAATAATCGGGTGTGGTGACCATCTCGGCCGTCGCTAGTTCCCCAGTTAGGTTCGAGATAAACGGGATAGTCGGAGACTTGAGCTGAATTCCGTCGAGCACGCGGCGGAAATCATCAAGATGTTGGTCCAGCATTGCCGAATGGGCTGCAACCGAAATTCGAAGTCTTTGGCAATCAACGTCTCGGGAAACGAGCTGCTCTTCCAAATCCTTGATCGCGTCCACAGTCCCGGATACCACACACAACTCCGGACCATTCACAGCCGCAAGCGAATGTTCGGAAACAAGCCACGGTCGAATCGCCTCCTCAGAGAGCGCCACGCTCAGCATTGCGCCGGGCGACAGTTTCTCGAAGATAAAGCCCCGGGCGACGACAATGGCTAGCGCCTCTCTTAACGACATAACGCCAGCCAGACAAGCTGCCGTGTACTCCCCGAGACTGTGACCGGTCATCACCTGAGGCTCTATGCCCATGGAAATCCAAAGACGAGCTAGAGCATATTCAGTGATGAATACAGACACGATCGAATTGAGCGGTCGTTCCAGTTGCGCCGCGGCGGAAGCTTCCATCCCAGCTTGAGGGAACAGAAGGTTTCGAAGCTCGATGTTCCACTGCTGACGCAAGAGGTTCAGAGATTCGTCAACGACGTGGCTGTAGACCGGCTCCCGCTGGTACAGTTCCCGGCCCATATCCGGATATTGAGCGCCGCCGCCAGGAAACATGAAAGCCAATGGCGGCGCTTTCTTTGCGGCCACGCCATCAAAAATCCTTCGCCGATCATTGACGTCCAAGGCGCGCACCGCGTCGCGTACATCGGCCACTGCCAGAACGCACCGATGTGGAAAAGCGTGACGACCCCGCTGGAGAGTAAATGCGACGTCCGCAAGATTGCTTTCTGCGTGATCTTTCAGAAACTCGACGAAGTTGCGGACTTGACGTTGAAGTCCATCCGCAGTTTGAGCGGACCACACTAACAGTTGCCCGGCGGGAGGATCAGAGGCGACCGGAAGTGTTGGAAACTCTTCGAGAATCACATGAGCGTTTGTGCCACCGACGCCGAGGGAATTGACCGCGGCCCTTCGCCGAGGCACTCCGGCTGGAAGAATCCAATCGCGTAGGGTTGCGTTGACGTAGAACGGTGTCGATGCGAAATCGATTTTCGAATTTGGCCGAGTGAAATGTAGAGTTGGGGGCAGTTGACGGTGCTGCAGTGCCAGAACGGCCTTGATGAAGCCGGCGACACCAGCCGCAGTGTCCAAATGGCCAATGTTCGTCTTCACCGCTCCTAGTGCACAAAAGCTCCGGTTGTTAGTAGATTCCCGGTAGGCCTGCGTTAACGCCTTGATCTCGATGGGATCACCAATTTGTGTTCCCGTCCCATGCGTCTCAACAAACGTTATCGTCGACGCCTCCACTCCGGCCACTCCCAACGCCTCGGCCACGGCGGCGGCTTGTCCATCAACACTGGGCGCCAAGTAACTGACCTTACCAGCGCCATCATTGTTTACGGCAGAGCCAAGAATAACGGCGTGAATACGGTCTCCTTGAGCAAGTGCATCCTCCAGCGGCCGCAAAACCACCACACCAACGCCACTCCCAAACACGGTGCCGGTAGAAGCCGCATCGAACGCCCGGCAGTGACCATCGCCGGATAGAATCTCTCCTTCCTCGTAGACATAACCCCGTCGATGTGGCAATTCGATAGTGACGCCGCCGGCCAGAGCCATTTCGCATTCTCCGGTTAGGAGGCTCTGGCTAGCCAAATGGATCGCAACCAAAGAGGTCGAACAGGCTGTTTGAATCGAGATGCTTGGACCACGTAAATTGAATTGATACGAAATTCGATTGGAAAGAAAGTCTTTGTCGTTGCCGGTGTGGCGAACTAGGAATAAGCCGGTGCTATCGATCAAATGTCGGTTCGGCAATAGATTTTGCGCAAAGTACGCTTGCATGCCGCATCCGGCAAAGACGCCAATTGAACCTTCGAAACTGAAGGAATCGTATCCCGCGTGTTCCAGCGCCTCCCAACTGCACTCGAGAAAATGCCGGTGCTGCGGATCCATAATTGAAGCTTCTTTGGGGCTGAAGCCAAAGAACTCGGCATCAAACCTTTCAACTCCGTCGAGGACCGCCGCCGCCTTGACGTAATTTGGCCTCTCGAACTCTTCGAGTTTGACTCCAGCCGACCGCAGGACCTCATCGGACAGAGGAATGATTGATTCAATACCGTCCCTGAGGTTCCTCCAGAAATCATCTACGCATCTGGCCCCCGGAAATCGGCATGCCATCCCGATAACGGCGATCGCCCCTTTTGGCAAATCGCTCATTGCAATTCCTTAGTGATCATGATCAGTTTTGTCGTCGCGCTAGCAGTGCCTCGCGTCTCTGGCGTCCACGATTGCCCGCCAACGCGGCTTTGGTTTCTACTGGAGCAGTGGAATTGGAAAGGAATAGCGCAAGTGAATTAATCGTGGTGTGTTGAAACAAATCCACTAGCTCAACCCGCCCCGGAAACATCTCAGCCAACTTTGAAACGACTCTCACCAAAGTTAAAGAGTTAGCGCCAAGATTGAAAAAGTTATCATCCGTTGCTATACCCTCGACCCCCAGGGCCTCTGAAAATACACCGGCGATGCTTCTCTCTAAAGCCGTCTTTGGCGGTGCGTTTGAAGTCGCGCGATTCGTGTCCATCATTGTTGTCGCCATGGCGGCCAGCGCTTTGCGATCCACCTTGCCATTGGGTGTCTTCGGCAGATCGTCGCGATGGACGAAGGCAGTGGGTATCATGTATTCGGGTAATTGCGTCGATAGAGACTCGCGAAGTTCAGCAACATCTAGACCTTTTCCAGAATGCGTCGAGTAGAAGGCGACGAGTTCGTTCTCGCTAGGCGTCCGAGTGCGTGAGATCATAGTAGCAGTCGCGATTGCAGGATGACTGGCAATGGCATGTTCAATCTCGCCTAATTCGATACGATGTCCGCGAATCTTCACCTGATCATCCAGCCTGCCGAGGAAATCAATTCGACCGTCTGATCGCCATGCCACCAGGTCGCCCGTACGGTACAACAGGCCACTCTCCCTACCTGGGAACGGATTCGGTATAAAACGATCTTTCGTAAGATCTTTTCGATTCAAATAACCTCGCGCTACGCCATTGCCACCAATGAGAAGTTCACCTGGGACACCCACTGGAACAGGGTGCAGTTGGCGATCAACGACATAGACTTGCGTGTTCGCAATGGGTTTACCGATGGTTACGAAATCTTCATGGGACGGCGACCGGTCGCTGGTGGACCAAACAGTCGTTTCCGTTGGACCATACATATTGTGAATTTCGCCTCGGACGACTTTGCGCAGTTCCGACAGGAGGCTGAGCGGCAGCGCCTCACCACCGAGTATCAATCGCTTCAGCCCCGAGAAAGCCTCCAAGCTCGCTGCTTGACCGATAAGCACCCGTGCGAGGGAAGGAGTACATTGCAGGTGCGTAACACCATGGGTCTTCATCTGCGCCAGCAGAGAGTAGTCTTCCGCTGGAGGACGCGCAGAAGCCGTTGGATTCGACCGCGTGCGGACGTCATTCAACCTTTGTAAGCCTTGGAGCGTCATTTCTACCGGAACGCCAAAGTCGATGAGGCAGCCGATCTCGTCAACGTCGGCGGCTTTGCAACGATCCACAATCTCCAGACAATGTTCGACGGTTCCAAAAAGGCCGGAAGTTTCAAAGTAACGATCGAAGGCGAAACCTAACAGGACCTCCATATCCGCGGGCGAAAATTTGTTGAGGCCCTGCTTGACTTTTTCAGCCACCGATTCACTGGGGAGTTTGAAGGTCGGGAAAGCGAAGGGAGCGTTACGGATCAGGTCGAGAGAAGTTCCCAAGTACCTGCACATAGGCTCACGCACGGCCGCCTTCACTGCCTCCATTGAATCACCCACGTACGTATGCAACATGAGAGTGACTTGGCCTCGACCTGGAAGTCCGGATGCGGCTCGCGCGGCACGATAGATGCGGATCTTCTGCTCCACATCCTCGATCTTTTGCCCCAGCAGATGCGTTAGGATGTTGGCGCCGATTTTGCCTGCTTGCTCAAATGTCTCCGGATTCCCAGCGGCAGTGACCCAGACCGGGAGCTCCGCCTGGATGGGAGACGGGTAGATCTTAACGGCGATATCAGTGCCGTCGCCACTGCGGAACATAACGCTTTCGCCACGCCATAAGCGTCGCACCATTTCGATATCATCCAACATGATCTGCTTACGACGGTCATATCTCTCAGGCGCAAAGACGAAATCGTTAGCTTGCCATCCAGATGCAAAGGAGATACCTACGCGTCCGTCGGACAGGTTGTCCACTAAGGCCCATTCCTCAGCAATCCGAACGGGATGATGCAAAGGGGCGACCACGCTGCCCGCTCGAATGCCGATCCGCCGCGTCAGAGTCGCTAGAGCCGCACCGGCTACGCTCGGATTCGGGAAAAGCCCGCCAAAAGAGTGAAAGTGACGTTCAGGCGTCCATACTGCGGAAAAGTCGTTTTCGTCCGCAAACTTCGCGCCTTCGATCAACAAGCGATATCGTTCACGCGGATCGCCACCGAGTTCGCTCGCGAAGTAGCAGAGGGAAAAATCGATCGATCGTGATCGGTGCACATCTGTTTTTAGCGCAATTGGGGTCGACAAGCGGTCCTGATCCGTTGCTAAAACCACCCTGAAGCCCCGGCCTAACGGCCAAAATATTTCCAGGATAGAAATGTCAAACGAAACACTCGTCACCGCCAGCCAAGCTCCAGGTTCCCTGCCAATGCGGTCGTCCATACCGGCGAAAAAGTTCACCACATTTCGATGCTCGATCATCACACCTTTGGGTTTACCGGTCGAACCCGATGTGTAAATTACGTAAGCAAGGTTTTGCGGGCTTATGCGACTGTCTAAGTTCTCTTTGCTTTTTTCTCCGATCTCGCTGGAAGCTGAGTCGACACAAACGACCTTGGTGTTGTGGCTGGGCAGACGTGACAAGAGATGCTGTTGAGTAACTATAGCCGCCGCTTTCGAGTCTTCGAGCATGAAGGCGATCCGATCAGCCGGATAAGCTGGATCCAGGGGTACGTAAGCGCCGCCCGCTTTCAATATCCCGAGTAGGCCGACGACCATTTCGATCGAACGATCGACAAAGATAGCCACAAGCGCCTCTGGTCCGACACCCAGTTCGCTCAAGTGCCGCGCGAACTGATTGGCCCGAGCATTTAGCTGCCGATAGGTGAGCTGCTGGTCACGACATATTAGAGCAATGGCGTCTGGAGTCTTGTCTGCCTGGCGCTCAAAACAGTAGTGCATCGGCTCGGAAGAAAGAACGACGTCCGTGGCATTCCATATCTCGAGTATTTCTCGGCTCTCTATGTCGGTCAGAACAGGCAGAGCCCCCACCGGAGTCTTGCTGTTCGACTCCAGGGCCAAGAGCATTGTGATGAACTGGCCCATCATGAGTCGAACCTTTGACTCGGACAGGACCATTGAATTGAATACCCAGCGACAGTGCTGCCCGGCCGACGGTAAAACGAGACACAGGTCCGCTCCGGCCTCCGGAACGAAATCACCTAAGCTGTCAACTAGCATTACGCGTACCGGCAGCAGCTCCGGAAAACCTTGCACGTCAATCGATCGTAATTCTGGGTACCGTCCCAGCACGTCATAGAGAAACGTTTTGTGCTTGCGCAACAATTCCAGTTCCTCATGGACTATGGCGTACTCTTCATCAAAGGTCCGGCTGTGGTCAGTCTGCACCCTCAAAGGCAGCAAAACGGAGAAAAGATTCGCCAAGCCGGCAAGGTCGTTAGTCAATGTCGAAGAAGAGAGTCCAAGATCAAACAGCTGTTCTCCGCAAACGCGTGTCAAGTAGACGGCGAAAGCCGTTATCAAAAAAGCCACCATGTTCCACGAAGCGTGCGCGCTCACAAGCGACAGTACGCTCTGCGGCATGGTCATATCCAATGAAGTATAATCGGCGCGTTGGTTTGATTTTTTCAGCACCTCGATATGAGGCATGGTTGCGCCACGCAAGGTGTTTAACCGTTTCACCCAAAACGACTCATGGCGACATGTTTCGCGAATTAACTGCGTTGCCCGCGCAGCCAACGACTCATCCCAGGCTGGCAGAATTGAGCCCGCCTGCAAGTGGTGACGCTTGACGACGTTGGTTAACGACGCAGGTTTGCCATCGACTGTAAGAAGTTCTTCGAGAATTATCGAGCCCCGGGCCGTCGCAACCCGCAGGCTGGACTCTCCAATCTCCAGGATTGTGCCCGGCTGAAAGTCGGTAGAAGCCTCATCCGAGCTAGCCGCTGCGCAGAGAAAGAGTTCGCCTTTCAGCCAAACCTTAGCGCGACCGAGAGGATTCGCGACAGATCCGAATTCCAACGCACGGATGAAGTTGACAGTTTCGCGTCCGGGCAATTCCCATGAAATCACAGAAGCCGCAGCCGGCCGCTGATACATGCCATAGTAGCTGCGTTGGGAGAGATCTTGGGCGCGTGGCGCGGTATTTCCATTAGCTAGCGCTCGCACAACCTCTGGAAATGTCCGGGCGCCAGCTTCAAAGCAGAGGACGTTGAGCGAGTAAGCCGTCTCAGTTTTGGAAATTTCAAGGAGTTCCTGCTTGAGAATGGGACCGCCATCCACAACATCATTGATCAGGTGCCACGTTACGCCGTGGGTCCGCTCTCCGTTCATTAATGCCCACGAGGTGGCATGGACGCCGGCGTAACGCGGGAGCGGTCCGTCATGAAAATTAATCGCACCGCGACGCGGCAATGCAACTATCTCCGCAGGCAATAACCGCATGTTGACTATGCTGAAAAGATAATCAAATGGTCGTTGCCCGATCACGGCCGCAAGGTTGGTCGAGTAATCTATTTGCGGCACACCAGTGGCTTTGGCCCACGATTTTATTTCGGGATTCGAAGTGATGATTCCTCGAACTTCATGTCCTTCCCCTAGCAGGATGTTGAGACACTGTAGCGTCAGCGAACCATCACCGATCACAAAACAGCTGAATGACTGTCTCATTTAGACTTCCGGTTCAATCCATTCCCACAATCGCCCAGGCCGGACAGTTCTTGCGATTCAGCCCAGTCCATTCCAAGCTGCATTTCCATAGTTGCCTTGCCAGACCGGCGTCCAGCGCCAACGCAGATGGCTTCGCTTCGCTCTGTTCATAAAAGTACTTGCCCGTTTTGCCCTTGGCCTCCTGTGAGGCAGCCGCGTAAACGACGGTTTGGGCGGCATGAGCGCAAGAAATGAGCTGCCTGTGGATCAAGTTCCAGACGATATGTTTGGTCCACGCAATGGGCCCGTTATTTCGTGCGAACTTGCTCGCGACAATTCCAGGATCGACGGCGTTGGAGAAGACAAGGGCCGTCTGCAAACGTCGCGCAAGTTCGAAAGCGAACAAGGTATTTGCTAATTTGGTTTTTGAATAAACATCCCAGCGGTCGAAGCTCTCGCGGGTCGCCAGCCACGTTTTCACATGCTCGACATAGCGATGTCTTTGCGATGACAGGGTGACAATTCGAGCATCCCGAGTTTCTAGGATTCGGTCGAGCAACAGTGATGTCAACAGAAAGTGTCCAAGGTGGTTGGTGGCAAACGTTAACTCGAAACCATCGACGCTTTCTCCGTAGCGGTCAAAGCGAGCTCCGGCATTGTTGATCAGCACATCAATGTTGCTACGATCTTCGTGAATACGTTTTGCGGCCTCACGCACACTTCCGAAGCTGGACAAATCGCAAGGCACGTACTCAAAACGTCCAGTCCTGTGCCGCCTTGAGAGGCTGTCCTGCAACCGCTTCCCTCGTCGTTCACTACGCCCGAGCAGGATGAGGTCGAATCCGAGAGCGGCTAAAGCCAACGCCGAAGCGCGGCCAATTCCTGCCGTCGCACCCGTGATAACGCAAAGTCGATTGCTTGTCGAATTACTCACTCGTTGTTATTGATAAGAAACTGCGCAAGAGTAGATCGGAGAACTCGATGGCGAATCGCCAACAGCGAACACGCGTTATGCTACGATTTGAATCTTGAATGACCACTGCTTCAAACTGGTCTGTTCCACCTGCGGCGCTCAAGCTGGAGCGCCACGAAGTCCACATCTGGCGGGCTTACCTCGATACTGATCAGACGGCGATACAGCTTCGGAAGGCTGCGCTGGCGCAAGACGAATTGGAGCGCGCCTCCCGTTTCGTGTTTGCTCGCGATCGCGACCGCTTTATTGCAACAGCTTCAGCGTCTCGCACACCTGGCCGCCCAGAACCATTCCTTAGCGACGATGGTGACAAGTGGACGATACGTTCTTTCGAACCGGAAGTGGGCTACGCGGGAGCAGTTGCGGTCCAAGGCAAAGATTTACCCTGTTTTTGGGGATTCAACCACCGGTAAGGCGGACCTGCGGACAAGCTACCGCCTTTTCAATACCGCCAACAGACAGAAGCGGGGCAATTTTCCCATCCGGTGTTACTTTTGTCAATAAAAAATCTCAGACAGCTTCGCTACATTGCCTAACTACTTTCTGTCCGTTTGCCAGACAGTCCACCCCGGCCCAGCGATGCTCTATACTCCAAGCTGTGCGAACAGCGCCTTTCCATCCGTGGGATTCGGATGAAGACCAAGCCAAACAGATCCAGCGGCGGCTCTCAAAGCTGGTCGCGCTGCATGACGGCTTCACGAGCGGCGGCTTGGTGGGTGGCGTGAGCATTCGGCCGATTGACCTGACTACAGTCCGAGCGGCTATATGCATCCTCGATGTGCCGAGCATGAAGACGGTAGATTCGGCGACGGCCACGGCGAAACCACATTTCCGCTACATGTCCGGGCTCCGGGCGTTCCAGGCGGGGCCGGCGGTCATCGCAGCCTTTGAGAAACTTCACGCTCGAACGGATTTTGTGATTTGGGATGGACACGGAATCGCGCATCCCCGGCGGTGCGGACTGGCGTCCCACCTGGGCGTGCTATTGAACATCCCGTCCGTGGGCGTTTCCGAAGAATTGCTTTATGGAGAGTGCAAACTGGACACGTTCGCAGAAGAGCGCGGCTCGCGTGTGCCGGTCGTTGATCCGAAAGACAAGCTTGAGATCGGTGCCGCCGTTCGCACGCGCAACCATGTCCGTTCTGTTTTCGTCAGCGTGGGCCATCGCATCTCGCTCGAATCAGCCATACGAATTGTTCTCGAATGCACACCTCGCTACCGATTCCCGGAAGCTTTACGCGCAGCGCGAATGTTGTGTGAACAGCTTCACCAATAGCATCCCGGACGCGGCCGAGCCGGCTTTGTTACGGCCTCCGGCTATCCGGCGACTAGTGGGTCGAAACTGGTGATGAAGCCGCTGGCATCGCGAATGAAACCATGTTCAATGCCTCTCGAATCCAAGTAATACCCGGTGACCGCTCCCGCGTTGTTGATCCTGGCTGGCCGAGTGCGGGTAGAGCCGGGTGGGTCGAAGCTCGTAATGCTTTGAGCATGCGTATCTCCGTATCTCCAGCTACGAGAACAACAATAATTCCAGTGAGAACGACGATTCGGATGGATGGACGCATACTGCTCCCTTCGAACTCATTTGTCTTTGGACCCTGCGATATTGCTTAGATTGCCAGAGTTGGGATAGCGATTTATCGCGGCTATGAAACTTTGTCAAATAACAAAGCGAATTAAGCAGGCGAAATAAGCCATTTGCGTTTATCCGGCTGCAGGCGGTGGTTTGTCCACAGACAAAATCTGCGCCTCTTCACAGAGCATTGAGAAACCCGGATTGCCGGACCGTTCGTTTTCCGCCAAATCCTGCAGGAGTCCGTTCGCCACTGACTCATCTGTGTCTTCCCGTTCTGCAGGCCGCGTCTGTGACCGCGGCAACGCGAGGCGATCCTCGTTATTCGCCGATTTGCTGACAGCACGCTGTTACAAGCAAGTTGGTGGAACAAACGAAACATCGTTACGGAGAACGCGCGGCTGCCGCGCAAAAATGCCGATAAACGTTACTTCCGGTGCTGTTTTTTGGAACCTTTCCAGGTTTCTCCCCCCCTACATCCTGGCAGAACTCTTGCCACTGTCCG
>WNEW01001943.1_pt1 | contig 10130 bp, 11 predicted proteins | sample 5399891 | NCBI WGS metagenome assembly WNEW01 (sample SAMN13153336, study PRJNA577476) | soil metagenome | isolation source: 40 cm grassland meadow soil pre-rain plot 5 | place: USA:California | collected 2015-09-08 | reverse complement strand
GACACAGACGGGCTGGTGTTCGCGGGGTTTGAAATCGACTCCTGGACCAGCGGCGAGATTACCGGTCGCGCGCGAGGAGAGCGATTTGATATCGACCGGCATGAGTTTCGCACTGCCGTCAAGGCTGCGACCTACCACCAATTCGAAAGTCATCCGACATCGGACGGTTGGGAGATCCGCGTGTTCGTGGACGTTTGATATGCAGCTCGAGAAAATCGACGATTATCGTTGGCTGATCCCGCGGACGTATAAGTCGGGCATGCTTACGGACGCGCTGGTATACGCGAGCGAGCGATTGCTCGAAGCCATCCGGCGCGATCAATCTCTGGAACAGGCAGCCAACGTCGCGATGCTTCCCGGCATTGTGGGGCGCGCTCTTGCAATGCCGGATATCCACCAGGGTTACGGTTTTCCGATTGGCGGCGTAGCCGCTGTCGACGCGCAGGATGGTGTCGTCTCTCCTGGGGGCGTGGGTTTTGATATCAATTGCGGTGTACGGCTCCTCCGCAGCAATTTGACGTTGAAAGAAGTCAGGCCCAGGCTTCGCGATCTGGTTCATCAACTCTTTCGCGACGTTCCATCGGGAACCGGGCAGTCCAGCCGCCTCAGTATTTCCGACCACGACCTCAATCAAGTTCTTGAAAAAGGTCCGCAATGGGCCATTGAGCATGGCATGGGATCAGTGGCCGATCTCGATCACACGGAAGAGCGAGGGTGTATTGCCGGTGCTGATCCGTACGCCGTCAGCGCACGAGCCAGGCAACGCGGGAAACCTCAGCTTGGGACGCTCGGGTCTGGAAATCATTTCCTAGAAGTGCAGTATATCGATGAAATTTTCGACGAGAAAACCGCATCCGAACACAATCTCCTGAAAGATCGCATCGTGGTTTTGATTCATACCGGTTCGCGCGGATTAGGTCATCAGGTTTGCACGGACTATGTTGGTCAGTTGGACGAGGCGATGCGGCGATACGGCCTTCATGTGCCCGACCGTCAACTCGCATGTGCGCCCATCCAATCTCCTGAGGGACAGCGCTATCTGCATGCAATGGCCGGTGCGGCGAACTTTGCCTGGACCAACCGCCAGCTGATCAGTCATTCCGTGCGCGGAGCATTCCAACGTATATTCGGCGATGCTGTACACCTGTCCGTCGTCTACGATGTCGCGCACAATATCGCCAAGCTCGAGACGCATCTGGTTGATGGCAAGAAAAAGCGTGTCCTGGTCCATCGCAAGGGTGCAACCCGCGCTTTTCCTGAACAGCCGGTATTCATTCCCGGAAGCATGGGAACGGCTTCATACTTTCTCCTGGGCCAGGAAACCGCCCTGCACCAGACCTTCGGCACGGCGTGTCATGGGGCGGGCCGCGTACTAAGCCGGTCCGCAGCGAAAAAGGGTGTCACCGCGAAGGAAATTCAAAAGGAATTGGAGTCCCGCGGTATCATAGTTCAATCCTTGACTCGAGAGGGGCTTACGGAAGAGAAACCAGACGCTTACAAGGATATCGAAGCCGTCGTGGACGTTGTTGACGGCGCGGGCCTTGCCTCGCGTGTCGCGCGACTCCGGCCTATTGGAGTGGTGAAAGGCTAAGAATTTCGTGACGATACAGGAGAAAATCCAGGCACAAATGGCCGATGCCATGCGCAGCAAGGATCAGCTGCGGCTCAGCTGCCTGCGCATGATGAAAACCGCAGTCAAAAATAAAGAAATCGAGAAGATGAAGCCGCTCGATGAGAACGAAGTCATCGCGGTTCTGAACACCCTGGTCAAGCAGCGAAAGGATTCCATCGATCAATTCCGCAAGGGTGGCCGCGAGGAGCTGGCGCAAAAGGAAGAAGCCGAGATCAGGATCATCGAAGAATATTTGCCTGCCGCGGCCTCAGAACAGGAAATCCAACAGGCAATCGCTCAAGCCATCGAGGAAACCGGAGCGGCTTCGATGAAGGATATGGGAAAGGTCATGAAAGCCACTCTCTCGCGTCTTTCCGGCAAGAGTGCTGACGGCGCTCGCGTCAGTCAATTGGTAAAGGATAAGCTGTCCGCATGATCGAGGGTCCGAGATCCGAAGTTGAAAACCGGGATATTCCGGATGTTCCGCTTGAAAATTTTGTCGTGTTCGAACGGCCCGATGTCCGGCTCGATGAACTCACGGTTTTCCAGACAATTCCAGCGGGCGGCAAGGGAGCATTCCGGGAGTGGATTGAAAGTCTGGCGTTCACGGTCATTTTCGTTCTTGTTTTCACGAGCTACATCGCTCAGGCAACACAAGTCCCGACGGAGTCGATGAAGCCGACGATTCTCGTCGGCGATCATTTCTTTCTCGACAAGATCGCGTTTCCGGCAAATTATCCGGCGTTCATTCGCCATTATCTGCCGCATCGGTCGATCAGGCACGGCGATATAGTGGCGTTCAAATCGCCCACCGACGGCAATATTCCCTTCGTCAAGCGAGTCATCGGCATGCCGGGCGATACCGTTGAAGTGCGAAACAAATCGGTATTTGTGAATGGCATGCAGCTTGACGAGCCCTACAAGATTCACGTCGATTCCACAGTCTATGGCACCGATCCGTGGACTCCGGACGAACTCAAGGTCCGCGACAACTATGGTCCAGTGACGGTTCCTGCAAACAGTTACCTGGTGATGGGCGATAATCGTGACAACAGCAATGACAGCCGTTACTGGGGTTTCGTCACATGGGACGAGCTTATCGGAAAACCGCTCTTCGTCTACTGGTCGTATGAAAGCGATCCGTATGTACCTGGTGACAAGACTTTTCGCGAATGGTTCGACGGCTATCTCGCGATTGCCATTCATTTCTTCGATAAAACTCGCTGGTTCCGCATCGGTACAGTCGTTCGATAATTAGAAGGACGTATGAAACAAGCACAAGGTAAGGATGTAACCAAATATCGCTGGGCGGACATTCCCGAGGAAGAACTCAATCCGCTGTTGACTCGAAAACTCATTACGGGCGACCGGGTTATGCTTTCAGAACTCGTACTCAAGAAGGGATGTGTTGTTCCGGCTCACCACCATGAGAACGAACAGGTCAGTTATGTGATCCGCGGGACGTTAAAATTCGAAGTGAACGGAAGAGAAATCATTGTTCGCAGCGGCGAGGTTCTTCACATCCCGTCCAACGTTGTCCACTCAGCGACCGCCCTGGAAGATACGGTCGATATCGACGTTTTTTCTCCGCCACGGCAGGACTGGCTCGATGGGACCGACCAGTATTTGAGGGGACAGTAGAACGATGCGGATTTCCAAAGCTGTTTTTCCGGCAGCCGGCTTGGGTACCCGCTTTTTGCCCGCGACAAAGGCCCAACCAAAAGAGATGTTGCCACTGGTCGATAAGCCTCTTATCCAGTATGTCATTGAAGAAGCAGTCGAGGCCGGCATTCGCAACATCACGATCGTCACGGGGCGGGGAAAGAATGCGATTGAGGATCATTTTGACGTTTCGTACGAACTTGAAGATGTTCTGGAACAGCGCGGAAAAGAGGACTTGCTGAATCAGGTGCGCATGGTATCGAACATGATCAATGTCAGCTACGTCCGGCAAAAGGAGGCACTCGGCCTGGGGCACGCCGTATGGGTTGCGCGAGATGCAATCGGAAATGATCCATTCGCCGTCCTCCTCGGAGACGACATCATTCACTCCCAGGTGCCATGCATGCGCCAGATGATTGACGTATTCGAAAAGCTCCAAGGTTCGGTCATCGCAACCTGCGAAGTTCCTCATTCCGAAATCCACCATTATGGAGTCATAGCCGGAACGCCTGTGGACGGCTTTGGCGGCCGCGTCTACCGTGTCAAGGATGTCGTCGAAAAACCGCCGGCGGAAGAGGCACCTTCCAATTTGGCCATCATCGGCCGTTACATTCTGACGCCTCAAATTTTCGGTTTTCTCGAGAAAACACGCACAGGGAGCGGCGGGGAAATTCAATTGACCGACGGTATACGCCTTCTTCTCGAACAGCAGCCAGTCTATGCTTACATGTTCGAAGGCAAACGCTATGATGCCGGAGATAAGCTGGGTTTTCTCAAAGCAACCGTGGAGTTCGCCCTTCGGCGCGATGACCTGGGCGGCGAATTCCGCGCATATCTGAAATCACTAAAACTGTAGAACTCCGACGCTGCAAAAAACGAGCCCCGGCGGTGAGCCGGGGCTGTTGTCTTACGGAAGGTTTTTTAAAAAATCAGAGAAGAAACAGTAATAAGCGGGGCTGTCGCATAAATGAACAGCGGCTGTGTTGATTGGATATTGAGTGGAAAGACTTCTGCATGAGCATCTCGTTTTGGTCGTACCAAAACTAATAATTTTAGCCGGACGGTTATTCCTGTCAATACCTTTTCCGGTTCACCTCAACGCTTGTCTTTATCCGTGAACGTGAAATCGCGATATTGCGTGCTCCCGTCAGGCGTCTTGTAAACCGCGTTGTTCGGATTTTCAGAGCAATTCCAATAGTTCATCCGAACGCTTTTGTCAGGATTATCCACCTGCGTGTAGCGTCGAGTCAGGTACCACGGCTCGAGGTACAGCTCCGAGTCGTAGATCCATACTTTGGCCTCGATGGTTCGAGAGTTGATCTTTTCCCAGATCTCCACTGTCTCCATCTGCTCGCTCTGCTCTGGCTGATTACGGCCCATGGAGCGTTTCATCAGCTGATTGGTATGGATCACGAGCTTCTGGCGATCCCAGAAGCCGATGGAGTCTCCGTAATACAACGGATATCGATCTTCGACAGGCGGATGCCCGCGTCCATCGGTATAGATCCGGCGTACGTTGTTTACCGTTTCCGACGATAACCACGTTTGTTCCGGCCGAACGATGAACTCGCGGAGGAAAGGAATGACCAGCCAGCGAGGGAAACCCGGAGGACCGCAGTCACTTAGATTTTCGTCATAAGAGATGCCTTTGGCCTCGAGCTCCTCTCCTTTCTTGACCGCTGCGGCCGTCGCCGGTGTCAGCTTCGGAGAAACACCTGTAGGTCCTCGCTCGACGAACGAGCCGCCACCGGACGCCGTCCACAACCCGGACCAATCCGGCAACTGTGCGAAAGAGGGAGATTGCGGTCCAACATTCGCGGCGGACTTCAGCGCCATGTAGAGGTCCGATGCCGTCCGGTACTTGAGCCCCAGTTCATACATGCGTTGCCACTCGGTTTGAGCCGGGGTTTGGGCCATAGCCAAAGCGGATGCGGCGATGATCAACGCGGCAACGCGCAATTGTTTGAAACATGTCATTGGTGAATCCTCCTGCCGCCGGATCTCTACTGCTGCGGATTCTGTCCCCGCGGGTAAAACACTTTGCCGTCTGAACGCACAGCCTTGACCCACATGGCGCCAGGCCGTCCGTCCTTCATCGGATTGCCGGTGATGGACAGCTTCGTGCCGAACGGAAAATCGCTCGGCCGAATCTTGCGCTGCATCAGCGTGCTCGGGCCTTCCGCCTCAAACCCCCACGTGGTCACCGAACCGTCTTTGTTGGTCACATCCACCAAAAGCCAGGAGTGCGGGTTGGTATACTGAAACTCCTTCACCGTACCTTCAACCGTGATCTCCCTTGTGCTGTCAAACATCACCGCCGAATGATGTGCCTCGACGAGAAACGGCACGAATGCAAAGATCACAACTAATAAGAACCTGCCGGATAAAGTCCTGTTCATGGGTTAGCTCCTTAGCGATCACCGAAATGGGCTCAAGAAAACCAGTCTCGCTATTATCACAACTCATTCCACTGGTCAAAGCGCCTGCCGGACGAGAGCGAGTTCTAGCACGCTGCCGAAAAACGCTTTCAAAAGGGACGAATCGACTGTAGCGGCGGTCTATGACCGCCGGTATTTCCTTGATTCCAGGAAAGGCCAGTTGATAGTTTCTCCCAGCCACAAGAGGTAAGATTGCGGGCTATGCGGACACAGAACACTGTCATCATGCTCATCGGAATCATGCTTGCCGGGGCCCTCGTATACGCGCACGCACAATGGTTGAACTATCCCGACGCTCGCATCCCTCGTACGAAAGACGGCAAGCCAAACTTGACTGCTCCCGCACCGCGCGTGAACGGCAAGCCCGACGTCTCCGGACTTTGGCAGGCGGAACGGACCCCCAAGAGCGAATACGACACTGTTCTCGGCAATGGGTTCACCGATCTGCAACCCGACACGCAAGACATTACCAAAAATGTCATAAACATATTTTGGGGCATGAAGCCCGAAGAGGAACCGCTGCGGCCGGAGGCAGCTTCGATCCTGAAGTACCGCCGCGAAAGGCCTGTAGAGTTTCCCCGCACGCAATGCCTTCCGGGGAGCATACCGCTCACACTGTTACTTTTCACTTTCAAGATCATTCAAACGCCCCAGGAGATCGTGTTGTTGCCTGAGGTCGGCGACCCTCCTCGCCAGATTTATACCGACGGCCGACCGCTGCCGAAAGATCCGGACCCTACCTGGATGGGATATTCAGTTGGCCGTTGGGAGGGCGATACGCTTGTAGTCGACACGATCGGCCTCAACGACCGAGCCTGGCTCGACTCGATTGGCCATCCGCGCAGCGAAGCCATGCATATCATCGAGCGGTATCACCGCAATGATTTCGGCCACATGGATCTAGAAGTCACGTTCAATGACCCGAAATACTATACGCGACCCTTCACCATCAAAACCGGATTGAGGCTCATACCAGATAGCGACATCCTTGAAAACGTCTGCGCCGAGAATGAGAAGGACCGCGCTCACTTGCGAAAGTGAAGCACTTGAAGGACCTCAAACCCGCCTCGTGCCGGATTGAAACGCCAGCACTGGCAGCGCATTCCTTATCACTCCCGCTTCCCGCGGATAATCACGAACCCGCACCAGCATGCCATCGCAGACAGCCATAGGGCGAGGCACCAGTCGGAGAGCCGGTCGAAGAGCTCCACCCAATATCTCTGGCTGTCAGTCATGTAGAGGGTAGCGCCGTGGTTGTTCCACGGGTGAACGAACTCTGCTGTGAGAGTCGCGGAAGAGTTGAGATCGCGCGTGATATGCGCCCACAGCCAGCCGATGCCTATACCAACGAAGAGCAGGGCCGATAGCGCCGCCGTGAAGATGAGGGCGCCGCGCAATATCCGTCTGACTCTGTGAGCGGAAATCACTCTCAGGGCGCGACAGCTGCGCTGGCGCGGACAATACCTGCCCCATATGCATCCGAGAAAGAGATTGGCGCGTTGAATTTAATGTGGCAGAACCCCGACGGACAGGGTACACCGAAAAACGAGGGCGCCGTGTTCAATGGATCGTTCGGCCCCATGAAGTTGACCATGTCGGTGCGGGCAGTCGTTTTTAGGCGCGTCAGTAATCCATCCGGATTGCCTTGAAGTCGCGGATGTGCCGACAGTGTCAGCGCAGCGACGCCGGCGGCGTTTGGCGACGACATCGATGTGCCCTGCAGCCATCCGAAACCAGCCCCCGTAACTTTGAAGCAGGCAAACGTTAACAGCGAGGAAAGCGACGGGTCTGTGCAGATTTCGCCGGACGGGTCCAGCGCTCCCAGCGAGCCCCATCCTCCGTATAAGATGTCCCCGGGGCCTCCATCAGAGCGTGGAACATTGAACTTTCGAGCGCCTCCCGGCGCGGCAACGTCGATTCTCGATCCGTAGTTCGAGTAGTAGGTGAGCTGATCGCGCCTGCCGGTGAACGACGCGGGCCATCGAATTGCGGAAGGAACGCCAACCGCGTCAGCGATCGCGTTATTCGTGGCCGACACCATGATAACGCCGGGAACACCGGCTGGGACCTCCAGCAATCCTCGCAGATCGGATTCGGCGAGTGACTCGCCCGGAACGACGCTCGCAATGCCTTCGTTGCCTTTGTCGACCTGGCCAACTCCAGTCAACGGAACGCCGCGCAGGGTCATGTTGACCCGATTCAGACGGACATGCTCATTACCCGCCGAGGCGAAAATCGCGGTACCTTTCGCTCGGCAATAATTCACCGCGTCGACCCACAAGAGATAGTCCTGCGCGTCGAAAGCGTTTCTGGGGTCGTCGTATCCGCCGAGCGACATATTGATGATGTCGACGTTGCTGTTACAGGCCTGAATCATTCCGCTCACGATCCAGCTCGTTAAGCCGCCACCGAGGGTCGTCGACAGTACTTTGTAGCCAATGATCACGACCCTCGGCGCGATGCCGTTTGAGCCGAAGCCATTGACTGCGCCTGCAATCCGGCTGGCCACCCACGTACCATGCCCTTCTGTATCTTCGCTCGAGCAGTCCTTCTCACCCAGTGGTCCAAACTGGCGCGTCAAAAGATTGCACGGAATCATGTTTGCCGAGGACTGGTTGTCATAATTTGGCAACAGTTCCTTATGCGAGCCCTGCACGCCTGTGTCGAGGATCGCGACGCGAACCGTTCGGTCTCCAAGCGTCGTGACCCAGGCTGGCGGAACGTCCATACGGTTGTCGTCCCATTGAAGAATGCCCTCCGGATTTGTTTCCCCGAGAAAGGAGGTAGCATTGTGAAAGGGATCCGGCGGTGACGACGCGCCGGGATTCCCCAACGCCGGGTCTTTCGCCTGAGGCGCCGCGGCTTCGGTCGAGACGTCCACCCGCGGTATGCGAACAGAAACCAAATCAGACCACAGGGCCGCGACCCGCGAATCCGCCGCGATGCGAGTCGTAAAATCGCCAGCGTTGGCAGTCGCCGCGATAGTTCCGATAGCCGTCAGGTCCGTCACGATACTGCCGCCCGCCTGGGCGATTGCATCTTTCATTTGTGCTGCGCTGGTATTTTTCTTAAAGCGAACCATCGTGACGCCCAGAACATTCGCTTTGGATTGGGCTTGCAATTCGCCCAGGAACGCCTGGGGCGCGAAACACGAAAACAAACATACGAGAACCTTGAACATTGAGTTCACAGAACCCTCCTTGCTGGAGTGCCATCGGTCGAAATGAAACTATAACGTCCTGGTCCCAGAAAAAACCAGAGTCGCAAGGCCAAACACTCCCTGCGCTCGCGACGGAACCTCACCGCCGGTGTTTCCCGTGGTACGGGACCCGGAGGATCCGCATCGCCCATTTTTGACATGCGATGCCTACAGTGATAGCGTCCGGCCACTCGGATGGTTCGACGAATAAAGACCTTGCGCATACAATCATCGAAATTTCGATAGGGAGGTTGACATGAGTTCGAAACGGACGATGCGCGCGCACATGGGTGCGGCAGGCATTGCTGCGTTCCTGTTGGTTTGGCCGAGCCAGGCTGGCGCCCAACAACTTCGGATTGGTTCCAACGACATCGGAGGAGTTGTCACCAGCGCCAAAGGACCGGAAGCCGGCGTGTGGGTCATTGCCGAGACGACAGGCCTGGGCACCAAACGGTACGCCAAGATCGTGGTCACCGACGATCAAGGGCGCTACCTGCTGCCCTCCCTTCCGCCCGGTGCACAGTACAACGTTTGGGTTCGCGGCTTCGGGCTGATCGATTCACCCCGCGTTCAAGCGAAGCCAGGCATGACGCTCAACCTCACCGCTACGATCGCGCCGACTGCGCGGGCGGCCGCTCAGTACTATTCCGGCTCCTATTGGTGGTCGATGCTCAAGATTCCGGACAAGCGTTTGTTCCCGGGCACGGGCCCCAACGGCAACGGAGTGCCGACCACAATTCGGAACCAGTTGGACTGGATGGACGGCCTCAAGCAGAACGGTTGCGGTAACTGCCACCAGGCCGGCGCCGCAATCATGCGCTCCATGGATTATGCGGCCCTTGGAGTTAATAACAAGGACTCGCAGGCGGCCTGGCGTGCACGACTGCGGCAGGGACAAGCCGGCGCCGCCATGGTCAGCGGCATCAACCAACTGATGACCAAAGATGGCGGCCTGTTGGCCAGCCTCGGGAACAAGCGCTTGTCCGGAATCTTAAGCATCGACCACCAGTAGGAGCCGGAATAATACTGAGCAGCGGCGCGCGCCGTGGGCGCGCCGGGTGGCCGTGAGGTTGAGCGTCACGCCTGGCTTCGCTGCAACGCGGGGCGAATCGATCAGCCCGAAGCCGCGGACCCAGACGTTGTACTGTGCCCCTGGCGGGAGGGCGGGCAGCAGGTACCGCCCTTGATCGTCGGTGACCACGATCTTGGCGTACCGTTT
>WNEW01001938.1_pt1 | contig 10137 bp, 11 predicted proteins | sample 5399891 | NCBI WGS metagenome assembly WNEW01 (sample SAMN13153336, study PRJNA577476) | soil metagenome | isolation source: 40 cm grassland meadow soil pre-rain plot 5 | place: USA:California | collected 2015-09-08 | reverse complement strand
TTCGTTGCGCCTGCACTCAGTGCGCAGCTTCATATTGCGCGGGTGGCTCTAGGATCCGTTATCTCGAGCGGAACGATGGGTATGATGGTCGGCGCCTTGATCTTTGGCCCTTTGGCCGACCGTTTTGGACGCAAGCCCGTTCTGGTCACATGCGCGCTGGCGTTTGGCGTTGGATCGTTACTCACGGCCACGGCCACATCGGTCGCCGAGCTCACGGCATTCCGGGTCTTTACCGGCTTCGGGATGGGAGGCGCGATGCCGAACGCGATCGCGCTGACATCGGAATACATGCCGAAGCGAACGCGAAATGCCGCCGTCATGACCATGTTTTGCGGCTTTTCATTTGGCTCCGCAGTAGCCGGCTGGGTCTCGGCCGGCGTCATTCGCCAGTTCGGCTGGCAGTCGGTATTTCTCGTCGGTGGGACGATACCGGTTGTCGTCGGAATCCTCTTGATCGCATTTCTGCCAGAGTCGATCCGGTTCCTCGTCCTCAAGGGCGGCAATCAGAAAAAAGTATCCGAATACTTGTCCCGTATCACGCCGGGTATGGCCGTGCCTGATGAATTCATCGTGGGTGCCGACGAACACCAGTCGGGCTCGTTTTCCGTCGGGAAGCTTTTCACTGATGGGCGTGCTGCCGTGACCCTCATGCTGTGGACCATGTTTTTCATGAATCTCCTCAATCTGTGGTTCCTGAATAACTGGCTTCCTACGATCATGAACGACGCGGGAATCGAAGTGGAAACAGCGAGTCTCGTCACATCGTTATTTCAGATCGGCGGATTGATTGGTGCACTCTTATTGGCGTGTCTCTTGGGCCGACGCGTGTCCTTTGGCGTACTGGCTATGACGTATTTCGCTGCAGCGATTTTCATTCTCTTGATTGGCGAGGCCGGAGCTTCAGTTCCCTTGCTGGTGATTACGGTGTTCGCTTCGGGTATGGGCGTTATTGGCGGCCAGACAGCCTCTAACGCCCTGAGCGCTGATTTTTATCCAACGTCGATTCGTTCGACTGGTGTGGGCTGGTCGTTGGGCATCGGAAGAGTCGGTTCGATTCTTGGCCCGATCCTCGGCGGTATCTTACTATCCTACGGAGGCAGCGCCCGACACGTGTTCTGGGCGGCCGCGGTTCCGGCCTTGATTGCAACAATGGCTGCAGCGGCAGTGAGTTTTTTAAGCCCCGCTAAGCATGATGTCCAATCTACGGAGCCGTCCCCGCGCAGCGCAAGCGCGATAGCGCGCAGCCCCAATCGTGGAGTCGACACCATCCAGTGCGGGACTGATAAGGAAACATCATGAAAATTGACATCTTCAATCACATTTTTCCAAAGAAGTTTTTCGACGAGTACATCGATTCGGGCTCAGGCGGTAAAGATATCGGCAAGCGCGTCGCCAATATTCAGACCATCGTCGACGTGGATTCGCGCTTCCGGATCCTTGATGAGTTTGGTGACTATGTCCAGGTACTTACGCTTCCTTTGCCGCCGTTAGAAATCCTCGCTGGGCCCGACAAATCGCCGCAGCTGGCGCGTGAAGGCAATGACGGGCTGGCGGATCTGGTCGAAAATCATGATCGGTTTCTGGGATTTGCGGCGTCGCTACCAATGAATAATCCGGATGCCGCGCTGAAAGAAATGGAACGCGCGCTGGATGAGCTGGGAGCCTTCGGCGTTCAAATCTATTCGAACGCTGCCGGCAAGCCACTCGACGCTCCGGAGTTCCTGCCGTTATTTCAGGAAGCCGTGCGCCGGGATATTCCGATCTGGATCCATCCCGCGCGAGGCGCCGACTTTCCGGATTACCTGACGGAAACGAAGTCGCTGTACGAAATCTGGTGGACCTTCGGATGGCCGTACGAAACAAGCGTGGCGATGTCCCGGCTGGTTTTCGCCGGTTACTTCGACAAGTTCCCAACGCTGAAAATCATCACGCACCATATGGGCGGCATGATTCCGTACTTCGAAGGCCGCGTCGGGTACGGGTGGGATCAGCTCGGCAAGCGCACCTCCGATGTCGATTACGTTTCGCTCTTGAAGTCCATGAAGAAACGGCCGGTCGACTACTTCAAGAATTTCTACGCCGATACCGCCCTGTTTGGCGCCGGTCCCGCGACCAAGTGCGGCTTCGACTTCTTCGGTCTGGACAACGTTGTCTTTGCCTCCGACATGCCGTTCGAGCCCGCGCCGGGGCTATACGCCCGCGAGACGATCAAATGTGTTGAGGCGCTGGATCTGACGAAAGAACAAAAAGAGCGGATATACAGCGGCAATGCGGAAAAGCTGCTGAAGCTGAAATCCGTCGCCGCCCGAACGTAGTTTTTAGCCACAAAGAGGCACAAACTTTTGTGCCTCTTTGTGGCTATTTTTCTTCGATCATTCCAGCCGCAACCGAGTCGTTGTTCTCATCCATAAGGATGAAGCCGCCGGTCTGGCGATTGACACTGTAGGGATCGCATACCACAGGCTGCAGTGTTTTGATCCTCACCTGCCCGATGTCATTCGTTAGAAGCTCCGTGACGGGGGATTCGCGTTCCAGCGTGTTCACGTCCAGCCGGTAATCCACTTCATTGATGATGGCGCGGACGGTCTTCGTCGTGTGCCGCAAGACATAGCGGTGGTTCAAGCGCAGCTTCCGTTCACTCATCCAGCACAGCGTCGCTTTGAATTCTGTGCGGACCTGTGGGGGCTGCGGTTCACAGGAAATCATATCTCCGCGCCCGACGTCGAGATCGTCGGCAAGAGTCAAGGTAACAGATTGGCGGGCAAATGCTTCTTCAACGCGCCCATCCTGCGTCACGATTCCTGTAACAACAGTTCGCGCGCGGGATGGCAATACGACCACGTGGTCGCCCACGCGAATCGATCCAGATGCCACGCGTCCCATGTAACCTCGAAAATCCGGAAACTCTGCGGATGCGGGCGGACGGCTCACCAGCTGAACGGGAAAGCGGAAGTGAAGCTTGTGTTGCTGGTCATCGACTTCAATGGATTCGAGCAATTCGAGCAGCTTCGGTCCCGTGTACCATGCCATGCGTGGGCTGGGCTCTGTGACGAAATCGCCTTCGAGGGCGGATATCGGGAGGCAGTAAATTGCCGCGCCTCCAAGACGATCGATGAAATTCGTAAAATCCTTTCGAATTTCCTCATACCGCTCGCGCCGGTAGTCGACGAGATCCATCTTGTTGATTGCGACAATGAAATGCCGGATCCCTAACAAATGGGCGATGAAAGCGTGGCGCCGCGACTGGGTCACCATGCCATTGCGCGCATCGATCAGAATGACCGCAAGGTCGCTGGTGCTCGCGCTCGTCACCAGATTGCGCGTGTATTGCTCGTGCCCGGGCGCGTCCGCAATGATGAACTTTCGTTTAGGCGTCGCAAAATAGCGGTAAGCAACATCAATGGTGATACCTTGCTCGCGCTCCGCCCGCAGGCCATCGGTCAGCAGAGAAAAATCGATGCCCTTGCCACCACGTCTTTCGTTTTCGCGCTTCGCCCCTTCGATCTGGTCTTCAAATGCACCTTGAGTCTCGACGAGCAAGCGGCCAATCAAGGTGGATTTTCCATCGTCGACGTTGCCGGCCGTAGTGAAGCGGAGAACGTTACTGCTCAAAAGTATCCTTCCCGCTTTTTATCTTCCATGGTGTTAGCTCCATGATCGATGATTCGCGTAGAGCGCTCGCTCATCTTGGCCACGACCGTCTCCTCTGCAATTTCCTCCAGTGTCATGGCGCGGGACTCGACGGCGCCCGTGCAGGGGGCACACCCCAATGTCCGGTAACGCACCCACATATTTTCCGGAACTTCACCGTCCTTGAGGTGCGTGCTGTCGTCGGCCGGAATCAGCGTACCGTTGCGGCGCACGACCAGTCGCTCACGGGCGTAATAGAGAGGCACGACGGGAATATTCTCCTGAACGATGTATTGCCAGATATCCCTTTCCGTCCAATTCGAGAGGGGGAATACCCGCATCGTTTCGCCTTCGTGGATCGCACCGCTGTAGAGCGACCACAGTTCCGGACGCTGCCGCCGCGGATCCCATTGGCCGAATGCGTCCCGCAACGAGAAGACTCGCTCTTTGGCGCGTGAGCGCTCTTCCTCCCGGCGGGCTCCTCCGATCGCCGCATCGAATTGATACTTGTCCAGTGCATGCAACAACGCCGCCGTCTTCAATTGGCCGCAGCATCGCGCAACGCCCAGCTTGAGCGGGTGCGCCCCCGCCGCAATCGCGTCCTCATTGCGATGCACGATGAGCCGCGCTCCGATCTGTTTGGTAAACCGATCGCGGAATTCGAGCATCTCTTTGAACTTGTAACCCGTGTCGACGTGAAGAAAAGGAAAAGGTAACGGCCCGGGATAAAACGCTTTGCGTGCTAAATGAACGAGCACGCTCGAATCCTTGCCCACGGAATACAGCAAGACCGGATTCCGAAATTGCGCCACGGTTTCGCGCAGAATGTAAATCGATTCGCTTTCCAGCTCGCGAAGATGAGTCCAGTTATTGGTCATGGTCGTACGTGCAAGCCGCACTCTTTCGAGCTCGATTCCCACCACCATCGCCCAGCGCGGCTGTCTTCGCCGGGAAGCACGGCTCGAGTACATGGCGCGCAGCCAATGCTCGGATAGCCCCGGTCATGCAGCGCATTGTATGGAACGTCGTAAGTCCGGACATATAACCAGACATCGTCAGCGGTCCAGTCCAGCAGGGGATTGATTTTGACCAGGCCGTTCGCGTCATCCCAAGCTTCGAGCTCGAGCGTGTGCCTCGCCGCCGATTGCTCTCGCCGAAGCCCCGTGATCCAGGTCTTCTTTCCAGCCAATGCGCGTTTCAGCGGCTCGACCTTTCGGATGTGACAACACTGCTGGCGTTGCGAGATGCTCCGGTAAAACCCGTTCGGTCCGTTCTGTTCGACCCACGCCTGGACCGCGACGGCATCGGGGAAAAATGTACGAATCGGGATCGGATACTTGTCCCGCGCAGTTTCCAGCAGTGCTTGTGTTTCCTCGGGAAGCCGCCCGGTATCCAACGTGAAGACTTCGATGCCGCGCGCATTTCTGGCAATGGCATCGAGTAAAACCATGTCCTCGGCGCCGAAGCTGCATGCAAAGGCTGCAGGGGGTTGTGTTCCTTCGATTCGCCTGAGATGTGTGATCAGCTCGCGGGTCTTGCCGGCGAGGTCGTCCATTACAACTCTAACCTCCAACCACGCAGGCGATACCCATCACGAGAAGGACGCAAGCCAGAATGCGGCGCATCATCACCTCCGGCAACCTGCTGCTGACAGTGCTCCCAATGTAGATACCGGGAACCGAACCCAGCAGCAAACCGATGAGAAGGCGATAGTCGATATTTCCAAGCTGAAGATGCCCAAGTCCCGCGACCGTTACCAGCGGGATCGCATGGGCGAGATCCGAGCCGACAATCTCCGCCCCGCGCAGCTTGGGATAGAGCAGCATGAGGGCAGCAACGCCGATCGCCCCCGCTCCAACCGAAGTCAGCGTTACCATGACACCCAGAACGATCCCGACAAGCACTGCGAAACGTTTGGATGCCTGTTCGCTCAATTCGAACAGCTCTCCCCCGGCCGATATGATCCGTTTCCGCAAAAGGACCGCGCCAGCGGTCACGACCAGCGAAGCTCCTAACAGCGGGAGAAGGATCGCGTCCAATGGTTTGCCATGGGCCTTTAATTGGCTCATGAGGAAGATCGTCGCCAGCGATGCCGGAAGACTGCCGGCACCGAGCCGTGCCACGATTCGCCAATGGATGTTTCCACGGGCGCTGTGAGCCGTGACACCCGCAATTTTCGTCAGTGACGCGAAGATCAAATCCGTACCGACGGCAATATCCACCGGAACCCGGAAAAGGAAGACCAACGCCGGCGTCATCAGTGACCCCCCACCCACACCGGTAAGCCCAACGATCAGGCCTACGATCAAGCCAACGACGGGATATAACGACTCCAACGGCAACAGTCCTCCTCGGAAACCTTGATTACGCGGGACTAAGCCCTACGGATAAAGTTTATAGACTAACTTGATGGTATAGATCAAGTATGTTTTACACGACTTTCCGGTATCATGTCGAACAAGGAGGAAAAATGAGCAAAAGACTCGCAGTCCGTTTACTTGTTCTGTCCGTGAGCATTTGCCTGATGGCCGGATCCGCGCTGGCGCAAACCAAGAACACTGGAAAGAAAGCGACGCCTCCAGCCGCGTCCTCGAAATCTGAAAAATCGGCAACCAAGGGCGAAAAAAAGTCGGAGCTGATCGACATCAATTCTGCCAGCAAACAGGAATTGATGACGCTTCCGGGCATCGGCGACGCCTACTCCCAGAAGATCATCGAGAACCGGCCCTACCGCGGTAAGAATGATCTTGTGCGCAAGAACGTCATCCCTCAAGCGACTTACGACAAGATTTCCGAGCAGATCATCGCACGGCAAGCTACAGCCGCGCCGGCGAAGAAGAAATAGCCACAAAGAGGCACAAAACACGGAAAAACCGTAAAACCGTTTTCCGAATCTTGTGCTTTTTTGTGGCTAATTTCCTTGCGGGCCCAACGTACTGGTCTCGGCGGGAACGGCATTGAAGATAATCGTACCGCTCCAGGATACGAGTTCTCGTTCGCAGGAACACCGCACGCATCCTGGATTTCCGGGTTGACCGCGCTCAAGCATCAGATTCCAGAGACGACCACAATGGCAGCGCGTGAGGAACTGCGCGCTCGGATCCGGCGGGGGTGTGTCCTGCGGTCGCTCGGTCGCGCCGTGGGGAGAAACACTCATTGTTACCTCCTCAGCGTCTGTGCGATGCGACTAGCGACCTGGCGGCCGAACCGGCAATGGCAGAACCGTTTCGCCTCCGTCGGGGGCGACTTTGGTTTCCAATTCTTCGATTTGAATTTCCAGGTCGATTCCGTTCGTTCCGTGTACCGTATCCATCGGTGCTCCTCCTTGATATGGGTTCAAATCTTTCGAACGCGGAACGTTTATACACAAAGGACACGCGGCGTAAAACAAAAAATTCGAGCGCCCGTTCCTAAACCGACAGGGTGATTTTGTTGACGAACGGTATAGAATCGGACCAAATTAGCTCATGACTCTGATCATCAAACAGCGTGCTATTTCCGGAGTTGTGGTCCTTGACCTCACCGGCCGTTTGTGGATCCTCGATCTCCCACTGCGCGACTTGATGAATGGGCTTTTGACCGATGGCAAGCGTCACTTTGTTTTGAATCTGGCCGGGGTGGATTACATGGACAGTTCCGGCTTAGGACAACTCGTCTCGATCTGGACATCGATCCGCAACAAGAAGGGTTACCTGACTCTGTTGAATCCGAGCAAACGCGTCCAACGGCTCTTCGAAATTACGCGTCTCCACACCGTATTTGACATCTTCGAGGAGGAGCCGGCCGCCGTCGAAAAGGCCAGGAAGGCGACGGCTTAAGCGCCCTTCGGCGCGAGGACCATTTCCGCAACGAATTCGGCAATGCCCATACTTGCGGAAAGACCGGGCGAATCGATCCCGATGAGGTTGACGAAAAGCGGCGTCGAGCGTTCGACTCGGATCGTGAAATCCGACTTACCATTGTACGTAGCCAGCTTTGGACGAACCCCGGCGTAAGCCCACTCGAGGTCTCCGTCATCGATGTGCGGAAGAAACTGCCGGGCAGCTTCTAGGAAGACCCGTTTGGGAGCCGGTTCGGATACCGGCGTGGCGCTCGGGCCGATGTACAGCCGCCCGTCAGCCCGCGGACCAAAATGGACACCCTTTGAACGAGACCGCGGCGGCATCGCGGGATACACAAGCGTGCGGATGCCCCATCGTGCGATTCCACCCTTCAGCTCATAATAGTCGCCGCGAACGAATTCGATTTCGTACCTGGGACCGCCGGCCATCAGGGAAACCTCATGCGCACCAAGCCCTGCAGAATTGATCAGCGCGCGCGCTTCGATGGTACCTCGAGTGGTACGTACTGCATGGTGCGTTGGACAGACGTCGATTCCGACAACTTCGCTATCGTAAAAGAACCGCGCGCCGGCTGTTTGCGCATCTTGAAGGAGAGATCCCATCAGACTTTCGAGATCAATGACACACACTGACGGAATGAAGATGCCGCTTATTGCTTGAATCGGCGCTATACGCCGCACGCCGCCGCGCGTGAGCACAAAGCGAAAAAGGATGTTTTGCCGCCTTCCCTGGGTCCACAGCTTCCACAGAGCGTCGGCTTCGCGCCACAAGCCGGCGCGGATACTGCCGTGCGGGATCGCGATGAGCATGCCCGTTTCGAGCAGCTTTACGCCACGCTCCCGGGCATATCGGATCATCAACCGGCTGCCTTCGAGGGCCAGCGTGGCTTTGAGTGTGCCCGGAATTTCGTGAAATCCGGAATGGATGACCCGGCTGTTGAGACCTGAAGTCTCCTGACACGCCCCTGGATGTTTCTCGATGGCCGCAACTGAAAGACCCCGCCCGGCCAGCTCGCGCGCGATGGCGCAGCCGACAATGCCCGCTCCTATGATGCCGGCGTCGAACATCTCTCGGGAAAGTCGGTAAAGATGCCGTCGGCGCCGAAGCTCCGAAATTTTGAAATTTCGGCAGGATCGTTCACCGTCCACACGTGGATCTGCAGCCCGGCGTCGCGCGCGGCCTCAATGAGGGTTGGAGTCACAATGTCTTTGCAGGGATGAATCGCTGTCGCTCTCAGATCACGCGCGGCCGCGATGAGATTTGCCAGCTTCGAGCTCAATAATCCTATCGGGATTTCCGGAACAGCGCGCGCCAGTTCTTGCCATTCGAAAGAAGAGAGGATAACGTGCCGTTCGAGGCGTCGTTCCAGGATAAGTTTTTTGATGTCCGCGGCGATGCCATTCTCTTTCAATTCGACATTGAGCAGGCATCGGGCTCCGAATTCGTCCAGGACGTCGGCGAGCAGCGGGATCGAGCTGCCGAACCCTGCGTCGAACTTGCGCAGGTCGGCGTAGGTCAGACTTCGAACGCGTCCTCTGCCGTTGGTGGTGCGGTCAATCGTCTCGTCATGGATGACGACCAATTGCCCGTCCGCACACCGGCGAACATCGAACTCCAATCCGGTCGCGCCATACTCCAAAGCTTTTCTGAATGATGCCATCGTGTTTTCGCCACGTCGTGGATAGCCTGGCGCGCCCCGGTGCCCGAAGATGATCACGATTCCAGTGTACTCCGTATTACGGTTGATATAACGTTCAGACAGGAGACAGTAATGGCTAACACCGTGTCGGATCTCGAACGCCAGATGGATTCATTTCAAGCGGAATTCCGCCGCGTCCATCAGGAAATTTCGAAGGTCATTGTCGGATATTCAGACGTCATCGACGATATCTTGACGGCGGTCCTGGGAAAAGGTCATGTTCTTTTGGAAGGGGTACCCGGCCTGGGAAAGACCAAACTGGTTCAGACCTTGAGTGATGCGCTTCACCTGCGTTCCTCACGAATCCAGTTCACTCCGGACCTGATGCCGGCCGATATCGTCGGAACCAACGTCGTTCAGGAAAACGAGCAGGGCGATAAATTCCTCGACTTCCAACCTGGTCCGATCTTCGCCAATATCATTCTTGCCGATGAGATCAATCGCGCAACGCCCAAAACGCAATCCGCGTTGCTGGAAGCGATGCAAGAAAAGACCGTAACAGTCGGCAAGCAGACGTATCAACTGGAATTGCCCTTTGTCGTACTCGCAACATTGAATCCACTGGAGCTGGAAGCGACGTATCCGCTGCCGGAAGCTCAACTCGATCGCTTCTTTATTAAACTCCGCATGGATTTTCCTGGTGTGGAAGATATTCATACGATTCTCGACCGCACGACGTACCTTGACGAGCCCACAGTCGAGCGTGTGTGGGATGCGAAAAAAATCCTTCAACTCCGCGACGTCGCGCTGGCCGTGCCCATATCCGAGACTGTCCAGGATTATGCGATCCGAATTGTAATGGCTACGCAGCCCACAACTGCTCTTGCCCACGAAAAGACCAAAAAATATTTGCGCTATGGAGCGAGCCCTCGCGGCGCGCAGGCTCTCATCATCGGAGGTAAAGTCCGGGCGCTGCTCAGCGGGCGGCCGGAGGTCGCTTACGAAGACATAAGGCATGTGGTTTTG